>Ga0126328_10000317_pt1 | contig 10838 bp, 6 predicted proteins | sample InaspJWI13metaG_FD_97003 | JGI IMG/M metagenome (GOLD analysis project Ga0126328, IMG submission 97003) | Marine gutless worms symbiont microbial communities from Oahu, Hawaii - Inanidrilus sp. 1 OAHU.JWI-13 metaG | ecosystem: Host-associated > Annelida > Digestive system > Unclassified | place... | reverse complement strand
CGATTTGGTCAGGACTTGTCGTATAAGTAGTTTCTGCACTGTTGCGTGGCAATTGGCAAGATTTCAATTGACACGACGCATCGCGCGGTCCCTCGGCGATAGCTGAGCTTCTTGTTTTACTTTCTATCATGCGTACTTTACAACAAACGATGTTAGTTTCATTATGCGGGACACGTAGTGGGCCAGTAGCCTGGTGGTGCAACGGTTAGGGCATTTGTCTTGCGACTGAAAGGTTCGATCCCCGGCCGTTCCGCTTACAAGTACAACCTTGGGCAAGTTGTTCACACATGTGCGTCTCTTTACCAAGCAGCATAAATTGGTACCGGCCAAAGGGCGGAGACGACCTGCGGCTGGGAGGGTAACCGCGGGCCTGGCGGAGAGTACTGGCAGACGCCGCCAGGTGTGCACTTGTGTACGTGACCTACGTCCTCGCGGACTGTGAGTCTGCCTAGAAACCGGAGATCGGCACCGACCCGTCTCCTACGGTCCTTACCGACCACCGGACTACCTTTGCCTTACCTTTTTTCTCCGACCCCGATAAGGGAGCGGCGTATTGTGATAAGCGTGTCTGTCTGTCTGTTTGTCTGTCTGTCTGTGTGTCTCTGTGTGTGTTTGTCTGTCCGCGAACATATTTTTGGAACTACACGGCCGATCTACACCGAATGTTTTTGCATGTTACCTATGACCGTGGCTCGCTCCTCCTGTGGCGGCATAGTGATACGTTATGTACTTTCGGTCTTATGAATAACGTCATATTTGCTCAGAAGCCTAGGTTGCTCGACGTCGCCGCCCAGCTGAAGCGCAGTGCACACGCAGCTTTGGGTTGGCTATAAACTGTGCGCAGTAATACCAGTTGCAGGCAAACGGGCGCATGGGACTACTTTCTTTATTTACGTATCTTTTAGGGCAGTCGTAAGTGCTTTTTGAGCCTTTCTGTCCGGTCGACACAGTTCTGCTCTTTACTGTTCTTACTGTATTGTATCTGTGTGTTGATGAATAAAATATTCATTCATTTATACTTTTCGGGCGTTTAAAGTAACTTCCCAGGTGGCAACAACGGGGGCAGAGTCTGCGGTCTGTGGCTGCCATGTCATGCAGGTGGTCGACGGTCCGTTCGGCTACTCGACGCCGGTGGTCGGTCGCTACTGCGGGCGTCGTCGGCCGCCGCTTGTCGAGTCCAGCGGCCGCTATCTGTGGCTGCGCTTCCACTCGGACGACAGCATCGAGTACGTCGGCTTCCATCTCGTCTACGAGTTCATCCCTGCAGCCGCCGACGACGACGACGAACGCGACACTGCGTCTGGTAGGCTACGCTGGATTCATTCGGCCGCATCGCCGTACGTATTACAAAATGCTGTTTGTCCCAGCTGCGGGTTTGCTGCTGTGGGCCCGGGGGGCAGGATATATCGATCGATTGCTGCAGCAGCGGCGTGCGGCGGGCGAACGCGGGCAGTGCCACGTTGTCAGCGTACCTAAGTAGCGGATTATTCGTACGTTCTGTAGTCTGTATGGCTGTATATTGGTCACGACCGTGATCTCCGCAAAACCGCTGAGGCGATCGAGATGCTGTTGGGGGGGACTCGCGTGCGCCCAGGGAACCACTTATTAGATTGGGGCTCGGCCCGGACCTCCAGGGACACTAGAGGGAACATGTACCCGACACTTCTTGGGCACCAACGGACTCATCCATTCTTCGCGCCGACTGGACGCAACCAACAGCACGCAACAGGGGCGTCACGCCGCAGCGATGCGGGCTGTCGCTACCAATTCTGTAGCAACTTGGTCTGTAGTCGCTCGTATTCGTTGCTTATTGTGTGTTCGGAGCGACGTAGCGAAAGCCATACTAACGGATTCTTGCTAACGAACAGAATGTCAGAACTGCTGTTCATTTGTGTGTATAGTCGAATAATGGGAGTCAACGTGTCAATTTCAGACCTGATATAGTTGCACTAAATCATACGATATCGTCGATCGACCATACCAACTTGCTCCACATACGAAGGCTGTCGTGTAGCAGAGGTGGCAGTGCAGTGGACGTTCAGCCTTTACAGCTGGCTTGCCGACTTTTAACACCAGCACCCATGTCAGTGTTTGACATAACTAGTTAACACGACGCAATGCGGCCTGTCGCGCCACCAATATATAACCGTGGCAACTCGTTTATCACATTCGAGCTTTCTCTATTTGCGGCCTAATATATAGGCCTATTACAAGTGACCTGCAATACTACAACTGTAAGATTTCATTCTTGGTAATAAATACTATTAACAAGTAAAGCACACGATGCGATATGAGATGCAATTTTAATATGCGCTCAAAGGTCGACACAAGTCAGTTTAATTTACCGCACGGAACCAAAGACTAAGAAGTGGAAAAAAGAGAAGAACTAAAAAGTAAAAACGGATATGCTCAGAAGTGTCGGTAAACAGTCCGGGTAATCCGTTAAACAGTCCGACGAGGCAAGAGACATATTTCACTTTCGTACACACACAGCAAGCGTTTGTCATGCCTGGCCGGGAAGTAATAGCAATGGGTTACTAAATATGGCAAAACATTCATACGCACTATGACGTTGTCGGGACCCTGGGGATAGTCGCGGCTGCTTGTTTAACGATCTAGAGCGCGCTTTTGAGTGCCGCAATGTAATGTGGTAGCGTGGTAATTAGTAAACCGGTCATTGAAGGCTACGTTTCCATATTTGGCACACCAATGAGAGAACGGCTGGGTGCGAGAGTGCGGCTGAATGCATGAAGGACTTCTCAAGGTCACAGGCAGTGACGCCCAGTGTAAAATGGTAATAAGTCGGAAACGACGCAAAATAGAGATACTGTAACTGGAGACTACTGATATGAAGTGATGCGGCTTACTAAATACATGTACTGTCATTGCATAATACTGCTGTCGCATTTCTGGTGACCTTGAGTGGACTTCAAGGTCATTCATCAGAAAGAACTGCTCGTTTTATGATGCAACTGCAGTTGTGCTACGCAATGCAGCGTAGAACACTAGATTTGAAAATCACCAGTGAACGTGTGTTTTAGTTCGAAAGAGAGAACGGAGTAATCCGGACCAAACTTAATACCGCAGCCAGCAATGGCTATTGCTGGCTGCGGTATTAAGTTTGGTCCGGATTACCATTTGGTCCGGATTTGCCATTCACACGTATTATCCTTTATATGGCGCACACTTCTGTGGGCAGTGGCGTAGCCAGGAATTGCAGATAGGGGGGGGGCACAGGAGATTTGGGGGACGGAAGGCCCCCAGCGGGTTCCAAAGGTAGAGCCCCTGGTGGGGGAGGGTTCGGGGGCAAAGCCCCTGTAAAGTTCACAGCATATTACGAATATTTGGCTGCCAAACCATGCACAATTTTGTGTATTTAGCTAAAGTGCATGAGCCACTGGTAAAGCATGAGAAAAACCTAGGCTGTTCTGCGTGTTTGTTTGCAGAGATATCAAGTAATTAAAATACAAGTATTTGAAACATGTAATTAAATAAATGGCATGTAATTTGTATTTGATTCAGTTTCGAAATGTATTTTGTAACTAAAATACATATTTCAGCGTAATTTATTTGGCAGAGATGATCCGGTACATCCACCCCACCTCCAATTTTTTCTCCTGGGATTTTGGCAATTCCCATGACCCGGCCGTACTGGGGTTGGGGGGCACGTGCCCCCATGCCCCCTTGGCTACGCTACTGTCTATAGGTAAATTGAAAAGAAACTTGTAAGCGAAATATCAAGAAAATAATTTCAGTTAATGACCGTGGCTGCGTGTGATGTAAGGGTTAAAAGGTAGCGCGGTGAAGCTGCGGTTGGACGTGGTATAGGTCTATCGGTCAACGTCATTGACCCCGGAGTGACCAAGGCCAGCCATCCCCTAGTGACTCGTCTATTGTCTACTGCTGACCAGCCAGCTAGCCAGCCAGCAGTATGTCTTATACCTCGATCTTTCACGAGTCATGCGTATCCTGCTTGACTACATCTACGTCTGCAATATTGTTTTTACCCCGGCATGTATGTTTTACATATTTCTTGGTTATTTTCTATGGTTTCATTGACATTGACGTCGACACATCAGTATAGCTGTACAGTCAGATTTCCACCCCAGAAGCGATTGCGATTTCATCCTGGCACGGTGCGTCACTGCAAGCAAGCTTGGACAAGTTGAGCGAGTGCTTAGCCTCTAGCCAACTCAGCTTCCTGCTTTCAGCGAGATGGAAAATGAGTACAGAAGGTTTTTGTCCAGTGTGGACCAGGCCGGAGCCGAAGGCCATGTGTGGTTTTGTTTTGGGCAGAGTATGTCTGCTCGGCAAAATATCATCTTCTACGACTTTGAATTTATCCTGCAAACCAGAAAGCCCTCGCCCAAGGCCACATGGACCACTTTAGCATAGATATCTGGACGAAGAACCACTAGGAGCTCAACAACTGCCGCGATGGCCGACCGTGGCTAAACATATCTTAATGCAAAACTAAACAGTAGCTCCAAAAGGAACATTTTCTTATTGTAAGAACTTCAACCAGTGGCCTTGACCTTAGAGCTTGACCTAGACGGGGATGATCCAGCATGCCTACTAAATATATAAATGAGAGGTTGTTGAGTTTAAACGTTATTATCCAGATACACAGGCGTACAGACAGACATACCCCAGACCGATTGTTCTACATGGACCACTAAGTGGATGGTACGGTAATTGGTTTTTATTTTATTTGTTTATGTAGGCAGAATGTATTATGACGTATTGCAGTAGTTGCGCGCAGCTAATGGGTGCGAAGTTCTGTGAGTGTACTGTATGGACGCACAGGGATCACGCAGTCCTGGGCCTGGGCGCCTGCCTAGCTGTCGTATCTATATTTCATGCAGTCCGCGCGCGCCCCTTCTCCATTCGCCGACAGTTGTTGGCGCTTTGCGATAGCAGACCAAAGATCGAACCGAGCATCTGGGTCAGCTGACCTTCGGGGAACGTTCATAGCACATGAACTGAACTGCATTCCGCGACGCGACGAACTTTAGCGCAAACAGTTTAGTTGTTCAGAACTAGGCGACCTAGTTGGCTGCAATGGTCGTGACACTGACGCGCTGGGCGGTGGGCACGACCAGTTAACGCGTGGTAAAGCCTGCTGTAAGTGTCGACTAGTTCAGTTTAGTTCAGTTTATGTGCTGTGAACAAGGCTTCTTGGCCCCGATGTCCACTGCAGCGTCTGTTTCACCGCATCTCACCCGCCGTTCGACGGACGTCGAGACTCAAAGGCGCAATTATTGCGTAAAAGTACCACGGGGGACACTACGGCGATTCCTATATTAGCGCTGTCAGCTGTCTACTGCTACATGAACCAGCGGCCCCCGTCTGTGTCTGTGATGACTCTACGGAGCGACGATATGCTATGATAATGACATTTTCGTTTTATTGCGATCTTGCTAGGCCTATAGGCATTCTGGCCGTGTGTCCGTCACACGATAGTATACTCGTTTTTTGACATCAAATATCTTGGTGAAATTCTAGCTATTTGAAGACTTTCTCAGTCCGATGCGTCGAAAATATAACTTGGCTGGGATATACAGACGAATAGGAAATCATATACGAAGGCTATAAACTATAATTTCAACTGTTGTAACTTGCAACCCACTTAAAAGTATGAAGAACTGTCCATGATCACCAGCAGTCACGTCGTTCTACGCTGAAAAGTGCTAATAGTATACCGGACTACCAGTATCTAGTGAACAGGATGCAAAATAGCGATACATCGTTAATAGGAAGTGGTATAGAGGCTATCAAATGGTATCATTTGAGTGACATTCAACGTCAGTTCAGCTACTGAAAACCTTTTAATGTGTATTTTCTCGCAGCGGCTGTTCCCGTGTTGCCACCGACGTGCGATTCGTTTGTGATAAACGTTCCTAATTTGCTTGTTACCGCTCGCTGTCGTGCTGCAAATACGTCGTCATCAGCGCTTGCCATTCGCTGTGTGTGGTCCACAACGATCTTCCTAGAATTGCTGCAAGCAGTATAGCAATATCGATTCGCTACAGTAGTGGCAAAGACGTTCGTTCCGACACATTGCGTAGGATATTTACATATGATGAGCAAAGGACGAGATTTTACCACGCGACGCTATGCTAGCACGATGTTATCTGTCGCCCGGTGTCTGTCCCAAGTCGGTGTCCAGCATCGGCTGGATTTTCTGAACCTGCTTTAAACGGACGTTGTGTAGCCTGTTTATGTGATATACGGCGTCGTATAGCCTATAATCTCAGCATTTCCACACGCATTTGTTTATAACAAAGTTCCGAATTGTGGCCGAGGCTCAGACACAAGTTATACAAGTTGTATGAGTCTGGCAGGCAACCTACTAAAATTCACTGCATGTGTCGCTTTTTAGTGTTTTGTATTACTGCAGTGTGTTTGTTCATTTAGGTATCTATTAGGACAGTTGTAAGTGCTTTTTGAGCCTTTCTGTCCAGTCTACACAGTTCTGCTCTTAACTATTTTTTGTTGTATTGTATCTGTGTTGATAAGTAAAAAAACCCCGAAGCTCTGCTGTCGCAGACGGACCGCACGACGCCGTATGTCAGTCGAAATCTCGTCAACTGCTGCACAACTGTAGGAACAGTGTGTACAACAAATCCACAACAGATCGAAGTAATGGAGTTAGAGTGTTACAGTCGACCGGCATGTGGTAAACAGCCACGACGCGTCGACCGTCGTAGGTATGATCAACAAGCTGGACTGTCGACGAGTTTTGCTGACAACACGATCGACTTACCGTGAAGAAATTTTCCACGTCCAAAGTTTTGACAAAGTGAGGTACCCGAATTTCCTTCTAACACAGTATAGGATAGTTAGAAGGAAGCTCCCATGCCAAAACCACCTTGATTCGTCCAGTGGTTTCGATACACTACTAGTGTGTAACGGACAGACAGACGGAGACACAACAACAGCATATACCACGCTAGGGTAGCGTCGCGCGATAAAAACGACAACACACTATCTGTTAAAAGTTGTAGCGCATATGTGATGCAGCTGTACAACGATGGTGGCATTGTATCTGCTGTTTCTATTTGCTGTACAGCCTTCAGTAAAACTTAGAAGATTTTCGTATGACATTTATACTACACAGTGTTTCAAAGAAATTTGACATGACTTTTCACGAACTAGGCCTAGTCCGTCTCACATGTGGGCCATAAAATGTAGTCACTGTACCTCGAGAAATTCGCTGAAACGCAGTTTGTGTAGTATACATGTTGCGAAGCAGGGGCGGATCTAGGGGGGTGACTAGGGTGACTAGTCACCACCCTGGTGCGGCAGCCTATTTCATGTTGTTAGTATGCGCGTGACAAGTTATTTCGATGTCGTTTTGTGCCCCTCCTCGAGCCAAATCCTGGCGACGCCACTGCACCAATAAGTAACTCACAAACGCTTAAATTCCATTCTCCCGTAAACCCAGACGCCCTGATTGCTCGCTCGCTCGGGTTCCCAAAGTCACCCTCCCTCTAAAAATCCTAGATCCGCCAATTCGAAGTGACTGTGTGTGGATGTAATGTGGAATGCGGCAGCGTGTCGGATCGACGTGGATACGGAGACTGTTCTCGAGGGAACTATCAGTGAAGACGACATACCTCGGTCTCTCATTGGACGTGCCAACGGTTCGCAGCAGGCCGTCGACTGCACGTGGGTCATACACGGGCCGCCACTCTACCGGGTCAGTCGGGTCACTCAACTGCTGTCGACAGTCAACCCGCGCGACGCTGTGCTAGCGCGGTGTCAGCTGTCGCCCGGTGTTTGTGTCTATCTGTCTGTCTGTCACAAGTCTGAGTTATATCAAAACAGCAAAACGGAGCGAGCTGGTGTTTGGCATAGAGGCTTCGTTCCACCTATCCAATATTCTATTTCAGGGAAACTCGGGTAACTTCATGCAAAATAAAGGTACTTCCATTTGGAACTCTGTCTCAAACTCTGCAGGACTTAAGGAAATTACGCCACGGCACATCAGTCACCGCAGCGTGTTGTCAACGTCACGGCGTCGGCTGGGTATAGGGCCTATATCAATAGCCCGCATTCCATGCTATGCGTGCGATGCGGGCTAAAAGTGTCTTACGCCCGCATCGCCAGAACTGCGATCAGTTCTTAATGTGAGCTGTTGCTACACATGTCTGTCTGTTGGACACGACCGTGAACCGTGCCGAAAGGATAAACCGATCGAGATCCCGTTTGGGGGCCCAAAGAACAAGAAACCGTGTATTAAGTGGGGCACACATTGCCACCAGCCGGCGAATACGATGGAATGATCTGTGCGGCGACGGCGATGCAGGCTGTTGCGTGACTGTCGCTTCTGCTACTATAGCAACATGTTATTATTAGGCTGCATCGCATGCACAGAATGCAAAGGTGTGGCCTATTGTTACCGATGTTCCGTGGTCTATGTGTCTGTTGGACAACCATGACCTGTGCTAAAACGGATGAACCGATCGAGATGCCGTTTGGGGCGTGGACTCGGGTGGGTTCAAGGAAGTAACCATGTTTTAGGTGGGACCCGGATCCTCCAAGGGAAAGGGATTTTTTTTTGGGGGGGGGCGCCTCCCCTACAATGCGGTCTTTCGTCAAAATTCTTCGATCACTTGTTAGCTGTGTGAGTCTTAACCGTTACAGATATTCCTGCACTGGTCGGAGTACAAGATGACGACGCCACGCGACTGCGCCGACAACTACCTCGAGTACTACGACCGGACGACGCGGCCTGCCGACCGCCAGCACGTCTACTGTGACGCCAAGCTGGACAGCGGTCGCGCTGTCGGTCGCAGCGCCTCCAGCGCCATCTATCTGCAGTTTTAAGGTCTCGATACCAGACAGGTTTCGAGACGGTGAGCGATGAGGCATGCTATACCGAGTTATTACTTACTTACGTCACTCTTGGCTCGGTGTCGAGGACAGAATTTTGGTCTCGACGTCGACCTGGAGGCCAAAATGTCGGTCTCGGTCGGTCTCAAGGCCGAAATGTTGTTCTTGATGCCGGTCTTGGTGTCGGTCTGGAAGGTTTGATGTCGTTTAACGTCTGCTGGTGTGACGCCAAGCTGGACAGCAGCAGCGCCGACCGTCGCACCGCCTCCAACGTCGCCTACCTGCGACTGTTCGCCGCCGCACTGCACCGACTGCCGCGCTTCCGACTCGTCTACACGCCCTTCCTCATCGGTCAGTGGCTGAGATTCCCAGCCGGTTGCGGACTCTGGAGCGAAGTTCGCCACCCTCTTCGTCGGGGGGCCAGCATCAAATTAAAATGTGTGCATAATTGGAGACAACGATGGTTTTCACATAAGCAGAACAGTTCAGTTTCTGATGTTACGTCCTGTACCACTTCTGGGGGTTTAGACCCTAACCCAAGATAGTGGCTGCACTCCTGGATCCCGCTGACAGCTAGATCTTCGAATCCGTCTGCGAGATTCAAATCCTGGACCCATCGCTGATTTTATCCAGCTACCATGCTACGTACATGCCAGGTTTAGAGACGATCAGCCCGAGTCACGTGACTGGGAACTTGAGGTTGCAGTTAACAAGTTGAATGTGCTTGCTCTGACTAACTCCGTCAGCTGCCAGCGTGTCACCTTTATATTACACGGTATATCATAGATAGCGACGGTACGTTCGCAAAACGATTAAACCAGTTATTGTCAGTGAAATACTGTCGCTACTTGTTAGTGGGTGGGGCAGCTATATATTCTCAGTGAACAGAGAAGAGACGATGTTGACACAGACGGTGGCGCGAGCTAGGTGGACGTGTGTGGTCTGCGTGGCGTGGCGTGTGGGCAGGCGCATCTGCAAGGTGCGACGTGACGTCACAGCACGACTGCGGCGACGGCGTCTGCATAGACCGGTCGCTCGTCTGCAACGGACGCGTCAACTGCAACAAGTCACGTGACGAGGCCAACTGTACCGACTCCGGCGCCGACCAGCGTTAGTAGCCCCAGTCTTCGTTCTCTGACTACGATCCAGTTGATGACCAGGAAAATCACTGGATGGCGTGAGAGCTGGAAACGGGGGGTGGCCACGTTCTGGCGGGGCGAAGCATCAAACGTGTTCAGAATGAGACGTCAAATGCGTAGTCTGGTAGATTTATATATAGCGGATAATCGCAAAGACTCTAATGCGCGGTATACGCTAGTAAAACCAGAAAATTAAAGTTTTCAGGTCCCGGCGTAAACTGTCAAAGGAACGTACGTGACGGATCTAGCAGGTAGACTAGTAACGAATACGAGTTCCAGGCCACCGGGCCGGCTACAGAAAAGGCCCGACGACCAAACGTCGAACGCCGGTGTCGCGTTACGAACAGCTGATGGCAGCCAGTGGACCGCAGATGCTGCCGACGAGCAGTGTCTGAGGTGTGGATATAGCCGTCCGTCATGTACGTCGTAAGGTATAGGGAAAGATGACCCCTCCCCGTCCAACTAGCAAAACTAGAGAGAATTAGGATTTAGGGTGAAGTTAGAGCGAGAGTTATGCCTAACGTCGTTTGTCGCAGCGTCGGCTACTATCGGCCGACGCATGCGTTACTCACTAGCTACATCCATAATCACGCCAAAGAACGTTCGTTCTCGGCCGCAGCTGTGGCCCGCCCGTCCGCAAGTTTCGGCGCGCGGCCGGCGACTGACGACAGCATTGCTGTGAACGTGCTGCTGTGAACGTGCGTGTGTGTGGTCTGACGGCGCGGAGGTGCATGGGTGGGTGCACCGCGCTGCAGGTGCAGGCGCCGACATGCCGCCGGTCGTGCGTCACCACGTCGTCATCGCCGGCGTCGTCTGCGGTCTGGTGCTGACCTCCGCCGTGCTCGCCGTCTGCGCCACGTG
>Ga0126328_10000316_pt1 | contig 10857 bp, 10 predicted proteins | sample InaspJWI13metaG_FD_97003 | JGI IMG/M metagenome (GOLD analysis project Ga0126328, IMG submission 97003) | Marine gutless worms symbiont microbial communities from Oahu, Hawaii - Inanidrilus sp. 1 OAHU.JWI-13 metaG | ecosystem: Host-associated > Annelida > Digestive system > Unclassified... | reverse complement strand
CCCATTTAACGCCCAACGCCGAGATTGGGCCAAAAGACTTTTTTGAGATAGCTTCTACTACAAAGTGGGCATTTTATCCATAGCCGCCATGATGCGTTTCTGTCGCCAGCGAACATGTTCGCTCGGTATGACCGGTGACCAGCGTCGGGGACTGGGCAGGATCGCCGCCAGCAGGGCAGCCTGTTCCCGGGTAAGGTATTTGGCAGACCGGCTGAAATAGGTACGGGCGGCCGCCTCCGCTCCCAGGATATTCCGGCCCCAATCCACCGTGTTCATATAGACTTCGAATATCCTTTGTTTACTCCACAAAATTTCAATCAAAACGGTATAGTAGGCTTCCAGTAGCTTGCGGATAATACTCCTACTGGGCAACAGGAAGATGGTCCGGGCGGTTTGCATACTTATGGTGCTGGCGCCCCGGGTCCTGCTGGCTGAAGTCAGGTCCCTGAGGACAATTTTCAACTCGATAAAGTCGAAACCACGATGCTGCAAAAAACGCTGGTCTTCGGATGCAAGGACGGCTTTTTTCAGGTGGCTGGAGATATCGCTCAGGGATACCCAGTGCCAGGCAGGTTTTTGCCAGGGCTCTCCTTTGTATACCTGGACCACCCGGTCGTAAGTCGTGCTTAACGTAAAAGGTGGATTTACAAATCGCAAGGTTAATACCTGGAAGATGCTAAAAAGGATGACCGCGGCGGCCGCCAGAGACAACATGGAAAGCATGCGTCTCAGCTTGCTCTGTTTCTTTTTTTTTCGCGGCACGTGAGAGGCCTCATCAAGAAAATTTACTTCCGGGTATTGCTTTCAAGGCAACTGTTCTTACTTTGACCAGCGCTATTGGGATACACCCAAACAAAATTATTTTCAAAAGATTCCTAAAATTACTTGGAGTGGCAATGAAAACGGATAGAGATTTTCGATCCTTTGGAACCTTTTTTTAATCAGCACCGGCACGTTTATGCTGGGCGTGGGCGTCAAGGCCATCGCTGTGCCGCATGGTTTCATTACGGGCGGCATATCCGGTCTGGGGCTGTTGATCTACTATTTCACGGACACCCTTACTCCGGGAACCTGGTATTTATTGGTCAACATTCCGGTTTTCGTCCTCGGCGGTTTGTTCGTGAGCCGACGGTTCTTTTTTTACAGTCTGTACGGGGCGTTGGCGCTTACCGCAACGATTGACCTGATATCTTTTGAGATACCGGTTAAGGACCCGGTTCTGGCGGCCCTGGCCGGTGGTGTGTTGATCGGGGCCGGCGCCGGCATCGTACTCCGGTCCCTCGGGTCAAATGGGGGAACGGATATTATCGGGGTAATCCTGAACCAGAGATTCAATATTCCCATTGGGCGTTTCTTTTTTGCCTTTAACCTGATTCTGTTCAGCTTGGGTTTCGGCCTGCGTGATCTCGACCCGATGCTTTATTCCGTGGCCATGAGCTTTCTGACCGCCCAGGTGATGGATTACTGTCTCAGTATTTTCAACCAGCGTAAAATGGTCCTTGTAGTTTCGGAAAATACCGATGCCATCGCGCCGATGGTTATGGAGAAATTAAAAAGAGGCGCCACCTTTCTGGATGGCCAGGGGGCTTATTCCGGCCGTTCCCGCAAGATTCTCATGACCGTTGTGCATAACCTGCAGCTAAAGCGCATGGAGGAAATTGTTTTCGGCATCGATCCGAATGCATTTATGATCACGGAAAATACGTTTAATGTGTTGGGCAAGGGGTTCTCCCAAAGGAAGGTGTACTGATGCAACCCTCTTGAATGTATAGGAAACCCCCATCGGTTTCAGGGTCGAAATCAGCTCCCTTTACACTCGAGAGGACTGGTTTTTTCGATAATGACTTTGATGCCGATCCCCATTTAGAATTCAACCATCCCGAGGTATCCGGATTAACTGGGTTGCAACCAGGGAAATAAGACTCATAACCGCCCCGGCAATAAACACGATCCGGTAGTCGATCATCCATACAAGGCCGCCGAGAGCCGGCAGAAACACTGCCGCAATATGGTTGATGGTGAAGCTGACGGCCATGCTCGGGGCAATATCCCTTGGGTCTCCAATCTTCTGAAAATAGGTGCGGATGGCGATGGCGAAATTGAAAAAAATGTGATCGAGGATATAGAGTATGGCTCCCACTAATTTTGAATCCGTGATTGCGTAGCCAACAAATATGAAAATCAGGCTGAAGTATTCCAGCGACAGGACTTTGCGTTCACCATAACGGATGATGGCCCGGCCGATCATGGGGCTCAAGAAATAATTTACCACGTTATTGATGACAAACAGAATGGTAATCTCTTGGACGGAATATCCGAATTTTTTCACCAGCAGAAACACCGCGAATGCTATGAAAATCTGACGCCGGGCCCCGGACATAAAGGTAAGAAAATAAAAAAGCCAGTACTTTGACCGGAAAATCATTTTCTTGTGCTGAGCCACCAGGTTTTTATCCGTGGGGTCCTGGAAAAAGCCCCAGACTGCTGCCGCCATAATCAGGCCGCCGATGAGCAGGTAGAGCTGCGTGTAACTCAGAAACGGTTCCAGCACCCAGATGCCGAGGCCGACGGCGATACTGGAGGCCGCCGCCACGCTACGCTGTTTACCGAAAACCCAGGGTGAGGTGCCTTTGTCGAAATATTGCAGGGTCAATGACTGGTTGGTCGTCTCGTAATAGTGAAACCCGAAACTCATGATCAGGGTGGTCATGGCCAGCCCGAGGTAGGAGGGAAAGAAGCCGGTTATGGCCAGTCCGAACCCCAAACCCAGGATTGAAAGTGCGGAAAGCCTGTGTTCCCGGATCACGAGGATGGCATAGATGACCAGCAGGGTCATGAATCCCGGTATTTCCCTGACGGACTGGATGACGCCGATATGATTGCCTTCCAGCCCACCTATCTCAACGGCAAAATTGTTGAAGAGCGTTCGCCAGGCCTGCAGCCCCACGGTGGCGCAGGCTGTGAAGACCATCAGGTAGAGATACATCGGGTTTTTCATCGCTTCTCGCATAGGCCTTGCGAAATAGTATATGCCCGAGATTAATACAATAAAAAAAGCATGTTGCCAAAAAACGTAAAGTGTCACTTGACACTTTTTGTTTTTGTTGGTTTTATGGCCCAGCCATGTCAATACCTGCCCCAAAAGAGCGACCAACTACCGAGAATGGAACACCCTATTATAAAATGAAAGATCTTGCGGCTGCCACCGGCATACCCAAATCAACAATTTTACTTTATGTTAACAGGGGGTTATTACAGCAGCCGTTACGACCGGTTGCAAACGTGGCCTACTACCACCCCGACTGTGTGCAGCGCATTGCCTTCATCCGGCGCATTCAATCCAGCCACCGTTTGCCCCTGGCTGCCATTAAAGGCTTGCTGAAAGAGATGGATCGCGGGAAGGACATCAATACGCTGCTGGATCTTCAAACGCTGCTGTTTGCCCGTGAGGGAGAGCAGCACCTCGATGTCGAGGGTCTGGCCGTGGCTACCGGCTTGTCCACAGACCAAATAGAGGCCCTGGTGGTTGCGCGCCTTTTGGTCCCGTTGGAAAATGGGCGCTTTGATCGCGAGGATGTGGCCGTTGGCAAGCTGTTGAAAACCGGGCTGAAATTAGGCTTTGAATTTGAGGAACTCACTTTTTATCCTCAACTCGCCGACCAGATAGTGCAAAGGGAAATTGAATTGCGCCGTCGCCATACCCAGGATCTGGCGTTTGACGAGGATGCAGCCCTGACGTTGGAAATGACCCGCGTGGCACGGGGGCTGCGGACCTATATTATCGACCGGGTCATGCAGCGACGGCTCATTAAACGCCGTCTTAAAGACGACTTTTAACCCAATCTTCAGCCTTCGCTGAAGCTATGGCTGATAAACTCTGCGGGGTGCCTTGCTTGTCCGGCGTAGCTCCAAGAGCGAAGACGGGATTTTGAGCTAAAATTCGTTCTTAAGAGAGCCTTTCGTTTCAAGGAATTATAAATAAGGAGATATCATGAGAGACCCACTGTTTGAACCCATTAGGATAAACCAGGTGGAAATCAAAAACCGGATATACCTGCCGGCCATGCACCTGGGCATGTGCGTAGATTTTGAAGTGACCGACCAGATCGTCGAATTTTATGCCCGCCGGGCCAAAGGCGGGGCCGGATTGATCTGTGTGGGCTTTGCCACCGTGGATGAGATGGCGGGCAACAGCCTCAATATCGGTGCGCACAAAGATGACTATCTCCCAGGTTTGACCAGATTGGCGCATGGCATCAAGGACAATGGCGCCCTGGCCTGCGTTCAGCTGAACCATGCAGGACGCTACAACTTTTCCTTTTTCCTGGACGGCAAACAGCCGGTGGCCCCTTCGCCGATTGCGTCTAATTTTACCCGGGAAACACCCCGGGAACTGACCGTTAAGGACATCCAGGCCATCGTGGATAATTACGCGGCGGCCGCTGGCCGGGTTAAAACCGCCGGTTTTGACGCTATCGATATTCTGGCCGGGACCGGTTATCTGATCAGCCAGTTTTTTTCACCGCTGACCAACGAACGCAAAGACGAATACGGGGGTAGTTTGGATAACCGCATGCGTTTTGGCTTAGAGGTCATGCAGGCTATCCGCAAGGCCGTCGGCCCTGATTTTCCCCTGATCATGCGGATGAACGGCAATGATTTTATGCCGGGTGGACAGGGACGGGCTGAATTACAGCAGGTTGCTGCAGCCTTTGTGGAAAAGGGTTCTGTGGATGCCTTCTGCATCAATGTCGGGTGGCATGAAGCCCGGGTTCCCCAGATTGTTACCAGTGTGCCCCGGGGCGTGTTCGCTTACATGTCTCGCGGTATCAAGGAGAAGGTCTCCGTACCGGTGATTGCCAGCCACCGTATCAATGATCCGGACGTGGCCCGGGAGCTGATCGCCGATGACTTGTGCGACATGGTCGCTATGGGGCGCAGCCTCATTGCCGACCCGGATCTGCCCGTCAAGGCCCAGGCCGGGCGGGAAAGGGAGATCGTGCATTGCATTGCCTGCGCCCAGGGCTGTTTCGACAATTTGTTCAAGCTCAAACACGTGGAATGTATGTGCAACCCCGAAGCGGGCTACGAAACCCAGGGCATGTGTCAGGCGGTCGAAAAGCCCGGCCATATTCTCGTCGTCGGGGGCGGAGCCGCCGGAATGAGCGCTGCCCTGGCCGCTTATCGCCGGGGCCACAAGGTGGCCCTTTGCGAAGCGGGGGACAAACTAGGCGGGCAGCTCTACCTGGCGGCGGCGCCTCCCGGCAGGGCGGAATTTTCCCAGTTGGCCCGGGATTTGGCTATCCAGTTGAGTCTCACCGATATCGATGTCCGGCTTAGCTGTAAGGTAAATGAAGGCCTGATTGAAGAGATGAAGCCCGATGCGGTGATTCTGGCTACCGGGGCCAAACCGTTGATACCCCCGATCCCCGGCATTGAGCTGGCCCACGTCGTCCAGGCCTGGGACGTGCTCGATAACCAGGTGTATGCCGGCAAACGGGTCGTGATCATCGGTGGCGGTGCAGTGGGCGTTGAAGTTGCCCTGTTCCTGGCCGAAAAGGGCACCTTGTCGGCCGATGCCGTGAAGTTCCTGCTGGTCAACCAAGCCGAAGACCCGGAAAGTATCTTCGAACTGGCTACCCGGGGCACCCGTGATATCGTCGTGTTGGAAATGATCGACAAAATCGGCAAGGATATCGGCAAGTCAACCCGCTGGGGTATGCTTCAGGAGTTGCAGCGAGTCGGCGTCAAAACCAACATCGAAACCAAAGCCCTCGAAATCACAGCCGAAGGTGTCAAGGTCACTTCCGAACAGGGTGAAGAAGTGCTGGCGGCCGATACCGTCGTGCTGGCGGCGGGCTCGTTATCCTACAACCCCCTGGAAGAAGCTTTGAAAAAAGCGGGCATCGATTGCAAAGTTGTGGGGGATGCCGGCCAGGTCGGCCTGGCCTTCGATGCGGTGCATCAGGGGTTTCGAGCAGGGTGCGAAGTATAACAGCCTGTCAAACCTAATATTTTCAAACAATAAACGTAAAAGGCCCGACCGAATCGGTCGGGCCTTTTACATTTCAGAGAGAGGTTGTTTAACTCCCTAAAAGAACTTTAGGCAGCCAGGTCACCGCTTCGGGCCAGACACAGATCGCCAACAGGCCCAGCAGTTGGATGATGACAAACGGTACAATGCCTTTGTAGATATCCATGGTTTGCACCTGGGGCGGGCAGACCCCCTTGAGGTAAAACAGGGAGAACCCGAACGGGGGTGTCAAAAAGGATGTTTGCAGGTTTACGGCGATGAGGACCGCCAGCCACAGGGGGTCGACGCCCATAGCCACCATGATGGGTGCCAATACCGGTACGTGGATAAACGTAATTTCGATGAAATCGAGAAAAAAGCCGGCAATAAAGATAATCGACATCACGATGAACAGGATACCCCATTTCCCAAACGGCAGCGCATGGATCAGGTTCCGAACCAGGGTATCTCCGTCCAAGCCGCGGAACACGAGCCCCAGGGTGGTGGCCCCGACGAGAATGATGAATACCATGCAGGTCAGGTTGGTCGTCGTTTTCATGACTTCCTGCACGATTTTCAGATTGAATTTGCCGTGGATGACCGTCAGTATGGTTGCGCCGACAGCGCCTACCGAGGCGGCTTCCGTTGGGGATGCAATGCCGGCAAAAATGGACCCCAACACACAGACCATCAGCGTGAGCGGCGGGACCAGGGCCTTGGAAACCCGGGTGATGAGTTCTTTGCGCGAGATCAGGTCCAGCTCTTCCTTGGGTATCGGCGGGGCCCACTGGGGTTTGACCTGGGCGACGATCAGGATATAGAGCATGTACAGACCGACCAGTATCAGGCCGGGAATGACCGCCCCCACAAACAAATCGCCCACCGAGATATTCATGATATCCCCGAGCAGGACCAGCACGATGCTGGGCGGGATGATCTGGCCCAGGGTCCCCGAGGCTGCCACGGTGCCGGTGGTCAGGGACTTGTTGTAGTTTCGTTTCAGCATGGTGGGGACGGATAGCAGGCCCATGGTGACTACGGTAGCGCCAACGATGCCGGTCGAAGCACCCATAAGGGCCCCCACGAAGACAACGGATACAGCCAGTCCGCCCTTGATTTTGGCAAACACCAGGCTCATGGTCTCCAGCAACTCTTCGGCCAAGCCCGACTTTTCCAACATTACCCCCATATAGATGAACAGGGGCACCGCCATGAGGGTAAAATTGGTCATGGTCCCCCAGATTCGCAGGGGCAGCAGCCCGAAGAACTCCGGGCCGAAATTGAAGTAACCGAAAAACATCGCCACGCCGCCGATGGTAAACGCGACCGGGTAACCCAGCAGCAAAAGGGCGAAAACGAATGTGAACATGATCAGCGGCATGTATTCATGGATCAGTTCCATCTATTCAGGACCTCCTTCATCTATTCCCACTGCCACCAGGAAATTTTTAAACATTTCCGATGTGCCCTGTAGGATGAGGAGGAGAAAGCCAATAGGGATCATGGCTTTGAGGATGTAGCGGCCCGGGAGACCGCCCGGATCCGGGGACATCTCCCTGACCGCCCAGGAGTTGGCAATAAAATTCTGGGTAGAATAAATGACGATTAAAGCGAAGGGAATAAGGAAGAAAATGGAGCCCAGAAAGTTGATCCAAGCCTTGGTTCTGGCACTCAACCGGGTATAAATAATGTCGACGCGAACATGGGCCCCATTTTTCAGCGCATAGGCGGCCCCTATCAGAAAGACCACCGCAAACAGGTGCCATTCCAATTCCTGGATGGCCACATTACCCTTTTTAAAGGCATAACGCATGACGGTATCGTAGAAAACGACCAGGACCATCAGGGTGGTCAGCCAGGACACAAAGATACCGATGTATTCGTTGAGCCCGTCGATTAATTTGATGTATAACCTCAATATTTTCATTTAGTTGTTCTCCAGAGTCTATTTGCGGAACAATAGCTAGTTTTCTTAGCGTTAACTGCACCAAAAGGCAAGTCCAATTCTCGGGCCTGTTTTCAGGTTGACATCTCATGGTGAAATGTAATAAAAATTTCGACCAGTTCGGCTTCATTTGCTGCACCCCGCCCTGGCTCCATTTTTATCGTAATAACCCATCGCCTTAAGGGGCAGCAGTAGCTGAAACGGATGAGTCTTGTTCAGAGAATGACGGCCCTACAGCAGGTAACGTGTGCGCTGTAAGCCGCACCGACTGATGCTTTTCGTTTTGCGGGATGGATTCTATTTACAATTCAACAGGAGGAGGATTCATGAAAAGACGCGAGTTTATCAAGAAAGTTGGGATTGGCGCAGCCGCAGTTGGTGCTGGTGCCGCCGCAACGGCCGGACTGACCGGCTGCGGTAAGCAGGATGACAGCGCTGAAGTCAAGATGCTTAAAAAAGAGATCGCCGACCTGAAAGCCATGGCTCCTGCGCCCAAGGAAGAGAAAAAATACAAGTGGAAAATGGTCACCACCTGGCCGCCGCATTTCCCCATGCTGGGCGAGGGTGCCGACAATATGGCCAAATGGGTGAATGAAATGAGCAACGGCCGCCTGGAGATTACGGTTTACGGCGGTGGCGAGCTGGTTCCGCCCCTGGGCGTTTTTGACGCGGTCAGCCAGGGCACGGTGGAAATGGGGCACGGTGCGGCCTACTACTGGGCGGGGAAAGCCCCGGCCACCCAGTTTTTCGCTGCGGTTCCCTTCGGCTTCAATGCCCAATCCATGAACGCCTGGATCTATTCCGGCGGTGGTATGGAACTGTGGGAAGAAGTATACGGCAAGTTCGGCCTGAAACCCCTGCTGCCGGCAACACCGGTGTCCAGATGGGCGGCTGGTTCAACAAGGAAATCAAAACCATCAATGACCTCAAAGGTCTAAAAATGAGAATTCCGGGTCTGGGCGGCAAGGTCCTGGCCAAGGCCGGCGGCAACGCTATTCTGGTGGCCGGCGGTGAAATCTACACCAACCTGGACCGCGGTGTTATCGACGCCACCGAATGGGTCGGCCCCTTCCATGACTTGAAGATGGGCTTCTACAAGGCAGCCAAGTACTACTACTATCCGGGATGGCATGAACCGGGTACAGCCCTGGAAGCCATGGTCAACAAAAAGGCCTGGGACACGCTGCCGGCAGACCTGCAGGCCATCGTGGAAGCCGCGGCCTACCGTTCCAACTTGTGGATGCTGTCCGAGTTTGAAGCCAAGAACAACGCGGCCCTGCAGACCCTGGTCAACGAGCACAAAGTCCAGCTGCGGCAGTTCCCCGAGCCGGTCCTCAAGGGCCTGAAGAAAATGGCCAAGGAGGTTCTCGAGGAAGTTGCCGCCAGTGACCCCATGAGCAAGAAGGTCTATGACTCATTCCTCAAGTTCCAGTCCAATATCTACTCCTGGAATGCGCTGACCGAGGAACCGTATCAGACGTTCAAGAAGCTTTAAGAGCCAACCGGTTCCAAATCGAATAAAAGAGCAGGGGGTTTGCCCCCTGCTCTTTTTTTGGCTTCAAGGGACCAAGGATTCGAGGGTTCAAGTGAAATGATGAAAGGGCGTTCCTCCTAATAAGCTGCGCGCCTATAGCAGAAATTAAAATTGCGGATATCATTCCCCTGTATGTTCCAGCCACTTTGCAGCATCAAACGGCCGGCCGTGGGCCGGATAAAATCGCCGGGCCCCCTCCGTGATGAGCTTTTCCATACTTGCTTTCATTTCACCGGCACTATCACCGAAGGGTGAACGGTAGCACTGTCTGCCCAACCAGGGCATATTCACCGCTAGATCCCCTACCAACGCATTGCCTGCGGATGTCATAATCGACAATGATCCCTGCGTATGCCCCGGCGTGGGAACAATGCGGGCCTCGAAGCCGTATTTCTTCAGATCAAGAGGTTCGGATATCAACAGATCCGCCGCCACTGGATCAAAAGCACAGACCCCTGATGTTACCTCCGGGAAACAATCCGTCATCCTTTTTAACAACCGCCCCAGTGACATCGTCCCGGGTGGGATGTCTACCCGGCCGGATGCAAGCAGGTCGGCTTCACGGGTGTGCACGGCCACCTTGCAGCCACAAACATTTTTTACAGCCCGCAGGGTGCCGACATGATCAAAATGTACATGGGTGATCACCGCCAGCCGGATTTGGTGAGGCTGGACACCGATTTTGGCCAGACGCCTGAAAAACCGGTTGCCCCAGACCCGGTGCCCACCGTCGATCAACAAAAATCCGTCCCTTCCGGGTACCAGGAACGTGCGGGTATTTCCGAGTAGTATCGTGTGAATCCTTTCAGACGTCATGGCGCTGATATTACCTGTTTTTCATGTTATTTCAAGCAGGGTTGACAAATAAAAAATCGCACTAATTTTATACCCAAAAATTACCAAACCCTTAAATCATTTTGGCAGGAGAAGAGACAAAGATGACCCCTAAAAAAGAGACCCATGAATTTAAAACCGAGGTTCAGCAGCTTTTGAAGCTGATCGTCAATTCCCTCTATTCCAACCAGGAAATTTTCCTGCGGGAATTGATCTCCAATGCATCCGATGCCATCGATCGTTTGAAGTTCAAAGCCCAAACCGAGCCGGATATTCTCGGTGACGATACCGAGTTCCAGATCAAACTCACGTCAGACGGCATTAAGCAAACCTTTGAAATTACAGATAATGGTATCGGTATGACCTACGATGAGGTCATGGAAAACATCGGGACCATTGCCCAGAGCGGTACCGCGGCTTTCATGGAAGCCCTGGAGAACGCCAACAGCGACACCCTCGCGCCGGAACTGATCGGCCAATTTGGGGTCGGTTTTTACAGTGCGTTTATCGTGGCCGATAAAATTACCATTT
>Ga0126328_10000315_pt1 | contig 10868 bp, 6 predicted proteins | sample InaspJWI13metaG_FD_97003 | JGI IMG/M metagenome (GOLD analysis project Ga0126328, IMG submission 97003) | Marine gutless worms symbiont microbial communities from Oahu, Hawaii - Inanidrilus sp. 1 OAHU.JWI-13 metaG | ecosystem: Host-associated > Annelida > Digestive system > Unclassified | place... | reverse complement strand
TGGGGTGCTGGTGTGGTTATCTGTCTGGAGCGAGGTGCAGACTTGCATATGTTCCAGCTGATGCCACTGCCACTCACTGTCTCTTGCTTCAGTAAAATCCAGATTGGTTTTGCCTTTCTGGTATCGGCTCACCTGGGTAGTCCCAGAAAAATGGCCGTTAAACGGGTGTGTGTGTGTGTGTGTGTGTGGTCGATATTGTCAACCTTATTCGGTAGGTGGCAGCAGCACTGTTGCTGTTCGCTGTTAGTACTGCAGCAAGTTGTTGTCTGGCAGAGAAAGGTCGGAGCTCGGCTGCGGGGTCGGTAGTGAACGGTGACGTGGTGAATGGTGAGCTGGTGAGTGGAGAGCTAACACCAAGCAGCGACAGCGATTCAGTGACACTGGATGCCGGCAGTGACGCAGGAGATGCTGCGACCAGAGTCTACAGACAAGACGTTATCACCATCACTGGACGACGGGAGAACTGTGAAGCAGCACGAGACGCCATGCTGGTATGTGGTGGAACGTGACTTGTTTGTGACCTTTGAACTAGACAACTCACACATACAAACAGACATGTAGGCCTTTAACATGCACAGCTTCATAACACTGTAACAGAGAGTAACATGAGGCCTGAATCTGAGGTGCAGGCAACAGTTAAAGGTTTATAACTATCATTATCCCTGTACCATAGTTGGTCATGCCTGGACTTACAAAGCATCACTGCCTAGGCAGTAACAAACAACAGTTTACTAGTGTGTGCCATTGTGTTATTGCCCTTTTAACGTTTGGAGTGTGTAATCACATTGTATACCGATTTTTTTAGCATGGATAACTCATGTAGTTAAATATGTCATTGTGTACTATTAGTTTAAGGTCAAAGCCCATGTCATACTAACTTGCACAAATGGGGTCTCACCCAGTCACCTTCCTGTGCTTGTGGCCAGTGACAGACCCTGAACCACATTGTAGTTCAGGGTCTGTCACTTGTCGACATGTGCCCATTAACAAAATTTGAAGGATTATGCAAAGTGGATAGACTGCAGTACTTGAGAAATAAATACTTAGATATTATCTTGAAACATTATTGGAATACAGGGCACATTGTTTTATATTTTACGATGTAGGCACTGGTGCCTGTTGTGGAAGACATGACTGTACCATTCAACTTTCATGGCCAGCTCATTGGCCAGAAAGGCAAAGAAATCCGACAAATTATGGATGAATGTGGAGTGACAGTAGCTGTTCCAAAGCCTGAAGAACGGAGTGATATCATCCAGATCATTGGTCCACCATCGAAGATTGATGGTGCACGAAAAATGATTGAGAAGAAACTGCAAAATCTGGAAGATGAACGCCGGCAAAGGGTGAGCATAGCAGAGCCATTTTGCGCTTGCTTTTGCTGGGTGTCAAAACAATGGTGTTGGCATTCCTTGCATCGTTTTACTACAGCGTTTGCCAAAAAAGTGCACATTTTTAATTCACTGTGTTGATGGAACCCTACTTCAACATAAAATAAAACAGATTTCACTTAAATGTTCCTGGAGTTTTTCGGGATAAAGATTCAGTTGCATTTTATATTTAGCTGTTAAATATTTTTGTCAATTAGCACTGTCTTATTATACCAAAAAGTGACAACTTTTAGTGATTTCAGTTTAAGCTTTTTTGCAGTCTGTCTGAAATGTGAATCAGATTTCATCATTCTTGTTGATGTTTTTAGTTTGAAACATAAACTGAGTACTGGTATGTGTTATTCTGCTGGTTAATTATTTCCTGCTGTTTCATACATGAGTATATACGGTTTCAATGTGGCAATGATAGGAACTCAGAAGTTTTCGGTTGGAAGTGGAAGTTCCGTCACGGCATCACACCAAACTGATTGGACGCCGTGGCGTGGTAATCAACAAGATACGTACTGATAACGATGTTCAGATCATCTTCCCTGAGAGGGTCAGCAGTCGACCAGACGTCATTACAATAGTTGGGCTTGAAGATAAGACAAAGAATGCTCGTGATGAAATACTGAAGAAAGTCCAAGAGCTGGTGCGTACTGGCGTCGTATTGTGGACTCTGGCTGCATTATGTTTTCGACTTTTCCGTTTGTCTGTGCCTGTGTGTATGTGTATTTTTGCTTGTGTGCACGCCCGGGCAGAGGCATTTTGCAATTGGCTTGCCGGTGACTTTTAGTTTATAAAGTGTCTGTATTTGAGTGAAGTTATTATGTGATTTTTCCATTGAAATATTGAAGGTATCAGACGAGTTGTTACAGTCTACAGTTGTTGTGTGAGCAGACTGAAATTAATAATTCTTGATGCATGTTACATATTTTATTTTTTTCAGTTACACTATTTCCTAGGTGTCATGGGGTTTCGACACTGCTTGCATAGTATGCAGCAGGGTCTGTGTAATGGTATACAGATATAGCAGTTCGCTGCAGGAACTCACATGCCACACAGTGTTACCTGCCACCCAACAGAGGTGACATTCCCGCCTTTACCCCGGCCGAGGCTGGTACTCCATTAAGCAACCCGGATGGATGCAAGGCTGAGTTGACCTACTTGGCTTGTTACATAACAAGATGGTATACCCGCCCGAAGACGGTCACCCATCCAAGTACTAACCGGGCCCGACATGCGTTAACTTCGTTCATGCGACAAACTCCGCTAACCACTACGCCACGCCGCCAAGTGGTACGGTGGCAGTCCTCCTGTCTTTGTCCCATCTAGCGATCGCTGCATGCCACTGTGACAGGTTTGCTGCTGTGGGTCCAGTGGTCAGGAGATACTGATCGATAGCAGCGGCTGCTGGGCACCGCAGCAGCGTGCACATTGCAGTACATCATGCAGCAGCAAAGGCGAGCAGTGTCACATTGTCAGCTGACGTAGGAAGCTGAAGTGAGACTTGTTGTAATGGAAGTGAAATTGTTATAAACAGCTGACGATGCTATTGCAGGAAGCTTGCTGTGTTTCATTGTATGGTGCAGGAGGAAATGACGACAGAGGAAGTCCGCATTGACCATCTTGTTCATTCTCGGTTGATTGGTGCCCGAGGTCATGCCATCAACAAGGTAATGGACGACTATAAGGTGGACATCCGGATGCCTGGCCGCGACGCTGCAGATCCTAATCTCGTGATCATCAGTGGTCGTGAAGATGACGTTCTAGATTGTCGAGAACATCTTCTTAATCTGGAAGAAGAATACGTACGTTATCCATGCTTTCTAATTCTTCTTCCATGCTTCAACACAAAGGGCCTTAAGCCTAGTTCTTGGTATATCCTATGCATCATGGGTACACTGTCTCTGTCTTTGGAATGCATGAACATAGACATTTCTGGTATGGTACACATTGACCAAGGCGTGTACTAGCGAACCGATGGACCAGAAGTGGTATGGTGTGGTCCTCTGATTAACTGTAATTTTTGGATCTTGCCATATTTTTATCATGTGATATAAGCACACACACACACACCCGTTTAACGGCCCTATGTCCGGGACTACCCAGGTGAGGGGTACCAGAAAAGTAAAACCAATCTGGGTTTTACTGGAGCAAGAGACAGTGAGTGGCAGTGGCATCAGCTGGGCCATATGCAAGTCTGCACCTCGCTCCAGAGAGATAACCATGCCAGCACCTCACTACTCAGTTTTTACAGGCCGGATGCCCTTCCTGCCGCCCAACCAACAGTGTCAAAGCACTGATATAAGCACAATTAATTATTTTACAGCTATTGTAAAGGTAAAGGTACAGTGAGATTTGTTGTAATGGTAAAGGTAGTGCCTTCAGTGCTTTGACGCTGTTGGTTGGGCGGCAGGAAGGGCATCCGACCTGTAAAAAACTGAGTGGTGGGGTGCTGGTATGGTTATCTGTCTGGAGTGAGTTGCAGACTTGCATATGGCCCAGCTGATGCCACTGCCACTCACTGTCTCTTGCTTCAGTAAAATCCAGGAAAAAGGGCCGTTAAACGGGTGTGTGTGTGTGTAAAGGTAAAGGTAAATGGAGTGTAGCAGTTTGCAACACGCCTCACCACTGTGGGAACTCGGTGGGATCACACAGTGTTACCTGCCATCTGGCAGAGGTGACATTCATGCCCTTACCCCAACCAAAGCTGGTGCTTGATTAAGCGACCCTAGAGAGATGCAAGGCTGAGTTGTGTGAGTTGTGGAGGTAGCCTGTGCTAGCCAGCACTTTCCTCAACTCCCTCTATCCCTCTGTTTAGAACTGGAGGATTTTGTTGGAGTAAAGTTTTATTGCCTACAACCTTGCTTTTAAATTTTCTTGATTTATAGTTTGCTTTTCTTGTTCTGAAAGGAAGTAAGGAGCTGAGAGAGAGACTAGGGGTAGATGACATAGCATTGGTATTGCAGCAGAACAGGCTGCGCTGGTACGGTCATGTGTTGCGAAAAGATGACGATGACTGGGTAAGTTGAGTAAAGAGGATGCCATGGACCGTTGCAAATGGAGAAAGATGATAAAGGAAGCACGTTGATCCGGATGGGTGTGAGTGGGTGAATGTTTCTTCTAGTACCAGCCTACCCGGGTTGCCCGGATCAAAGGCCGTTAAACGGTCGTTGTTGTTTTCTTGTTCTGATTTTACTATACTAAAACTTTTTTGTGACACTGAATGGCTGATGATTTATTTTAACTGCTGACTTACTGCTAAGTTGATCTAAACTTATCATTGCTAAGCCACAGAGTCTCATGTTCAGCAGATGACAGCTTTTGCCGTAAGACAAGTGAAGCTAGTATATTGATGAGATATCGTGCCTCCTCATCTTTCAGCTTTCTCCAGTATGATCTTGCCACTGAGATTGAGCAGACTGTTGTTGTCACTCGTGGTGTACTGTAGTTGCAGGACGTAAGAGAAAGTGAAAGAACGACTTTTGCTGAGCGTGTCGACACAACGTCGATGACTGCGCCATCAGCCAGTTCATCGAGGGGTTTTGTTGTTCGCGATGCTCCGTGGTCTCAGTCTTACCAGCATAATGCCGATGACTTTCCTAACCTAGGCGCATCTGGTACATCCATGCCAGTGTCACGGCCTGTCTGGCCAGTTAGAAAAAGTTAATATTTCCAGTGAAAGAAAGTGCTTGTAAAGGACTGTGGACCAGAAGTGTTGCAGTGGTCCATGTTTGTGTGGCAGAAGTTGCATTTTCCATAACGAATTTATCTGTGATGTAATGTATGCTGCTAACTGCTCATGACTATGGTGTGAAGTCTGTAGTATACTACTGATATTATATTCTTGTTTATTACAAAGAAACCACTAGAGCACTGCAGGTGCGGTGTTGAAGCACTGTGCACATTTTCAGGATCCGATATCTGGCGGTTCTGGCCGTGCACTTTTTCTTGCATTTTTCTTCGGTGCCAAGTACATTATGTTGGTTGTATGTAGTGTAAAGTTAGGCTTATGTTGTTTCGCATTCTGCAGTTTCGTTGATCAATATTCTTCTGTATTTCTTGAATGTGATATGTATTTCCAGCAGGTTTTTGGCATCCGTTGTAGAAATATATGAGGTCATCTTGTCAATATTTATGTAACCGAGGGGGGCGAGTTTGTGACATTGCAATGCAGACATTTACTTATTTTTTGTTAAGTAATCATTTGAATGTGCTTGCATTGCATGCCTGCTTCGAATGCGGTTATTTGGTACACAAATCTCCCAGACAGTTTTGCTCATTTTGCAAAACTCTGTATTGTGATCAGCCCATGCAGCCATCGTGCCTTTGACGTCTGGTGTCATTGTCAGATAATGTCTGGTTTTGGCTTCCAGTCATCCTGTATATGTGATGTTGAACTGAGTGCTGTATTTTGTAGTTCCTGTTGCGGTGAATACAGCATAGAAATGTAAACTGATGGTGAATTCACTGTCATTTGTCACAACAGGATTGCCTCTGCCCGTGTGAAATGATTTAGTCAGTAGTTAACAATATGTTGATACACAGTGGCAAGTCAAAACTGCATTTTCCCCTATGTCTGCGTACGTAAACGTGTGCGTGCGTGCGTGTGTGCGTGTGAAACGTTTGTACTGCTGTTTCACATCTAGAATCACTGCCTGAAACCTGCAGCTCATTTACTAAACATTTTGAGATAAGACAGATTTTTGATCTTTGATTGTATGAAAACTTATGATAAACTTAACTTGTGAAAATTGCAAGTTGTGAAAGTTGTAACTTGCAGAGAATATGTTGTAAAATGTAACATGAAAATCTCCAAACTAAAAAAGTTATCAGTATTTAACATGTGCTTGGATAGTCTTAAAAATGCTTGTAAATCAGGTTCCATTAGGAGACAATTGCTGTATTCTGCTAGCGAGTCACAGGTTACGATAGCTAAGTGCCTGATTGTCACTGTTTTGTGCACACATAGACGAGAATGATAGCTGCTGCAGCAACAGCTGATGTTGCTGAGTGAAGTCCGATTGCATCAAGCTCGGTTAACTTTAACTACCAGTTTACTGACCCACTTTCAAATGTTGCTATTGGCCATCATGTCAGGTAACCGTCCTAAAGTTAACCTCACTTGACGCAGCTGGACATTGTTCCGACGACTGACGATGTGGTGCTGACGTGAGCTGCTTACGTGCACTGGCCGCTTTTTGTAACGTGCCGACTGTCACGTTTGATAGTTCACATACTGTTTATAACAGTATCTTTCACTTTAGTCTATTTGTCTATATGAATTAAATAATGTCATTGTGTGTAATGATATATATCATGTGACATTTCTGTAATTTTTATAAATTGTATGTATTTATAGCAAATATAGTTGCCTGTGCTGTTACTATGGCCAAGGAATCTAAAGCAATAGGAATTTGTGTTAGATATTACTTGCCTTGCCTGAGTATACATAATAGCTATCTGGATCTGGGTGTCTACAACTCCTACAAATAATGGAAATTTCTTAGTGCTTGAAATCCCACCTCGAAATTCGGCAAAATCTTTTAGAATGTAATTGATTATCCTGGAGGTTATAGTTAATGCAACAACAACAAATCAGCCAGTCATTTCTAAGTTGTTGAGATGGTGGTGGTGGTGATGTAGGCCTATACAGCTTGTAATAGCTACATTTACTGGATTAACAATCCCTGTGATCTAGAGATGAGTGACCCTGCCTGGTAATTGCCAGCTAGAATAAGACTGAATCCATTGGGTAAACAAGATTACTGTGAGTTTAAGGGTTAAAATGTCTTTCTAAAATCTTCTGGGTTAAACTGTCTTCTGGAAGTTTGGTTGGTTGGATTTGTAGACACCCTGGTGATAAAAATTCAGAATGTTACTTTTTTACAGAAAAATTTGGAAGAACAGATTTAAATTTGTTATGTTATCATAGGAAGCTTATTTTGTCATTTAACATAGCTTTGTATTTATTATCATGCATCAGTTATAGTTTTTGTTGTTGTTAATGTTATGTTAGTGAACGTTATTTTGTCGCATGCATCAGTTCATGAATGAGATTACATGTGGATGTGTGCATCGTGCGACCTTGTGACTAATTGTCAGTGCCTGCTGTATTGGTCGTTAAGTTGTTTTCATTTATCCAGTCATTTTTGCCGGCGCCATGCACTGCACACAAATGCATGGCCTTTGTACATGTATATATTATACCTTCTGAGATAACATGTTGATGCCAACCGTTGGAGTATTATTATCGCCCTGCATGGCATTTCAGTGTTATGATTTTTCAGTTATTGAATTTTTTATTTTTAGTTAAGTTATTGTTATTGTTTTCTCAATGTCTAGTACTGTTGTTGTGTTTTTCAGTTACCAGTAGTTAGTTTTTATAAATTGGAGGCAGGACATGAAAACACTTAAACAGGTCAGAAGTTTTAACTCAAAGCTAATAACACGTAACAGCATACAACTTGATCATATCATCATTATGTAACTGTCACTCTTCATTGCCAAGTGGTCCTAAACACTGTAACTGAGATCACACTTAGTGCATAAATTCACATCACAACTATATTTCTCATTTGTGCAATAGTGTCGTATCATTATCCTTCAGTGCTTTGACACTGTTGGTTGGGTGGCAAGAAGGGCATCTGGCCTGTAAAAAACTGAGTGGTGGGGTGCTGGCATGGTTATCTGTCTGGAGCGACATGCAGACTTGCATACGGCCCATGTGATTCCACTGCCACTTACTGTCTCTTGCTTCAGTAAAATCCAGATTGGTTTTACCTTTCTGGTACCGGCTCACCCGGGTAGTCCCAGAAAAAGGGCCGCTAAACGGGTGTGTGTGTGTGTCGTATCATTATCCATAAAATTTTATGTTCATTTTTAACAAAACTCTTCTCTCTGGGCCTATAATCAGCTGTTTTTTGTTGCCAGCAGTCAGCTGTCCACAGACAAAAAGCACACGTTTCACGTATGCCTTGGATGCAGAAGCAGACAGCAAATCCTGCCCAAGATTAGCCAAAAATTTCAACCCACTGTTAGTTTGCAAGGTACAGAATAAGTTTTTATCAGAAACCAACAGCTTAAGTAGAGGATGGACGGTTTTCTCCTGAAGATTTTTAGTTACTTATATTTTTCTGTTTTTAACTGATCGAGTTTTTTCAGTTTCATTTACAGTTTCAGTTAGTTTTTTAGTTAGTTATAGTCACAGTTAAGTTAAAGTAATGCTGTGGCATCTTCAGTTGCAGTGATGGCACACAATGTTTATGGTGTCCATGCCAGAAGTGATCAAAAATGAGCAGTGTTATCATGAATATGTTGAAAATTTTCTGATTTGTGTAACTGCTGATGTTACAACCACCATACTGAATATGTAAAGTATTTCAGTTTTATAAAATATTAAGTTTACCATTTATGTTAGTGTTTCAGTTACTTACACGTTATGATTTTTATTGGTTTACATTGCTCTCGCTGGTGGTGTTCACTGACAGGAAGTAGATTGTTTTATTAATTAAGTTGTTTCTGCATACTGGAATTTTCATTTTTGCTGCTGTTCATTAACACAGGCATTAAGTTACTTTATTAGCAAAAAATTTAGATTTGTCAAAATGTCAACTTGCATAATACTCATAATCCTAAAGGTGCAATATTATTTCATCAAATCCTACCTTAGCAACCCCTAGACGTGTTATTTTGTGGAGTATGTTAATCAAAGGCTGGAAAAAGGTTTTAACACCTTATGGCATAGAGCTAGTGTGGTTTGCATAATTCGTTACTTTGACCATGAGTTTTGAATTTGAAAATTTGGTGATGAGTGGTAATAACATTTTTTTGTTGTATTAATACTCTTGCAACTGCTTTTCAATTCCAAGGCTTGGAACAGTCAGTGCACAGTGTGGCCTTTAAATATTAACAGTTCAGCTGTATTGTGACAACTGTGGTATTCAGCGTCTGGTTTGAATGTAGCACTTCATCACAAAAATCGTTGAAAATAGTGTTTGTAGAATTTGGTGGGCACTGATGGGTGGGCAGCAGGAAGGGCATCTGGCCTGTAAAAAACTGAGTGGTGGGGTGCTGGCATGGTTATCTGTCTGGAGGGAGGTGCTGACTTGCATATTTGGCCCAGCTGATGCCACTGCCACTCACTGTCTCTTGCTTCAGTAAAGTCCAGATTGGTCTTACCTTTCTGGTACCGGCTTACCTGGGTAGTCCTGGACAAAGGGCAGTTAAATGTGTGTAGTGTCAAAGAGAAGTGAGATTTCTGTTAACTTGCAGCAGTCCTTGCAGTTGTCTAGTGGTAACATGCCTGACTGCAGTGTGGAGACTCCAGGTTCAAATAACACTGTAGGCAGTTTGCTTAACACAAGAGATGCTGTGATCTATAACCTTGGACAGCTGAACACCCTTACTGCAGTGTCTATATTGACTTAGCCTAATACCTCCATGGGACAGTAGTGTCACTTTTCAAGCTAAGTCGTGATAATTGGCGATGATGGATCTGGATGGTAGCAGTTATTGGCAGACTCAGAGCTTGAGTTGGATGACTGGGTCTGAGGGTTGGTAGCTACCTGGCATTGGTTTGTTCTGATTATTATTGTGTTAGTTTCAGTAATATTGGGTAGTGGTGTGCCAGTGGAATGCATGTTTTATGAACTCTGCACTGCCCAGAAATGACCTGCATCATTACATTGTTTTTGACTTAATTGTGTGGAGTTGTTAGTATCTGTCACTTGATAGCATTTTACTACACCCATGTCGAGATGGTGATAATTTCCGCTGCATAGAATTAGCACCGTAGAATTTCTGATATTTTGTTCCTGGATAATTTTTTTGTTACAGTGCAAATTGAACTTTCAATGTTTTGGGTTAAATGCAGTATACTTTGAAGCTGGTAATATGCTCTACCCGTCCATTTTGTGACTTGTGTGTGTACTTCATTTATGTGTTAAATGTGACTTGTTTGCATTTGATGCTGAATCAGAACTGTACACTATATTTTGGTCATTATAACTACTCATTATTTCAGCATAACTATGCAGTTATATTTACAAAGTCAATAAATCACATGTAATTCACTATTCTTAATTGACATGTTTATTTTTACTTTGAAATGGCAGTGAGGTGTACAACACATCAACTACGCAGAACCCCGTCCACTGGTAAAACTACCAGACGCTCTGCTATTGCAGAGAAAGCACCATGCATCCAAGTCTGAGTCCATGTCTTGGATCCCACCCGGACTCTGATCTGGATTCAGACTCTGATGTTAACTGTGATCTGGTTGCTGGCTTCCAACTGGGATGGATCTGCACCTGAACTGCGACCTGAATGCATGGTGCTTTCTCGGCAATGGCAGAGTGTCTTGTTATGCATACACACACACACACACACACCCGTTTAACGGCCCTTTTTCCAGGACTACCCGGGTGGGCCGGTACCAGAAAGGTAAAACCAATCTGGATTTTACTGAAGCAAGAGACAGTGAGTGGCAGTCGC
>Ga0126328_10000314_pt1 | contig 10871 bp, 10 predicted proteins | sample InaspJWI13metaG_FD_97003 | JGI IMG/M metagenome (GOLD analysis project Ga0126328, IMG submission 97003) | Marine gutless worms symbiont microbial communities from Oahu, Hawaii - Inanidrilus sp. 1 OAHU.JWI-13 metaG | ecosystem: Host-associated > Annelida > Digestive system > Unclassified... | reverse complement strand
GGGCGGGAATATCACCTCTGTCGGGTGGCAGGTAACACTGTGTGATCCCATATGGCATGTGAGTTCCCGTAGCGGTGTGGCAACTTTGCGAACTGCTATACACTTGTTACTTACTTACTTACTACCATACGTGGCTTCTGTAGTATGCTTTCCAGTAGAACGCGTTGTCTCCTCGCGTTAATAGACAGCCACATGATGATACGTATATGTCTTTCGCCGTCGCCGGTTTGACTCCCAGTTGGAAGGCGGCCTTCAGTGCTTTGACGCTGTTGGTTGGGCGGCAGGAAGGGCACCCGGCCTGTAAAAAAACTGAGTGGTGAGGTGCTGGCGTGGTTATCTGTCTGGGGCGAGGTGCAGACTTGCATATGCCCAGCTGATGCCACTGCCACTCACTGTCTTTTGCTTCAGTAAAATCCAGATTGGTTTTACCTTTCTGGTACCGGCCCACCCAGGTAGTCCTGGAAAAAGGGCCGTTAAACGGGTGTGTGTGTGTGTGTTGGAAGGCGGCTATACGTAACGACTCTGCGTGGTCAACAATACCCTTGTTTGTTCTTCTGTCTCCATTTTTGTTACCGGTCAGTAGGCAGTGGGCTTAATGGCTGGGAGTAGCTGAATTGTCGGGTGCTTTACAGCGGCCGTCGTGAGATTTCAGCGCGATAATGAATGGCACACACCGCACACGTTATAAATTGGTTTTTTGTCATTGTGCATCACATCCACGCGCAGCCGTTGGTTGTCGTGCTTATACATAAGGTGAAATGACGTCACAGAATCTATGGTCACGATACGTTCGCCATTTTGTGGGTATAACTTGGCGTAATGTGTGGAGTTAATGGGAGAAGATAACCATGTTATTCAAATAAAATTTAATCAATCACTTAGTTTAAGAAAAATGTTCACGTGATCATTAACCTCACGAAAAAAAGTGAATTTAAGTGAAAACAGAGTGACAGACATTTTCAAGAGTTTTACCCACAAGATGGTGGCGAAAACCAGCTGGCATAGATATGGAAAGACATTACGTAACTGTCACCCTTTGTATACATACGCAGTAACTGTATATTGAAAGCCACGGCGCATAAACTTGGCCTTCGCTGAGTGAACGAGAGCGTAGCTTGAATCCAGAGTAGGAGCAAATGTGGGTTGTCGTAACACCAGAACAAACCCCCGAGGTAAATAAAATCGAAAGCACTGTGCTCAGGATAAGTCGTCGCAGTCGGCGTTCTTAATAATAAGGCCGTCGCGCTCTGGGGCGAACGCGCCGCGATCTCTGCGTGGGATCGGACAACGTGGTTCGAGTAGTTCGAAAGAAAGTTTTTCAGTAGACGTCTGTTCAGTTAACGTCGGCATGCTGTTAGAAGTTGGTAGCGCTGTCAGAGATGCGTGATTGCTGTGGTTGTGTTTATTGTAAACACAGGTAAGTGATAAGTGGTAACCGTAGGACCTATACATATCGATATCTGTCAGAAAGCTGGCCGTTGTAGCCTATAATTATAGTTCGACCTCATCAAGCTTGACGGTGTTTTGATGGACACAAAGCTACCGCGGCATGTCGCTCTCGGCACTGAGAAACACGATCTCTGGTCGGTTCGTGTCGCTGTCATTCACTCGAGCTGAACGACGAGCCATGGAACTGCCCTGCACGTACTAGTATAGGAGTCCATGGACAAACACGCACCTGCTGTTTGATTGACAGCCGCGGCTGTAGCTGCGTGACCGGCGTCGTCTTGAGATAAATTTCACCTGCTAGTCCACTGAACTAGCACTGTTACTAGTAAGTCATGTTCATTGGTTCTGCCTCAGAACAGAGGTCTCAGTGGCTTGGGGACTCCCGAGTTGAGGGGACCCAGAGTTTCGTGAAAAACTTTATGTGCGGATTTTTGTTACCGTCAATTTAATTTTAAACGAAGTAGGCATTATAAACCCAGGAATGTTGTATCCAGTTACCCTGCACATCGTGCCATACGCCCGTTTACTTCATATCCATGCTCCTAGAACGGCAGCGGTAGGCGACGGGGAGTGAAATCTAAGAAAAGGGAAGTAGATGTTTGTCTAGGGGCTCTAAGTTCTGACAACCGTGCTTGACTTTAATCTCAGGAAATACCCAGTCGGTGGCGCAGACAACGTCAGGTATATAGAAAGAGGCGGATTGTTAGTGATCGGCCACCTTACTCAGTATCAGAGATTTTCGCCGACGTTTAGGCCTACGCGTAGCCGTTCTAGGAGAAACTTCGATAGTGGCTGGAATTTCATTCCACAATTTCGGCGAACGGTACCCGAAGGAACGCAGCACGAATTAGAAACGCCCTCAATCGAGGTTGCACCGACTGTTTGACGGCTAAGCTGTTGGAGTCGGTGCGAAGTAGGCGTACGTCGGAACGCGCGAATAGCAAAACGTCGAGAAAAAGAACCGGCGTGGGAAGAAGCTGCTCGCGAAACTGAGCTGCTGTAAGTTGGAAGAGCGAAAGCCGAGGGCAGGGAAGAAGGTGTGAGATATTTGCTGTAACCGTATGCACTGTTCGGTCGGCCGATTGGCTTCGAGCGTCACTCCGGAAAGACAGCAGGCATCATCTCGATGCTCTCGTCAGTCTGTCAGTGAGTTATTCAGCCAGACAGACGGCTGCACAGTTTACGACCAAAGATGCGGACGGAGTTTTTTGCCGCAGCGGGTCGCATGCTGTGTAACCATTGCAACCAATGTAACCGTCCGCCGACTGGCCGAGAAAACGAAATGTCGATTGTGCGCTTGGTAATGTCAGCTGACGCACACGATTCTGCTTGTGAAATGCGAAAGATACCAGACAGATAATGGCACGAAATACACTCGGCCAGCTGACTTAAAATGCTAACTGATCTGGTTAACATAAACAGCAACGTGCAGTGAGTGCTTTCTGATAGCGAGAAGGTGTTGGTTCTAAATTTTCAGCGCTCTATCGATTTCGTTGGCTTCTGCAGTATGCTTTCCAGTTGAACGCGTTGTCTCCTCGCGTTAGCTGTAGACCCGGCGTCAGTTTACTCAGCGGATTAACGCTTCCGCGCGTGAAAGCGCGGTGAAACGTGCGTCTCATTGTCACGCCTCCTCTGTCCTTTCTTGTGCAGGACTCATTACTGCCTCCCCGACCGATTGGGGAGCAGCGGAGTATTGTGATCAGCGTGTCTGTATGTGTGTGCGTGTTTGTCTGTCCGCGATCATATCTCGGGACTACACGTCCGATCTTCGCCAAATTTTTTTGTGCGTGTTAACTGAGGCCGTCGCACGAGCTTCCTCTGGCGGCGTAGTGTTACGTTACGTACTTCTGGTTTCACGGACAACGTCATATTTGCACAGGCTGAGGCAGTGAGGCTCACACGCAGCCTTGGGCTTGGCGCGCAGGAATACCCGTTGTAGGCAGCGGACGCTGGGGACTACTTCTTGTAGTCAGGGCCTACTAGGCCGCAGTGGACGTGTTGAATATTTATGACATCATGTTTGCACATAATATCCCTGTGTATATAGCGACAAGAAAATGACGTGTGCTTAAAGTTACTCTCCAGGTGGCAACATCGGGGGCGGAGTCTGCGGTCTATGACTGCCTTGTTTTGCGTTGCAGTTTGTCCGTCCGTCGTCTGATTGTTCTTTTCTGGCTGCATACTTAACAACGGAAGTCGACTGTCGAAGACACTTTACATTTGGCGTAGCCGTTTCTTGCGGTGTCATTTTGAAAAGTAAGATGGCAAAGGTCAAGATGGGGATATCCAAACCATCGGTCTGCATGGGATTGGCAATCACTCGGTTCCTGTGGGTTCCATATGATTTCCACAACATGGGACTACGGATGTTCCTAGGAATGGGAATGCGAATGGCAAATCGGGAATTACAGAAACGGGAATCATAGTATTATTCCGTCGTACGTCTAATCTAAACCGGGGGCGCGTCTTGTCTTGTCTTTGAAGCATCACGAGGATGAGTGTCATTGATACTGACACTGTATTCGGTGTAACTATACGTAATTAACGCATCGGCATATCGGCGCTATCTGCGTTTCTAAAATTTGACTTAATTTGCATACGATTGTTTCCGGTTGCAAAAGGCATATTGTTTGTGTACTGTGTGCAAAAGTAGTGAAAGTTGGGGTTAGGGTTAGAGTCAGCTGTCGAAGCGGCGATAGCGCCGATAGATTGATTAGTAACACTCCACTATATGGACGACGTCGATCGAGTGCAGCCGTGCCACGCGTGATTCGCTTTCGTCTCGACAGCGTATTATCCAGAATGCTGGGAAAGCCAACTATCACGGAGGCGGGCCTGTGCAGTCGTAATGAAATTGAATTCAGTATAGCTTTTGACGATCTATCCTGAAATCGGTATTTAGTCGCAAATTCGCCGGCTGCTGCGCACTGCGTTGTTTATGTCGACCGATCACTTATTGATAACTGAAAGGACAAATCTTATTAACCCAGTAGAAGCGGTGGGTACCATGCCTGATGCCTATAGTCCTCTCTTCGTTCTGCCGGCTCTAAGCCCAGTGTACAGAATACAGGCCTTATACAACGTTCGATTTGGCAATGTAATAAATTTTGGTTAAATTAAGCTTAAAGCTCGGATACACGCTATACACGTGTTGACTGGCCGTGTTCATGCATGACGGGCTCAGTTGTGTTCAAGGACCACGTCCGCGGACGTCCGTCTGCAAACACGCCCCGTGTACACTGTTGTCCATCCTGTACACGGCCACTGAACACGGGTAGTGTGTACTGAGCTTGAGAGGGTTAAAGCTGCGTGCATCGTTGGTTACGAACGCTCACGACGACAGATGTACGGCCTGATGTAGACAAGCAACATCAGCGGCTGTGATTGTGTCTTGGTTTCAGATCGTGCCGCGCCGTGTACTTGGCGGTACGCTCGTGCGCTGAACGATAAACGGCAGTCGACCGCGGAGTTCGACGTCCGGTCCAGAGGGACAGCATCAGTATCGTCAGTCAGCGCCTTGTGTCAGGCCAGCAACCATCTGATCATCACATCACATCCCGGCTGAGTGTACGCAGCCATGGACAGCGTCGACAGCGGTGAGTCCGCAGTTCGCTTCATTTCTGTATGTTTAGCCGCGTCGCGGGTGGCTCGGTAGCCGAGTGGTTAGCGTGCTGGACTCAGGCGCAGAAAGGCCCCTGTTCAAATCGCAGTCTCGACGCTGTCGGGTAACAGTCTTAGGCAAACTGTTCACACCCATCGTGCCTCTGTTCACCAAGCAGCAAAATTGGCAGCAGCCCTCTTAAGGGTTACGGGGGTAACTGCAGGCCTGGCGGAAAGTAATGGCAGCCTACCGCCGAGTTCATGATGACTCACGTCACCTACAGGCTGACTGCCAAGAACCGGTATCAGCTCCGGAACCCTACGCTCGGTAATCGAGTATGGGCTACCTTTACCTTTTTAGCCGCGTCGCATAGCGAAAGCGGCTGTATAGATGCTCCATACGACGTGAATCTTGTTCTTGTCCTTCTTGGCGATCGTGGTTGTGATGACTTTAACGGCTTGTAACTCGACAACGGTTCCACCTAGATCTGTGGTTCCACCATGGAACACTAATGGGAAGTCATGATGCATTGCCAGTCAAACGCAACCATCGGAGTTCTGCTCCGATGACCGGAAGTGCCCGAAATCAACTTTGGCACGTACGAACTTCGGCACTTGGTGGCGGCGCGGCTACTACCCGCATTCGGGTCTTGTTGGGTCCGGTTGCATCGGATTCAGATAACCTCAACCGTCGACTGACCAACCCACTTTCCAAACCTGCTGTTGCCCGGTGTGTGGCATTACCCGAGAATGTCACCTCTGCCGGGTGGCAGGTGACACTGCGTGATCCCATATGGCCTGTGAGTTGTTGAGTTTCCGCAGCGGTGAGGCTAGTTGCTAACTGCTGTACTCCGTTTACTTTACCGTTACCATACCTTGTCGTAACGACGACGCTGAGTTGACCGGCGGTTAAAGCAAACCGAGCTTGTTGTGGCCGGACCTGACTCATCGCTAACGTCGATATTATGCGGAAGCCAGTAGTCAGTCAGTTCTCCGCCGAGGTAGTTGATCCTGATAGCCATTCGATGATGTCGTCGATTTATGGCTACATAATTTGGTCGGCGGAAGAGCGTCTGTTAAATCGTTACACACTAAACTCGGCTTTTATTCCTCGTTTCTGAGAATAGCGATGATTATAACGTAATAGCAAGGACGGATTTCAATTTGCTTACTACGTATGCATTGTGACTGTTTCCACGTTGTTGGTGGTAAGAGCAGTAACCGACAAAGCAGCTCGCGTGTTTCAGCTACCAGCACCACGGATATTCGCTGTATCGCTTATTCTTTAACAGTAATTATGTTCACCTGCATTCTGAGTTACATGTAGGTATTTAGGTAATGTAGACAAAAAATCAAACAACAGTTTTAGATCCCTGCTGAAGAGAAAGAAGAGTGGCGCTTAGCAGTAACCACGTGAAGTGTCTTCATGATTCTTCACTGTCCTACTTTCCACGTGGATCGAGTTCGTTGATATTCGCTAATGCTGCAGCTATCAGCAGTCATTACGGCAGCCCAGCCGGAGTGATCCACTGATCGTCTTTGGTTTGTCCTTCAGCAGTGCAAAGTCCAGTCAACCACCAACATCCAGCACAGGCACCTCGTCAGTTTCAGCAACAGATCTTCTTTGTCTGACTGTGACTAGATGCTGGTAGGAACGACATTCCCCCGGACAGCTGCCCCTTGAAATCACGATCGCGGATATCTGTCGCTCCCTGTATGTGACTCCAACACTATAGCCTAATCCTATTCCTAATTCCTAACGCTAACCTTAATAACCCCAACCGTAGCCTTCAGTGCTTTGACAGTGTTGGTTGGGCGTCCAGGAAGAGCACCCGGCCTGTAAAAATGAGTGATGGGGTGTTGGTGTGGTCGTGTGTCTGGACCTAGGTGCAGATTGTTTGCATATGGTCCAGCTGATGCCGCTACATCCCAAAATCCCGTCATCTCTTGCCTCATTTAAATCCAGACTGGTTATACCTTTCTGGTTCCAGCTTACCCGGGTTGTTAAACGGGTGCAGTAGTAGTAGTCCCTAAACAGTAACTCTATAACCGTAAACCGTAACCCTAACCAGAGGTAGATGTCCAGATACGGGGGGAGGGGTAAATGTCGGGTCACTTGCGGGTACGGCCGGGTGATGACTGCGGACGAGTCTAATGGACCGTTATGAGTGCCGGCACGCCATGCCACCTAGATGGAGTAAGCTGAGGAGGCGGTGCCCCGCCCCGGCGAGGCCCTTGCACGACCACGGCTAGCTACAGACAGCCGTCGCACGACCCGATCACCTCGATGACAGAACCACCACCACGGCCGAGCTCTCGACTCCCTGATCCCTGTGCTAGCTGGTATAGAGGAGTCCAGTCCATGCCGCGATGCACCGACGGAGTCAGCGCAGAGTTCACGGCAGTCCGTGAGTCAGCTGCTGTCATCTTCGATTGTCGGCGGTATAGATATCGCACGACGGAGCAGGTCGGGTCAAACCAAACCGCCGACCGACCGCGTCTGATACTTCAAACAACGTCGTTTTTCACCACGACGCCAGTGCGATCGACCGAGAGATGCAGCACTAGCGGCCCGGACCGTGCTAGAAGGCTGTGGATGCGGCCTGTGAATGATGTGGACGTGACAGTAGGCCTATAGACAGTAGCAGTGTCCGCTCCGCGTATCACATCAGCGAATCGTCCACGCCGCCGTATTACCATGCACAATGCCTCTCGCGGCACGGCCTCAGTCATGACCATAGATTAGAACTAGAACTAGATGCAAGGCAATGCCTGACTGTAGCCCACCCTGCTATCGTCCTCGCCGCCTGTTAATTGATCAGCTAATTGGTTTGCCTGCGTCCATGGAATCAGGTAATTTGTTTGCCTTCCCCCAGCAGGGTGCGGCAGTTGCACTTCTCGTCGACGGCACTTCAACTCCGTGGATTGACCGTTGATTTGGCCCACAAAATTGGTTGCCACGGCAACGTCCCGTGAGGGATCGAAAAACTAACTTCAGATCGTTCATCTGCAGCCATGGTTCTGCCATCCCTGCGAACTGGATGAAGATCGAGCCGGGAGGGCTAAACATGTGCAGTCATATCGACATGCGGACCCACGCCTCTCACCCATCCTAACCCTTACCCTCACCCTCACTCATCCTTTGACCTTTTGACCTCAGGGTCAGTGCATGTCCAGGGTGTACCGACATTGGTGCTGATAGCTCAGGCACGCCGGACAGACAGCCAATGTCACAGACGCATCTGAGATCTGCTCTACTGACGCCTGCGGCTAGCGTGGCCGGGCGTGGTCAGTTATGATTATACACTACGAGTTTCGCTTCTAGACCCATCTGGGTGCTTATCATGCTGCGCGCTTGCCTTTCCATCCTTCCTCCATCTCGTCTTTCCAGTCTCATATATACCTACGGAAGTCACGTGCCACTATGTCGCTGGTACCAGTGATGACTGCGGACGCGGCGCTTGGGGCATGGCTGAATTGGCTGCAGGGCCTATCGGTAGTGCTTCGTGCGTGGAGTTCAGAGTCTGATTTGTGCTGTAAGGCCCTATGATTGTTCCATTATACATATCTCGATCTCATAACGATTGCACCAGTATGATGCGAGCGCTGACAGCTTGCCGACGATTTATTGCACTAACGCTGATAGTTTAGATGCCGTTTTGTATATTACGAGGTCTGTAGTCATTAGTCAAGCCACGGGGCTATTGTTCAATCGTCGGTTCACTGCTGAGACTGAAGTTACTACGTGACATATGAACGAGATAGCTCTTCCTTCTTTCTTACCGTCGTGGCATAATCATCAGAGAACTGTGTTCGTTAAAACTACATTGGATGAAAGTTGAATGCATGTACTCGTATTATATGTCTACATTTGGGCAACTTTGTGCATACAGGGTGGGCCAAAAAAATGAGGCCACAAACTCTTGGCCATAATTCTGTCAAATCTTAACCGATTTACAATTTGTTTTTCACTGTCAGATTCCTTAGCAAACTTGCAGTAAACTAGTTATTAGCAATCCCACCACTCCTTTCATGCATATGTCGCCAGAGATAAATTGCAAGGTAGTGTTACTAGTGTACATACTTATTTAAGGCGTGGTGGGGTTGTTAATATCCAAATTAAGAAAGGCTTAATGCTGAATCTGTCAGTGAAAAAGGTTTTAAAACTGGCTAATATCTGGCAAAGTTACAAGCAAGAACATGGTTGTCTCGTGCATTTTCTTCGTCTTCTATATAGCAGTGTAGCGGCCAGGTACACAACGTGCATGAGCCAGATTTGTTTTTACGTACTGGTACGTAAGACGCATGCCGTCGTCCAGCGTGAACTCCAGTGGCCTCACAGACAGTAGTCATACACTGCATGCACTCAGAGATTAACGGAGTCACAATACGATTTGTCGAGCAGTCTGTTCGTCTGACGCCGGTCAGTCGACGGTTGTCCTGTCGTCGTCTGTAGTTGCACGGTCCCACTGATTAGATACAGAGACGGAGGCTCTCTGAAGATTATTAGTTGCATCTTGTGGCCTACATCTTTCACGAACGTCGTCTCGTCTGGGGCGAGTGTATACGACCACGAGTCCGTGATGTCGTAACTCGACACTGTTGTAGTTCACCACCGCTGTCATGCAGTTGGGACGTCAGAGTTCGTTGCAACTGACAGCCTTATAGTTGCATACAGATAGAAACTTCCGTCTGTCTGCCTTGTAGCTGCAATATGTCAAAGATTCAGGACAATGTCGCTTCTCCGCAGACGCGTAATGTATAGTTAGAGTTTCACGTCCTTGTGCTTTTAGGCAGAAATGATTTTTGTGCAAATATACACAAGTTGCACCCTTTCCAGCGACGAATTTTTTTGATGCAGCGGGACTCTTGGCGCTAGTAAGTTTCGGTTAATTTCATACAAAAAAGTAAGAGAGTATGAAATCATTCGGATGCTAAATTATCTTGAAAAGGCTATTTTCAAATTCGAAATTGAAGATGCAGAAGATAACACGTTAAAATGGCACTAAAAGTCATACAGACCGTCTTCATGTGTTGTAAATAGATGATAATCTTTATTCACCGCTCTACCAACTAGTATCAAACAAACAAACGAACAAACAGAAAACTTAACAAACTCGACCAAACTAAATACAAACGTCAAACAGTATCATACACATCATATCAAGCATTACTTCACACGCAGCTCTAATAATGCAGCAGACTGCTGCATTTTTACATAATTTGCTTTCGAATTTGGATCATAATTTCCGTAAGTGCCACAGTTCAGTGGATGTGGTTACGTTAATTGTTAATATGGAATTAATTTACATACTTTCCGGGACATGAGCGATGCAATACATAGGGTGAATTGACGTCACAGAATCTGGCCACGATACGATCGCCATTTTGTGGGTATAACACGACATAATGTGTGGAGTTTAGGGGCGAAGATTTATCGTGTTATTTAAACAACGTTCAGTCCGTTGGTTTGTGAAAATGTCCGTATGATCATTAGCTTTCCGACAAAGCGTATTTCAGTGATACCACGGTGAAAAACATTTATCAGAGTTTTACCCACAAGATGGCGGCGAAAGCCAGCTGGCGTTGAAATTACGTCACTGTCACCCTGTGTATACCGGCGCATCGTGTAGTGGTGCGCCGGTATACATCGGGTGACAGTGACGTAATTTCAACGCACTACACCATCGTGTAGTGGTAGCCACGGAGACCTGGGCAGCAGCAGGTCTTCTATCTCTAGCTAGGCGGAAGACTACTTCATGTGGCAACGGCTGGCTTGAGACGATGAGAAGGCATGTCTAGTGCAACTGGAATAAGGCTTC
>Ga0126328_10000313_pt1 | contig 10876 bp, 12 predicted proteins | sample InaspJWI13metaG_FD_97003 | JGI IMG/M metagenome (GOLD analysis project Ga0126328, IMG submission 97003) | Marine gutless worms symbiont microbial communities from Oahu, Hawaii - Inanidrilus sp. 1 OAHU.JWI-13 metaG | ecosystem: Host-associated > Annelida > Digestive system > Unclassified... | reverse complement strand
TTTACACTTTTTAGTTGTCGGTTCCGTGCGGTAGATTAAGCTGACTCATGTTGGCTTTCGAGCGCACGTTAAAATATCATCTCGTATCGTATCGTATCGTATCGTACGTACGCGGTCTGACACTCCACTTGGCAGTGTAATGATCTAACTTTACAGTAGTGCACCGGTAGGTTATAAAAGCAGGTACATGTCTCCTAAAATGCTCCTTTCCGTTGGAGGGATCCGGGCCCACGCTAGTCTACTCCCAAACGGCATCTCGGTCGACTCATTCATTTCTGCATGGCTCATGGTCATGACCAACACGTAGACAGACCTGGCGTCATCGTTGTTCATTCGCCGTCGAACTCCTCGGAAGAGGCTTTGCGCCCATTATTGACACTGCTGAATGAAACTGTCAAGCTGTATGTCCGTCTGTCTGTCTGTCTGTCTGTCTGTCCCATCATTCGTCCACCACACGCCGCTGCGGCGGGTTTGCTGCTGTGGGCCCGACGGCCACGAGATGTCGATCGATAAGATCGGCGGTCCAGGCCGGCGCCCCAGCAGCAAATGCGAGCAGTGGCACGCTGTCAGCTGATGTAGGAAGCTGAACACAGACTTGTTGGTGTTGTAAATATTTAGTAGTGTCGTATTTATAACAGTTTTGTGTGTTAGGATTTACTTGTAGTGGTCTAATGATAATAATGACAAAACAAATGGCATGGTGTAAGTTATACACCGCCTTTACCGCCTTTGCGCATCGTGCACACAATCAGAACTGTGTGGTTTATAGCGTCACTGCTCGGCATCTATGAGAAAGTGCCGGATAAGTTCACAGCATTTCTGCCGAAATTCGTGGAGATCGTGAAACGCGGTGGTGTTGAAGCTATAACTGTCGTTCAGCTGTTTGGAGAAGTAGCCAAGCGAAGTCCTGAGGTATTGCTAGGCCGCATTGCATGCATAGCACAGCACATAGGGGCCTATGCGGCTTGTTTCTATGCACGTTTTTACGTTTCGTGTTCTGTCCGTCCGTATATTGGTCACAACTGCAGCGAACCATGCAAACACGGCTGAACTGATCGAGATGCCGTTTGGGGTGTAGACTCGCGTGGGAACCATGCGTTAGATGGGGACACCCGCTATGTGGCGAATGCGATGGATCACTCTGAGTGGGGGCTGCGTTGGCGCCTCTCGATACCATTACTGTAGCAGTTTGTTTACGTCTAGCTGTTCTTATAGCAAAGCAAACTTTTGGCTATTTTTATAGAAATTTCATACACAAATTTCGTTAAATAACAACCGTTAACTGCTGTGAGGTTACAGTTTTTTCTTAAAGTTTTTTTGAACGTAAAAATTAGGTTTAAATTTAGCTTGCATTGCTGAATTTTTTTCTGCGTTGTGGCTGTGAACGTGTGTAGTTGATAACGAGAGAAATGATGGATGTGATGTCGGCGAGCTTGTCCGACCCAATGGTGTCGTGTATGGCGTTCACTTTCTTCGAGAATCTGGCTCAGAAGCGTGTCGCTAACGTACAGCAGTACGACGACAAGATCGTCGACGCCATGAAAGCTGACTCGAACTTCAGCTGCATGGCTTGCAGTCTGCTCGCCAAGCTTGCCACCGACGAGGTATCAATACAATACACTGTCAGTGCCTAGGTCAACTCAGCCTTGCATCCCGCCGGGGTCGCCAAACCGAGTACCTGCTTCGGTTGGGGTAAAGGCGGGAACGCCACCTCTGCCGGGTGGCAGGTAACAATGTATGATCCCATATGGCATGTGAGTTCCCGTAGCGGCTGGTTGCAATGCTTTGCGAACTGCTATAGGCCTACTCCGTTTACTTACTGTACAATACAATATAATAGGCTACACTGCACAAATTTGCAGAGCGCCTCTGTATGGAATCGGCCAGGAGCGTTGGCTCAATGTTAAACGTCAGTGTTCATATGGACGCTAGTCTGAAAAGTTCGGTTATGAAGATGAGATTATCAGCTTCGCGTTTTTGGCTCGCATCGCACGCGTAGCATATATGCGGGCTATTGCTACAGACGGTGTGGCACTGGTGTGGTCTGTCGGCATGTGTCTGTCTGACTGCTCAGAGAACTAGCTGTTGGTAAACGGTGCTGACGAGATATTTTTAAATATTGACCCTGAATCACTGATTCAATCAGACTACTCAGCAACGAACTTTAAGATAGAAATAGAAATTGAACGTTCTGTGCATATAAACTAATAACTTACGTAACATATCCGTTTATTCATCAACTGTCAGAACGCAGTGGGAACAATAAAATGCGTATAAAACATATTTGAAACGAACAGAGTGTGGACAATAAACTTGATAAAATAACATAAGAAACGATAAAATTGCAATCGAATAAACGTGACAAATGATTAGGTAGTGCTCTGAAATACATTTCTTGTAATTGCGCCCCGGCAGGGAAGAAGTGTTTTGCGACGAGCGTGTCTGGCTGTATGTCTGTCCGTTTGACTGTCTGTACGCTCGCATATCTCAGAAACCAGAATGTCCAAACTTCGCCGAATTGTTATGTGTTACTCGTAGCCGTGGCTCAGTTCTCCTATGGCGATATTGGGATAGTTTTGAGGAATAGTCGCCCAATGACCAGCCAAACCATAGCAACGCAATCATGGTGTCTGTACTCAACGTGACTCACCAGGGGGCATCACCAGATCTGGGACGGAGTCTGATGTCTACGATTGCCTCATGAGTTACTGTGTGTACAGGCTCATCAGCGGAAGTACATCAAGGCGTGTGCTAAAACGCTGAGGCGAGCGAGTCCCGCGCTACAGACGCACCTGCTGATACAGATGCGCACCATGGGCGTCAACTGTCCGCAGATTCTCGCTGAACATCGCACCTTGTTGGAGGAACTGCGAGATCAGGCGGCTCTCAACGACTACTGCCAGGCTGCGCTGGACGTCATCGAAGGACGCAGGTGAGTTCTCAGAGATTTTTACCCTCGCGACGCTATGCTAGCGCGGGTCTAGCTGTGGTCCCGTGTTTGTCCGTCTGTCTGTCTGTGTCTGTCACAAGTCGATGAGACGAAAGGTATGGACGGATTAATCTGGTATTTGGCACGGAAGCTTATTTCGACCAGTTCTACACTGTTGTTAGGAAATTCTGGTATCTACAAAAATAAGGGTACTTCCCTTCTGTGATTTATTCAACATCACAATCTCGCTGTTTTTTTGTTACACTGACCGATTAGTTTGTGGCCGTGTTGAGCAGTCGGTATGTTGTGTGTCTGTGTGTTCAAATGAAATAATTTTTGACCTAGACATTTGGCATAGTGGTTTATCTTGACTCTCTGTATTAGTAGATGGAGGTCGTAAGTCAAAATCGAATTTTTCTGGAAAATGATACTTTTTGGCTAAATGTGAAAGAAAATTTGAAAAAAAACAGCTATGATAAATTGGCTGAAAAAAAAGTCTGAACTAGACACCGTAAATTGGTTACACCAGCAACAAAGCGGTCTGTGCGACCTTGACTGAGGGACATTTCTAGATATTAAACAAATTATTGATCTTTTTCGCCTACTTAGAGGCTTGCAACAAATTTGTGCAATATTCATGGCTGTGCAAATTAACGATTAATTACGTGATTAATCTAAAAAAATTCAGGATTAAAAAATTTTAATCGTTAAAATTTCGACAAAATTAAGGATTAAAAAAGTTTAATCGTTAAAATTTCGACTAATGTTATGTCACTACAAACGGACTAATAACTGGGTTATCCCTGTCGCCAGAGAACGTGAATACCTTAGTTTGTCTTTGACACTGGATGAAGAAGAACTGAACAGTTGCTTTGTTGCATAAAATGACGGCTGCTAACTGTTTTATGCACTCGTAAAAGACTGAAAAAATTAACCCGCTGGTGGTCGATTTGTTTCGATTTGTATAATTTTTAAAAATCAAAATTAACTATTAATTAATCGTTAATTTTTGAAAAGGTAACTATTAAAAATTTTAATCGATACCAGCCCTAATTATATTTTCTGCTTATTCGTAGCCTGGAAGGCGTGAGTCAAAGCATCCAAGAGCAGCAGAAAGATATTGAACAGCTGCCGCAGTGGCAAAAAGCATGCACGACACGATAGAAAATGCAGCTTTCTTTTTGTGGATGAAGTACTGGCAGTAAAATTGTGAAACGTAAATTGGAAACTGTAAACAAGTAACACAAGCTACAAAGTGGTCGGCGCAACCTGAAATGAAGACTTTTACAGATATTTTAAAAATTATTTATATATCTATCTGCTCTCTATTTATTTATCAGTGAATCTACTGACTACTTCGCCTATTTAGAGGCTTTATGTCGCAACGAACTGTATAGTATTTTCTTCGTATTCGTAGCCTGGAAGGCGTGAGTCAGAGCATCCAGGAACAGCAGAAAGATATTGACCAGCTGGACACTAGAGTGAGCAAGACGGAGGGCGACGTGAGGCAGCTGACGAGCGACGTCGACGACACGAAGAAGGACGTGGGCAGGGTCGCGGAGGACGTCAAGAGACAGGAACAACAGCTGCAAGAACTCGGCGACGTTGTCGAAGAGACCGTCGAGAAAGTCGACGAGCTTGACCACAAGGTCACAGTGAAACTGCGTGCATCGCGCGACGAAGTGTCGTCGTTTGATTTCACTTGCTAGTTACACGCCTGAGTTGAATCGCATCGGCGGTCATTACACGCATCGCAGCACTAACTAGATGCGGCCTTTTGTTGCAGAGGTAGTGTGGTCAGTCTGTATGCGTATGTTGCAAAAACGGATGAACCGATTGAGATGCCGTACGGAATGTAAATTCAGGTCGGCCGATGAACCAGGAGTCAGTTGGTAGTCCAGATGCCCCGGCGGGAAGATACTTTTGAGGGGAATAATGTCGGATTTTCCAGTACACTCTCTACCAGAGTTGCAATTGGCCGGCCGCTGATGCAGTCGGGTAATGGTAAAGTTAGCCCATACTCAGTTGCCGAGCGTAGGGTTCCGGAGCTGATCCCGGTTCTTGGCAGTCAGCCGGCAGGTAACGTGAGTCATAAAACCAGCGGTAGGCTGCCATTACTTTCCACCAGGCCTGCAGCTACCCTTGCAACCATTAAGAAAGCTGCTACCAGTTTCGCTGCTTGGTGAACAGAGGCACAATGGGTGTGAACAGTTTGCCTAAGATGTTACCCGACAGCGTCTCGGTTGCGATTTGAACCCAGACCCTTCTGCGCCTGAGTCCAGCACGCTAACCGCTCGGCTACCGAGCCACCCGCAGTCGGGTATCAAATTAAATTTTCCCAACGAAAAATCCGCCCCCTACGATGCGGCCTCTCGTCAGAATTCCTACAGCACTTGTTTTCACGTTTATATACCGCCGCCGATTTATCAACAAACGAAAGCTACATCGTATCTTCCCGTATAAGATGTGAGTTCCCGCAGCGGTGAGGCTAGTTGCAATTTGCTAATCGCTATACTTTTAGGCCGCATCGCATACGCGGAGTGCAAATATGCAGCCTCTTGCTACAGTTGCAGCGTGGTCACTGGTCTCTCTGTGTGTCTGTCTGTTAGTCATGACCGTGAGTCCTACAAAAACGGCTGAACCGATCGAGATGCCGTGTGGGCTGTGGACTCGGGTGGGACCAAGGAACCATGTATTACGTGGGGGGCCAGATCCTCCAAGGGAAAGGGTAATCTTGAGGGTTGTGTTGTTCCCCCATTACATATATATTATAATGTGTAAGCAGCAAATGCCGCAGCAGCACAGGGCTGCAGACTTGTGCGCATGGGACAGCGCATCACGGCGAAAGCGCGGCTTCAGAATGAACTCATCCGCTGTGGGGCTGGGGCGATGCGGCCTTTCGTCAGAATTCCTTGACCACTTGTTTACTTTACTCTATCGTGCTCTAAGATCGTGCCGTGTCGTCTGCTGCGCAGACGCTGAGCCACGCCCCCGGCTGGTCACGTGACGTGTCTCGACTAATGAACGTGGAGTCGGAGCGCGACTGGCGCCTGCTGGCCAGCCGGCTGGGCTACAGCGCCGACGACGTGCGCCACTGGGCCACGCAGCCCGACCCGTGCCTCAGCCTGCTCGACGAATGGTTCGCCACGCACCGGACGCGCGAGGCCACCTACGGCCTGCTCAAACTGCTCGTCGAGATGGACCGCACCGACGCCGCGGCCATCGTCGACAAGGCCCTCGACGCCGTCGGTCAGTCGCTGCTCGTTGTTAGACCGCGTCGGCAGTGCGTAGCATAGGATGCGGCTTCTTGGTACACATGCAGCGTGGTCAGAAAAAAACACACCTTTCGCAACCTTTTCGCGTGACGCATCTCCAGTTGCTCTGCCTCCTGTAAAGGAGCGAGGTATTGTGATGAGCGTGTCTCTGTGTGGGCCTGTGGATATACGAGTGTATCTGCCTGTCTACGAGCTTGTCTCTGAATCACACGTCCAGACGTTACCAAAGTATGCGTCTGTTGGTCACGAGCGTGGCCTGTGTGGGCATTGAGCCCTGCAGGCGGCTGAACCGATCGGCCTTTCTAGGAGTGCCTTCACGAACAATGAGTCCGACGGATATTCTGTGCTCAGCGGTTGTTACTTTAGGGTTTTCATTGTTTGGTTCTCTTGTGTTTCTCTGCAAAGCTGCTAATTTAGCTGTCATGTCAGCTTTCTGAGTAGATAAATCTTTCTTATACTATCCCATGTGTAGACGAACTGAAAAAGAACCTCTGATAGATACCGCAGACGGACCGCTCAACAAATCCACAATAAGTCTTAGCAGGAGTTAGAGGGTTACAGTTGACCGACTAGCATACAGCCGCGAGTTTTGTTGGCAGCGTGTCGACTTGCCGTGGCGAAATTTTCTAAATCCGTAGTTTGGCACGAAGGTCCAGAGGGAAGTACCGTCATTTTTGGAGATACCAAATAGCAAAGTGTGGGATAGATGGAAGGAAGCATCCATGCGAAAAACCAGCTCGATTCGTCTAGTCGTTTCGATACAATACCGGCTTGTGACGGACAGACAGATGGACACACGACGACAGCATATTGTGATGAGCGTCTCTGTGTGGGCCTGTGGATGTATCTGCCTCTCCTCCTTCCCATCCCGCCTCCCCCTTCCCATACCCGGCCGCCAAACGCATTTTTGTACAATTCACGGCGCCAAGATCTGCAAATTTGTTAAAAGTTTCACCTACGTCCACAAGACGCCCATACACTTGCTAAGTTGGGAGTGTTGCAATAAAACATTCTAACGTTTGATATCCAGATGTCCTAATTATAACTGTAACGGGAAAATTATTTTTCATTTTTTTTGTCTGGAACTCGGGGCCCCGGACATGGCCCACCCTGTCCACCCCATTGCTACGCCACTGGTTTTACTATGCTGACTTGTTGCTGACCGACTGTATAGTGGCGTCGAGTGTGTCGCTGTATATATACGTCGACGAGCTAGCCAGTCCTCCGCCGTTCTTCCTCAGCTAATCAGCTATGACTACCGATTGATGACCGTAGTAGTAGGTTTCCACTGCGACGTCATCAACTGTGAGCTAGCGCTGCGGGCGAGGCTGTCGACGGCGGCGGAGCCCGGCGCATGTGGGCGTGACCTCAGTGCTCCATCTGACAGCAGTGAATAAATACTAAACAGCCATATGTCAGGGTGTCTCCGAAAAAAGACCGTCAGTGTGTACCTTTAATATTTCTAAACAACTTGCTTTTGAAACTAAAAAAATGGCTTGGTTATGACGCTAACAATCCCCCATTATTACACAGCAAGATGTTTGGTGTTGGTGACTTACCGGTACTGACTTTCGGCAATTGTGTATTGAAGACCGGAGTGATTAAGTGACCTCTGAATCTGTATAGGCGTACACTCGTTTTTACGTTTTTTTCAAAACCTAAAAACGTGACTTTTAACGTTTTTTTGGAATTGTTGCACACGTTTTCTCGAACGCTGCTGCGTAGGCCAGCTGAAGCATGGAGTTGTGTAGACTATATTTTTGGCTGTAGTTGTATCGCTGTGTGTAGCTGACGTGGTAGACGACGACGACGTCGACGAGCCAGCCAGTCCACCACCGGTGTTCCTGAGCTACCAGTGGGCGCACCAGTCGCACGTGAAGCTGCTGCACCAGCACCTCGGCACTGCCGGCTACCAGTGCTGGATGGACGTCGGGCAGATGGGCGGCGGAGACAAGCTGTTTGCGCGCATCGACGCCGGTATTCGCGCCGCCCGCGTCGTCGTCTGCTGCGTCACCGACAAGTACGCTGAGTCACCCAACTGCAACAGAGAGGTCCGCACTTCACGCTAGCACTCTGCTCTGCTCTGTTCTGTTCTTTAGCCGTCCTCGATCCGAGGCTCGGCCACACCATGGACGTACTTTCTCCATTTATCTCTGTCCTCTGTCATTCTGGTTGACTCTTCCACGGACAGTCCTGTCCACGTCTTGATGTTGTCCATCCAGGCCGTGCGTAGTCTTCCTCGCCTGCGTGCATCTGGCATTGTTCCTTGCATTATCTCTTTCCCCAGGCGTGAAAAAAAGTTCGATAGCATGCTTTCATGTTGAGCCGTTTTGACGCATTTAGCTAATATGACCGATAGACGGTCAAAGTTGCCGCAGTAGACGTATAGGGCCTATGCCGTCTACCGTGCTTTTAAGCTGTGTAGTTAGTGGGCTATAATGTGGATATTTCCGACTGTTAGGCGATATACAGACGACAGCGTTGTTACTTCGCCACCGGTAGGATATGGGAGGTGAAGTAATGTGATGACCGTGTCTGTTTGTCTGTCTGTCTGTCCGCGAGCATATTTCCGGTACTACAAGCCCGATCTTCACCAGATTTTATGCATGTTACCTATGCCCGTGGCTTGGTCCATTTTCTGTCGGCGTTGAGATACGGTATGTACTTCCGTTTTTATGGATAACGTCATATTTGCACATAATGGGCCATATACAGGGGTGTCGGTGTAACACTGGAACAGACAATCAGCCAGCCTGCTGGTGCAGCCAGGCGGCGAGGCCTGGTTAGGCCGTGGGCTGTGTCTGAAGCAGCAAGCCCTAAGCCCGTAGCCTTGTGATGTAGGCTACTGCAAACCGGGGGGGGCGAAGTCTGCGGTCTACGAGTGCGTCGTTTGCAGGTGAACCTGTCGGTGACGCTGAGCAAGCCAATCATTCCTCTGCTGCTGGAGCCGATGTCGTGGCCGCCGCCGGGTGCGATGGGTCCCATCTTCAGCGAGTACATCTACGTCAAGTTCTTCGGTCAGCAAGCACCTGCTGATGTCCGGCCGTCGGACGACGAGCGCTACTGGCCGGTGGACAAGTTCCATGAGCTGCTGATGCAGCTGCGCTATCACATCGCGCCCGACCTGCAGCTCATCACCGACGGTCAGCGCCAATTGGATACTTATTGCCTCAAGACAACGCAAGAGTATATAAAAAATCCTGCAGCCAAACGCTGGAGTATAAGAAAGTAAAGAAAAGTCTTTATCGAGCCCATATGGCAGCTCGGATCTCCGTTTCTGTAGCCCTCAGTCAGACACCAGCATAGCCTACGCTGCGAGACCACGGATACGGGGCTAGTGCATTGTTTGATGTGCCTGTTTATGTCTCGGTTTTCACCAGCACCAAATTATACTGCTTGGTGAAAGGGGCACATGGGTGTGGACAACTTTCTGGGTGACTGAGTGAGTGCGTGCGAGACAACTCTATAGCGCATAATGGTCAAGAACCCATAATACGCTGGATGCACTAGTATCACGCGAACAACTACTTTTTAAGTAGACGGCTAAAACAATCTGTGCTGCTCGCTGGATCCAGATAAAATGCGGCATAGAGTTCCAGGCCATCTGGCTAGCAACTGAGAATGCACGACGGCTGTAAGTGTTAAGCCGTAAACGCGGTACGAGAGAGTCGAGAGCAGGGCCGGTTTTAAGTGTGTGGAAGCCCTGGGCAGAATCATTATTAGAGGCCCCTGCCCACCCTCAAATGCTATAATTTAGGCCTACATGCACTTACAATTGTAATAATAACTAAGCATATCTATATTTACTTTTATACTAAGTAAAATATATAAATCTGAATACAAAGAATGAATTTATAAATTTCTCCATCTAAATTTCAAGAAAGTATAGAAATATACGTTTTATAGTGAATTAAATGAGACATCATAGGTGCAGACAACTCTATGATCTACGTATAAACTGTATGACCTACACGCTATTTTTATTCAAGATTATCAGTTTTATGAAGTATTTTCATTTTTCCTGCCCAGTTTGCCCCCCTTAAATCCGGCCCTGGTCGAGAGTCGTTACGCAGCGCCACTGCGCCAGCCCCAGACGCTGGATTGGTATAGTTTATGCACAATACCGGTATGTGGATATTGTGGATAATGTATGCATACATTATGCCAGAATGACATTGATTATAAAATGCTTAAACAAAAATACAAATATGATGTCAATGTTAACGTGGCGCATGGCGGCGGTATGTGCTCTGATGAGTGCCGTCTAGTAATCATCAACGTTATAATGCTGATGACAGTTTTCCTTGTCGGAACAAAAGGTGGCGAACTCTAGTATTAACTTGTTGTTTTTAGACTCGCTGTACAAAAACTGGTGGGAACCTCCAGATGAAATTATTAAAATTACACCGAGTGCCGAAAGAGCAGAGCAGGGTGGTGACGATTCGAAATCCGGCAAAACTGAAACAGTGAGTGTTTTCTGGTTATTTACACTGGCCGTAATAAAATTTTGGCCCTGAAGGTCCTCAAAGGCTCCCTTGGATCTCAGGAACATAGGCGCCGACTCCACCGGGGCAACCGGGAACTTCGCCCCGGTACTCACGCAAGAACCGGGGCAAACGTTGCGTTTTGCCCCGCTACCTTTCATGGCTGTGCTCTGATTTTTTAAGTGAAC
>Ga0126328_10000312_pt1 | contig 10902 bp, 9 predicted proteins | sample InaspJWI13metaG_FD_97003 | JGI IMG/M metagenome (GOLD analysis project Ga0126328, IMG submission 97003) | Marine gutless worms symbiont microbial communities from Oahu, Hawaii - Inanidrilus sp. 1 OAHU.JWI-13 metaG | ecosystem: Host-associated > Annelida > Digestive system > Unclassified | place... | reverse complement strand
TTTATTCATATTGACTCTCATGCCTTTACTCTCCACGTTATCTTTCCATTCATTAAGTCTTTTAATCAACTCCTCTTCAGTTTTAGCTATCACTGCCAAGTCATCCGCATACAGCAATTCCCACGGCATGGCAACCCTGAATTCTCTAGATATGGCCTCCACGACAGTCACGAATAACAGTGGGCTTAATCCTGAACCTTGGTGCATAGCCACTTTTACCTCAAAACTTTTGCTATTACATTAAACTGTTCTGACGACTGTTTTTTGCAACCGAGTACATAGACATCAATGCCCATACTAGCCATTCTTCAACTCCCAGCTTACGCATTGCCCAGCTTATCACTTCTCTTGGCACCCTACCAACAGCTTTCTCCAAATCCACAAAACCAGGCCCGGTGAAAAGTACAGTTGATTATATTATGGTTCGGCAGGAGGACAAAGCCAAGGTTCGTAACGTCAAGATTATTTCAAGTGAGGAATGTGTGCCAAAGCATAAACTGCCAGTAATGGACATGTGGTTTAAAGCAACAAAAACTTGTGCCTTCAGTGCTTTGACACTGTTGGTTGGGCGGCAGGCAGGGCATCTGGTCTGTAAAAAACTGAGTGGTGGGGTGCTGGCGTGGTTATCTGTCTGGAGCGATGTGCAGACTGGCATACGGCCCAGCTGATGCCAATGCCACTCACTGTCTCTTGCTTCATTAAAATCCAGTTTGGTTTTACCTTGCTGATACCGGCTTACCTGGGTAGTCCCGGAAAAGGGCCGTTAACCGGGTGTGCATACCTCTCCACCGAGTTTCTTGAACACACGCCACATCCATCTGCCTCTCCGCCAATGCCTCCACTAGTTCACCTGATCTACCTGTCAGTGAGTCAATATTCCAGGTACCAACCCTAAAGGACTTTATCAGTCCTGGGAGGGTCATCATGAACACAGCCCTCTGCCTTAGCATCGGGTTGTGCTGGGTTTCCCTACCTCCTGTTTACGTAGGCATGTGGGGGCGCCCATGGGGTTAAGCCCAAAATATTATTGCACGCCATCATGAAAATCTTCTGGATTTTTGTGGAGCAGGGGAAGATAATGGGGACAGAAGAACCGACAGTCCGGGTGGGCACCATCCCATCCGAACTAACGGCACCCCCACACCCATAACCCCCCCAGGGAAGATAATAGAGGCAGAGGCACAGACAGTCCCGGTGGACGCCACCCCAACCGAAACTAACGGTGACCTCACCCCCAAACCCCCCCATATTACGCCGGATGCCCTTCCTGCTGCATAACCCTCCCAGTTTATCCTGGTTTGGGACAGGCACCGATTTATGCTGGCTTGCATACCCGGTGGATTGGTTATTGGTAATTTTAAAGAGGGAATAATACTGCTGAGCCTACCTGTTTATGGCCTTATTTTTGCCTCCAGGGCTTTGATGGTCATCTGTATTGTCAAAATGGTTTTTTGGAGATCTTTATGGCCAGATAATCAGCAGGGTTAGCATGGATAATTGTCATTTACCGGGTAATATGTGTTTTGGGGTTTGTGTGTAATGTCAGTGTTGCTGTTAAAATGTCGGTTGTTTCATGCAGTCCTGAAGCCGAAGTCGGCAGCTGAATTATCAAGACTTGTCGACGTTGAACTGCTGCCGGAATGCGACCCTCGACTCTTCGACTCTGTGCCAGGCACATCAATTTACAATGGAGTAAAAGAGTTTCTGAAAACCGCTATTGCAGCTGCAGCCCAAACATCGCAGGAGCTGCAGAAGGACTCTGAGAAGGCTGTTAGTCGCAGAAAAGAGCACAGCAAAGCTGGTGATGATAGTGTGCCTCGACATCGGGCAGATACAGCTGAGCGCAGACGTCGCGAGAAGAACTTGGTTAAGTCCTTGCCGCAGAAGACACCAAGTTCAAAGTCACACACTTCGTTGTTGAATCAGTCTTCTTCTGGTAGCAGGAGACACAGAACAGCACCAAGATATACAGGTGGATCATCGCATTCTGTAGTGCCAGTCAGTAGCAACCTGTCTTTCGCTGCAGCATGGCATAGAAAGGAGCCCAGGCCTGGCACCAGCAGTAAAGAGCATCGATCAGGGAGATATGTTACAAAAGCACATACTTCCAGAAAAAGAAAGCGGAAGGACTTCGATGACCTGATGCGTTATGGAGACAGATTTCCGTCCATGGGCTGTTTGGCATATGACGAGATGGCATTCTCGTGGCATCTGCCGCAGCTGTCATTTTTTGCCGAACTTGACCATAACCCAGACGACCCGTTGTTGCTGATCAGTCTCTGTGAGCTGGATGACATTGCGGCTTTTCAGCGACAAGATTTCATCCATGACCTCAACAGCACTTACATCGGCAGAAAGCCTCGTTTCGGTGCTGTACGTTCTCCATATCGTGATAGAACTTCTCACCGGCTTGGACAGCTGTCACTGCAGACATACTGTGGTGGTCACTTCATTGACTGTGGACTAGTTAATCGTGTGCACATGACCTGCCTGCATCACTGGGCCGCAAGAGAACCTCTTGAGAAAATTGTTCACAATATATGGAAGGACAACAACAAGCCAGCAGGCGTTTTGCCTTATCCATCTGTCCGCTGTTTGTCAGATGTAGTGTGTTTTTGGCTATCCTCTCAACTTTGTTACTTGATGTCAGATGTGTCTATCGATTGTGTAGAGCCTTCCAATATCTTTATTGGATCTTCTCTTCAGTCAGAGCTCACCACTAATTGCTTGCATCAAATGTTCTGTCGCTATGTCGAGTTTTTATGTGACAGAGCTGAGAAATACTTTATGGGTGTGGAAGTGGAGCCAGAAACTTATGCAGCTCACGGAGGCATGCATGCAAGTCTGTGGAAACATACTTTGCCATCTGTAAGGAGGAAAGCTCCTGGCAAACGAACGCGTAAGCAATCATCCACCCGGCAGGAAAATGTTGACCATGACTATGAAGGTATGCCTTCAGAACTGGATAAATTTGTGTTAGTGGATGATGCTGATGCTGATATGGAGCAGGCTGTGTCTCTGCACGATAAGGACATGTACAGTGATGATCATGTGGAGGAAGATACAGATTACTGTGATGGAAAAGTCAGTGCACCAGTTGCACACAAGAAGCGTAAGTTACCTGAAGATGATTACAATTTTTATGATGGTGATCAGTGGACCAACAATGTGCCGTCAAAAGCTCGAAAAATTCACCGAGATCACACTGAGTTGTTGGCACAAAAGAAAGAAAGTGACGTTGGTGTTTGCATGAAGAAGCATGATAGGGAGAGAGCTAGGCGAAAAGTGGCCGCTGCTGCCAAGCCTAAGCATGTGTCGTCATTGTTAAAACACAAAGATGCAGCAGACTTTGTGGTCAACGATGCAGACAGCAACATTGTTGTGCAGTGTTCTGATACTGGCCGCACTGTGATTGAAGCCAAGTCCCAAGAAGTAACAGCAGAAGATGAATTGAAGCCTGATGAGATGCCAATCAGTTTGAATGTTCCTGACAAGCTGCCTGAACCAAAATGTTCACCGCTTTATAGCATTGAACTTGATCACTGCTACTACTCAAGTGCATCAGTATCTTCCATTTCTCTCCAGCCAGTGGCTTCTGAAGTACATGATCTAGGCAAGGAGGAACACCCAATTATTGTCGATGATGGTGAAAGTGAAAATGTGAATCCTCCCACATTGCCGTCACACATCACACTGGTAGAGTTAACTGATGCTGGAGAGAAGATTAGTGCAGAAGTACCTTCGAAAGACCTTGACTGTGAAAAATCCAAATTGCCGTTACCACAGATATCTTCTGGTGAGCCACAGGAAAAGACTGAGAAGGCTTTTGGTCTTGTGAAAGAACTCAGCTCAGCTAGTGACAATCGTGTGCCGCAGAGTCAGGCAGTTGCACATGAGAAGAGCTCCATTAAGCCAGTGTCTCAGAAGAAGATGCCAAGTGTTCAGTTAGACATTTTGTCTTCTTCAAAGCCGACTGATATGAGTACTACTAGGAAACTTCATCCTCTGTCTTCGTTGACTATGCTTAAAACTGCTTCTGTTCCTGAGCCAGAAGTGAACGTTAAGGGCTTGATAGAGTCTGCAAAACTGCTAGTAGCCAGAAAACCTATACATCGTAAGAAACACGTTACTCCATCACAGAAAGTGGGAAAAGATGTAACAGGTATGCAGAAAAAGTGTGATTCTGGTGCAGACTCATACCAGAAGAGTGACGATAGACAAATCTCACTTAATGAAGATTCTGTCTCAGTTACTGCATTGAAAGAGAATGTCACTGTTTCTTACAAGGATGTTAGTTCGAATAAAGACAAGCCTTTCTCACCGCCGCCTAGAATACCACCTAAAGCAAGTGGCAGTTCGACTGTAGCAAGCAAGATTTCTGTGAAGAAGATTCGTACTAAAGTGGAAAATGCTGAGAAAGTGTCAGAAAAGGTTGATGGAGCTCCTGCTATGATTACTGAACAAGAAAAAGCTACTGCAGACACATGTGAAGCACATAGTATACCTGTTGATAATGACAGTGAGGTTGCTGATGCTGAGGTGCCAGCTGAAAGTGAAAAGACTGCTGCTAAAGCACTACTCTCGGCTGCTGAATTAGCTGCTACTGCACGCGCAGCAGCTCATTATCAAGATGCCTACCTTTCAGACATGGCCGATGCATATGATGTCTGGCCGTTATCAAACTTTGACCCAGCATTTGACCCAACCAATGTACCCGAAGGTCACACCTATAATCCTTTTAGGAAAACGTGGCCAATTTTGCAGCATGTCATTGATGGAAAGGCTGATTTACTGCTGAGAGTGTGTAGCTTTCCTGATGTCAGTTTATTCAGCATTCGTAGAGTAATGAGAGAGAACGGATTTCTCTGGGCTGTTTGTTTGTCATTATTTGAGCCAGCTTTAAGCAAGCCTGACAGTATGGACAGTTTAATGGATCCGGTTGCTGCTGGTAAAACCAAAAGTGCTAAATCCAGCAACCCACTAATGCAGGCTTTTCGCCAAGCTGTTGAAGCGAAGAAGAAAGTGGCAGTGGCAGCAAAGTCAAAAGTGGCTGTTAGGAAACAAACTTTTGACGACACAGGTGAAACGCAATCGTGGTCAACCAAACGACCTGCTGGAAAGATGTCCATTGTCTTTGGCAGTGCTGTGAAAAGTGGTGGATCGTTGTCGTCTGTTGTTGGAACAGACCAGTCAGCAAAGGCTGCACTGCCGGCAAACAATTTCAGCAATTTGTTAACTTCTGTCGTCAGTAATATGAACTCAGATATGTCTGAGTTGATATTACAGAAGTGTGGTAAGCAGCGTTTGGGCAAAAATGCTCACAGTGCAGAGTATAAGACCACTTTACTGGCTACATCAAGACACTTGAACACGTTGTCAGATTTGTCTGTGAATGTGTATGACAGAGCTGAATACAAGTTGGAGAAGATGTTTGCAGCTAAAGATGCTGAGAATCAGAAGAGTATTGAGAAGAGTGTGGAGGATAGCAAACCTGCTGCAGTCATAGAAACGCCTGCTGCAGAGATTGAGAAAACTGCTGCTACTGTGTCAGTTTCCAGTCCTGCAAGTGATGTCGTTAGGCCGTCATTCGTGTCTGATAATACAAACAAAACATCAGCAGCACAAATAACACATGTGACTGGGTCACTGTCAGATGATGTAAGGTCATCGGTTTCAGCTGCTGCCCAGGTATCTCAGCCTTCTGTCCCACAACCAGCTGCAGCAAAATCTGCTTCAGTTCCAGATCTTGCAGCAGGAGGTGACAGTGTGGGCATGACCAGTGCTGCTGTCGTGCTGAAATCTGGAAATACTGCAGCATCAGTGAAAGCTGCGGGTCCAGCGGTTGCTGATATGTTGCCGCCACCGCTGCCTCCTTTGTCATTGTCGTGTATTGGAGCTGGGTTTGATTCGCATCCAAGTGAAGTTACAGCATCAGCCAGTTCAGAAGCATTAACGTCTTGGCCTTCGGTATCATCAGCTAATCAGCCAGTCAACCAGCCTTCCACAAATCCCCCCCACACTGCATACCAACCTACTCCTGTAGGCTTTACATTTCCACCTCCAGTAGCTGGTCAGCCACCGCCATCTGCATCATCATCTTTCTCAAATGCCTCACTACCACTGGATCACCTCATACGTGTCCCACCACCGTTGATACAGCCAAATTTATACTCAGTGCCACCGCCAGTTGGTATTCCATTAAATGTACCACCCCCGGGCTTTGTGGGTACTTCGGTCCCACCACCTAATGTTGCTGTTCCTCCTCCCCCTGTTGCATGCCCACCTCCTCCCATGCCCTGGTTTCCTCCTCCATCTTCTTCAGCAGCTGGTGGGTTTCCTGCTGTTGCTGCTGGATCTAACACGTCACTGTCAGTCAGTGGCTTTCAGAAGACATCTGAGGTACCAGGCAGTGTAGCTTCATGTGCTGATGTAGCACTGACTCCGATTGGTAAAGCACTGGACAGCAGTTCTTCGGTGCGGAACTTGCAGGCCAGTAGCGTAGTTGTCACCAGTAGCTCTGTTGTTTCCTGCACATCTATGAACAGCATGGCTGGTCCGAAGCCAGTTGTGTCTCCACTTATTCATGGAGTCCGCCTTCGCGGACCCCTCAAGCTTGTTACTCCCGTCAGTGTTTCGCCTCCTCCAGGATTGGCTTGTCCTGCAGTTCGCCAAGTTAGACCATTTCCTTCAACTGCTTCTGCCGAAATCACACAAGTTGCACCTCCGCAAAATACAAATAGCCAACTCCGTGTCGCTGTTCCTGGGACCAGGCCTACTGCTCAAGGAACGGGTATTCTGGGAGCTGTGCCCACTGCTCAGGCACCAGGTTTTCCTATTGTGACTCATAGTAACCGTGTTCCTATGCAGCCAGTTACAGCTGGTCAGAATATGCACCCAAATGCCGGTGGTCCTCTTGTAGGCCAGAGTCCTCATGGTGTCATGCAGTCGCAGTTACCTCCTAGTGCCATTAGACCAGTACCACCTGTGAATCAGCCTGCACAACCCAACAGTCAGCTGAGAGCTTCTGGTCCTCTTCTTGGGCAAAGTCCTCGTGGCATTGTTCATCCAGGACAACCATCTGTGATTCAGCCTACTCCTCTGAGAGGTGCCTTACCAGACAGCCAGCCTCGTGGTCCAGTTACACCTGTTCTAGCAAGAACAGCTGGACCTGTCATGGGCCAAAGTCCTCATTCTGCTAATAGGCCACCTGTCACAGGTATGCCAGTGTCGGGTCAGATGCCGTCAGCATTGTCTGCACCGAGAGGATTAGCTGTTCGTGCTGAGTCACGGTTGCCATTCAGCCCTGCACAGCCACCTGTTGCAGTCACCTGTCAACCTTCTCAGCCATTAGCTGCAGCAGGTGGAACAGGCACTGTGCAGCCAGCAAGAGGACCATTGTTGTCTCCCAGCAGTCGAGTGTATGTGCTGAACAGTGGTTCTTCACTAATGTGCAGAAATGTCGAAGTGAGTGTTTAATATGCTACTCTTGTTTTCTTTGTTTAATGAATTAATTTGTAGAAATTTCATATGCAACATTAATGCATGCCATGTGAATGATGTCTAATGCCAGCTTTTGTTGATTTTAAGCCAAAATATGGCCAGTTTGTGGTAATAGTGGATATTGATCTTTGAGCCACACAATGTTATTTTTGTTGCTGAAAACTTTCTTGTGTTATTTTGTCTTGTCAGGAAAATTGTGGTGACCAGAAGTTTGTGGTTTAGTCTAGTGGAGCCATTGCCACACTTTAGTACTAATAATTCTACACTCAAAAAGTGCTCCAACTTTGACTTGCTTTAACTACCAAGTACATTGACTAACTTTGATAATTTGTTGAGATCCTTATTCATACTGATTGCAAATACTGTGTCCCACCTATCCTTTCTTGTGTATCTGCACTACCTTAAAAGCTACCAGTTTAATGTACATAAGTATCACAGTGCTTTCTTTGGGATTCTGTAAGTTGCTCTGAAAAAACCGTGGTTCATTGGCTGTGGTCGTAGTAGATCTGTTTACTTTGAAATGACAATGTTTTGCATTATCACATGTCCATTGCTGTATTCTTAACCAGTCAGTGGTTTCATTGATGATGCTGATGCACTGCCTCATGTCTGTTGTCCAATTATGTACCCATACAGTATGTATATAACAAAGAAATTAATAATGCCATGTGTGCCTGACATTTTCAGAGATACTTGTTGAAGATGGGGGCAAAGCTTTTTGATCCATTCAACATTTCTGCTCTCTCATCCATTCCAAAGACTCAGTGTTGTATCCTAGTACACTCGCCGGACTTGGCAGCGATACACCGCATTCCAAACCTGCTGCGGCTCAAAAGGCACTTGATTGTTTCATTCTTGGTGTTTGAAAGTCTCTCTAAGCTTCGGTCAAATGAAACATCACTCATATTTCCACGAGCCGGGGTTGTTGTGATGGATATGCACAGCTTGGTATCATGTAAATCAGGTATACACTTTGTGATTTTATCAGCTACATATCATGCTTGTATATAATCAAACCAGTCTCCCTACCTTTGACTCTCCTCATCCTTCACCTATATTCTGCCACCGATTCACCACTTGCACCATTTAAAACTCTCACTCTTTCCACATTTTCGCTTAACCCGCCTTTGTCAAAAATTTTTCTTACCACACTCTCTCCTATCCTCAGGACTGACCCTACAAACTTTTCACTGGCACTGATTCTTTTGAGCATATCTGTTTTTTGGATGTAGTTTTTAATTACATTTTGCCCAGCTCTGTGTGCTAGAGTTAAGTTGGCTATCAGCCAGCTTTTGAGCTACTATCCCACTATTCAACACACACACAGAACCGTTTATTCAAATCACTGTTTTATTCTTTCTTCTCTTTTAGGCTGCATAGACAATAAAGATGTGTGTCTGTGTTTTGTACATATACATGTAATTGTGTAATTTGCATTTAGTGAAACGATTATTTTATTGTCGTTAAACTTTTTAAAAATTTTTTTGTATTCTAGTAGGTCTTAGTTGTGCTTATCTGGACTGATGACTTCATGTCACCCCCTCTGAAAGCCCGCTCCTTAGCAAATATTCAGTTAACATACGTGCATTCTTCATAAACTGTTTCATACATCCTTTCATCACTAGGACTTTGACTTGATTTCATATGAAAGTTGGCTGGTTAGAACACTCTGATCACTACAGCTTCCAACTTTGTGATGAAAAACCGAAAATCTACCTCCGAGTAACTGAAATACGAGTATTTTGCTCTGTGGTCAATCTTGCCATTAGTAAGTTACCAAGTTATCATCTACGTACTTATGCAGTTCTTATTGGTTTTCAGAAGTGAAATTTCTTTCCTTTGTACAAAATGATTGTTCCATATGGGAAATGAAGCTGGTGCCCGTCAGTTTTCAGTGTACACTGTACATTTTCGAGTTGTGTTTTATTGTAATCAATACAGCTTGCGTCTTGTTCTGTAGCTAATCATTTTCTTGAAAAAGACACTTGTGCTTACAAGTAAATTTGTTACAATTTTTAATAGCAGTGTATCGATTGGTAATATATGGTAATGTGGGTCTGTATGATCAGAGATCATTGATAGCATGTGCCAGTGGATGCAGACTCAGATGACTCAGAAAGCAGCTGAGTGGTCATTATTCTTGCCAGCAAATACATTTGAGGAACTTGAAAGACTCCGGTCAGTTACTGCATTGTTCTCTCTCATTTTTGCACATCTTTTGCAGTCCATTAGCAGCTGTTTATTTGAAATTGTACTGTTACACATGCTATTATAGTACTGTTTTTGGTTCCACACATGCAAATGTCACCAAATTTTCTGGGCATGTTACCTGTGACCATGATGAGCCCTGCTCTAGCGATACTGCAATATGTTATGTACTTCTGGTTTTGTGGCTTAACACCATTAATGCTTTGTAATTTGTAATCGAATACGAAAACTCTGCGTGTCACCTTTCACAACATCTCCAACACTGTACATGTTGAAACACACACACACACACCCATTTAACGGCCCTTTTTTGGGACTACCCGGGTGAGTCAGTACCAGACAGGTATAACCAATCTGGATTTTACTAAAGCAAGAGACAGTGAGTGGCAGTGGCATCAGGTGGGACATATGCAAGTCTGCAACTCGCTCCAGACAGATAACCATGCCAGCACCCCACCTGTCAGTTTTTTACAGGTCGGATGCCCTTCCTGCCGCCCAGCCAACAGCATCAAAGCACTGAAGGCACTAGGGTACACGTTGAAAGAGCACTGAAAACTCATTATTTAACCTAGCATTTCCATGTATGCGATTTTTATAATACACTGCTAATCTTTTTGACTTTGTAACTAGTGTAGAATCCAGTTTTATCTGTATGTATGTAATTGGTGTGTCCTGCCCTACGTGACGACTGGCACCAACACTAGATGAGTCCATCGTTCGTGGGGTGCCGGGGCCGAGGCTACCTAATACAAATCTGTTTACTATTATTAGACTGTTTTGCTATGCAGCCTGTTGTTACCGCTGTAGTGTCTCTGTTGGTCACAAGCATGAGTTGTACTAAAACGACTGAACCGATTGCGATGCTGTTTGGGATATGGACTCTTGGGACCCAAGGAACATTTGTTAGTTGGTGGGGGGGGCAGGGGGGCAGATCCCATTGTGAGAAGGGACACTTTTGGCAGTCATACATGGGCATGCCAGATTTGCCCATGGTTGATGTTCTCAACATTATTTGATAAGGGGCAGCAACGATGCAGCCTCTGGCTACCAGTTTAGTATAGCAACTTGTTTATCATTATAATAACAAATGGCTGTTGGGGCCTTTCTGCAGGCTACCAGCCGCGTCCCCAGGTGGTGGATAGGGGAACGACCGCCAGATATGGCGGCCAGCTGCGATATATATAAATAAGCAGT
>Ga0126328_10000311_pt1 | contig 10954 bp, 5 predicted proteins | sample InaspJWI13metaG_FD_97003 | JGI IMG/M metagenome (GOLD analysis project Ga0126328, IMG submission 97003) | Marine gutless worms symbiont microbial communities from Oahu, Hawaii - Inanidrilus sp. 1 OAHU.JWI-13 metaG | ecosystem: Host-associated > Annelida > Digestive system > Unclassified | place... | reverse complement strand
GGTCTACCCCCTACACAATCTCTGGCTACGCCACTGCCTAGACCATTGAAGTAGCAGACATTAGCATTGGGTATTAATATACCTATATTTTATTTATATTAGGCCTAAACTTTTACACGTAGCTTTATTTGACTAGTAATCGCAAAGTAATCGCCTACTCGTCAACAGTTACACATATTAACGTAACATATTGCGTGATCGTCTCGCGGGCTCTTTGTGATACAGCTGAGCTGCTTGTTATGCCACATTGTTTCCACATTAATATACACATTTTTTCGATATTAAAATTAGTTAATTTTATACACGTACTTTAACATCAGTTTCATATGTTCATAATGTATTCGTTGTCGAACGGTTAATTCTGAAACACGTTGATACAACAGTACTTACTCTGATTCAAGCCTTGCGCTTGACTATTGTGCGCGTTATCAAGTGTATGTATGTATGTATGTAGGCTACGTATGTTAATGGTCACCTGTTTCACGCAAGCTACTCGCACTTTGTGTTTGAACTGGATATGACTGCGTCTCTGTTTATTCACTGTGTCATTTTCAGATAAATGAACTTAATATTAAAGTGAACGACGTCAAAGGAAAATTGTGAGTACTGTAGTCGATTAATTGCTGTATGATTATGCTTTCTGTCACATACGTTTTTCGATTAACAGCAATGGCAGGTAACTGGCAATTAACGAATGATTCCCCGGACTGTTTACCAATACTTCTTCTTCACTTTTTAGTTTTTTCTCTCCATTTTTTAGTTGTTGGTTTCGTGCGGTAGATTAAGCTGAACTTACATCAGCTTTTGAGTTAAAATAGCATCTCGTATCGTATCGTATCGTAGACTCGTAGTGTGGTGTGTTAACCACTGGCATGCCGGCTGCAAAACAGCTGCTAAACCAACTTTGAACACATAATTCTTGTACAACACAGTGTAATAAAATAATGTACAAATTAATAAAATAGTGACTTAGCAATCTAACCGGTTTATGGGAAAATTGTAAAAAAAAGTGGTCTAAAGGCCAGTTTTTAAACAACAATAAAGTATTTAGCCGCATCGCATAGCGAAAGCAGCTCTGTCAATGCTGTGCAGCGTTTCTTCTTCTTCCCAAGAATTATGGTTCTGCTGACTTAAGCGGCTTGTAACTAGACAGTGGTTCCACCAATAGACCTAAGGTCATTATGGAACTCTGTCGATGACCGGAAGTGCCCGTTTTGGCACCTACTGATTTTGTACACCGTGACTCAAAAAACACTAAACTCTTGCCCATAACTTCCCCCAAGCGCTAACCGCTTTTCAAAATTTTGCTGGCAGACTCAGTGGTAAATTTGCAACAAATTTACATTTAAATATCCCACCACACTTCAAATGTGTCGCGACACTATCTTGTGAAATATGAATATCAGAAAACCGACGGCAATCTGAAATATGTATTATGATTAATGACAAATCACATGGTAGAATAGCTAAGCTTTTAAGTTTTGATGGGTATATCATTGCAAATTTATCATTGAATTTGCTGGTGAAAGAATTTAAAAATCACTGAACATTTGGCGAAGTTACAGGCAAAATGGTTAATCGTGTCATACTAGATTCGCCTTGCACTTTTGTTCTCAAAAATGCAAAACTCGCCAGATAAGTAAAATAACTTGTATGTTAGGGACAGAAACTGTTACTAATTGTTGTTATATTAATAGGCAGATTAATGTGAGTTTACTGTCAACAAATATATATTTAACTGCTGTAGACCAGTTTTGACTTACTGACAGACTGGCGCCATCAGTGACTGATCGACTGCTGATCATGTACAGCATTGCTGCGACATCTTTTTCTCTGTTGCAGCAGTTGTGTACAGTCATAAACGTGGTACTTTTTATATAGTTGATGCATGTAAACACCTATTTGTCAGTGAATTAAATAATGCTTATTTTACCAGACAAATATCTTAAAACAGTTTTTGAGTGGCTAAGTCTTACATGGCAGTTTGCTTCAAAGTACGTCTTGAACATGGCGATTTTTTGAACATAGATATTTCACAAGATAGTGCAGTGTGTATTAAATGTGGGTGGCATATTTAAATACGAGTTTGTTTCAAATTTACTATTGAGTCTAGCAGTGAAAAAATTTCGAAAATAGGTTAACATTTGGCGAAGTTACGGATGCATGTCTTGTTTTTCGACTCACAGTGTAGATATGGTATCGCGGCTATTACTTACATTCGGGTCTTGCTATTGCCAAACGCAACAGTAAACTACTAAGACTAGTGATTTTATACGTTATAAGTAAACACTGACGTTCTGTATTCACTGTAGTCCTAACTTCGACTTCAGTAAAAGTTCAAACGTTTAGTTACAGCCGTCACACTGTTTGTGTTGCTTTATTTGCAGTTCGAAGCCGATGCTCAAGAAAGTTTCAAAGACGCAACAGAAGTAAGACAGTCTTTATTTTTACTGTTTTCAACAATTAGCCCACCTGCTATGCGCGAAGCGCAGGCGAGAAGGGCTTATATCTTGATGTTTTGTTGTATATATTTTTAGTGATTTATGTCAGACCAATTACCTCAGCATCTACCGGACCGGTTTTCACTAAATTTGCAGGATTGGTAGAACTTTGGCCATAGAGTGAACGATCTGAAGTTACTTTTTCGATCCCTCAAGGGCCGTTGCCATGACAGCCACTTTTGTGGGCATAATCGACCAGCAATACTCACCTTGTAGGAGAAGAACGGCAGTTTCTATGCAGGGCGCAGGCAAACAAATTACCTGACTCGATGGACGCTTACCAATTAACAATAATTAACAGGCGGCGAGGAGATAAGCGGGTGGGTTACCGACAGGCTTTGCCTTGCATCTATTTAGTTAAAGTTTCATTCACAGCGCCACGACAGAATTGATCTTAATTGAACTGAACTGAAGATACACAGCAGTGACAGCACTGTTGTGAGTTTATTTCAGAGCCAGTTTAGTTCAGTTCTAGTACGGCGAAATGAAAAGGCCTTGACATAGTCAGAACTGCACTACACCGTGTTCCAATTCAGAGCAACCCATTTGATTTCTAGTCACAGCTCATGCAGTCGTTCACTCGACTCAGCGGCTACGTTAGTCCACGCTTTTGTGACGTCACGCGTGGACTATTGCAACGCCATTCTCGGTGGGGCATCCAAGTCCACCACAGACAAGCTCCAGCGAGTACTGAATGCTGCCGCTCGCGTCGTCAGCGACACGCGGAAGTACGACCGCGGACTCAGCCATCTCCTGCATGACGAGCTGCACTGGCTGGACGTTCCTCAGCGGGTGCAGTACAAGCTGTGTGCAACGGTCTATCGATGTCTGCAGCACAGAGCACCACAGTACATCATATACATGACGGGCTGCTGCATCCACACCTCAGACATTGCTCGTCGGCAGCATCTGCGGTCCGCCGGCAGCCATCAGCTGTTCGTACCGCGACACCAGCGTTCGGTGTTCGGTCGTCGGGCCTTTTCTGTAGCCGGCCCGGCGTCCTGGAACTTGTTACCAGACTACCTGCGAGATCCGTCACGTTCCTTTGTCAGTTTTCGCCGGGACCTGAAAGCTTCTTTTCTCGTTCTACTAGCACAGCGCACACAGAGCATTAGAGGCTTTGCGATTATGCGCTATATAAATCTACTATTGACACTGATATTGACATTGACATGTACCCGGATATTCATTCGCATAAGTTATGACCAATAATCAAAAAGTTGTTTTTTTATTGAAAGATGGTGTACTATTTGTGTTTGTCGTATGATAAATTGTTGTGGTTATACAGTCACTGCAGTGTATGATGGACTTGATGGTTACCGATCGTGTTGTTGACAGAATGGCGAAATTTGACCGAGAAGCCATGAAGAAAACGCGATTGGAGATAACTCAATTAAAGTCAACTGGACAGCCCAAATTCGCGCTCGAAGAAGAGGTTAAAACAAATATTTACGTACTCTATTTATTAACACATTTATGACGTAATTTCTGCTGCTAGCAAAGCGTAACATTAAAAAGAACCAACGCTTAGTCAGCAGCAAGTTTATGTGTTATACGTGTTACATTTGTCGTGCTTACTTTTAATTTAAATGTATGGACGCCTGTCTAACAAATTTTTCGGTATTTGTGTTTGTCGTATGATAAATTGTTACAAGTTTATGTGTTGGTTTCGTCGTCGATGTGTCAGGAGAAAGAAAAGAAGCCAGACTGGGGCGAGCTAAAGCATACAGAATCCACAGAGGCTGCTGCTGAGGAGGAAGAGGCCGGCGAAGAGGAAGAAGAAGAAGAGGAAGAGGAAGAGTAAACCATCGGCGTACTGCAGAAACTGATCGTCCGCTTGTGTTTTGTTTTGTTTTCGCACAGAGAAAAAAACGTAAACCCTTATAATTATACTGATATGAGCCACTACATCGACTGTAGTTTGTTGAATACTAATTACTACTGTTCGGGAATGTTTTGCACGATTCTGCATTGTCATGTCGGTGTCGATTTATCTGCTGTAAACTAGCTTCGATAGGCCTGCCATTTCCAGTGTACAGCATTATGATAACGAGGCACGTCAAAACATTCGAAGTAGGCCTGAAACGGACGGTGCTTATAACGCTCATGTTAATGGCAATGTTACTGGTAATAATAGTAGTAATAATAATTATAATCAAAATTGCAACAAACAGCAGCAACTACAACAGCAACAATTTTTGTATAGGGCAGCCACACAGTCGCTGTAAACATAGATTCTTTTCCAGTTATTTTGTTATCCTTTGTGGTGAAAATACGTTGTTCCTGTCTGAAGTTTATGTTATGCAGGACTTGCGTTCAAGCGCACATATACGACTAAAATCTTAACTGTTTTCAACTGCAAACAGTTCATGCGACGTCTTCTCTTAAATGTTTTGTTGGAGTTTTGTGTGTACATAGGGTGATATAAACAACCATCCGCATGGCTAAGATCAAAGTGTAGTATATGTGGCAAACTTCAACGCCGTTTCGTTTTGAATAGGCCTACATCAGTTCACTGTTGTTTTCATCACGTGCAACGAAGCACGTTAACAACCCGGTTTGCGCTTATTTACACGAAGTTAAACGACTTGCTAATTCATTTTTTCATTTCGTTGTCTCCACTGACGTCGTAATTATTGTACGTGTTGTTATGGATTTTAACAAATTAAAATTGCTTCAGTTTGACACGTTTTTGGTAACAGTGTGCAAAATAACGAAAGTCAGTCGTAGCTCATTAAAGGTTTGCAACAAAGCGAAACACTGCATCTAATTTTGAACTGTCTTGACTGACGTCAGGAAGCGAGTATGCGTATAGCCCAAGCAAGCTGTCTTTGATTTTTGGGGGATAAAAGGAACCTACTTGCACCGCTTATTTAATGAAGTTGATAAATAGACACTTAACAAGATACTTAACAGACACTTTCGAGATTCAACGGCGTTGAAGTGTGCCACTTTTCCAGAAGATTAGTTTAGGGCTTTAGGACCTTTAAATATGTGACCAGTTGAATGCAGTAGCCCTGCTTAATTTTCATAAGCGAAAACCGGACATGTCTTTCGTAAAGTAGCATAAGTTAACGAAAATGCAGTAAATATGTGTGCTTAGGAGAAAGCAGCGCTGAAATGTGCCTAATGTTATAAAAATTGGTTCAGGCGTTTCAAAGACGTGAGCAATCCAACGCAATGTGCTGGGGAGGCACCATGTATAGCGTACAGTGTGCAGGAGAATAATCGTCGAGTCCCGGTGAGAGGATAAGTGTTGAGCAGAGTGATGAATCACGCGGCGATGTGTTGCGAAATGACAGAGTGACGGAATTGTCGGAAAGGCGATATCGTCAGAGCGCCCGAGATTATGAAGGGTTTCGATTAAGATCGATCACAAAAGGGGATTTGTGTAGACGATGCATTAACTGGAATAGCCTACTCACGATGAACTTGTTCGACTACGAACGATCGTGGCTGTTACTTTATAAGAATAGGTCTACTGTTGCATTGCCCGTGTTCGAGTGGGCGTGATCACTTAATTGTCGCAACGGAAGATGCCAGAGCTCGGACGAAATGGTTTCCGGGAATTCCGGCAGTATATACTGTAGTAGCGTTTTGCAAAACTTTTTATTCACTGTACTAGCGATTTACTCACCTTGTTACTCACCTTGTGTGGCCTCACCGGCCAGAAAACCCACCGGCGAGGCCTAGGGCTCGGCGGATCAGTCCATGAAGAAGCCCATCCTTGTTTTCCCTCGTTTTGTTCAACCATCCTTTAAAGGCATTGATGCTGGAAGCATCTACCACCCTCTGGTCCAGCTGATTCCATCTATTAATCACTCTGTTTGAAAAAAATACAGCAGTCCCGTGTGCACCGAAACTTAACTAATTTCCTAGAATGTCCTCTAGGGCCTAATTCCTCTTGTTTTATCTGCTAGAGTAAAAAACTCGTTTAACTTTAACCTCGACGGGCCGTTACACATCTTAAAAACGTCGATGAGATCCTGCCTATTCTTTCGCTCTTCAAGTGTCCATAGCTTCAAACAGTATAATCTTTCTTTATACGATTTCCCCTCCATATTATTAATCATTTTTAAATCTCCTCTGAACCTTCTCAATGAGCTCCTTGTCTTTCTTATAATGTGGATTCCAAGCACTAATACAATACTCAACATGAGGCCTAACCAGTGATTTGTACAAACTCAAAGAAAAAAAAGAATTTCGATTACCGGCAGCATTAGAATACAACTATCCACAGTCGGGAAAATCTTGATATTTGAACAAATTAGACACGTCACCTCCATCAAAATGCATTGGTTCGGTAGACATTGTCAGGGGAAGTGCTAACTTCTACATTTCGTTTAAACGTAGGCTACTTTCGGATATAAATGGCAGGGATGGTGCGACCAGCTAGTGCGATATACTGATATACCGATACACACTGTTGCAAAAATGTAGCTATATGTCACGCTAACCTTAACAATATGTATTTTAACAGTAACGGTAATTGTCCGATTGTAGTAATTTTGGTAGAGTTATTACTGAGTAAGTTTGCCATCGAAATGTGTTTTAATTTTTAACCTCACGTGTTTTATCATATTCAAGCCCATGCTAATGAATACGCTTTTAAGAACGTTTAATTACTAAACCAGTAACCACAGTAATGCTGACGACAGGCAGCACCGCTACTGAGTGATGCTTCTGCTGCGTGGTACTAGTTGCGTCCGGCGGGAACGAAGACTGGAGGACGAATCCATTATCCAAGTGGTGTCGGGCACATGTCCCCTCAAATGTGCCCCATTTCATGGGGTGACCCGGACCCCATCTAACCTACGGCACAGCTAACAATGGCATCTCGATCGGTTTAACCGTTTTTGCAGGGCTCACCGGTGTGCTCAACACACACACACACACAGACTACGCTACGTGCCACATGTGCAGCAAGGTGCCGCGTGTAGCTGTGCGTGCTAGCGATGCAGCCTGATAACATTTCCTTGTATTTCCTTGTTTACATTTAGAGTTATGCGAACATGTCGCGATTAATGGCCACCGTCAAGTGTGCTGGTTTCTTCGCTGCTGAACGGCATTCACGGCAGATCGATAGTGTACAGCACGGTGCCTCCGATATGACTTACAGTAGCTCTGCTACCGCAGACGGACCGCGCGACGCCGCATATCCGTCGAAATCTTGTTAACTGCTGCACGACAGTAGAACGAAGTCTTACAACAAACCCACAACAAAATCGAAGTACGCCCTTAATGGAATTTGGGCCTTAGAGGTTACGGTTGACCGACGTGTAGTAAACAGCCACGACGCGTCGACCGGCGTAGGCGTAGTCAACAAGATCGACCGTCGACGAGTTTTGTTGACAACACGATTGACTTGCCGTGGCGAAATATAAGTCCAGAGTTTTGGACAAAGTTCCGGAAAGAAGTACTCTTATTTTTAGTCATTCTCGTATTTCATTATAACGCAGTATAAAATAATTGGAAGGCAGCCTCACATAGGCCCTACCAAATCCCTGCTCGATTCGTCTTGCCATTTCACTACAATACCGGCTTGTAACAGACGTACAAACGGACGGACAGACACACGGCAGCATATATCGAGCTAGCACAGCGTCGCACGGTAAAAAGTGAACAGTGGGGAGAGAGAGATAAAGCTTAGTTAAACACAGTTGTGACTAGCACACGTGATACTGTGTTTGCTGTGTAACATAAAACTCAGGTAACTAATGTCGTGTTGTTTGTGTATACAGACAACGGGACTGGCTATTCCAGAATTTTACATTCCGATATATACAGCGGTGCGTTTCGTGTTCAATAACCGACGACGCAATCGTTCGGTGACGTTGATACTGCGTGTCATCTAGCAGCCGTCTGCGATGATACGCCGAAGTGACGGAGGTGACGCAGAGAGAGAGAGAGGATTAATGAGGAGGCTGGGCGGAACGTCGCCGAGCCGGACTGGCTATTTCCAATTCCGGCCTAATTCTCCACGAGACGATGAACTGCGATATCGACGCGGCCAGTTAGCGTGCGTACGGACGTCGCATCGCTGAGCAGCGAACGAACGATCGGTGAAAATCGGCGGCGGCGACGGCGGCGTCGGCAGCCAGTGTCGCCGCCGAGCTGCCGCTGCAAGCAGTGCAGCCCCAGCAGACCACGCCAGCCCGGCCACCGACCGACTGCACGGCCGGCCGGGCGATGCACGGCGCGGCCCCAAGACGATCAATCGCTAAGACTCGCCAGCGCGCTCGCCTGCAGTCGCAGACACAGCCGCCTAAATAAAATATGCGCCATTTTACAGCAGCAGCAGCAGCGGCGGCGGCGGCAGTGGCAGCGGCGGCAGCATTGCAGATTGGCACTGGGCGTTGGGCGCGTCCCTTGTCATAGTCGATCCGCCTCGCCTTCCTTGTCCCACTAGGTCTCTCAGTCAGCGTATGTAGCCAGGTCAGGACGAGCACTGTAACAACAGCGACCAACCGACCGAGCGACGACTCACGACCGGATGCACGGTCACTCGGGCACCGGGTGAAACACTCGCCGCCGGCGGCGTCGACGGACGCACGAACGTAGGTGTCGAGTCAGCGGCGAGTTAGCGGCCGACGACGTCGCTGCGCCGTGAGATGAGAGGCGGCGATGTCGACTGAGGGCGACGAGGGTCCGTCGGTATCGGCGGCAGAGCCGGGCGGCGTCGAGCTCGGCGGCGGCGGCGGCCTGGGCGCCGGCCGCGGCAGCAGCCGCAAGGCGGCGGCGGCAGGTGCGACCAAGTACACGGAACGCTCCATCAACAGCCGGTCAGTCGACGACAGTGACTCGGTCGTCGACGAGAACCAGCCCGCACTCGGTGCGTCGTCTCTGTCTCCCGTAACATTACATAACATATTCGTTCAATTAGCCGCGTGACAAAAACGCAGTGGTACCAGTGAGAATGAGAAAACATTAAAAATGTACATAGTAGTAGTAAACTGAGTAAAAATGTATGTAATTATGTATGTGCTAGGTTAAAAGATATCATTAAAAAGAAGTCTATATACCGGTATAGTCTCTGTCTCCCTCTCTTTCCCGCTGAAGCACTTTGTGGAGCAACGCAGTAAGCAAATTGAGAAAAGGGCAAAACATTTGTCACCGTTCTGTCAGTTGTAAGTTTGTTTTATTAATTAACATATTAATTTATTCTATAGTCTGTTACAGTTTCAGTTAACTAAAACATACTGCTTCTGTGTGTGAGTGCATTAAGCCTTGTCTGAACGTCAGCGGGGGAATGCTACTGGAGTGTCCTCTGTGTCAGCTCATATTACCTGCTATCAGACATGTAACTGGCTATAATTTTATCTTTAACAGGTCAGTCCGATTTTGGAGAACTTATCAAATAGAGATTGTAATTCCGGACTGGTTTTCCCAATCCCGGGATTCGGGATTGGGGATTTCGTATTCCTGGGATCCCGCCGGGATTACGGGATTGCCGAAGATATGGAATTGATCAATATAATGTGGGGTATTGTCGGGAAGATAACTTTGTTTACAGTATTGTAGCTTACAGGCCTACTGTATATAACGGTTCCTCACAAGACCTACAATGAAAAGGAGTAAAAAACATACATCTTGTTAATAAAATTATGTACAGCAACCATTATTATTATTAATGATGACTTTAATTATGACTTTTGTGAGCCAGTTAAGTAAATCTAACCTTGTTTTTATCCCGAAATCCCGCGATTGAGGGGTCGCTCAATCCCAGGATTTAGGGATTGAAATGCGACCGTAATCCCGGGATTCGGGATCAGTAGGGATTTCGGGATTGCAATCCGTGTTACGATACCGAACCACTGAGTAAAATAAACTGTCAGGCGTCTCCTTGGCGAGCCATGCTTACTTACGCGAATTGAAGTTTATGCGTCTGCAAAAGAAGTTTTAGCTCATCAGTTTTATTAGTAAATAATTGGCCTAAGACAATGAGTTTTGTAGCCTACGTTTCAAAAGGCAAGGAAATGTGTGTAAAAAAATTTACCCCCCGGATGTATTGTTTCCCCAACGGCTGAGAATTTTAAACCATTTTACCAACCATTTTACACGCTTATTGTATGTTCGTATCTACGCTACATTGCGCAGTTTTATTCAGCTATCTTTATCTCTTACTTTGACACAGTTATGCTACATCAAGCGGGAACGTTCAGTGAACTTTGCTTTTCACTAGAAAAACAAGAAGCTCAGCTATCGCCGAGGGACCGCGCGATGCGTCGTGTCAATTGAAATCTTGCCAATAGCCACGCAACAGTGCAGAAACTACTTATTCGACAAGTCATGACCAAATCGATGGCATGAAGTTGGAGATTTAGTCGGAAGCAATGCGTGATAGACAATGTGCACTCAACCATGACGCGACCGAGTCGCTTTCATTGTCTCAGATGTGTCATAAACAAACCGACGACGTTGAGTTGTGTATATCACCTGTCTACCGACGACTT
>Ga0126328_10000309_pt1 | contig 10975 bp, 8 predicted proteins | sample InaspJWI13metaG_FD_97003 | JGI IMG/M metagenome (GOLD analysis project Ga0126328, IMG submission 97003) | Marine gutless worms symbiont microbial communities from Oahu, Hawaii - Inanidrilus sp. 1 OAHU.JWI-13 metaG | ecosystem: Host-associated > Annelida > Digestive system > Unclassified | place... | reverse complement strand
GTGCGTGCGCGCCAGCGTCCCTATACGCCGACGCCGGCTGACAGTAAAATCAATTACGAACGACGTACGGTATGGACGCGGCGGCGTTAATTTCTCGTACAATGCTGGTCGCCGGCGTCGGCGTATAGGGACGCTGGCGCGCACGCACCGCGCTGGGGTCCGCGTGCTTGTAAAGTCAGACAGCCAGCGACACGCCGCTTGGGACACTTGCCGCTTCGACATACATTGCTGCGGCCTACGTGACAATCATGCCGTAAATAAGAGCGCCGCAACAACAGTGAAACGAAATTTCAACTGGAAGACACGCAGTAGAGTGCATACCTGCGTTACTCGTTACCGGCGAGCAACAGAAGATGTGCTAACTCTAACCCTAACCCAACGTTCAAAAATTTAACAAACTCTTCTGTGGTCTTATACAAAAGTACCTATCTCACAAATTACACACAAATTTACTTACAAGTTACAACTTATTGACTAATCTTGCTCACAAACAGACAAACAAACGGCAGTGAAAGCATTAGCCGTGCGATAACTATGTCAGAGGTAACAAGAACCTATGCGATAAATATTTAAACCGCGGAAGGGAATTTTCGACGTATAACGAACTGATGATTCGTTCATATCTCGGCTGGGGTAAAGGTGAGAATGTCACCTCTGCAAGGTGGCAGGTAACACTGTGTGTGATATGATGCCATATGGCGTGTGGGTGCCTGTAATAAATAGCGGTGAGACTGGTTGCAGACTGCTATACTCCATTTGCTTGATTGACTTTGCATACAGGCGTGGTCGAGGCGAGCGACTACTGCCTGATGGAGGAGTTCAACGCCAGCTGTCGACAACCCGACGAGGTGGTCGTGATCGACCGAGCGCGCTACGGCCGGATGTCAATCAGCAGGTGCGTGACGGGCAACTACGGCCACCTCGGCTGCTACGTCGACGTGCGCCGCCTGCTGCACGCCAAGTGCTCTGGACGACGTCGCTGCCGCGTCCGCGTCCCCGACGATGACCTGTTCTCCACGCGGCCGTGTCCGAGCGACTTCACATCCTACCTCGAGGCCACCTACCGCTGCCAGCGAGGTAACCGGACTGGTTCAGACATGACGACCAGTGGCCACAGTTGAGCACTGGTGTGGCCATTTGTCTTCATGTCTGAACCACGTACTGTGCAACATCGTCGAACAGTTTTTGTGTCAGAAATATCCAGGTCACACACAGGTATTCAATGCATGGATGACTGAAATTTGTAATGCAGCCCGACACAATCCAACCCAGTCCATCGATGGACCGAACCTAACCTATGTCCATCTGTGCTGCGTATGTAGCCTGCAGTTGAGAGATGTGCGGGGCAGGAGTGCGTGACGATATGTGCATTATACGACATCGACGATTTATTCACTGTGCATGTTTATCACTGATAACAGTATAAGACGTGTTGTGTGAGACGTGAAACCTGTTTACGTGTTTTAGTTTTGGGACACCGTCCAGTAACAACATTAACGTCTTGAAATAAAATATGTATTGCGTTTCAATGAGACACATGTTATCAGTATACATGAAACATAGAAAACGTTTTCACTGCAACGTTCCGTAAATGTTGTATTTAAAACGATACACAACACACTTCATATAAAACGTTTCAATAACTACATGTAATTGACGGCGTGTTCATTACAAAACGTTTCGTATATAAATAATAAAAAGATTAAAAAAATCAAATCTTGTGAGCATATATCCGGTGAGCATTTCTCCAGTGAGCATATGTCCGCACACCGTCTTACGGTTATCGTGTAGTTTCTTTTTAGTGTGTTGTGGTGACAGACCGAGTCGCTGCTGCTTGACGATATAACTAACTAATGCATCGGCCTATCGGCATTAGCGGCATTTAAGAGATAAAAAATTATTTACATCCTTAAATTTGACGTCATTTGCAGTATGTTTGTTTTCGGTTGAAAAATGCGTATTGTTTGTGCAAATGCAAAAGTAGTGAAAATTACGGTTTACAAGGTTAAGCTTCAGGTTAGTGCCAGGTTTAGGGTCAGTTGTCGAAGCGGCGTCGATACTACAAGCCACTAATAGGAAGTGATATATGGCCTATGGAATAGCGGCCATTCTGACGACCTTCAGTGACCTCGAACCTCGAACGTCATTTAGGCCCCTACCTATTGCAAGTCTACATGTATGCTAATGGGATGTTGCGCAGCAGTTGACGAAATTTCAACTGACATCGCGCGTCGCGCGGTTCATTTGGCGATAACTGGGCCTCTTATGGATGTGGCAAGTCCATTCGACGATTCACACTAGCTTTCTGCGTTGCAGTACTAGCTGCATGTCAATGTCGTTAACTGGTCTGCAATATGACGTGCTTTCGTCGCTTAGTGCAGTCTAGCTGACAGTCATCTCCCTGTAGAACCAACACCCGCCCTGCTCGCGTCCGAAAATATCTCACGCACAACCAGTGCCGTTGACGTGCCCATGGCGTAATGATTCCACGAACATCGCAAGCTGTCAACACAGGAAATAGCCATAAAATACGATATTTTTAACTTAGCTGCTTATGACGTTACAATGGTAACCGACTTCTACGGTCATCAGCCATACTCACAGTACGCGGCAGAACATATGCATGTAGCCATTTTTGCTTGCACTGACCATTAACCTTTGACATATGACTTGACTTTCAATCCCCAGCGAAGTACGGTCATGATCCTCTGTTCTGTTCTGTTCTTTAGCCGTCCTTGATCTGAGGGTTGGCCACACCATGAACGTACTTTATCCAGTTATCTCAGTCCTCTGTTATTCTGATTGACTCTTCCACGGGGAGTCCTGTCTACGTCTTGATGTTGTCCATCCAGACCGTGCGTGGTTTTCCTCGCCTGCGTGCACCTGGCATTGTTCCTTGCATTATCTCTTTCTCCAGGCAACTGCAACTCCCTTGTTTCCTCGTGGTGTGACTACAGCGTTCTAGCTTTCTTGCTTTGACGGTGTCTAACAGTTCCCTCTTTACTCCAGGTTTGTTGAGAACTCACTCATTTGTTTTCTTTGCTGTCCATGAAACCCGCAGAATCTTTGTCAGTCCTTTCATCTCAAAGGCGTCAATCCGTGTTTCTTCACTCTTTCTGAGTGTCCAGCTTTTACACGTTGCTACAGGCCACACTAGCGCTTTCATTAGTTGTATCTTCGTTGAAATCGGTATGCTGTGACTTTTCCACACATGAAAAAATCAAGGTCGATTAATCGAGTACAGAAACAGACGGACGGATGGACGCTGGCATTATCTTGCCCGCTAACGCAGTCGGTAAAACAGTGCTGAAATAAAGCAGTAGTGCACAGTAAACTTACACCAATATCGTTTCTGATACTCGAAGGAGTTAAGTTCGAATCAACCCGGTTAACTATATACTTGGTGTGTTTTGAACAACAACTTTAGTGCTAACATTATCATCAGAATGGCCAAACGGCAGCATTCACTGTCTGTTTTACGGTCTTTTGTCGTTATTGTAAAGTACACGTCATTCGGTTGCGACGCTGAAAGTATGAATAATTACAGTATTGTACAGACTAACAAACAGCATACCTATGTTCTTACAGAAGAGTCAAGAGGCCTACGTATTATGCATTGCATCCACAACACGGAGATCGCGCGTTAGGCCGATAATAGGCTTACTGAGATTGTGCTGAGTATAAGTGGATCTTGCATTGTTCACTTTTTACAGCCAGTCAACGTCACAGCAGTTTCGGAATTTTCTCTCCGGCTAATCCACGCTGCGCTCCTCGTTCCGCTGATCAAATTCAGCTTGACTCAATTTTTGTCGGTCGCATCCCGGTCGTTGCTATGGCAGCGGCAGCGATTGCGCAGCGCCTACAGCTTCTGGAGCCGCGGATCGCACAACGCCATCACGGTAATGCTAGCTGGCCGCCCTTCCGCCCGCCGGGGAACAATTTTGTTATCGACACCATTCAGTCCAATTCGCGCCGGGGTGCGGCGCGACTGTTAACAACGTACCGGGTGTGACCGGACATTTGACCCCCGCCGACATCTGCCTCCCCGGACACCTGGCCCCCCAGGAAACACTACCGTCGCGGACATCTTTCCTCTGGTTAGGATTAGGGTATAGAATCACGGGGTTAGGGATAAGATCACGATTTTGGCGCTTTATAAATTTGTTTTATGTATGCTTTAGGGATAGGGGATAGGGTTACGATTACAGTTGTTTGGTGTTACAGTTAGGTATTAAGGTCGGAATTAGTATCAGAAGTAATGTTTGGGGTTAGTTTAGAGATAGAGTTAGGTCCAGATTATCTTCCGACGCTATCTCTCGGCGTATTTAGGCACTATACCTTACGTGATATATGTTGCACGTTACTAACTTAATTCTGCGACTTTTTAGTTGTCGGTTCCGTGCGGTAGATTAAGCTGACTCATGTTGGCTTTCGAGCGCACGTTAATATAGCATCTCGTATCGTATCGTTTCGTATCGTCATAGCACACTTGAAACTACTCTGTGACTATTAGCGCTAAACTTTTACCCGCGCGACGCTATGCTAGCGCCAGTACTAGCTATGACCCTGTGTCTGTCTGTCTGTCTGTGTCTGCCCGACTGTCCGTCACTGTCCTAAACGGCTGAACGAATCGAGCTGGGTTTTGGCAAGAGAGCTTCCTTTCACATATCCTACGCTGCGTTAAAAGGAAATTGGATATCTCCAAAAATGTGTGTACTTCCCTCTGGAACTTTGTCCCAAACTTCTGACTCAGAAAATTTCACCACTGCATATCGATCGTCGAAACGTGTTGTCCACTTCGCTCGACAAAGGTGGCGACGCTCAGAGCGTGATATACTGGGCCGTCGTCGGTCAACAAACAATACATCCGAGCTCCGACGCTCGACCGCTGCAGTTTATCGCAGTGATCATCAAGCTCTGTCTACAGCACGATTCCGTCGCGTGGGTCCATTAGCGACAGCCGATACTTGTTGTTGTCATTGTCGTTGTCACTATCCGAGCAGATTGCGGGGGTGGGAGTGGGGGCAAATGTCTCGCATTTAGGCGCAGACACCGAGTCCCGCAACGCAACTAAAACATCGGCGTCAGCAGCAGCAGCTGCTGCAGCTGCGAGGCGCGGCCGGCGTTGACTAGGCTTTGAACTCGACGAGGACGCCGCCCTGTAGATAAGTCACGGCGCCGACGAGGAAGGAAGATGATGATACACATCGCTGCGACGACGACAGACTCTGGTCGTCGTCGTCGTCGTCGTCGCCGAGCTGCTGCTGCTGCTGCTGTCGATTGTCATACGTCATCTGCACACCGTCGACGCCCGGCCGAGCGGCGTCGTTGCCGGATATTTGCCCCCTCCCTTCTCTGAAAAACGACAATTCAGGACATCTGCCTCTGTTGGTTAGGATCTTAGCGTTAAGGTTTACAGGTACAAGCCGCCACGTCGCTTCGCTCAGTGCCGACTTGACCCTGATAATATATTGGGCCGGTCGTCGTGGGTAATGTAGGCGATGACCCTGTCAGCATGCCTGCATGCATCTGAAACACAGCAGTAGTCATATGCCCCGATGGCCGACACCACATCTGTTAGCTGTGTGGAGTTGCTACGGACGTCAACCAATGACGGGCCGACTTGCAACACATCTCAGCAAAGCAACGGTTAAGATACTGATAGGATAGGTTAGGGTTTGGACTATTATACTCCGTCGTACGGTATGGGGGCGTTAAGCGATGCTGGGATTCGTCCGTCCGTCCGTCCGTCCGTCCGTCCATCTCTTGCGTGTACCTCAAAACGGTGCGTTTTATGGCTATGGTTATACTAATAGGAAACCGCATGCTGGAAGTCATTCCCACTGCCAGCGTGGTCGTACGGCAACCGGAAAAAAACCGAAACAACACAGCCCTCGCCGGCGTCCCGCATGGCCATATTTTCAACAATGTTTCCTAGGGGGCAAAGTTGTTCAGCTGATTATTTTCAGAAGCATTCGCTGTGTGGCCGTACCATCGGCACGGCCATCGTAAGTGGCCGAAACGGGGAAGGGCATATCGTTTCGCTGTCATCGGGGCGACACCGCAATCTTAGGTTAGAATTATGGTTAGGGGTTAGGATTAGGGCTATAGGTACTAGGGCAGATGTCGACGATGGTGATTTTTCGGGGGCGGGTGTCCGGGGGCAACTGTTCGACATTGGAGCGGCACGTGAATCCATCACGGGCACCATCTCGGTGGCGCGCGCGATGTCGGCAGCTGATCCGACCGACAAACGTCTCGGTGTTCGCAAGTCGGTCGACCGGCGTCGTCGCCACCGCATAAATATTTACGACTAGATCGCGACGACGGCCGCGCCGCTCATCTCGACTCGAGACTTTAGTTCGTCGTGTGCTTCCGTGACCCGAACATTTGCCCCCCTGGGGGCATGTGCCCTTTGGTTCGGGTTAAGGCTTGTGCTTGGGTAAGGGGTTGGCCTGGTAGTGCAGTGGATAGGACGCTGGACTCAAGGGTTCAATTCCCGGCCGTTCTGCTTTCAGGTACCAAACAAGTTGTTCGCATGTTTGTGCCTTCTGTCACCAAGCAGTACAATTTTTTACCGGTTAGGTGTAGCTGGAAAGGTAACCGTAGGTTACCTTTCGCACTCGCATCGCACTCGCAGACTTCACTGATTAATTTACCTACGGGCACACGGCCCAAGGAAGTAAAAATGAGCACTTTGCTTACATTTTTCATGGGTATGGCACACTTTAGGCCTACCTTACCTTTGGGTTGAGGGTTGGGTTATTGAGGATTAAGTTGAGGTTACTGATATGCTTAGTGTATAGGCAGGTACATGCAAGGTTCAAGGATACGCATACGCTAAAATAGAAACGTTGAAATATGTGCGTGTTTTTCAAAAATAGAATTCGCCTGTGTAACGTGATTCAAATGTATGCATTCTTCAGTAGTCGGTAATCCATAAAAAGTTAATATTCTAAGTACTTTCAGTTAATTTTTTATCGCTGATGTGAACTTTAATTACACATGCTAAAACTACGTTAAAACGTACCTATTTAAAAACAGAATACATAGGATACTTAGTCTCGAACATTGGGTGCGGGGAAAAGATGTTCGCGATGGCAATTTCCGGGGAGGAGGGCAAGTGTGCTGGGGGCAGATGTCCGGGAGAGAAATGTCTTGTATTCGCGGTGGTCTGTCGATTGATGGCGTCATCGACACGACGACGACGCGACGGTCTCGACTGCGAAATTAATTAGTAAGCGCAGATCGGGTTTGGTGCTTCGAAATGTGTCATGTCACCGCGTGATCTTTGTCATCTCGCGAGGTCAGTGACTATAAGTTGCGTATCTGAATGCGAGGATTTTTTTGTCTGTAGAGAGACAATGATCAAGTCTGGGACAACGTTTTCTGGGAGCAACAATTTTACCACGAATGAAGAACAAAAAACAGCAGTCAGACAGTGTTCACATTCCACTGTCTCAGTAGCCTAACTCTCTCGTGAATTTATGAAAATCTCGCAGGTGACTGGTCGCGGTTGGGACCCAAGGCAAGCTGGTTAGATTTCAAGAAAACGCCTTGTGGCGGGGATGAGAAAGGGGCCGAGAGCAGAGAAAAAACAAGAAAGAATGGAAGGAAAGCAACTTGAAGGGTTGGACCCTGACATGGTTTTGGAAGGATTGACGACAGCATTGTTCTATGTGTTGTATGTTCAGACGCGATCTGACAACATTTATTATAGTCATAATCAATGTCTATGGTCGTAATTGGTGATGTGATTTGATTTATTTAATTCAATTTTCTATGTTACATTTCACACCATTCTGTGTTTTGTGTGCCATGTTTTGTTTACAATATTTATTGTATGTAGACCTATTGTTTAGGCCTTGTTTATGACTTTAGTAGTCATTGAGGCGACATACTGTTCACCATCAGCCCACTCGAAAGATCCCATGACCACTGGCTATGCGCGTAAAACAATAGTACAGTAATGATGTACCTATAATTGGTTTCTGCCGTTGTCAGCTACTGATCTAAGCAAATAAATACGCGATATGATATGATTTCGATTCGATGTGGCGGAGTGACTACAGTGTGTTGCTTGCTGGTGGTGATGGCGTGCAGTGGAGACGGGCGAGAGGGCGTCGTGTCGGCGCCACAGGGCCGTCCGCATCGTCGCCGGCCGCGACGGTCGCCCCGACTCCGGCTACCTGGCGAGCGTCACGACCGAGGAGACAGGGCTCGGCTCGGGCGAGTGTCCGTGGCTGATCGAGACCAGGCCCGGCCAGCGCATCAATCTCACCCTGCACAACTTCGCCCCCGTTACCCCTTCCGCGGCACAGTCGAACTCCGCCGCCGAGCCCGACGAGCCCCGGCGACTCGAGGTTTGCCACGACATTAATGTACACGTTTATTCGCAACGAGTGCAGAAATTACAAAATCATGTAGAACACAAAATGTAAAAAAGCAATGCCTACACTAAACACAGAGTTAAGTAAAAATTACAATGCAATGCAAGGCCTACTCTAAGCAACTGTTCATGTGATATAAAACTGCTTTACGTAATTGTCCAAAACTGTGATCACTGAACTTCCCAAAAGTCACTTAGAAACTAGTACAACATATTACAGCAAATTCATTTATGTGTAGCCAGTCCATTAGCGGTCCACAGTCTGGGCAAAGGCAAGCATGAAAGGCAAGTAATCTGAAAAGCTATAGGGGTCTGGCTAGCAATTTGGCGCGGAACTTTCCAGTGGTTCCGTAGCTCTCCGATGAACCTTCTCTTGATGTTTTCAATTATTTGGGTATTTTACAGCAGATGTCTTTCCCAACCCGGTCTGGGCGTGGCTTGTACTGTTGTTGTACGAGCATGGCCAGTTGTCAGGTAGTCGGCTGGGATTTTCCGAATGGGCTTATGCGCTAAACTAAATAATAATAATAAACATATTTGTATAGCGCCATAAGGTTGTAACTAGCTGGGCTAGGCAGTATAGATAGATAGATAGACATATTTATATAGCGCCTATAAATTCGAAAGAGTCACTAAGCGCTTAGTATGCTACTGAGAAACGGCAAGAGAGAAAGCACAAGAGAATAGGGGTGTCTTTAGCCTATACTTAAACACAGTAACAGAGTCACTATTAACGACAGTTTTCGGTAGTGAGTTCCAAACAGCCGCATGCGCGCTTCGCAGAAGTCGTCGTCGCGGAAGGTTGACACAGCGTCGTAGTGGCCGATCTCGCAGGTTGTGGCTGTGTTGTCGGTCCTGCGTTAGGCGACGAAGGTACGACGGCGTCGATGTGCTGCGGACTTTGAACGTTAGCAGAGCCACAAACCACCGCACTGCCCGCGCTCCCCCGCTGCTTTGACACCAATCGTCAGATGCCGACTTCAGAGGCGTGATGCCAGTGATCATGGCGCTGTTATGCTGCAGGTCTGCTTCGAGGTGGCGGTGGTGACGGAGCCTGGCGGAGGCGGGGGCGGGGGCGGCGCGGAGCGGCGCCCGGTGTCAGTGTGCAGCGAGGCGGCGGCGACCGGCACGGCGACGGCGGCCGACGTGGGTGGTCACGGCGCGGCGGTGGCGGCGTCGCGGGCGGTCGAGTCGGTGATCGCCGTGTCGCGGTCTCACCGACTGCGCGTCGAGCTTGTCAACCGACACATGCTGCACACCATCGGCGCTTTCCTCATCCACTTCAAAGGTCAGCGCCACATCATCATCATCTTCATCTTCATCGTCGTCGTTTAGGCCTAATAAAAGTCATCAAAACGCAACTTGCACAACCAATAGAAAAGTAACAGCAACATCAGCAGTAAATGAATGAGTAGCCTAGCTCGACGTTTCTGCGACATACAGTTCTCTCGAAGTCGGGTGTATCTCTGGCCAGGTTGCCCGTTCTATAAAGTATATAACAGCCTAGCTTATGCAAGTTGTGGTTTTGTGTCGCTAGAGTATTTAATGCAGTGACAAAGAGAATGTTTAACAGGAACGGGAGATTGCTGGGACGCTGGGACGCTTCCGACAGCTGTAATATTAAAAGCAGCGTGGTGGTGCGACAGGTAGGGCGTTGGACCAGCGGTCCAGATGTCGCCACTTCGATTCCCGGCCGTTCCACGTTCACGCAGTGTCCCTTGGCAAGTCGTTCGTACCCGTGTGCCTCTGTCCATAAAACACTAGAAATTGATAGCGACCAGGGTCGGCGACACATGCAGAAAGTAACGGCAGCCTGCTGATGGGTTTTGACTAACGTCACCCAAGGGCTAGATGCAAATCGCCAAGAAGGACGTGGTAAAAGCGGACGAGGACAGCCAGCGATGACCCAATATATCGAGCATGTGTGATTGTACACGCCATCCATGTACTAATCGTGCTCGATGTAGAAAGACTATTGCTGGTACCGTTAAGTTAAGTGGCTAGTAGGTTCTGCGTGTGAATCAGATTAAGCGTTTTCAGATTAGAGACAGATTCGACAGGCAGTGTTTGCACAGTGACACCTGTCGTGCGCTAAGTCTGCGTCTCTCTCGTGGGTCGCATTTAGCGAACGACCTCAACGCTGCTGGTCTCAGGTCGCGTGGTCCGAGCGACCGGGCGATCGCCGATCGGTCGCCATCTAAAACGGTTCATTTGTATGTCTCCGGCGTTTGCCGATTGCTCGACTTCAATGTCGCCGGCAGGGCGGAGGCAGATTGCATCGCGCGCCCCACGCGAGCATTGTCACGACACGTCGCCGGCATTTTTGCCCCCGGAATCTCCCCCACCGAAACTACCATCGCGGACTCCCGTTAGGGCTACGGTTCAGAGCAATATGGCTAAAGTTTAGAATTAGAGTTACGGGTTGGGGTTGCGGTGAGAGTTAGGGTTATGATGAGGATTTGGGACTAGGCTTACGATTAACGTTAGAGTTTATGGTTAAAGTCGGGGTTCTTAGGGTTTGGATAATGGCCAGGGCTTAGGATTAGGTTAGGATTAACGGGAGGGGATGCCCGCGATAATAGTTTT
>Ga0126328_10000308_pt1 | contig 10993 bp, 5 predicted proteins | sample InaspJWI13metaG_FD_97003 | JGI IMG/M metagenome (GOLD analysis project Ga0126328, IMG submission 97003) | Marine gutless worms symbiont microbial communities from Oahu, Hawaii - Inanidrilus sp. 1 OAHU.JWI-13 metaG | ecosystem: Host-associated > Annelida > Digestive system > Unclassified | place... | reverse complement strand
TACTTTTTAGTTTTTCTGTTTTTACACATTTTTAGTTGTCGGTTCCGTGCGGTAGATTAAGCTGACTTATGTCGGCTTTCGAGCGCACGTTAAAATAGCATCTCGTATCGTATCGTATCGTGGTTGACGGAGAAAAGCTGGGAGTTGATTCTAGAGACAAGTGGAAGCATGCTGCAAGGAAGGTCTCATCACTGTAAACCAGTAAAAGTACTTAATTACTTAGGCACTTCTGAATCGCTTCCGGACCAACCAAGGCCACTGTGCATCCTGTCAAAAAAGTGGGGCCTTGCAGCAACCGACATGCCCTTGTGGCAAATGCCAAACAATGTCACATATTGTCAACAGCTGCCCACAGACCAAACTGGAGGGTGGGCTGCAGCATTTGCACTCAGCTGATGACGTTGCGACTGAGTGGCTAAGACATACAGCTCGTAAATGCACTCGATAGCAACAACTACAACTTAGGCTTGGTGTCTGCTGCAACCCGTTCCAAGTGTTAGAGTGAGTGAATGAGTAGATTTATGTAGCACACTAGCACCAAGAACCCCTAGTTCATTGAATGCAGTAGTATCGTGTGAACAGATATGTTTTGAGTAAGCATCTGAAATAGTATTGCTCGTTGGGTCCTGGATACAGTCTGGGAGAAAGTTGCAGGCCATCGGACCAGCTACCGCAAAGGCCTGACAGCCTGGAGATTTTTATCTACTTTTGTTGCCACATCACGCTAATGTCACTTGTAATTATTTTCATTTGTACTTTTCCTTTGCCTTCATTGAGACATTTTAAATATTATTTCTACTTATTTGATGTAGAGATGATGCTGTCATTTATTGTTTTGCATGTTAAAAATGTTAATTTACTGCTTGTTACAGCCAGATGATTCAGTAAATATTGCTGTTGAAAAGATCAATAGCCTTTTGGAGACTTTCCTCGGAATCAGTGACACAGAACTAGGTAAGGATTTTAGAAACTTACAAACAGTAATCACTAGTACACATGTATTTAGAGGAGTAGTCACTAGATAACACAGTATATGATACTAAGATGTGTCTATTTTCATTATTTTATGAAAGTATGCTGCAGATAACCAACTGCATCTGTTAATTGTCATACTATAAATTATTTAGCAGTACTTTAGCCTGCCATATCTGTAATTGTCATAAGTCATCTACAGCTGTTGTTTGACGCTGTTTACTCTCTGTAGCTCAGAGTATCTGGGAGACAGGCTCTCAGGAGACAAATCCAAGCGACTTTACAAGAGCACTGCAGAACTCCGATCTGTGCCAGTTTGCCGAAGAGTCGTTTATGTTTGATCTGTGGGGTGCAATCAGTGATGCCAAGCAAGGCCGACTGAAAAAGGTGCAGGAATTTAACGAACAGTTTTGAATATTGCCAACGTAGCGTTTGTGAACTCTTTATACCTCTCTGCATTCGCAATCTCAGTCTACATTTTTTGTATTCTTGTAAAATGGTGTCCAAGGCTATCAAAATTATTAGAAGATTTGCTCTAAGATGTGAATTATTTGTGTTTTAGATTCACACTTATTTAAAACAGTGTATATTTTTGTTTACATCTTACAGAAATAGATTGTTCCGTTGTACTCAAGCAAGTTTTTTCTCATATGTGTAAACATCTGCAAGCATTACTGACATCTGCCACTGCCTTTTAAAATATTATTACATGTTTGCTTGCATAACCCGGATTGCTTATCTCAAAGTGGACAAATAATTCTTTTAACAAATATGACTGATAACACTATCTGCAATTAATTGGCCCCTTCACCGAAAAACCACTCAGAATAGCCAACATTGCAACAGAACCACACAACTGAGTACACTGAACGAAGCTCAGAATTGCATTTATCATGCAATTTCTGCAAATGTAAACAGTAAATGCAGTATATTTAGCATGTACAAATAAGCTGCTTGTCATTTACATTGTCTCTGATTATTATAGTGCCAAGGGGGGTATTAAACATTGCTCACTTACTTACTTAATGTTGCAGACTTTCTAGTCTGGCTTTTTATCTCAGTCAGAATAAATAATGTGCTATTTAAAAATAAAATTTTAAGAATGACAGATATGCAGAATTTTGGGATACATGTATTGTGGGTCAGATTTGAAAAAAAACAGTCATGACATTCTAGAGGTTCTGATTAATTGGGCCATGCTGCATCTGCTAGATTCCAGTATGTGCTTTCTGCAAATATTAATTTTATTGCAAATACTAATTTTATTTTTATCAGCAGTTATTAGTAAGTTGTGATAATATTCTGATGTTTCTTTGGTAGCTGTCGACATTGTAATCCTTTGTTTTGCCAGTGCTTTGACACTGGTTGTTAAGTGACAGGAAGAGCATACCTGTGTTAAGAACCTTGCCAGTTATCTCTGAAGCTTCTCTTGTAGAACAGGTGGAGGCAGAGAATAAAGGGGACACCTGGGTAATCCAGGTTCACCTGGAGCACAACTGTTAAATTAGTGTATCTGTGTTGTGATATTTACGTGTCCTATCTCCATGCTGACACAAAGAAAAACAATAGTGTCTTTTCGGATACTTAACGTTTACATATTTTTGATGCACTTACTGACAGCGTTCATAATGTACGAGAGCTCTGCTTAAGCCATGCTTTGTACTGATGAGCCATGGACAGCTTGTGATGTGTGTTTACTGTGGCTTGCACTTTGCATTTGCCATGTAATCTACACCCAGCATTACAACGTTACAGAACTTGACAGCTGGACTATATGCAAATCTTTTGCAACTGCTTCAGAAAAATGAGCAATACATGTATACGGAACTATGGGTGTATACATATACATATACTGCTTATTCAAAGCATATTTAGGACAGCTCTTGGACTTGCCTGGAGCCCTGGGCCCCCATTTAAAAGGTACTGAAACGTTACTGGCCAAAAAATTGATAAATTCATATTCAAAAGTCGTGTCCATGGCAGCTTCCTTTGGCTTAGTTGTGGTGATAGTGATTTTGAGCACACAAGTATTTTACAAGGTAGTGCATTTCAGGTGTGATGGGATTTGTACTTTTCTTTGTACTACATATTCACTGCTATGTCTGTCTGTCTGTGGATGACAGAATTTTGAAAATCAGTGAGCATTTGGCAGAAGTTAAAGACAAAAATATAGTGGCACCTTTTTCTAGACACAGTGTATAAAATGTATAGACTAAATTGACATCAAAGTCATTGCTATTTGGCATTTTCATTTTGTCAGGGGTGCAGTCAGTGATACGAAATGTGGTCCTGTCTGCACTCAGGTTTGGATAGGCCCACAACCCCAGCGCTGTCTCTCTTATGATCATACAGTGAGTTTGATTTACTGGCCTAGTATACAGTGTCACATGCAAAATACTACAACGTGCCATGGGATTTCCACTCATACTCCTGTTTGTCATGTCAAGTTACAAATCACTTAACCAGTGTAAGACAGTGGGTGTATTCAAATCATTATTCACTACCATCTTATGTTTATTCTGTGATGACCGAGATCGTCATTTTTGTCTCAAGTTACTAAAATGATCTTTTATCACATTTTACAGCACTTACATGTACATTGTTTTTGGCTTATATTGTGAACTTGGCTCATTGCTAACCATTCCATAGCCGTCGTCTGGTGTCGTTTTTGTCTATAAATTAACTAATGAATGTTGTTTATAATATACTCTTGATGATAACTATACTTGCACTCAAGACTTGACATGTTTTACAGTCGTCATCGGTAGAATACTTTTGCTCATTGTCGTCACTGAGTAGTATGCAGTATGTGCCAAATCTAGTGCTACATGTGTTTTTCAGCAATAAAAATTTATGAGTTAGTGACAGATAAACCCGAAACTGTCAAAGCTTGAAATTATATTATACAATTGCTTCCTATCTTGGGACAGTTTTGGGTCACTTGTACTGTTACTTAAAATTCTGATAGTTCTGTATTTTGCTTTAATTAACATAACATCTGTCTGAAGCAGTTCAGATTTTACAGAAACTGTATCAGCCATAATATTGATTATTGTGTTGTACTGGTACTGCTTTGTATTAACTCGACTTAGCTTTTGTGTGCTGTTTAATTGACTGCATATGCTGAGTGCAGAGTATACAGGGGATGGTGTTGGCTGTATGACTCATACTTCATGGTTTTATTGCCATAGTGACTGGCTGGGAAGAAAACTCAATTGTTGGCCTTTTGCAAGTCTGTTAAGACCATTTTGAGGAGTTATCTTTTACCCATTTTTATTGTGTTAGTTAGTTGTTAGAAGTAACTCTGTTAATCTTTGCTGTATAAGTGTTATATCCATTTTTGCTGATAGTTCCATCAACGGAAACCTCTGTGAAATGATATTGTGAGAAATAATTAATTATAGGCTCACATGTGTCCAAATTGATGAATTTGTGGATTGTGGTCGACTGGTATAAAAATAGTAACGACAGCCAGCTCTGCACAGAGCCATCACAAAAATTAACGAAGATTAATTAACAGTAAAAACCAATTAGCACAGGAAATCCAGTGTGTAAAGACAGTGTAGGAGAGAAAGATATGAATATGTCAGAGGTAAAGCTATCATAGTAACTGAAGCAAGACTGCAATAAAGTAATGTGCATTGATAAACTTGAAACTAAGGTTTTGTTTGTGAGTTTTTAACAGTGTTGTTTATTGCAACGTCGTTCAACATTTGTACTAAGAAATAATTGACGTTCACGTTTTTACCTTAGCAAGATATTTGTATATAGTTCATATGCAATTTAACTTATCTCTGTGTACATGTTAGTTCTTGGTTGTACCGGGTGGGCCAAAAAAGTGAATCCATCTTTGTTAATACTAAATAAATATGCATGAAAACAGTGGTCTTACTTATATTTTGATATATTTGTAAATAACAGTATGTAATAAAATTATTTTACTGTTTTGATGTTAGTATTCTACTATACAAATTGTGTTGAAAGTGCTGTTAAACTGTAATTAACCATCCTTGTAAAATGATTACACTTAAACTGACACCACTGTTTTTAAATATATGCTGAAGTCCACTTCTAGACCACTGTTCAGAAGGAAATTCCTTCTTTTAGCATGCACCCTACTCTGTCTTTTCTTACATTTTTAATTAGAATTGTATTATCTGTACTTATTTACCAGAGTCTCAGCTTGCAATCAAGTTTGACGTCATATGTTGGATGTTATTCGTTAAATTAACAGAATATTTAATGAAAGTCCAACTCATTACATATTCCTTGTGTTGTATACTACTTATCTGTAACACAGTGTTATGTATGTTAAACACTTAATTGTTTTCAACATAAGCTGTATTGGCACACATTTTAGTATTGTTTTTGAGTCATTCGCTTTTTGGCCCAACCTGTACGTGTACAAAGGTCTATTTTCATCATTGCCATCATCATCAAGTTGTAGTTATTTTACTTTTTAAAACTTATTGCTAGAATTATGAATAAAGAATTGCTGGTTAGTGTGTCTTAACTCTTAATAGAGCGTAATGCACGCGTCATCACTGCATGTTATTTGAGGATAATGAAACGTGTCATTGATTGCATGAAACAGTTTCTATTATAAGTAAGTTATTTTTACGGTCTCAATAATCCGACACTGCGTTGCCTCCTCTCTCAGACAGCTCAGCAATGACGATTGCTTACTTAATCCCCACTCTCCATACTTACTTTACAATTGGCTGGAACATATGTCCCACTGATAAGCGCCTCTTACCTTGGAGGATTTTGGACCGCCATGTACTACAAGGTCTTAGTTGTCTGTCTGACTCTAAACTGTATCTCGATCGGTTCAGCCATTTTTACACAGCTGACTCGTGTGCCAAACACAGACCATGCTACGTGCGACATATGTAGGAAAGGGCCGCATGTACGCACTACGCATTTAACATTTTCAGTGAAATGCAAAAATACGGTTGTGTGTTATTGTGTAATTTAGGTCTTTTTGAGTTAGTTCAGTTCGTGTTTCCTACAGCTGCTCTTCAGCCAGCTGTCTTTCTAGGACCTACAGTGCTTGCGTTTCTCATTACAGTCTGTTACTGGTGGTTTCATTTTCTGAATAGGCTACATTGCTTAGGGACAAAGATGAAACTGTAGTCGTTTATGCCAACGCGTGCATGGGACAGGAATAGTTTATAGTGTTTGCTCGACAACGCCTATATTGTCGACCGTTGATGTCGGGCTATACTGGCATGGGCCTTTGGAGCTAGGTTAGAAGTCGGCGTCGTGTTGCGCGAAGTCGGCGGTGGTGTGAAGAATATAAATTACAGCGACAAGTGAACGAGCCGGTTTTTTGACCGTCGACCGCCGCCGAGTAAGTCTGCTGGTATTTTCGATGCAGAAACTGTCGCGCACAGAGGGAGGAAGGGAGAGAGGCGGGGTGGAGGAGAGAGATACAGGCAGACGAGCATCTCGGAGCGTGCAAAACACGCAGCATGCTGACTGACGTTGCGGTCGAAGATTAGGCTAGTCGCAATCGTACACTCAGCTGCGCATAGGCCCACATCCCTAGGCCCCACAACTCGGGCGCTGTCTCGCTTATGATCATACAGTGAGTTGGAGTTATTGGCCTATACAGTGTCACATGCGGAATACTACAAAGTGCCATGGGATTTCGAGTTTCGACGGTTAACATTTTATTTACTTTTCTCAACTACCTGTACCTCCGTATAGTGGCCGCATTTTTGTAACTCTGACCCATAAGCAAATTTTGTCTACCAGCAAATTCTGGAAAGGCCCACTTCTCTGTTGTGCATCCGTAAATGTCGGGACACGACTGACAGGAGCCGTCATTGACGGCTCGTGTGTTCCAGCATCAAATCTAACTGACTGCTCCTATTCCTTGCATGATTCATTACCTTAAATTTCGTGAGAATTCGTCCACAACGTTTTAGTTAATCCTCACACTCAGATTGCTTCATGGAGGTACATAGGCCTACAGAGCGTTTACAATGACGTTTTCCACCCGGGTTGATACACGCAACATACAGGCCTAGTGTTGCGTTCACGTCAGATCCGCGGCGCATGTCCGCGCGGCACCGCAAGCCCCATGCGTCAAACGTCATTTACCTGGTTGGTCACCTCAACCATGATGATGACGGTGGATGACCATGCGGCTCATCAGACACTGGCTGTGTCCATAAAGAAGCCGATCTCCATGGCTCGTACTTTCTATAAGGATGCCTTGAACGAGTTCACCGAGGTTGCCTCTAGCGCACTTGCCAGTATTATTCCGTCTATTCACTACTCTCTCGGAGAAGAAGACTGAAGTGAAGTCTTAGATCCTTATTTGATCGCTTTCTAATCAGCTTCACTGAATGTCCTCGTGTCATAGTGTAAGTTCGGAATTCAAAGAATGTTGACGTCGGCAAGGTGGACAGACCATTTACAATTTTATACACTTCAATAAGATTGCTCTATTAGTCCTTTCTTCCAAGTCGTTGCAATCGTATGGTCATAATGGTCTGCTTTTAGGCAAGAAAATCTTTAAAGTAACGTGGAATTTGGCACGCAAGAATCACCGTGGCACGATTTCTAATTTTCTAGTACACTGTAGGCTACATATTATAGGCTAATGATATGTCCACTTCAAAATGACAACAGCCGGTCTGGTGGCACTGATCGACCTTAGTGTGTGCCACGAGAGACGACAGTGTGACTTAAACCCCTGGATGACACGCTGAGACACGGGTTAATCGGGTTAATGGACTTGACTTCGCACTCGGACCGTTATTCAATCCGTAGGTGCGACGTATAGGCCTGGTGCACTACACTTTTCACCGCGCGACGATATGCTAGCGCACAGAACTGCTGTCGTCGCGTGTCCGTGTGTCCGTCACAAGACGGCGTTATGTTGAAACGTCTGGACGGATCTCGAGCTGTTTTTTTGACATGGAGACTTCATTCGACCTATACACTGTGTTATAAGGAAATTTGGGTAAGCCTGTACAAAAATAACGGCACTTCCCTCTGGGACTTTGTCCTAAACTATTGACGCAACTTGTTACAGGTCAACTTAGCTCGGCAAAGACGGACGCTTAGCGAAACAAATTATCGTCCCGGAGGCTGCAAGACGATATGCCCCCACCGCCGATGGCAGTTCGACTCACGGCGGATCTACGTCCGTCCGCGGACAGGTCCGCAGTCCGCACATCTCTGGTGGCCGGCGGCCGGCCAGCTGCAGGCAGCCGGCATGCGTTTAGCCTAGGCTGGGACAGACAGACAGACAGAAGGACGGATCGCGGTATCGCTTAATGCCCCCCCCTACGGCTGCGGCACAATAAGTGGACCGTCGATCGGTCGATATAAGTTTGCAGTAGCTGCGACGGTCGACGACTAGGCCTAGTCTACAGCACGGTTCCATTGCGCGGGTTCATTTAGGAGAGCTGATACTTGTTGTATGAAAGTAAAACGTACCCCGCCGTGGACGCTAAAATAATTCATTAGGACTAGTGTCTATATGGGGTATCACAGTGAGAGTATCCGTCTCATCCAGCCCTCTGAGCGGTCTCTAGAACAAAACGGGAGCATGTTTGACCAGATATAACTGCTGGTCAACTTACAAGACTGAATCAGCTTGCTGTAGGCTATTGGGTGCGTCCGAACCAGTTCGGTACACTCGGCATATGGCTATCATGGCCCACGACCACGGTGGCATGGTCACACAGCAAGTGGCGGAAATTCGACGACAATCTGCAACGAATTAGAGCTATACAGAACGAAGTTGCGTTCCGCGCACGTGTGCAAAATGTGAACTCCACATGTGTTTAGGCTAATTCGATTTGCCAGAACCGTTCGGTAGATCAACATAAGACACCTTGCACGTCGTACAGGCTGCTGTTATACCGACCACTAGCCGCGCAGTGCGATCATTCCTGCGTCCGTGTGTCTGTCAGTTCCGGTGCCTGGACAAAAAGTTTAGAACGAAATTAATGATTTTACTGGTTCATTTGGTGGCTCGGTAGCCGAGTGGTTAGCGTGCTGGACTCAGGCGCAGAAGGCCCGGGTTCAAATCGCAGCCGCGACGCTGTCGGGTAACAGTCTTCGGCAAACTGTTCACACCCATCATGCCTCTGTTCGCCAAGCAGCGAAATTGGTAGCAGCCCTGGTAACTGCGGGCCTAGCGGAAAGTAATGGCAGCCTACAGCCGGGTTTATGACTCACTTCACCTGCAGGCTGACTGCCAAGAACCGGGATCAGCTCCGGAACCCTACGCTCGGTAATCGAGTATGGGCTACCTTAACCTTTTTACTGGTTCATCGTTATCTTGTAAACCATGGAGGTCAAATTCGAAGGTCAAGGCTACCCGGTACCGATTGTACTAATGCCGGCGGCCTCCGGAGAATGAGAATAAACTAGGCCTAAAATGGTCGGTACAACCTCGGCTGAGGGCTTTTCTGGCTTTATGTTCGCGGGCCGCTTTCATTTTTCGCCGCGCAGCACTTGGCTGCGGATGTTGTTGATAGTGCTCATGACAATGTTGATAGTGATGCCGATCTTTTATCGCAACGGCCGTACAGATTGATTTGTCCTATTCTGTAAAGAAAATAGGATATCTCCAAAATAAGGAATTGTACTTCTGGCTGGATTCTGGACTGTTTTCCCGAACTAGCTGGATTTGACCGTTTTTCTGTCTTTTATAGCCCTTGGAACCGCGGCACGTTGACCGATCGATGACCGTCCGACATAATATCACACTAAGTGTCCACTTTTGTTTGCAACACGATAGGCATGATGCACAGCATTGCTCGACTTGTATGCCCGGATTCTGCAGACACATGTACTCATGTAGGCCTATAGGCCAAGTAGTCCTAGTGCTACTTGTGTAGGCCTACTTCGATACGCTGTGAGTCACAAACGGCGGCACATGACGTTGTATCGCGCGCACCTGTTTTCTGGCTGCAGAACGTACGGACTACGGAGCGCGATGCGCGAGCGAGTACGTTGCGATGAGTGTTCAAACGTACCCAATATGACACGGCCCTCCCAACTCGCATTACCGCGGCACTGGCGGCAGCTTCTGAGAACCACGTCCACTGCTGGACTGGCAGGAATTAGCAACCGAGCATCCAACAAACAACAGGCTGAACGCACCGAGGAGTCGTGTGTAATGATCCGAGTAACGCTAGATGTCGTGCGAAAAAAATCGTATAGGTCACACACTCACACTTGCTTGCTTAAGTCGTCTCTGCAGTGCGATCGAAATATTTCAGCTACCGGTAATTATCGTAGTGTCGAAGGTGGCAGGAATTACCCGCGCGACGCTATGGTAGCGCGGTCATGTATGCCGTGACTCTATGTTTTCTTTCCTTTGTCTGTCCGTCAGAAGCCGGTGTTCTACAGAAACGACATGATTTTGGCATAGAGGCTTCCCTCGACTTGTCGTACACTCGGATATCTCCATTTTCCATAATTCCTACACTAAACTTGGCTGTTTTTCTGTTTTTTTTTCAACGGCGTGTCGATCTTTACGAGTGTTGTCTACTTGGATCGACTGCATGCTACCGCTGCAAAAGTATCTTACTGGGCGTCCACTTTTGTTTGTAACATACAGTGTGACGCTCAGCATCGCGCCGGTTGACAACGATAGCTGAGACTTATTCGACTCGTCTACAAATTCAACGAAAACTTGTCTCTATAGTTTGAAAAGTCCACACACGGGGTAAGAAAGCCCTCACTGGAGGTCGCATCGACCACTTTAGCACTAAATATGACCGTGAAATTTGACCCGTGACCTTCAACATACCACCCATCTAGGTAAAAGTTATTCAGTGCAAAAGTTATTATTACCTGGACACAGGGACACACTCCGGCAGATTGCTATACCTATAGTGACCAATAGAAACATGGGATGTAAAAGGTAAAGGTAGCCCATACTCGATTACCGAGCGTAGGGTTCCGGAGCTGATCCCGGTTCTTGCAGTCAGTCTGCCTGTGACGTGAGTCATAAACCCGGCGGTAGGCTGTCATACTTTCCGCCAGG
>Ga0126328_10000307_pt1 | contig 11017 bp, 7 predicted proteins | sample InaspJWI13metaG_FD_97003 | JGI IMG/M metagenome (GOLD analysis project Ga0126328, IMG submission 97003) | Marine gutless worms symbiont microbial communities from Oahu, Hawaii - Inanidrilus sp. 1 OAHU.JWI-13 metaG | ecosystem: Host-associated > Annelida > Digestive system > Unclassified | place... | reverse complement strand
TTCCGTTTTCTACTGGCAGTTTCTTGTGCAGTTTTCATCATAAATCTACTTTTGAATGCTAACGGAAAATATGCTGTGAGCTTGAAATGTAGTTTTTGTGTGCAACACTGAATCGATATTTTTATGCGTCTCGACCTCAGAGGCTCAGCCCCCCCTGCTACACATTACCACTTTAACCACTGGTCTGTGCAAGTAAGTGCGTGCATTTGTCTGTCCAAGCCCGGGTGGAAGCATTCTCCGACCAGCTTTCAGTAAACTTCTAGTTAAAGTATACTAATGCATTTTTGGTGAGTTGTATGTTTTACTAATGATGAGTTTATGTTTGTAGCACAAAAGATGTCTGTCAAGCGGAAACGAATGTCGTTTTGTCGGATACCATCATCATCCTCAGAAGAAGGTGCTGCGGCACCTCTAACAGAATCAGATCTGTCAGATTCTGTATCAGCTGACTCTCATACTCACTCTGCTGGTGAAGAGGAACCTCCGACAAAACGTAAGCGAGACAAGGCATTAAAGACTGCCGCTGAACGTAACAGAAAGTCGGGTCGGATGAAAACAGTGTCTGCAACTGTGTCACCAAAAGGTTCTATGGTGCAAAAAGTCCAGCCAGAGGAAACAGCAGTGGCCCAAGGAGATGCCAAGGAATCAAGTGATGAAAATGCTGGCGAGTTATCTGCAAGAAATAGCATTCCTGGCAGTGAGGTCGTTACTGTCGTCAAAAGCAGTGAAGAAACCGGGCAGCGTCAGCCTGCCAGTATTGTAAGTTCACATGTACACGGCGAAGATTGTCAGGTTGGCAATACTGATACTGTGTTGGAAGACCGTCATGACTGTGCAGCAGAAAAAAGAGATGCGGTGGATGAACATGAGTCTGTTTTGGTTGCAGCTCAGGAAGAACAAAATGCTAAAGCTGGTGATGAAGTAATTGGAAAGAAAGAATGCACAGGAGTTGACTATGTAACAGAAAGCAGTGTGGCAGCCACTGATTGTCTACCAGAGGAATCCAACAAAGAGAAGTGTTCTGTTGTCAAACAGAGTTCTTGTACCATTGACGGCAGCGAAGTAGGTGCATCAGAGCATGTTAATACTGGTACTGAGGGTAGTGTTGAAGCTGCAGATAACACTATGTTGAATACTGGCTGTAGTGAAGATAAGGATACTAACGATGCACAGTCAGTGCATAATGAAAGTAATGGGAAGCAGGATGATGGATGTGAGAATCATGATAAGACACACTGTGCTGATGTCACAGAGGTAATTACAATCAAGGATGATGATAAGCCGGATGTTAGATCTGTCAACAAACTCGTGTCCAATGGTCATACTGCAAAGAAGCTGCGGGGTCGTCCCAAGAAATCCAGCAAAAAAGGCCGTAAGAAACGTGAACATAGCAAAGTTACCAGTAGCACTTCAGTCACAGAAGTACAAGAAACTGATTACGAGCCGACAAAGAAACTTGGTCGCCCCAGCAAGAAGTCAAAACTGGCACAGCTTGTTGCTGATGGATGCGACAGTCTGCCACAGTCGGAAGACGACATTCCTTTGATTGAGTTGCGGCGGTCAGCACGAGCAAATAAAGGCCAGAGAACAGTTGATCTACTGATCGTGGAACAGCCAAAGAAGCGAAATCGTAAAGACGGAGAGAAAGAAAGAAAACGTGCCGAGAAAGAAGAAAAGCAGCGAAAACGAGAAGCTGAGCTACAGGAGCAGGCAGCGTTGAAGGCAAAGAAGGTTAGAAATGTTTGATTATTGTGGTTGGGTGTTACCAGTGTCCACACATACAACACATCAATTTAATGGCTGTCTTCCCGGTAAACCTGGGTTAGCTGGTTGCATTTAATTGTTCGACAGATAACCTTTTGGCTTGGGGAATAAATGGTGCACATTTTGGCAGACTGAGTGACTCTGTGTGCTCTTCCAGTCATTCAGTGACTGAAGAAAATTCAAAGCACCGACCCCAACCAGAGAAAACTGCTCTCATCCTTTCTAGATCCACAAACTTACTCCTGAAGCAAATTATTTTTTTATCCTGCCCTGATTTTGACCATGCATGAAACAACAGCTGTGAATTGGTGTGCCGGAGCATACACCTGTGAAAAATTTCTGCATAGGGTCTTGCAAGTCCCAAAAATACTGTAAGCAGTATTTTGGGTGGGGTGTTGTTATTAGCATACAGCTCAAATGGCACAATTTTGGACAGTAGAAATCACTTTTGGGGCTAGTTGACATGCCAAGGATGTTCCTTTTGTACGTGAGTTTTGATGGGGAATGTACCGTTTAGGCGCTGTGACCCCCAGAAGATGTGTATTTTATCATAAACACAACACCATGTTCGCTGACTTCTGGCAGTAGAAAAAATTCTGTGTAAAAGTGGATTATGGATAAGTAGGCTAAGTAAGTAAACTTTATTGGTATGTTGTTGGAATCCTGAAATGCCAATAGTAAGGTTAGGGTTAGTAATTACTGGCAAGGGGGCAGAACTGCCTCTTCGAGCCTATGTTGCAGTGAGTCCCCATATCAACTGCAACTCTTCTAGTTGTTTTTGTGGGGGAAGTTTTTGTTCTGTCTTGTGTTGTTTGTGTGTCTTGTATAGCATTTTCTTGAAACTCTTAGAGCAGTGGATTTGATTTTTGGTACAGTAGTGGTTTTGACCCAACACATCTTGCTAGCTGAGATGCTTTAGTTGTTCTGCAGTGTGTTGTACTAACAGCAAGCCAGTTAGCACAGTTTTCATACCTTTTGTTACCAAACACAGTATGCATAAAATTTGCATTGTAGCTTACTTATCAAATCGAATCAAGTTGTCATTATATTACAGAATAATTTTACTGTTGGTTTTGGTGCACTTTTGACTTTTTTAAATTTTTGTATCATGCCATACCATGTCGTCATTGCAGTTTATCTGTTTGCCTTTCAGCATATCACACAGGATTGCACTAGAGTGTTGAATCTGGTAAAAGTTGGTTTAAATTACTGACTGCTGTGATTGCAGAAGAAGCGTGGCAAGTCTGACAGTGACGATGATTTCGTTCCGGGCAAGAAGGGTTTGTCGCGGAAGCTGAAAAGCCGAAGTGCTAAGAAGGCACTAGCCAGCAGCGATGAATCGACCTCGTCAGATGCCACTGATGAGTTGTATGAACTGTTCCAGCCAGACCTGGATGATGAGCTTGCTGCATATGCTTCATCCTCATCTGAACATGTGGAGAGTGATGGGTCTGTGTACATTCCTCGAGGCCGCAACGCTAAACGTGCAGCAGCCATTAAAGGTTATTCCAGTCTTATCACTTGACTACTGAGGTCATATCATGATTGATATATGAGCCTAATACCATACCATATATGTTGACAGACAATCCTTTTGTTCCAAATTGTTCAGGTTGTAACATTTTGAGTATAATCCTACCTTCAGTGCCTTAACAGTATTGGTTAGGCAACCGGAAGGGCATTCATTTTATGAGCTGACTAAAGTTGCCTTCAAAAATGACTTAATTTTAATTGTAACAACACTGTTTTACATTAAAATACTGTTTGAATGCATTTGCTAATTATTTTTTCCTCATTGTGTTACCAGCTTCTGATACAAGTTATATTTAAAAGTTAGGACAGATGGGAGTTGCTGAAGAGGACGCCCTTTCAACACGACCAGCGGCATGAATGCATTTTGGTTTTACTGCACTTTTTGGTTTGCTTAATTTTGAAAGGTTTGCACTGTTGCAGAAAAATGTGCAGAAAAATCCGATATCGAAGAAGTGGTGGAAGATCAGTCTTGCAGTCGGTGTGGAAAGTCCAACCAACCTGAATGGGTGTGTGACTGTTACTTGTATTTTTATCCCCGCGAAAGCTTTCGCAAGGATTATGGAATCACCGGCGTATGTTTGTCTGTTTGTCCGGCTGTCTGTCTGTCTGTTACCACGATAACTAAATAAAACGTGGACGGATCTGGACGAAATTTTTTGGGAAGGTTCCTAGGGGGAAAGCAAGCGCAAGTTCGTTTGCAGTTACGATCGCTAGCCGGGTGTGGATTTTACTGTCCACAAACGCCGTAAACCAGCGAATTTTCCAGTGTAAACAAACCGATTTGCAATGTAAACAAACCAACAAATCAATAAATAAGTAATACATTCTCAACTCAAATAACTCAATAGAGAATTACGGACGCAGGTGGGTGCGAATTTCGCTTTCGCGGGGATCTGTACTCTCAAGGGAGTACTTTCCCTCTAGTATTTATTATTAGACTGCGTCACTGTGCATGGCATAAGATACAGCCTGTTGTTACCGATGTAACGTGGTCTGTCTGTCTGTGCATCTGTAGATCACAAGCGCAAAAATGGGTGAACCAATCAAGATGCCGTTGTGTGTGGACTTGTAGGGCCAAAGGAGCTGTGCATTAGGTTGTGGCCCCGGATCCCCCAGGAAAAGGGCACATTTGGGGGAATACTTGAGCGTGGACGGTTGTGTTAATCACGACAGCCGCTGGTGGATATTCTCATTTTTACTTGCAAGGGGCAGCTGAGATGTTGCCTCTGGCTACTAGTCTACTGTAGAAATTACTTAGTTGTAATCAATGGCTTTATAGGCATAACTGATGTTCATTATACTCCATTTGCAAATACGATCACAGTTTGCAATTGAAGCTGTTTTGTTCACTTATTATTTTTGTTATGAAATAATTTTAGTCAGTTAAATACATCATAATGTGGTTTTCACTGAAGATCTTAGAGGTGTGAAGTGTTTCCTGTAAGTAAGTATGCAGTATGCACATTGAAGCCATGTCTTCAGGCTGTTTTATTGCATATTCCAGTTAAGCAGATGATATGTCATACTGATCTGAACTGTAGCTTTTCATGAAATGTTTTTATTATTCAGAAATAGCAGAATTGCAGTTAGCACCCAGTTAGTATCCTAGATTATTTGATGTCGTTGTGACAGATTCGATTGATGTGCACCTTTACAGCCACTGGTAACAGCGGTGCTGTACGAGTATTGGTATATTGTCATCTTAAAATCATTGTGCTGCTTATCCATCAAGGGTTCTGTCCCAGAACAAGTAGAGGAAGAAAACCAAGGATCACGTGGAAAACGGGCAATAAAATGGAGGTAGTATCTTAAAGTCGTTGTGTTCGTGCAGATACTGCTGTGTGATCGGTGCGATGCTGGGTACCACAGTGCGTGTCTGCGTCCACCAATCATGGTCATTCCTGAAGGAGACTGGTTCTGTCCACTCTGTGAACATGTAAGTAATCCAAAATGAACTTTTTTTGTGAATTTCAGTGGGCATACCACTCAATTGACCTTGTTGCCCGTGCGAATCCTTTTTCTTCTTCCTCATGGGTGTGAGTGTGAATGTTTCTTCTTATACTGGTTCATCTGGGTAGTCCCAGACAAATAATAGTAATTATAACTACGACAGGCCTTCAGTGCCTTGATGCTGTTGGTTGGGCGGCAGGAAGGGCACCCGTCCTGTAAAAAAACGAGTGGTGGGGTGCTGGCATGGTTATCTGTCTGGAGCTAGGTGCAGCCTTACATATGGCCAAGCTGATGCCACTGCCACTCACTGTCTCTTGCTTCGGTAAAATCCAGATTGGTTTTACCTTTCTGGTACTGGCTCACCCGGGTAGTCCCGGATAAAGGGCTGTTAAACGGGTGTGTGTGTGTAACTACGACAATGTTTATGGTGCTGTCATCATGACCAAAGTGAATAATGAGGTGTTGGTGTGGTTATCTGTCTCGAGTGAGGTGCAGATTGTTTGCATATGGTCCAACTGATGCCACTGCATCCAAAAACTCCATCATCTCTTGCCTCATTTTAATCCAGACTGGTTTTACCTTTCTGGTATCGGCTTACCCAGGTTGTCCTGGAAAACAGGCCGTTAAACAGGTGTAGTAGTAGTAGTCATCATGACCAAAGTCATTGCAAGAGTTCACCCGGTTCATTTAATGAATGTAGACTGAGCGCCTTATGGCCGCCAACCCTTGACCAGGGCTGTGAGTCTGCCAAAAATTGGCAGGTACCATCCACATCCACCATAGCCGTTGTTATTATTACTCAGCCCATAAGCTGATACTCATTTTTGCCGTCTCACAGAGGGTGGAAGGCTGAGTCGACCTAGGCACTGCAGTAAAGGTGCTCAGCCTGTGCCGAAGGCTGTATGTCGCATCGGCTGTAGCGATTAACACAGCTGTCCACGGTGAGGTTTGAACCCATGTCCTGTCACACGGCAGTCAGACGCACTGATAACTCGGCTACTGAGACCTGAGGGCCGTTAAACAGTTGTGTGTGTGAGGGTGTGTGTGTGTGTGTGTTTGTTCAGTTTTTAAATGTGCATCAATTTGTTGAACTTTTTGACCACAATGTGCATGTTGTTTGATACATGTCTGTTAATTGTAGCACAGAACATCTATCGGGGGTTGAAATGGGTTAGTGATCTCACGAGAGTTGTTGGGTGTAATACAGCATGTGTATATTTTAATTTTTCTGCTTAAAATGTAGTTGTCAACCAGAATGCTGAGAACATATGGCTGCGAAATGGTTGATAAGTTTTAATTGGCTGAAGATAAGAGGCATTTCGGAATGAAAGCAGCATTGTACTATTGTATTGTATCTGTTAAAGACGAACTTGCAGCTGGTGGAAGGAAACTATCAGCTCTTTGTGATTGCTTGTAGAGCATGTTGATAGAGAAGCTGCAAGAGCAGTTAGCTGAATTTGACAAAAAAGCCAAGTCAAATGTACGGCTAATTCAGCGTCAAGAGCGGCTTGCTTATGTTACGGTCAACTTAACTAACATCGTTCAGGTTGTTCTCACATGTGGCAACTTTCCTGTAAATGCTTTTTTTACATTGCTGAGAAATGAAATATTAAATTGGCTGCTAGCCATGAAACTCTGTTTGTCAGCGTTTATTGTTATAGTATCACATTTTCAGTGGTTTATTGACTGTTTTTAATTTTCAACATTTAGCATTTGATCCCATCACTTGTATTCATTTATCATTTGTCCTGCAAACTGCAGAGTAAAAAACAAATATGTTTGCAGAGAATATACGTGCTGTAGTTATGTTTTGCTGTATGAAAATGGAGCAAATAATAGTTGGTTCAGTGATGGCATAAAGCACTGTTTCGTGGTATATTTTGGTAGGATGGTGAGAAGCGAACAGTTTCAAATAATGCCTTGTTTGACGTGGACTTATATGATAATGAAGCCAGCGGGGAAGAAGATTATATAAAGCCTGTGTCTACTTCACGATCGGCAGTACGCAAGCGAGCTTCCCAGCGTCGAGCTCGTTATTCTTCTGTCTCTTCATCCTTCTTGTCTTCCGAGGAGGATGAGGAAGAATTATCGGGAGGGGAAAAGAGACGTGGCAAGAGGAGAGAACTGGAAAGATTTCCGTCAGATGATGAAGAAAACTGGTCGTATGGAAGGCGATCATGTCGCCAGCGCAAGCAGATTAGCTACAAGTTTGAAGAATTCGACCAGTTGATCACTGGTGCTATTGAAGATGATGTCAAGGAGGTAGACCCCACGCGTAAGTGCGCAGTATTAGTTGTACCTTTGAAACTTCAGATGATACACTGCTGAGCAAGAATTATTTCTCTAATCAGCAATTAATTTAATCAGCAGTTTTATAATGCATAGTTTTTTACATGCTGCTACTGCTGCATATTTACTGCATGTTTATTTTCTTTGCAGTACAATGTCTTTGTGATATTAAACATCATGATGTGCATCTGAGTATTTGTAAAAAAAATCTTTGTAACCCTAAATGTTGAATATCAGTTCATCGTATTTATATAAAAGTAAATCTTTCTGTTTTCTGTTCATTATTCATGACCACAGTTTTCATAGGATTTGGGCCAAGTTTGGCGTGCGACCTTTTCTATATCCTGCGGATGTCCAGATAGTAACAGTGAAGTTTTTGCAAAGGAACTGCACAGTGCCATCAAACACAGTGGCTGATAGGTTCTGAACTGGTAGTACTTGTGTATTTGGAACATAATAACAACATTACTGGTTGCATGCAGCGAGGCCTCCTCAACGTTCAGGCAAAGACATGTCGAACATCACCGGCATGTCTGAAGTGTTGGCCGAGGAGGCGGCAGCTGCCAGTAAACGAAAGAAACGTACTCGACAACTGACAAAGCTAGACACTGACGATACTGAGGATGACGAGAGCGAAGAATTTCAACTCTCTGAGTAGGACTCGTTTTTTAATATTTATTCTGATAATATTGACCACTGTGGGGTCTGAGGGTGGCATGGTTTTGTAACTGGCAGGGCATTGGACTTATGATCAAGTGGTCGAGGTCGTGAATTTGATACCTGGTTGGGCATGGCTGTGCAATGACTCTAAGCAAGTTGTTCGTACCCATATGCCCATCACCAAGCAGTATACTTTGACTTTGATACTGGCTAAAGATGGGGCATAAACAGGCACTGGCACGCCATATAATGCACTAGCCATGGATTCGTGGTCTTAAGACATAAGCAGTGTCTGGCTGAGGACTACGGAGATGGAGACCAGTGCCACCCTGTTGGCCCATGTGGCTCTAGAAGGACTGTGGGGTTCTGATGTTGCAGCTTGGAGGTTTGTTGTGATTGTGTTGCTAGCAGCAGTCCCTCAGGAGTCGGCTGATCAGCAAAGGATGAAATCTGTATACAGCTCAACTAAGGAAACAAGAAGCTCAGCTATCGCCGAGGGACTGCGTGATGTGCCGTGTCAGTTAAAACCGTGCTAAATTTTGCACAAATGTTCGTCGTATTGCATTTGATAAGTCCTGCATTAGGCGAATGACCTTCAAGGTCTTCCAAGATCATTGGAAACAGCAGGAATAGATAGGCTATACGATACTTTCTATTATTGGTGTGTAGTAACAATGTGTCTGTCTCGCGCCATTTCTTTGATACTACCGTGATACGCCTAACCTTGAAAAGTCTTTCATTTTTGAAAAACAGTTGCGATTAAAGACTATAGATACTTTCCCATCCATGTATACACACAGTATAGTTAATACGTGTCGCATAGATTGATTAGTAGGACTTAGAAAGGTTTAGAAACAGCTAAAGTGACACTCAAGGTCAGCAATATTGGTGCCATTAGATAGGACACTTGTGATTTCCTATTAGTCCTCCATTGTAACTATATGCCTATCTTGCACCATTTTTGAGATATTAGTACTTATTTTCCAAAATTTTAAGAGGTCATGTGACCCTGAATGGACCCCCATACTGCAGAAGTTTTAACTTGTGTAATGCCAGCACTTTACATTCAATGTGCAAACCAAATTTGAAATGTCTAGCTTCATCCGCTCAAAAGATATAGACTGGCCCCAAAATGATGACATGGGTCACGTGACCCTGACCACGCCCACTTCGGGGACAGTTAGTCATCAAAAGGCTAATTCTTCATGTGGCCAACTCGTGTACAAAATTTGAAGCTGTAGCTGTTGCAGAGATACTTTGGGGGGGGTTAAAATTCTAAAATGTCACATGACCCTGACCACGCCCACTTGGGGGATAGTCAGGCATCACAGGACTAATACTTCATGCAGCCAACTAGTGTACGGAATTTGAAGTCTCTAGCTGTGTCGTTCCAGAGATATTTCATCGGGTGTAAAATTCTAAAATGTGTCATGTGATCATGACCATGCTCCTTTCAGAGATGGTTTGACGTCAGCTGCAGGCTTGGACTTGCGACCATTAACCAACAGACCAAACTTGAAGTTCTAACTACACCCATTACGAAGATATGAAAAGCGGTGCAAAATGTATAAATTGGGGGTAATTTGGGAGTGCTTGGGGGTAATTTGGGAGTGCTTGGGGGTCACTCAAAGTCATCGGCAATGTCACCATTCGATAGAGTGCATACGACTTCCTATTCGACTTTAATAGAAAATGTACATCTATCTTGTACCGTTTTCGAGATATAGCCAGTTATTTGCCGAAAGTTGTCGATTTTAACCCACCCCATCTGCACCTGCATTTGACGCCCTCGTAGGGGGTGACCCCGGTCGAATTGCGCGGAGATTTTTGGCGTAAGAAAACTAGACTCCCTGGGCTATCGTTTGGTGTTGTTTGTTTGATGCTACATTTAGCCGTTTTGGTAGAACACCGACTTGTGACAGACGGACACTGGGCCGTAGCTAATAGCGCTAGCTTAGAGTCGCATGGTAAAGTTTATATCACACGAAATACACTGTACCAAGTTGTTATAACTTGCTGGGAATTCTGTCACAAATTTTACAGCTTTATTACCAATTCTGATACTAGGCAGTTCAATTCGATTTGACAGGGTTGTGAGTGAGTTCGGTGTGGCTGTAGTGCGGATGAAGCATCGACGCCGGATGATGACGTTGATAATGCTGATGAGGAATTATCTGATGACTGGAGTGTGACACGTTCAACCCGCCGGACCACGTCCGCCAAGTCAACTCGCAGAAGCAACCGACAGAGGCAGCGTTCGACTTGGATGAATAATTTTGGTATGTTGTATTATTGTAGGTATTGATGCAAGCGAGCTGGCATAATGGCTGTGACGACTGTTCATTTAAGAGTTGATGGTTAATCAGAAGTTCAGGGGTGATATTTCCCAGTTGGGGTCAGTGCTTTGAGCTGCGTTCATTGTTTTGATATTGTTGATTACGCAATAGAGGTGGCAACTGGACAGCTGCTCAGTTGTCCCCCAAGTACTCTCTTTTTGGGGATCTGATGCAACCCAGGGTAATTGTAGAAAAAAATGAATTGGTGAAAGCTGTATATTGGCCATGGCAGTAGTGACTTCTGCTAATTTTCACAGAGTTAACAAAAGAGTTTAGTAATGGATATGAGAAAACTGTGTAAAGTCAGTTTATTGACTGTTAGTGAAGGTCCACTTTGCACACACACATATACACACACACACAACTGTTTAACGGCCTTTGGTTCGGGACAACCTGGGTAGGCCGGTACCAGAAGAAATACCCACTCACACCCATCCTGATCATCGGACATCCTTTATCATCTTCCTTCATTTACATATATATAT
>Ga0126328_10000306_pt1 | contig 11039 bp, 13 predicted proteins | sample InaspJWI13metaG_FD_97003 | JGI IMG/M metagenome (GOLD analysis project Ga0126328, IMG submission 97003) | Marine gutless worms symbiont microbial communities from Oahu, Hawaii - Inanidrilus sp. 1 OAHU.JWI-13 metaG | ecosystem: Host-associated > Annelida > Digestive system > Unclassified... | reverse complement strand
AGACCAAGCTGGAACGTGAACGGGCAAAGAAGATGGGTCTGTTTCTGGACTGATGTCCGCTGGACTTCGAGGCCGTGACGGAGATCCGGAGCGGCCATCCTGCAAGTATCCTGCAAGTATGTCTAGCCGCAACACATACCGACATTGTAAACAGACACAACCCACTGCATAAACTGACATGTTACTATGGTCAGCTAAAAATGGAATCCCTGTTATATATATTTAATGACTTCCAACAAATACCACCCAAATCAGTAACTTTTTTATAAAGAACTGCCAATCTACACACGGCAGTAGCAATTCTGTATAATATATGCTATACGCACTTCGCGCATCTTGAAGAAAGTTGCTCCTGTCAGCAGGCTGTCACTACCTGCTTGATGTTGTGGTCCCATGCGCTCGACCTGCATTCCACATACAAATTACATATCACTATGATATGGCTGGTCTGCCTGCCGATCGAACACAGAAACACACAACAGGAAAAAATTTATGAGGACCTTGTTCACATGACGTACATTCGAGGTAACAATAAAATCATCAGGTATACTAACTTCTATGCCTAATAACATACATACATACATACACCTGTTTAACAGCCCTTTGACCGGGACTACCTGGGTGAGCTGGTACCAGAAAGGTAAAACCATCTGGATTTTACTGAAGCAAGAGGCAGTGGCATCAGCTGGGCTGTATGCAAGTCTGCAACTCGCTCCGGACAGATAACCATGCCAGCACCCAACCACTTTGTTTTTTTACAGACCGGATGCCCTTCCTGCTGCCCAACCAACAGTGTTAAAACACTGAAGGCTTCTATGCCTAATAACAGAAACACAATTAATTTTAACCAGTGGCAATACAGCGATACATATACGATGTTAACACAGAACTGGCACGACAAAATTTAATCCAGCAGGTTTTGCAATAAATGACAAGTACATTTATTAAGCTATAATTTAAGCACAATATTGAATGACTAAATGAAAACTAGATTTTGAAAATATACTGGTACTTTTAACAGCAAATATTCCGGACTCGGCATGTGTAAAGTGAGATTATTGGTGGAGAAGATAACAGATACTCTTACCAAAATCATCAATGACTAAAATCAATAAGAGAAAAAACTGATGTCTGACACACTAGGTGTGAGTCCATTACTCATTAACTGTTACTTCTCAAATATCAGTATACAACTTAAGAGTCAAAAGCTCCCATTTTTAATCACCAATCATGATCCAGTTGGTTAACCAGGCTCTCCTTACATTAGGAGCATTTTGACAACCATTCAAGGGGAGTAGTTATCATGAGACATCTAAGAAAACCAACCACTATAAAAACGCTCCTTGACTAGCTGATTATGAAAAACAAAGCTATGGTGTATTTGAAATGCTAAGTATGATACAGGCATTATGTTTAGAAAGAATGCTGAAAAAAACATGCTGTCATTACAGACATTATCACAATGAACAATTTATTAATTAATTATTATTATTTTGCGAGTGCTGGCAATCAACAATGAAAGCTATGAACACAACCTCTAGTTGGTCGGCCACTTCCTGTAAACCACCTTTTAGATTCTTGCAGCTCTTCATCAAGTACTTCACATCGTAGATGTTTGGAAAGAACATTTTTACGAGGTCGAAGAACTCGGATTCATCCGTTGGCAGTGGTTGGCTGGTCAATATTTTGAGCATGTAACCGAAGTCGTAACCACTATATCAATGACACACAAACCCCACACATCATCATCATCAGGTATAAAATCACTGACTGAATGGAGATAAGGTTTCACACCCCACACAATGCAAAATAGGTCATTTTGGATAACAGCACACAACAGCAGCAGCTGCAACAGCAACAACACAATGCAAATGTCATTTTATTTTAAATAATTAACTACAAAACACGCTTTATTTTTAACACTTCGGAGTCCAAATTTAGACCAGCAGAGGAATCCAAGTCTTCAGTAGCAAGCTGTCAGCCTGCTACTGAGGACTTGGATTCTGACCACCAAACAAATCTTCTTAACACAAGCAACCTAAAGATATAACATCTTTATAGTTTCTGAAATCCTCGCAAAAAATTTAAAAACTATCACCGCTTAATTCACCTAATATGCAGCTTACTTTGTTCAACACCTCAACATTCAGATGACTATGGTACTACTATTGTGTTATGGCCATTATACCCATACGAGACAATATGTGTCAGCCGGAACCCCAGTTAAGACCTAGAAGATTTTGATGCAACAAACTTTTACTGCCTGCATGCCCTTGTTAATGGCATCTCGCACATTCAGATTAGGAAGAAAACATTAGAGTTCTCTTCAGTGGTGTTACCTACACCATCTCCATACCTTCAAATAACTGCGGTGAATACCTGTGGAACGAGATCCACCGGACGTCTTCAGTTAACACCACACCTGAGGTCATAAGCAACTCGGCAAACTGACTGACATCAAGACCGAACTCATCGTGTCGCTTGAACTGTATGCCACAGTTGGTTAACAAGTCAATTGAGTCTTGCGCATACATGTCCTCACTGCACAGCCACATATCACACTGCAGTCTTACAGCAACACATCAACACTTAAAAACCCACTGTTCCAGTGACTGTCAGTAAACAATTTGCTGGATATTGTCTGGATATAGTCCTGATACCACAATTATACAACTTACCAGTGCAGCAGATGTTCATTGTTGGCACTGCTGCTAGTGCTGCATCAATAAATCATACAGGTATCACAACAAATTAAATCTGTGTTGCCAACAATCTAACAGGCAGTCTCAATCACTAAGTCATGGCTGCAGCATTTACGAAAAATCAAAAACAAAATAAATCAACAGTCACCACCTGCCAGCTCGAAAATTCTGTAAATGATTAAACTGATGAGTAACTTGTAAACATGAGGGAAAAAACAGTCTCCTTGAAAAATCAACAGTGTATGAATCCAAGTTTTAAACTAAACATAAAACTACCATATGCTTATAATTTTTTTATCATGAACGAATATGGACAACTTGTACTTAATATTTTAGGCATAAAATGTGTAAATAAGCACTGTTACACACACACACATACACACGTTTAACGGCCATTTGTCGGGAACTACCCGGGTGAGCTGGTACAAGGAAGGCAAAACCAATCTGGATTTTACTGAAGCAAGAGACAGTGAGTGGCAGTGGCATCAGCTGGGCCATATGCAAGTCTGCACCTCGCTCCAGACGAGACAACCATGCCAGCACCCCACCACTCAGTTTTTTACAGGCCAGATGCCCTTCCTGTCACCCAACCAACAGCATCAAAGCACTGAAGGGACAGTTAAGTTAAATCTAAATTTGTTTCATGGTATAGAAATCACCTATAACACTTGCCTCTAAGGTTCTCTTCTTAAAAGGAAACTGGCCAATACAGAATGACAGATTCAACTAGAAAATGATCATTAAGACACAGGACAAGAAATATACAAATCATAATACTCACTCAAGACTGAATTTGAAGTTGAACTGCCATGTCGCCACTGGTGATGGCAAGTTTCCATTTTCATCAAGAAACGTTAGGCCGACTTGGATGATCTTCAGCAAGTCAACATTGCACCTCAACAGCTGGTACTGATATTCAGTACTGCTCTTGAAGTCACCAATTGGCCGTGCAACTACACCTGGAAATTCTGTATCCTGCCACACAGTGTTACAAGGTTTCCATTAGGCAACAAATGCTGTGATTAAAGGTAAAGGTAGCCCATACTCAATTACCGAGCGTAGGGTTCAGGAGCTGATCCCGGTTCTTGGCAGTCAGCCTGCAGGTGACGTGAGTCATAAACCCGGTGGCAGGCTGCCATTACTTTCCACCAGGCCTGCAGTTACCCCCGCAACCCTTAAGAGGGCTGCTACCAATTTTTTGCTGCTTGGTGAACAGAGGCACGATGGGTGTGAGCAGTTTGCCTAAGATTGTTACCTGACAGCGTCGCGACTGCGATTTGAACCTGTGCCCTTCTGCGCCTGAGTCCAGCACGCTAACCACTCGGCTACCGAGCCACCCTACGCTGAGATTAATTAACTGTAATTAAAAATATGCTCTCCTGTAATCTGTAATGTACTCTTTAAGGCATCAAGAAAGTAGAAAATAGCACTCTGTTCTATTTACATATCAGTGATGGCACATGACATCATTGTACACATCTACCACTGATACCAATGTCTCTATATTAGAAACAAAAATCCACAAGATGCAATACTTATATAGCATGCCATTTGTAATGTCACAGATATGCTGACACCATGACATGAAAACATATTAAGTCAGTAAGTGGGCACAGTCACAAACAACACTAAAAGCTACACATTCGGAAATTTATCTGAAATTGTTGTGCAAACTGTCGTGCAGCAACTGATAAACACATCACTCAGTGATAATGCGGTCATGAATGACACAAACTGTACCATAGCAATATATGGATACTGCTGGACAACACTTCTGATTTTTGCCATTTCAATGTCGAGATTGTTCTGCCACACATCCATGATTGGGCCAGTTGAAGTGGTAGAAGTAGGCATACTATTATGTACAGTGATAAAACAAAAAGGCCATCATTGGCAAAACTCAACCTACAAAAGCAGACATAATACATATATAAAATCGGCGACTTTCGACAAATAACTGGCTATATCTTGAAAATGGTACAAGATAGATACACACTTTCTATTAAAGTCGAATAGGAAGTCGTATGCACTCTATCGAATGGTGACATTGCCGATGACTTTGAGTGACCCCTAAGCGCCCCAAACTACCCTAATTTGTACATTTTCCACCGTTTCTCATCCTTCAAATTTGGTCTGCAGATTAATAGTAGCAAGTCCCAGCCTATGATGACAAGTCATCCCTGAAAGAGGTGTGGTCATGGTCACGTGAGACATTTTAGAATTGTATACCCCCAGAAATATCTCTGCAATGGCTACAGCTAGGGACTTCAAATTTTGTACACGAGTTGGCCACATGAAGTATTAGCCTCTTCATGACTAACTGTCCCACAAATAGGCATGGTCATGATCATATGACACATTTTAGATTTTTACACCCCCGAAATATCTCTGGAACGGCTAAAGCTAGAGACTTCAAATTTCGTATACTAGTTGGCCGCGTGAAGTCTTAGCTTTGTGATGCCTGACTGTTGCCCGAATGGGCGTGGTCAGGGTCATGTGACACATATTATAATTTTACACCCTCTGAAGTATGTCTGCATCGGCTACAGCTAGAGACTTCAAATTTTGTACACGAGTAGGCCATGTGAAGTATTGGCCTTTTCATGACCAAGTATCCCCCAAGTGGGCGTGGTCAGGGTCACATGACCCATTTCTACATTTTGGGGTCCAGGCCATATTTCTGGAGCAGATGAAGCTACACATTTCAAATTTGGTTTGCATACTGAACGTAAAGAGTACTGGCATTACATATGTTAAAGTTCTGCAGTCCTTGAATGACCTCGAAGGTCATTTGCCTAATGCAGGACTTATCACATGCAATTCGACGAACATTTGTGTGACATTTAGCACAGTTTTAACTGACACAGCACGTCGCGCGGTCCCGCGGCGATAGCTGAGCTTCTTGTTTTTCAGAGTCAAAACCAATCTGAATTCTAATTCTGAATTATGGTCAATCTTGATAAATCGAAATCGGATCAGGGCCGATCTGCTGAGGGATCAAGCCCAATATGAGTGCAACTGCCTGTGCCGACACCCTGCGAAGAGGCCACCACAGTACACGTGCCATGCCACTGTGAATACCAACGAAACTTCCGCCAGTGGTGCTACCGAGCCACGCCAAGACTCACCACCCACACTGCCACCCACATCACCACACAGAACAATAAGTGGACACCTTGCGGACAAACCAACTCACAGACTGTCAACTCGCGGACCATTTACACCTATAAACTGGCCAACAGCGACGCTGTCGTAGTTATGTATGAGTAGTATAGGTAATGCAGACAAATTGTGGCTATCGTACCATATGTCTTTGCCATGTGTGGGAACTTATACTTCAGTATCAACCTATAACCTGTGCTGTCTGTTGGTCTGTCCACGAGATGTCCAGTATCCCACAGAACACTTCTGTCACGTACCACCCTCAGCAGTCAGCAGTATCTAATTTTCGGCATCATGGGCGGAAAATAACATTCACGTGTTCTGCCAGTATTCTGCCATCTTTATTGCAGATGCCTAAAGGTAAAGGTAGCCCATACTCGATTACCGAGCGTAGGGTTCCGGAGCTGATCCCAGTTCTTGACAGTCAGCCTGCAGGTGATGTGACTCATAAACCCGGTGGTAGGCTGTCATTACTTTCCGCCAGGCCCGCAGTTACCCCCGCAACCCTTAACAGGGCTGCTACCAATTTTGCTGCTTGCTGAACAGAGGCACAATGGGTGTGAACAGTTTGCCTAAGACTGTTACCCGACACGTCGCGAGACTGCGATTTGAACCCGGGCCTTCTGCGCCTGAGTCCAGCCCGCAAACCACTCGGCTCCCGAGCCATCGTGCAGACGCCTACCTACTAGCAAAACCTGACTTATGTTGAAACGATATATGACATGACAGCGTTTTGTCCAGGTGTTCTTTCTGGGGCGTTTTGTACTGGGGGTGTTTTGGCCAGACACCGAGGTACAACAGCTGAGTCCCTGAACAATACTAGGCCGAACTCGATGAAGTTTCATGCTAAAGCAGTTAACAAAAGCTACTAAAAGATAGCCATAAATGTATACTGTTATCACGAAAACTACTGCCTGCTCTGTTAAATACAAACTTACCAATTATTACAATTATCGTTCCATAACAGTACACTGCGTAAACATTGAAATACGCATGCCCAATGCAGAGTACTTCCTAATTCATAATTAGTGAAGCGCTGAGGACGAAAGAAAACAAACGAGTTTCGAATAGTGTATTCGATTTTCGATTTATTTACTGTAATCTCTAGAAAGAGATAGATTACAGAGATAATCTCTGTAATCTCTCTCTTTCTTCTCTCTTTCTGTCGGCGTGTGTGTTTCTGGCTGTCTTTAACAGTTACTGTCTTCCAGTAATGCATACAACAGTCACAACTTCACTATACCCCCTTCACCTAACTCACCATCATTACTATTTGAATATCAGTGTACAAGTAGGAAATTTATCAGATTGGCGAATCGAATCGAATCGAAAAAAATCGATTCGGTAGCGAGAATCGAATCGAATCGAAACTTTTTTTGCCCGAATTGGAATGCTCTAATGTATATTGCGTCATAACTTGCGTCCTGTTAATTTTTACAATAATCTGTATTCAATTTGAAGTCTCTTTGCGGCTCTCTAGTCATTTTCATTTTGTAAACAATTGTTTTGAGTATTTTATTTACAGTAACTGTATCAATAGCTCTCTGTTTTATTGTTAAAATCACGGCACACTGCACAAGACATTTGGCCGGCGCTGAGAACTACTTAGCTAGTCTGGAGACGCGCTACGGACTGGCGATCCAGCTCAGTGGCCAGATCCAGATAAACTTCTGCCTGCCCGCCATGTGCGCAATCGCGAGCTTCGGCTGAAGTGCGAAAGTTCTTATTTTTGCAAAGCATTTCATGTTCCTATTAACTTAGCCAAACATATGATCAAGTATAATTGTCATTTCGCACTGATTCCAAGTAACTAAATATAGTACTAAAAATAATAAAGTAGTCAAAAGAACAAAAAACAATATTAACTGAATCTGACATATTCCATCCACAACTGAATACAAGAATTCCTTCCCCAGAACAATCAGAGACTGGATTAGTGGCTCATTAGTCCTAGTCGAGAACAGTTTACTGGACTCCTTCATGGAGTCACTTGCTCAGAACAGCAGTCAACAGGTAGGCTGCTAGTGTGGAGCAACCCGATCTCATTGGCATGACTCTCCATCGGAGGTTTGCCACTTGTCAAGACAAGACAAGAATCAAGAAGCTGAGACATAATATGGAAATTTATTACAAAAAAATTACATTGTACTCATATATACCCAGACGGTGGTGACACCTAGTAAATGAAAATTGAAAATGTATTTTAGTTAATTGGAATTAGGCTGAGTGTTAGGATTAGGCTTACTAAATGCTAACCCTAAATCTCAGCACTAAGCTAAATGTAAGCCTAAACACTAACAATCACCTGTAACCCTAACTGTAACTAATGTTAGCTGTAACTAGTTTGCGACGTCACATTGCCGCTCAAATATCCATATAGCTATTTGACTAGTTGCCAGCAAAATAGCCGCTGGGCTGTTTGTTAGCTGTAGGGGTTCAGTCTGCCTTCAAATGTTGTTAACATGTCAACAATGTGGTTCATGGTCTGTCACTGGCCACAATCACAGGAAGGTGATTGGCAGACCTAATTGAGAGTAATTCACAAAAGTCAAATGAGCCACTGTGTGTTCAATGTCATTGGAAGAAATATTTCAAATTTTAGTAGTTTGTCATTCAACAAAACATATGACATATGTCATGCAGCATGCAAATTTGATATCCTTCTGTTATCAGGTTTATACACAGGGAAAACAAATTAGCATGTCCCATTGTCTGTATACTGGTAAACAAATGCTATAAGTGAACTTGTTATACCGTAAATCCTTGAATACAAGCCCCCGGCCTCTATTAGTACAATTAACTGAGACCCCCAGCCTCTATTCGAGGCCCGGCTTCTATTAATACATTCACATTAGAACGAACTGACGGCAACGTGTAACTGTGTATTTCGCTCGATAGACAGTATACAAACGCTTATTTATTAGACTCACTAGTTGAGCAAACTTTCGTCATTTGAAGTGTGGATGTTAACACTATACTGAACACTAAACAGTTCTCGGAACTAGCCTAGCAAAAAGTCTAGAAAAAATGTTAATTAATCCTAACTTTCTGATCTACTTTTCAAAGTCCTTATCATCAACATTATCGTCATCGTCTATGAACGGCTCATTTTCCTCATCTTCTACAGTACAGCCGAGATCGTCTACAGACATACCAAGACCTGTCTCGACCTCGTCGACAGTGCCACCATCCAAATCAGCAGGACGGGGACGCTGGCTGCGTAGTAATTCGAATTGATGACGCAGTAGACGTGTTAAGATTATTAGTATGTAAACCGCGAAACCCGGCCTCTATTCGAGGCCCAGCCTCTATCAAGGCCCGGCTTCTATAAGTACAACGTGCTTGGACCCCCGGCTTGTATTCAAGGATTTACGGTAATCTAGATATTGTACATTGGTAGTCCACTACATGTTGCAGTGTACGAAGTTTTATATGAGGACAAAAGGATACTTTTAATCTACACTCCTCTGCGTGCACTTTTTATTTTTTTGGGCTGGAAGATCTGCCACATCTGCAGTCTCACTCTTCGTGCATTAGCACAGTGTTGTAGTCAAGACCAGCTGTAACAAGACCAAGGCCAGCTCCTTCAAGACCAAGATCAAGACCAGCTCTCTCGAGACCAAGACCAGCAAATGAGACATAAAACAAGTATGCATTGCTGACAATAGAACAGGTGTTAAATTTGCATCAACAATGCCACAGTGTATTAGACTAGTTATTACTAACTGCTGACAGTTCTAGCTAGTATAGTTCACAATTTAGACACATGCATAAGGCTGTATCAGCATTCACAATTCAGCATTACATTGCTAATAAATATTAATTATTGATCGGTCTCGAAAACGGCCGAGACCAATGCATGAAGACCAAGACCGCAGAATTTCAGTCTCCAGACCAAGACCGCGGTCTCAAGGACTACAAGACTGCATTAGCATGTTGATGTTTGCATATTGTCTATACTGTTTGCTGATTGTGATAACCCAATAGCCTGCCCGTGTTCTTTGCATGCTAGCAAAGAATATATGTGATAGCATGCTAGCATATCTGATTTCTGCAGTAACATACCTCATGATACTATTTAACTAGGTACATTATGATTGCTGTTGTTGTTGTGTTTAGATTACTCATTTGCTGCTACTGAAGTCAGTATCTGTCATCAAAGACTGATCAGTATGGTGTGGCCAATTATTGTTGGCTTTGCCAGAACATATGCACCGTACATTGTGTGGCCAGTTGCATTTGCTATTGGTGTTGTTGGGTACAATTTTGAATGGTTTGTTCGTGGTGATCTACAAACACCGTGGAAAAATAAAAGTATTGCTGAAGAACGTGATTTACGAGTAGTTGAAGAATCTTCCAATAAGGACATGACACAAGTGGACAGTTTGAAAGCAAAGTCTTTTGTACCAAAAACTGTATTTGACCACTATAAATAGACTGTGAAGTCTGAAACAAACTGGACTTGAAATAATCAATGTTGTTTGTTTGTAACTTTTAAAATTATGTGATATGTGATACTGTATCTTTGTTTACATTTGATTAGAACCACAATTGTCACAATTATTTAGGATGATTGAACACTTAGACTTTGTATTCTTGGTGCTGACATTAATGTGAGAGAAAAGTGCATTATTCATTTCTTCTGGATTTATTTCGCTCTTTTTGTGTGAGCCTGCACCTTGTCAATATTTTAATATACGTCCAAATTCACTGATAGCATAAGTAAGTAAGTACTAAGTTTACTGAGAATTTGCTTGTGAGACCAATAAAGTCACACAAATACAAAGCTGCAAATTTAAACATGCAAAAGACAATAAAAATCAAATACATGAAATCTTAAAACTTAGTTAAAACCAAGTTATTTACTTATACACTGTGAGTCAAAAAAACAACACACCTAACTCTTGCCCATAACTTCACCAAATATTGACCGGCTTTTAAAATTCTTTCACTGTTAGACTCAGTAGGAAATTTGTAACAAAGTCATGTACAAATACCCCACCACACCCTAAACGTGTCGCTACCCTACCTCGTGAAATATCTGTATTCCAGAAAATCGCCATTCTTAAGGAGTAAGTGAAGCAAACTGTTATGCAAGACTTAGCCACTCAAACACTGTTTTAAAATAAATGTCTGGAGAAATAAGCATGATTTAATTCACTAACAAAAAGTTGT
>Ga0126328_10000305_pt1 | contig 11039 bp, 7 predicted proteins | sample InaspJWI13metaG_FD_97003 | JGI IMG/M metagenome (GOLD analysis project Ga0126328, IMG submission 97003) | Marine gutless worms symbiont microbial communities from Oahu, Hawaii - Inanidrilus sp. 1 OAHU.JWI-13 metaG | ecosystem: Host-associated > Annelida > Digestive system > Unclassified | place... | reverse complement strand
TGCAAATGGAGAAAGATGATAAGGGAAGCACGTTGATTCGGATAGGTGTGAGTGGGTGAAAGTTCCTTCTGGTACCGGCCTACCCGGGTTGTCCCGGATCAAAGGCCGTTAAACGGTCGTTGTAAACGGTCGTACAGCAGCAGCAGCTTCCTGTTGGTGAAATTTAGATTATTGTGCAATGTGCAGCAAGATTTGTGTTTATGTGTTAAATTATTGCTATTTTGTTCGTGAAATAGTAACTAAAATTAGTAATAATTTACAAACACATGATATAATTTGAAAGGTAGAAGTACATTACATTGGAACTACTACTACTACAACACCTGTTTAATGGTCTTTTTCCAGGACAACCTGGATAAGCTGGTATCAGAAAGGTAAAACCAGTCTGGATTTAAACGAGGAAAGAGATGATGGGGATGGCAGTGGCATCAGCTTGACCATATGCAAACAGTCTGCACCTCACTCCAGACAGATAACCACTCCAACACCTCGTCACTCAATTTTTGCAGGCCGGATGCTTTTCCTGACGCCCAACCAACAGTGTGTAAGCACTGAAGGCATTTACATTACCTTTTAAGTTAAGTTTATATCAAAAGTAGTTGCATCAATAGGGATTTGAGATTAGAAATTTAGTTCTGTAACAGATTGTGTCTCATGATATACAAGTCATTCTAAAAATGGTACCAGCAATGGTAGTGTGACATTGTGATACTATGTTGTGTTATTAGTTATCTAATCACCTGTTTGAGGAGCTGGCCATGGACGTGTATGATGAGGTCGATCGACGTGAAAATGAATCAAGTCAGTTGATTAGTTGCTGTACTTTACAAGACTCACATTGTTCTTTTGCTGTTCATTGGCTTTTTGTGTTCTTTTACTGTTCCAAAATGCTGTTTAAATGTTCAGATGTGTATTGTGTTGAACGATTTCTTGATGTGGGTTGTATGCTCTTAGCACAGTGGTTAACATCTTTCTACATTTTCTATTTAGTTGCAAAAAGATGGTATGATTGTTAACTACTTTAAAATGAACTAAAATTGTTGCAGTGCTAATGTTGCTTTATGGTGAAATAAACTATGTGATAAAGTTGTTTGATTGTTATGCTGTTGTTGTTTAAGCATACTAGTGCAAATGGCATAATATGTTTTTACTAAATGGTTATGTCACTTGTTATGATAATACCATATTGTTGGAGTAAGATTTTCTTGTAACACACACACACACAACCGTTTAATGGCCTTTGATCCGGGACTACCCAGGTATGCCGGTACCAGAAGAAACATTCATACACTCACACCCATCCTGATCATCTGATAAGATTTTCTTGTAAAGTCATAGTTTTATGTTTTAATCAGGGCTGTGGAAATTAATAATTAAATAATAGATTATTTGTTCAAACATAGTCATTAAAATGGTTTTAAACATTAATTGTAAAATGTTGTTTGCATACTAACTTAACATCTCAGTAAGTTTATTACAGTAAAACATAAAAGCAGAGAGCGATGGAATTGCATGTTATTACTTTGTGAAATACTAGGCCATTTCAAGCCATTTAAATGAACTTTTTATTTTTATGCAGCATTTTGAGTTATTTTGACACGGTCATTTCAGAGTCATAACAAATCGTCAGCTTTTAGAATGTTTGAATCTGGTTTTTAGAACTGAACTATTACTTAGTTGTTAATTTTCAAAAAGTTAGCTATTAGTAAAAACGTAGTTTTAATCCATTGCATGGTAACTGCAGTAATGGTCTTTGTGTGTGGTATGATGAGTACTTGTTGATATTTGACAGTTTGGCTGTCCACTCAAAACCATGGTTCAATGTTGATCAGCGACCGACAAACAGTTCCATTTCTGCCAGCGAATCCTGAATATTCTGCTACACGCAATCAGGTGATTCCATTGTCTGCAGCAATCTTGTATTATGTCTCTGACATGTTTTTCATTTTTTTAAAATGTGTTATGGCTGCACACTTGCTGTATTTTTAGTTGGCCTTTTGGAGCTCTGATGTGCATATCAGTGGTTATTTCTGTATGGCAGGGTCGGCAAAAGTTGGCAAAATTCAACAAGCGTGAATTTGCCACTCTTATCATTGATATACTGAATGATGCTAAACGTCGATATGGTACTTCAGCTGCGTCACCAACAAATAATGCTGCTGGTCAGCCACGAGGTAGCGTAAGTTCATTTTTCATGTCTTTGATTGCTCCATTTGTCTTTGACCTCCATGTAAAGTCCCACTTGAAGGAGTTTTCAAACAGGCCAGATGCCCTTTCATGAGAAATGTCAAAGCATTGAACAAGCGTAATTCCTGTAACTTCTGTAGTTTTAATTGAAAGGTAATGTTGTGCTTCACTGCATGAATTCAGTGCCATGTCCAGAAAGGCAGTTTCTGCTGATGAGAAGTAACACTGAGTATTATTGACAGTGTAACAAACACCAATGTAATGATTTTTATTTGTGACAATGGTGAATATAGTAGGGTAGTATGATGGGCTACTTTGTTGCTGGTGTGGTTGCGAACTGGATGTAGGTTATCTTGTACGAAAATTGTTAAGTGATTGCACCCAGAGACAGGAGTCCTGGCTCTTGCCATTTGGAAGGCATGATCGTCATGCCTTTGGGTGGAAGTTACCCAACTGTTTCTCCTAGCTGACCCGTGGTAAAGTAAAGCAAAGTAGAGTAGAGTATAGCAGTTTGCAACTAGTCTTGCCAGTACGGGAACTTGCACGTCATATGGGATCAGCAGTCTAACCTACCACTGGGCAGAAGTGATATTCCGGCCTTTACCCTGTACCTGTAAAGCCAGTACTTGATTTAGCGACCACGGAGGTTACATACCGAGATGGTATACCCGCTAGAAGGTGATTCATCCATTCCAGTACTAACTGGGCCAATGTAGAGTAACTTCGTTGATACACCTAATGACGCTACTGCTATGTGTGCTGTTTTGGTAGATAAGCGAAATGGTGAACAAGACGTGAAGTTGTTGCGGAATGCAAGGAAGGGCACAGGCGCTGGTGGCAGCATGAGCGATGATGAACCCCTCTATGACAGTGTCTGCTCAGACGAAGACTATGCCAGCATCGGTGACAGTCAGAGCGTTAAGGAAGAGTCGAGTGCCTCCAAAACACAAGTCTCTTCGTCTAAAGAAACCATTGACACCATGGTACAGCATTGCTGTTGCTGGTCTGATCACCTGTCATTAAAGTGTTTGCATAATTTGTCCTGTTTTTATGCCTCCACTGGCCCATAAGATGGGCATGCTGGCAGAGGCATTCTCCGACTGGCTTGCCATCAGTTAATTAGTCTGATTACTGTTTTCTTATTTTAAAGATTAATTTTTCTGTTATAGATATGCAGAATCAGTATAGTAAGCATTTGATTGTGCTCTGAGTTGAATGTTTTTGATGTGTTTTCGAGTTCTGGTTATTTTCGCAATGAGCGGTGGTATAGTTTCTGAGCTGTGACATAATGTGTTGCTAGGCATTTCTAAGTAGCTGCAGCGGTGGTAGCATCAGTGATGCATCAAATGCATCGTGCGATAAGGTATCACCACTGACTGCTTGCTGTGCTTTCAATGCAGTGCAACTTGCATCCATGCTTAACAGTTTTTTCTTCTGTGTTTTTGATGCGGAAAGTGCACTGGCAGCTGCATGGATTATGCATGAGGTTTAAACACTACTGTGTTTCAGTGTGACGCTTTACTATTTACTAACAGAATGGTTGTTACCACCACTACCACTTTCGATGGGGTAGTGTTCTTGCCACCATCTGACTGTCTGTTAGCAGGACAGCCAAGAAGTCTTGAATAGATTTTTGTGAAATTTTGCGAACAGATAGATTAGGGACCAGACAAGAGTTCATTAAATTTTGGAAGTGATCTCGAACAAATTCTGGATGTTTTGTCCCGTGTATGGATAGTCTGGTAGTTAATTGGTGTTAAAAGTGAAAGCACACACACACATCCGTTTAACGGCCCTCTGTCCGAGACTATCCGGGTGAGCCGGTACTGTAAAGGTAAAACCAGTCTGGATTTTACTGGAGCTAGAGACAGTGAGTGGCAGTGGAATCCGCTGGGCCATATACAAGTCTGCACCTCGCACCAGACAACCATGCCAGCACCTCTACACTCAGTTTTTTACAGACCGGATGCCCTTCCTGCCGCCCAACCAACAGCGTCAAGCACTGAAGGCAAAGTGAAAGCAATGTTGGGAAAACTGGCTATGACACAGTGCAGGAAGATTTAGGCCAATATACTTGCTGCTTGCTGGTAGTAGCATTTGCCATTTTTTTTGTAGCATGGCAGGGCTATGCACTGTATCAAGTGCCATCTAGTTGACAGTATTTGGTTGATTGACTGATGAAACTGCTAACGGATAAGTATACAGTAGAACGCTATCGTGCAGCAGCATCTTTGCTGTAACATTTGTTGTGCAAGCATAATCTGGGTTACAGTATATAAATAAGAATGTCCTGTAGCTTGTGTCAGATGGACACTTTAATCTTCAGTTCCTGGTCACATGAATAGTGCATACTGAGTCTGTTACATTTCCACTAGTAGTGTTGATGCATGGAATAGTAACAGTAATGCAGATTACAAGCGTTTGTAAAATGATTTGAAGTTGTATACTAACGGTGGTATATCAACCGTTTTCTATGAGAACCTGGGTTAGCAAGTTTTCGGTTTGATCCTGATGTGTAAATGATGCCATATGCACGTCTCGCTAGGTGCCTTTTTTCATGTCAACCACAGAGGGAATCTACTCACTGGCCTCATCTCAGTCATCTGGTTTAATACACTAAATAATGTCTTGGTGGAAAAGACGTCACTTCCGTTACACCATTGCTCCAGTGCCGTTACTTGGCGTTGGAGAATGGCAGGCTTTCATTCTTGAAAGTTCTTGAATTTCAATGTCACAGAAGAAAGAACCCTGGACTGGGATATGGAATGGTTTACAGTAATTTTTAGCATTTGTATTATGTGATACGTGGTGTATATCACTCTACAAGGCTAAACTTCCTTATTTGCTTATCTCCCGTTACTTGTTTTTATCAGATGCCTTGGACTTCTGGACTTTTGTCTTGATTGCTTGCTCTGATAGTAATGTCATATATAACAATTTAGCTTCTGTGAATGAGTTTTGCCTTTGCAGCATTTGATTTTGCATGATCATAACCAGTCTCAGGTATGAACCATGATTAATTGCATGATAGCATGAAATGTGTTTTGTGCAAAAGGTGATGACAACAGAAACAAAACCTAATCCTGGCGATGTGCCAATAACTGCTGATGAGTATCTGGATCTGAAGCAGTCATTGAAACAGTCGGAGATGCGGATGCAGCAGCTGTTACAGAGTAATACAAAACTTGGCGAAGAAGTCGCATTGCTACAGAATATGGCAAGTTGTTGCAATTGTTGTAGATTTTGGTAGTAAATTTCATTGAATTGATGTCGTCAGTTATCCCTTTAGTGCTTTGACACTGTTGGTTGGGCGGCAGGAAGGGCATCTGGCCTGTAAAAAACTGAGCAGTGGGGTGTTGGCATGGTTATCTGTCTGGAGCGAGGTGCTGACTTGCATATGGCCCAGCTGATGCCACAGCCACTCACTGTCTCTTGCTTCAGTAAAATCCAGATCGGTTTTACCTTTCTGGTACCGGCTCACCCGGGTAATCCCGGACAAAGGGCCGTTAAATGGTGTGTGTGTGTGTGTGTGTGTGTGTGCGTTCGTGCATGCGTGCATGCGTGTGATGTCGTCAGTTATGTGGAAATGCTATGGAGCAGCCATTGCTCAGCAATGGCTAACAATTGATGTTAGGAAGCACCTTTTTAATTAGGTTTCTTTGGAGATGGAGATGGTGCAGAAAACACAGTTGCGGAGAACTCTGTTATCTCCTTAGTCTGAATGCAAGTTACTGTCAGCAAGGGCAAACAGGTAGTATACCAGTGTGCAGCTGCACATTTACTTTGCACCACCACAGTCCTCTGGTTCTTAACTAGGGGTGCTGGCTAATAATGTATAATGGAGTAATAGGAGTAGCAAGTATTATTTGGCCACATGTTGCTTTCTGCTGACAGGTGAAGAAGTTGGTGCATGAGAATCGACTATTGCGCTGTGGGTACAGTCCTGTCGATGTAGCACCGTCTGTCAGTGGTCGCGAAGCACCGAAGAATGACGGTGTTGGTTGTGGCCGGCCGGCACGGTGGTCTATGGTCGAGTCTTCTGAATCCAGGCGACAGTTCACGGTTTGGCTGCAAGTTACTTGCTCTGTAGCTGTCGTCGTTCACCTGAGCGAGGAATGTTCTAACAAATACGCTATTATGCTATCGTTTAGACCTTTGAAGCTGTATTGAATTGTTTCTGAATGAAAGTTTCAGAGAGCTATGGCTGTGTGGTGTGTAATGCGTAAGAAAAACAAGGAGGGGAAAATTGTATTTTTTGACCACAGAAGAGCTAGTTTCATGTTCATTGCATGCACATGTCTTTGATGAAAACAGTGCAACTTACAAACTGGATGCATTTTCCTGTGACGACTGGAATTGTTTTTTTAATTTTTACCCCTTTATGTTTGTATTGTCTTCATTTAGTTCACTAGCTGTAACTGTTGAGTGAATGCACAGTAAGCATTAAATTTAACTGTTTGCTATTGTCGCACTGCAGTTCAGCCATCCAAGTAATGCAGCTCCCTGTAGTTTGCCTCACCACAAGTTTTGTCTTTGCATGATGCTAGAATGCTGACGGGACGTTGAGAGATCTTCCTAGTCCACCGGAAGAGTTGCTTGCATCTAAGTCACCAGTTGACTGTGGGACATCAGCATCTGGCGACAACAGCAACTCGAGTACGATAAGATCTAGGTTAGAAATCTTGTTTATGTTGATATATGATGTCAAACTATAGTTGGTTTTCATTTAACTAGAACAGTCAAATCTGTCAGTTTCTCCAATGACATTCTTGGAGATTTTTGCAGTATTCTTCTTAATGATAGCATGCCATTTCTGTTATCCAACCAACAGTGTTAGAACCACTCTAGTCATACTGTATGCAGTGTGTATTGTGTATTACACATTTTAATAGACATATTTATACAGCTGTACCAATAAGGTTTGTAGAAGCAACAGTTATTTTGTTTTTATTTCTTGTTTGCCATCAGCAAGGGCATGCGGGCAGTAAAACTTTTACCAACAAAATCCTCCAGTTCTTAACTGGAGGTGCCAGCTAACGCAGGTTGACGTGTAAAAAGGCCGTAAAACGGTGGTGGTGGTGTTGTTCTTGTTTGTAAAGTGGCAGTGTGAGTCACATTTGTCTCGCTAGCATTGTGACTACCAACATGTGTGCATAGTGTTGTGCAGGTAGGCAAAAGAAAACTAAGAGTGACACACATACACACACACCCGTTTAACGGCCCTTTATCCGGGACTACCCAGGTGAGCTGGTACCAGAAAGGTAACACCAATCTGGACTTTACTGAAGCAAGAGACATTGAGTGGCAGTGGCATCAGCTGCACCATATGCAAGTCTGCACTTCGCTCCAGGTAGATAACCACGCCAGCACCCCACCACTCAGTTTTTTTACAGGCCGGATGCCCTTCCTGCCACCCAGCCAACAGCGTCAAAGCACTGAAGGCAACTAAGAGTGATGTCGTAGAAAAAGATTGTTGTGTTTCACAACTGTGCAAAGCAGATGCTGTGGACCATGGGAAATGGAGAAAGTTAATACACGATGTTGTATAATAATGACAAAGGCAGATGTGCATGAATGAGTGTTTTTTTGGTACCAGCTCACCTGGTTCACCCTGGATAAAGGGCCGTTAAACGAGTGTTGTTATGCTGCCCATCTTGTTGGCCGCCGGAGGCAACATATATCCAAACTGTCCATTTGTCTGTGAGTCAGTGTGTGTGTGTGCTTATGTGCATGTGTGCATGCATGCATGCCAGTTGGAGGCATTCTTCGACAGGCTTGCCATCAACTTCAAGTAGTTCTTTGTAATGTACTTGTCAGGGTCCCACCAACAAATAGTGCTGACATCACGCCGACAGATGCTGTACTGTCACCGTCAAACTTCGACTTCTCTGCAGTAGTTGCTGAGACGGCTGACAATGTAACATCATCCAGTAGTGGTGACGTTCTGCCAACCCAGGATGACGTTGTTCGGAAGACAGACAGGATAACAAAGAGACTTCAGGAGTTGTTTCACGCCGCCCAGGAAGGAAACTGTATATGGTATGTGGCCTTGGCTAGCTGGTACTGTACTGTACATTCCATGCCGTGCAATAAACACATGTGTTGTAAGCTAAAGCTATGTTTGTTACAGGCATCTTAAATTGAAACTGTTAAGCTTTAAGGTCTGTAGGTAGGTCTTAACAATTTGTCTTCGCACCACAGTCGCACAAATGCCACGATAGTGCCAGATGATGTTGGTCGTTACGGAAAGAGATGCGTTTTCAGTTTGTGTTATGAAAGTGTTCAGTCACAGACTGTTAACATGTAGGTCCTCAGAAAGCAAAACTTTGCTGTCCAGTTGATGTCTGTACTCTGTGTAGCTGGATGCATCCAGTTGATGCACACTGTAACAATGGATAACCTGAGACACTTTACAGTTCTCTGCAGAGCTCCTGTAGATACATATGGTCGAGCAGTGTCATTGACACATTTCCACACAGAAGCAGTTCTCAGTCTTGAAAATCGGTCTGCTGAACTGGCAGCCCATTAGATGGATGCTATGCAGAAAAAGGCATCATGTAAACATTGAGCCTGTGACAACAAGCAAGCCTTTGTGTCAGTAGTGTAAAACTGATATGCCTATAATCGAAATGATTAATGCACTTTAATGATTAATGCTTGATGGACATTGGCAGAGTGATTCTGTGGTGCCACGTTGAGGTTGGTAAACGTGTGTTTTCTGTCTTTGCTGCAGTTTCTCGGCCTGTGCTGAAAACATTCACATCGCTGTCATTGAAATGATCTCATTATTTCCACAGGTATATTTCACCTGTCTACTGTGTTTCATTCCAGTTCTATTTCAGGTCTCATCAAGATTTCTAATGTATTGCCTTGGTACTTAAATCACTGACTTTTTTGTTATTTCATGTGTCTAACATGTTTATGACAGCTGGGAAAGTAACTGTAGGTCTGGCACGGCACTGGCCATGCTTTAGAAACACTAGGTCAACTCAGCCTTGCATCCCTACGGGGTCGCTTAATTGAGTACCAGCTTCGGCTGGGGTAAGGGCAGGAATGTCACCTCTGCCGGGTGGCAGGTAACAGTGTGATCCCATATGGCATGTGAGTTCCTATAGTGGTGTGGCAACCTTGCGAACTGCTATACACTTGTTACTTACTTACCACTGTGTGCTCAGTGTCATAAGAAAAGGAGGTGAGTACCCTACCTACACTGGTTTAAGGAGTAGGCTACCCTTACCGTTTACCTGTTTAGATATTAGTCTTGTGCTGCCAGTTGAGGGTGGCTCGGTAGCTGAGTGGTTTGTGTGCTGGACTCAGGCGCAGAAGGCCCGGGTTCAAATTGCAGTCGCAGCGCTGTCGGATAACAGTCTTAGGCAAACTGCTCACACCATTGTGCGTCTGTTCACCAAGCAGCAAAATTGGTAGCAGCCCTCTTAAGGGTTGCGGGGGTAACTGCAAGCCTGGGGGAAAGTAATGGCAGCCTACCGCCGGGTTTATGACTCACATCACCTGCAGGCTGACTGCCAAGAACCGGGATCAGCTCTGAAACCCTACGCTCGGTAGTCGAGTATGGGCTAGCTTTACCTTTTTTGCTGCCAGTTGAGTGGATGGTGGTGCATGTATTGACAGAGTGCCATGTCATCAAAGATGTCAGACACACTTCAGCTGCTTGTTGCCGGAGCTGATCATCTGCGAGAGCAATGTAACGTGGCGGCCGACTGCGTTGCAGGGTCCCAGGAGAGCCGAATGCACACACAACAAGTGATTCAGTCAGCTTACGACATTGCCAAAGCAGCAAAGCAGCTAGTCATGCTGTTTGAGTGAGCATTTCCAGCTAACAGTTGTTGAATTGTACCACTGATGTGCCGACAGATGCTGTCAGCATTGCACGGTAATTAACAAACAGAATTGTGTAGTTAACAAACTGAGATATTGCAGTGTCGAGTGCTGTCCTTGATGCTGCATAGTTTGTGTTCAGTATTGCAACTGACAGTGAGGATGAAGTAGTAACTGTGAACTGTGGGCCATGTGTTCAGTAAACAGTGTTCAGGCAACACTGAGGCTCTGATACTGCTATAGCTGTTGGCTGTATTACAGTCAAACCTCGTTATATGGAACTCGCATAATTTAAACTTCGGCTTATAATGAAGTCGGACTTTGGACCCGGCACGAGCCATTATAAAAGGTGGGAAAAGCATTGGATTTATTGAACACGGATATGTCAAATTATTGGCGATATCGAGCAAACAGCATCGCCCTCACGTTTCCACAATCCTCGTTTATATCAAATGTCTTGGGTCATTTGCGGTCAGCTGCCAGGTCGGCTAGTGACATGCGATACCTGCGACCAGCCGCGGACAGCGTTACCTCCCCACTGCCCGTCCACCATGGCTGCTGCTGCTGCTGTTTAGTTAATGTTGTCCCAGGATGGCGTTAGCTATAGACAGCAGCAGCAGCCGGCGAATTTCCCACTCAGTGAACGAGACATGAACGACAACGAAAGTTGATGACCACGACCATCGTGACAGCTGGGGTGAGGCCGAAGTAGAATGTACCATATAATTCCATCCAGCCAGATGTTGTTTTTTGACCTACACACAAACTCTTGTCTGGTCCATGACCACTTATGTAGCTGCTGTTGCTAACTTGCTTATCACTCCTGGACACTGTGATCATTGACGTAGTGGTGGTGTATGCAGCAGGTGAGGGGGCAGCTATTGTAGGCTTAGTGGGTTAAACTGTATAAAAGGAGCATCAGGGAAAGTGATTGTAGATGATAAAGGGATCAAAGATTGTTGGAAGGAGTACATGGAGAAACTGATGAATGAAGAAAATGAATGGGACCATAAGAT
>Ga0126328_10000304_pt1 | contig 11056 bp, 7 predicted proteins | sample InaspJWI13metaG_FD_97003 | JGI IMG/M metagenome (GOLD analysis project Ga0126328, IMG submission 97003) | Marine gutless worms symbiont microbial communities from Oahu, Hawaii - Inanidrilus sp. 1 OAHU.JWI-13 metaG | ecosystem: Host-associated > Annelida > Digestive system > Unclassified | place... | reverse complement strand
TTGTAATAGGGGTAGTTATTGGTAGTGACTAAGACCGTAGTTTATAAATGAACAGTACTTTTTGGTGCGTAGTGTTGGACGGGGGTAAGGAGTGGCGGCTGTGAGTCTAGAGGTCACCGAGGTGTCGCGCTTGGGAGGGAGGAGATAGTTTAGGCAAGAATTTGGATCGCAGATTTCACGAAAGAATGAGTTAGACAGTTCTTCCCGTCTTGCCTGTAGTGATGGCAAATTGACTGCAAGCAAAGCGTTATGATATGAAAGGCCTCGGGTAGAGTACCAAATTATATGGATTGCCCGCTTCTGGACTGACTCAAGTTGCTGTGTTTGTGCTTGTGTGCATAATGCCAGACGGGGGCCGCGTACTCAAGGACAGGATGGATAACTTTGGCGTAAAAATGAAGGTTAAGGTGATAGGGTTTATGGTTAAAATTAGTGGTTGCAGGCGAAGCTTTATGTCCTCTCTGTAGAAGTGCTCTAGCAGCCTGTTATTTAATCAGACAGGCATGTGGTGGAGTTTTAACTGTTGTTAACTGTTGTTCAAACAATGGGAAGATATGTTGTTCAAGATTCTGTGACTAGCAGCGGGGTGGCATTGGCAGTTGAACAGTTGCTATGAAGCCATAGTCTTTCATCAAGTTAACTGAGCGCCATCAGTGCTGCATCAACATTGAGTGCAGTGGCTTTGTGTCCAAGTTACTGAGTCTCATTAGAAGCAGTTTGCTAATGTGTATAAAAAGCTAGTCTTGTGTTTGAGTGATGTAACTGTTTTTATCTGCTGGAAAGAAATAATTAATTGAGTGGCATACTTTCATTTAGACAGAGTTTTGATGTGTTGGATTAGAACATTTAGCATTGCATAGATGTTACTTAAAGTGGTTTTAATAGTTAGTTTTTAATATGTCCGCTAAATCTGACAGATTTGACAGTGAGTTTCAGTCTCACAGTTGGCTTTAAGTTACAGCTTCTCCAGTGTCTGTTATCAAGTAGTTATTTGCCATCTGAGGCTGGTAAAGTTCTGGTTTATCTGAGTGATACAATGTTTTGTTCATATACCAGCTTTGCATGTTCAGTGGATTGAGTTAATCTGATCTGTAGTGTATAGATGTGAAAACTAGTGGCATTATTGACTTTGATAAAGTCTCGTGGCCTTTGCCGCTGAAGCTTGTAAAGTTTTGTTGTTAATTTTGATGTTTTAAATGCCTCAGTGGTGTTAAAAGCTGAAGTTGATTACGTGTTCGTTCTTCTGTTACTGGCCAAAAATTCTAGTACATTGGTACTTTAATTGCTATGATACTTATTATTTCCTTTAAAAGTAAACAATTGTTCACCATAATTGGGTAATTTCAGATTTTTATATTTATGATTTTGGGTACGTTATATGTTGAGCCTTCAGTGCTTTGACGCTGTTGGTTGGGTGGCAGGAAGGGCATGGCCTGTAAAAAACTGAGTGGTGGGGTGCTTGCATGGTTGTCTGTCTGGAGTGAGGTGCAGACTTGCATATGTTCCAGCTTACGCCACTGCCACTCACTGTCTAGCTTCAGTAAAATCCAGATTGGTTTTGCCTTTCTGGTACCGGCTCACTTTGGTAGTCCTGGAAAAAGGGCCGTTAAACGGGTGTGTGTGTGTGTTATATTTATTCAAGTGTTTTTGTGCTGAAAATGTATCATCACATCTTTTTCTGAGAGAATTGTAATATGTGGAAGTTGGTTGTTTTTCTACATTGAAGAGCTCATGCATCCTCTTGTATATACACCACTGACTGGAAAAAGTCACCTGCCAAAACAAAATTGACTTTTGAAAATGATGTAAATTAATGGAGTAAAATGTGCTTACAGAATTTTATTGATCTGGAGATTTTTATGACCAAAAATCACAATCATGGTAGCATTTGTTTCTGTGACATTTAAAAATGGTTTCAGTATTAGTTAATAAGAAATGTGTCTCTGTTATGATGCAATTTTAAATCTGGAACAGTTTAACCCAGTTCATAAAATATCATTTTCTTGCATTTTTTGCCATGTGTCCAACAATATGTAAAAGCAAATTTTACGACTTTTTCAGTTGTGAAACGATTAAATAGCTCTTCAGTTTTCAGAATTTTAGACAAGGTTTGCTCTGTTTGTTTGCATTTCTTCTCGCACAATTTTCATACATTATTCCGAGAGTGTTCAAAATTGTTCTAGCACAGTTCTGTCTGTGCCGTGGACACTTTGCTAGCTGTGCTTCAGGTTCGGAGTCTCAGTTATGCCAGATAGTTTGTGCTGTTGTTGGAACGAACGTGATTCATGCTATTGGTTGCAGCTTTTTACTGTTTAATGTGGTAGTTAAATTTGGTGCTAAATTCACGGATTTTAATGACTACTAAAAAAGCTGCATGAATAGGGTGTTTGTGACATAAATTATGATGCATCAACTTTTGCAAAAACAATTCAGATAACATGACAAGGCTGTGTTTAAGTAACACTGCAACCCCCTTCCCGTAACTGGTTCACCCTCAGCTTTTCTCCGAGTTGTTTTGGAAGATGACCGTGACAGGTTTCAGGGGTCATTCCAGCCGTAGTGTAAAAGCAACTGTGTAACTAATACTGAAGCACTGTTGCTTTATACACGTATTTGTCTGACTGGTGTCATAATTGAATAAGTTAGCATTTTTACGGGTTTCTGTCAGCTGGCTTAGTTACTTGAGATTTGGCCAGATTCCCTAATTGGGCTTCCAGAGGGAAACCTGTGTAAATTGCTGGAGAGTTGTCATTCCTGTCTCCATTCCATCAGTGTCACAAGCACTGATGTTGAGTGTGTATTTTGCTTTTATTTTGGTGTTATAGTCTTACAGTGATCGTTTCACGTTGCAATACTGTGAATAGTTGAAAGTAAATTGCTCGTCAGCTGTTCACTGCCACATGTCATGTTTGTTATGCCTTCCGCCCTGTAGTTGGCGGCGTGGCGGAGTGGTTAGCGGCGTTCGTCGCATGAACGAAGTTAACACATGTTGGGCCCGGTTAGTACCTGGATGGGTGACCATCTTCGGGCGTGTATACCATCTCGGTATGTAACAAGCCAACTGGCTCAACTCAGCCTTGCATCCCTGCGGGGTCGCTTAATCGAGTACCAGCTTCGGCTGGGGTAAGGGCGGGAATGTCACCTCTGCCGGGTGGCAGGTAACACTGTGTGATCCCGTGGGGCGTGTGAGTTCCCGTAGCGGTGTGGCAACCTTGCGAACTGCTATACACTTGTTACTTACTTGCTTAGTGGGGGGGGGGCAAGCTGCAATCCGTCCATCTGTCCCACCCCCGTGGCTCAAAAATGATGCATTTTAGGGCTATGATTACTATAGAACACTAATAAGAAATCCCCTGCTGGACATTGAACCTACTGGCAACAAAGCTGGTGCTTTGCATGATTTTTTCAACAACGTTTGCCACAGTCGGGACTAATGCACACTGTTATTTACAGAAGCATTTGCTAGGTGGCCACACCATCATAAGGGCCACCACTGTCGAAATTGGCAGGGAGCATATCATTTTGGCAACACCAGAAACATTGTCGGCCATCTGTCTCCTAGAGGAAGGGTCGTTGTTGTTTGTGTCAGCTTTTTGACACCAGTTACAGCAGGATGATTGATATTATAAAAATTTGGGCCTTGAAATAAGATTTTTGTCTTTAACGTATAGGATGTTGTCAGCGGTACTTAATTTTATATACAGGTGCCTGTATGCAGACACTGCGTAGAATATATAGTGATATGTAGTGTGTACATAATGATGGATTGACCTTGATAGATTTGTGTAAAAAATGAAACAGTGAAGAAAAATGTAAATTGTGTGTGTTATTCGTTTGCCAATATGTGAAATGAGAGAACATGACAGATGTTTTATCAAGTTTTATATAGTGAAATATGCCTTTGTACTGTAGTCATGGTTCTTGGTTTTGTGAATATACAGGGTGACTATTTTTCTTGAAAACATGGAATTTCTGGGAATTTAGCACCTGTCAGGGAATTGACCAATTGTCACAGAAATGTCAGTGAAAAAATCTTGTCAGGGATAGCAGTTTGGGCTGATCAGTGTTTATTAGGCTGTTTTAGCTTTATATTGCCATTTTTAAAGGCTTTGTCTGTTTGTTAAGTCATTTTTTAACATTTTGTTGTTACTTTTGTAGTGTACTGGTAGCACTGACAAAAAGTATGCTTGAAAAATGGGAAACACGACATGGGTAAGAGTGCTGTGAGGAGTCAGGGGAAATTTTGGGAATTTCACAGTGCCTCAAGAATGGTCACTCTGAATTTGTTCATGAACTGTTCAGTCTTGTTGCAGCTTAGCCGTGTTGATTCACGCTCAGGGATGTGTGTGTTGGTGTTTGGCATGACTGCTAAATGGTATTGTCGCACAAAAGTAGTTCTTTATGTGTAATATATCGATACATAGCTGTTAATTTATTTTAGCCTCTGTTCTGCACTGTTCACTGGATACTGTGGTTTGATATGTTTAATGTGAAGTAACAAATTGATCTGTTGATTAAACTGAAAGAAAATAGTACTATGAAGTAAAAAGTAGTTTTTTCACTTGTATGCCTGTGTACTGTGTAAATGCTGACATGTACAGTTTTTGTTCGCACTGAGCGAATGCAAAGATATTTTTTGTTTCTATGCAACCTTCATACAGTGGTTGTTGCAGCTATAGTGGTGGTATTAGGTGGGGAGGTGGTGTATCTGGCATTCAGACATACTGACTTGGCTGTAAGTCTACCAGTGAGTGGACAGAGTGGATACTGCAGCACCAATAGTTGCACTTACTTAGCCAAGCAACAATGGAACAACACAATGCAGAGGAGAAATTTTTACTGATCTGCTTGGAATGTACAGAAGAACCAGCTATAAACCACACCACCGGGTGCATAAAAATTGCTCATATCGATAATAAACACGAAAACACTGAAACAGCTCCTGAACCACTTACTGTGAGTTTACAATGGTGCCATCTTTATTTTTACAGTAACTTTGGCACATGTGGACCAAGTTAAAATGATTTTCTTTCTTCACTGTATACTGAACTGAGGCACGACAAGTAAACATAAACATACTATTTCGCCTGGAATCTGCTGTCGCACTACCCTGTAAAATACAGTGGGTCACTTTGTCTTTTGCTGAGACCAAAAGTTTGATCTGAGACCTAATTAATATGCAACACGCGAGGTAATGCTAAACTTTGGTCTGAGAGGAAAGTATCAAACCAAGTCACTTCAACTTTCACAAATGTAAACAAAACACGTCATGAATGACGTCATAGCTTCGGTATGATAACAGCCACAGACCGAACACTGAAAATTTTTAATTTTTTTTCTGCATTTGCCAGTGAGATGGAACGATCAATCTGAAACGTTGTTTAATATGTTTTGCACATGAATTAGGTCTCAGACTTTGGTTTCAGGTGAAAGTTTGAGACTTTGTTTTCAGCGAACGATGGTGACCCAGTATTACAGCAAACTTACTAATGCCAAAGTGGTGCATAATTTTTCAGTTGCAGTTAATTTTTACCAAATATTTAACATGCATTTATTAATTTATGGAATGTTTTTTTAAATGTCTGCTGTCAGTATGCACTTATGCCTCGAGTCACGTACATTTAACACAGATGCAGTTTGTTCCATTAAGAGCATGCAGTGCAGTATGGCGCTGAATGTGGACAGAACTGGCAGCCGCCAGGACTGCAGTTCACTTCAAAGTTCAACCGCAGAAGAATTATTGAAACTGGTCTACACTGCCAAAGTTATTGCAAAATAAAAACTGTCGCATTTTTACAGTCTTCAGTGAATACATCTGAATATGAATAGTCATGTATACAGTTTACTGCACATACCTGAAATTCATGATGTAGGACGTATGTACTGAAAGAGTAAATTACTACAATGTAGAGTCGTTACCGAATCAGCATGCACTTACACACATTGATGGAATGTTGGCTTGAAATGTTTTGCATAACTTGATAACAACAACAATCACAATATGATGCGCTGGCTTGACAGCTCAGTGAACCAATGTACCTAATGTACAACAGTGTGTTATGGCCTGCCAGAACTTACGACATTCACCTGTCAGTCTAACTGTTGAATTAGTCACCAATGAGTCATTGAATTTTCACTAATTGCTACCCTCAGCATAATAATGTTGTTCTCAGTTACTGACCTCATATTAATGACGGCGACCGTTGTAGTGTGATGAAAACTTCCATGATTTAGTAGCACTAAGTATGAAATAAATGTGGTGTGGAAAACTATACTACACTTAGGGATTATGGATTACTGCACTGGTCAACAGATCAAACTATAGTATACACAATACACATATCAGGACTGCTATACAAGCTTTGCAAGTCAGTCGGCCACTTGACTGCTAAGTATGGCAGAAATGCTGTTGTATACCACCGCATTAATGAAATGTATATCCTGTAGTTCGATATGCCAGATGTATACATTTACCCAAATAATTGACTTGCAAATAAAACTCAAGAAACCAAACACAAATGAACAAAATATAACCTGGTGAACAGATAAGTGGCGTAATCCCAAATTAACTTAGCCATTTTGCATTTAAAGAAACACCTCAGCTAACAATGAATCCAATCTTCTAAAACCTCACTCAACAGTTACAAACTTTCACTCATATGCATTACAAGAACTGCAAAGTTGTGCCTGAAATGTCAGAAATTCAAAATAATGCTACTAAAAACATCAACAGAGCATATCAACACATTTTAAGTTTATACTGTTATATTAAACAATATGTATACTTGTGAATAAATAGGAAATTAACACTTGCAACAACTGAATACACCTATCAAATCATCTGCAAATACTTTAAACATCCTAAGAACATGCACGATGATAAAAACTGCACTTTCCCTATGATGTCAACGTTAATAAGAAACTAGTTGATGATACACAAACTTATATTTATCACATTCAACAAAAACATACATAATTATACTGTATGCCGTGTACAGTAATTACACTTTATACAGTGTCTGTTAAAACATGACAGCATCAGCACTGCACGACTTGTACGGTTGTACAGTGATCTGCCGAAATGGAATTAACAGTATTTACATACAGGTAAAAAACAACTAAAGGTTGCAACCTAATTCACATGACAGTTTAGTAATGCAACTACATCTCCCGAATGAGAGATACACTAAACACAGATTACCTGATGTCGAACTAACAGTGCCCAAAGATTAAATGCAAGGAAGCAGTAACTAGTCCATTCACATTATCCAGTAAATCTCAGTGCTATGATGCAATTCCAGTTTACTAGAGTCTGTCTGTTCCAATCCGCTAAAGTAGTACTTTTCACAGACAGTAAAAATTAGTGTTTTGAAAACAACTGTTGCGGCCAGGGCTAGAGGGGATGAATAGACGACACTCGGACTGCAACTTTAATGAACAATACTGAAATATTAGCACAGAGCAGCAACTAAAATGTGCTGTGCACAAGACTGGAGTCAGATGAACAGCTCTATAACGGTGTAACTGTCACTTTGTCGACAGCCGGCCATGTCCCAATATGTCCCTCAAAAGTTTCATGTTACACAAATTGTTCAATGAAGCACTAAAACAGCTCAGATACATGTGCAAGTGACAAAATCCGCATATTAAAATACAGTGGCAACATGCCCTTGGGACTAGCAGCTAAAAGACTGATTGTCTTCTTCACCGTCTATTCGGGACTTTTACTAAACAGAATTCTCAGCTCATAGATTGAAATGACGTTACAAATATGACGTATGCCAATGTCGTGGACCGCTGTCTATACTCTGCACATTTACAGTATGCTATGTTCCAACTTCCGATAAATTAAATTTTGCCTATTTATTATATCACAAGCTGGCTATAATTTTGCAATTTTAATTTAACCATCACAAAACTGTAAGGCACAAGCATTACACACAGCAAGTGTAGTATAAGCTTGTGAATAGCAAAATACTTATCATTTGTTTCAGCAATAACTGCATTCAATGCATTAATTATTAGTTATGATTTTGTCATTTGTGTAAAATGTAATATTTTTGTCTGCCACATTTACGGACAATATGCAGTAAAATTTTCTTTTGATTGAAGTGATTCAAGTTCCAATGAATTTTGAGGACAACTGATTAGAAAAATAAGTAAATTACTCAGCACCGTAAAGGATGTTATTTCACCATACAGCAAGACATTTAGTGCACCGGGCTGCACAAATTGATGATGAATTTAATGAGAGAGTTAAAATCTGGTCGTTGCAACATTACAAGTGTCACTTAATTTGCTTGTACAGAAAGCAAGAAAACCACCATTGACTTCTACTGAATCTGCTTGCAAAACTAAATTTTTATTTATGCAAAGCAGTCAATACTAATTAATGTTATATTGCACACACACTGCACACAAACAACATATTGTTTGAAATTCAATCGAAATCCATCATTTTAGGTTTTGTCAAATATCTTCCAATCAAAAATGACAGCTATAGCAGAGCATTATATAATTTTTATTCACTACCAGTCTTAATATTCTTTTTTTTAAATTTTCTTAAAACATCTACATCTGGGTTTATAAATGCAAACGAAAATACACTTCATTGATGTCTATTGCACAACGAAATAAAACAGTCAGTCAGCATAAAATACAAACAACCTGATTCCTGCCTGAGGCGAAACAACCATTACATATCAAGAAGTACACAAAACTTAAGGTAAATGAACTAAAATAGACTGCAGTCCGTGTACTGAACTGGAGATCAGTACAGTTCGGTTTGTGCTGTGAACAAGCCTTTAGACGAGAACTGGACTTCGTGGCTCTGGGTTTAGACCCGTGACAGGTGTTTCGTCGGTAGGAGACAGCGAAACGCCGTTGGTCGGCAGGTCACTAGCGGACACCGCCGATCCGTCGCTGACCGACGGTACGCCGGAATCGTCCAGGCTCGGCGGTGGTGGGTTCACCGCCAGCGGCGAGACGGTAGCGATGCCTATCGCCGCCGGCGCCACGACGACGTTGCCGATGCCGGGCCGGACGGGCGGTTTGCGGTACATGAGCGAGCCGCTGGTGATGCGTTCGCCGAAGCCCTCCTCGTGCGAGAAGGCGTAGCCGGAGCGGCCGACCGAGCGCTGGCTGCGCCGCTGGATCGACGCCCGTCGCAGCACGCGCTCCTTCACGCGCCGTCGCGGCCGCATCTTCCGCTGCTCCGTCCGCACCTGCATCAGCAAACTGCCCTCCTATTAACAGTACCTCTGAGCAGGGTGGCTTCAGTGCTTTGACGCTGTTGGTTGGGCGGCAGGAAGGGCATCCGGCCTGTAAGACTCAGTGGTGGGGTGTTGGCGTGGTTATCTGCCTGCAGCTAAGTGCAGACTTGCATATGGCCCAGCGGATGCCACTGCCACTGACAGTCTCTTGTTTCAGTAAAATCTGGATTGGTTTACCTTTCTGGTACCGGCTCACCCGAGTAGTCCCAAAAAAGGGCCGTTAAACGGGTGTGTGTGCATGCGTGCGAGAGTGCGTGTGTGTGTGAGCAGGGTGGCTCAGTAGCCAAGTGGTTAGCGTGCTGGACTCAGGCACGGTAGGGCCTGGGTTCAAATCGCAGACGCGACGCTGTCGGGTAACAGTCTTAGGCACACTGTTCACACCCATCGTGCCTCTGTTCAACAAGCAGCGAAACTGGTAGCAGCCCTCTTAAGGGTTGCCAGGGTAACTGCGGGCCTGGCGGAAAGTAATGGCAGCCTACCGCCGGGTTTATAACTCGCATCACCTGCAGGCTGACTGCCAAGAACCGGGCTCAGCTCCAGAACCATATGCTCAGCAATCCATTATGGGCTACCTTTATTTTTTACTGAGCAGGCTGCATCGCTGCGTGCACCGTGCAGCAAGTCACTTCAATGGCGTAACTAAGGGGGAACAGACGGGCACAACATAGGCTTACATAGGCCGCATCTTATGCTACGCATAGCGATGCAGCCAAATACTGACGATCGTGAACACACGGTGCGAGTTGGGGTTGAGCCCCCCTGCCCAGTTGATAATCCCTCTTGCTCATGTAATCCGAACCCAATCCAATCCCCTTCCATGCCCACCACCCCTCCCAATATTTACGCCTGTGTGGACGAAGAGCAATTACTTTGTCGGTGAGCGTCGGGCGCGTGTCGACGTAGTAGAACTTCTCGGCGAGCACGGGCACGAGCAGGATGACGACGCAGAGCAGGATGGTAAACCAGAAGATGGCGGTGTTCATGCAGTTGAACGCCACGCCCTCGTAGTAGTGCCGAAACAGCGCCGTGTGCGTCACCACAGTCACCACGAAGTAGACGATGATCGAACCCCAGATGAACAGGTGGTTGATGCCCGTCCAGAAGTATGTCTCCAGGCCACACTGTGCATAATACCAACAACAATAATAATAATAATAACTACGACAATGTTTACAGGGATATCATCATGACTAATGTCACTGACAGAGTTCACCCGGTTCATCTGATGAATGCAGACTGAGCGCCGGGTGGCCGTCAACACCCAGACCAAGCCAGTTGACTTGGGCTGTGAGTTCGCCATTGTATTTGTTATTATTATTCAGCCTGTAAGCTGATACTCATTTTACTGTCCCGTGAAGGGTGGAAGGCAGAGTCGACCTAGGCACTGCAGTAAAGGTGTGCCTATGCAGCCCACACCCTAGGCTGTATATTGCTGCGGCTATCACGATAAACACAACTGCCTGGAGCGTGATTCGAACTTTGTTCTCACATCACAGTCAGATGCGCTAACCACTGAGCAACTGAGACCTGTACAGACAGACACACAAATTAGCTGATAGAGCCAGACACGATACAACTAGCTGACAGTCGGTGGTCAAAGTAGTCCGGGGAAACGTGGAAGAATGCCAAAATAACTGCTGACGAGCGTTTGTGGACTCGTCACCAGTGGCGGCGATCCTGGGGGGTCCGGGGGGTCAAAGGACCCCGCACTTTCCTGAGTGGGGGGTCACGTATAAGGCTGTGACCCCCCGGTTTTGACGCCATGTTGATGTCACTTTTTCGCT
>Ga0126328_10000303_pt1 | contig 11069 bp, 3 predicted proteins | sample InaspJWI13metaG_FD_97003 | JGI IMG/M metagenome (GOLD analysis project Ga0126328, IMG submission 97003) | Marine gutless worms symbiont microbial communities from Oahu, Hawaii - Inanidrilus sp. 1 OAHU.JWI-13 metaG | ecosystem: Host-associated > Annelida > Digestive system > Unclassified | place... | reverse complement strand
TATGATTGTCATATTTATTCATTTCAATCATTTGTCAACTGACAGGCTACCAGAAAAGCACTGAAGCTCAACAAGCTGGCCGCCTAGTAAAAAAGTAATGAAAATATCCATTTTTAGAAGACAACTATTCAGTGATACTGTCGGCTTCGGCCCAGTAGAACGAAAACCCATCAGAACGGAAGCCCAGCAGAACGAAATCCCGATAGAACCAAATACCATCAGAACGACAACCCGTCAGAAAGAAAGCCCAACAGAACGAAAAGCCCAATTTGAACCGGTTTACAATAGATTTTGTGTTGTATGTCACGTTTAGATCTATGGCTTGTGTCAAAGAGCTGGGAGGGTTGGAGTCGACCCCCAGACAAATTTCGTAGAAAAAGCTGCGGGGGTTGAGAAAACAGTTGGGGGGGGGGGTTAACCCCCCCAACCCCCTCCCCCCGACAACTAAATCACTGCGTGTATGTAACAACAGGCAATTAGCTCTTCTGTGCACTCCTTGACCGATCGAGCCGAACTAGTTTTCGCAACACAGAACTGTACGAAAAATTACATGCTAGTTGCCTTTCGTGACGTGATTACTCTTAGTGACTACAACCACAATTACAGACCAAAGCCACGATAAGCAGTGCGCGCGACAATGCGCGTCAAACACTATACAGTTGCGGTTTGTGTTACCTGAAGAGATTCTTTCCGACGAATGCAACTCGACTTATTCGCTTCGGACTTTTATAGACCACGAAACGCAAAACAATAATTATGGAAAACAAAATATCACGTCATGACGTCAATAACGTAATGAAGTCTTTCACATACACATGGCGTCCACGGCAGCAACTGCGCGACCAGTGTCATTAATACCGTCATTTTTGCAACTTATTATACAGGGTGGGCCAAAAAGTGGCGTCACAGACTCATGACCATAATTCTGTAAAATCTTCACCGATTTAATTTTTTACTTAAAGATTCCTGGGAAAATTTGTAGTTAAATGGGTATTAAAAACCCCACCGCACCTTGCATATGTTGCTACACTACCCAGTGAAACATTAACGTAGGCAAAACAAGCCATTAACGATAAATTACAAGGCAGTGTAGCTACATATTAAAGGTGTGGTGGGGTTGTTAATAACCAAAGTAGGAATGTTTTTTATTGCTGAGTCTGTCAGTGAATTTTTTAAATCGGTAAATATTTGGCAAAGTTACAAGCAAGAACGTAATTATCTCGCGCACTAAATTACTAGGCCTATATTTACCTTTATATATGTTTTGCAGTATGAGGGCAAGTGTAAGTCGTCTTATGGCCCTTCTAGTCCTACGGTTTTTTCCATTAAATATATTCATTCATTCATTCACTTTCTTCGTCTTTTAGCAGTGTGTTAGCCAGGCGCGCAGTGCATGCGACAACCACGCTCTTGCTTGTAACTTTGCCAAATATTCATCGATTTTAATTTTTTTTCACTCGCAGACTCAGCAGTAAACCTTTCTTACTTTCTTCCTTACTTATTAACAACCTCACAACACCATAAATATGGAGGTACACTATCTTGTAATTTATCGTAAATGGCTCGTTTTGCTGACATCAATGTTTCACAAGGTAATGTAGCAACACATATTTTTAAAATCGATTCCGATTTAACAGAATTATGGTCATAAATCTGTGGCCCACTTTTTTGGCCCACCCTGTATACAGTTTTACTCGTCAACGTCTACAGCGAAACGCCATACTGAAGCGTCGCAACATAAATATTGCAACGATATACATTACTGTGACACTTTCTCAAATTTTACTGTTAATCAATATCAACAGAATGATCGATCATACGCATATGCCGCGCAACGAAGTCACGGTCAGGAAAACGCCTTTGCTCTCGACTCGATCAACGTTCAGTTAGTCGCTGATGGCGCCAAGTTAGCATGTTAAAATCGGTCCACACTACTGGTACTTTGCTAATTATCCAGATAACGTTGAAATCAGTGTGACAAAAGTTAACAATAGCTGTTTCTTGTCATACTCAAGATGTCTGGTGAATTCTTCATCTTTTGCGCAGAGTGGTGAACATGCGAACAAAGTGCACGAAAACTTCTTGCTTTTAACTTTGTCAAATATTCACCGATTAATTTTTTTTTCACTGACAGACTCAGCAATAAACCTTTCCAAATGTTATGAAAATCCAACCTCACCCTAAATGTGTAGCTACACCACCACCATGTAATTTATTGTCAATAGCTTGTTTCTGACATTAATGTTTCACTGGGCAGTGTATCGACGCATATGAGGTGTGGTGGGATCTTTAATAATTACTTTACTGCAGATTAACTGGAGAATCTTTCAGTAATAGAACTTTGAAAATCCGTTAAAACTTGACAGAATTATGACTGAGTTTGGTGCGCAGTTTTTAGCCCAATCTGTAGTGTAGGTCTACTCAAAACCTTACTGCCTTCATTAGTTAGCCAGTTTCTTATTTAATAATGATGCAGAAGTCAAAACATTGCAAGATGGCCAGCTGGCCGAGCACACCGGTTCCCTTAATATACCGGGTAGCCCATAAAAAAACTTCAAATGATGATGGTTCGGGAACTAGCATTTAGTTAGCATTTTTTCGGCACACATTTTTAGCAAAAATGCTGGAACTGTCAAAGAATTCGTTGAGAATTTTAGGTATTTTGGTAGTGTCTGCGTCCCCTAGACTACTGTGACTAGAAGTAGACCCGAATGCCGGTAGTAGCCACGTCGCCTGGACTACTGCAACTAAAACTGAAGATCCGAATCCAGATCCGGGCTTGGACTCCGACCCGGACTCAGACCCGAATGCATTGTGCTTTCTCCACAATAGAAGAGCGTCTAGTAAATACATCTAACAAACGGTAGTTCTAAGGTTTTGAGTCGAGTCCGCGTCCGGTCCGAATCAGGCCCGATTTAGAGTCCAAGTCTGATATCTAGGGGACCTGCCGCCTTTTCTTAGCGATAGCTTAGTTCTTGCTACTTTGCATCGTGGACTGATTCAGTTATATTAATCGCTGGAAGCCAGATTATAGCTGCATTATAACTTTTGCATTTTCATCATCTATACCACTGTTACATTGTAATGAACGTCAACAAATACGAACCTTTTGCCACGCCATAACAACATTATAACGAATATTCACGAAAAGAAGCTAATTGTAATTATGATCAATCAGGATTTTATTGTGTAATTCTACTTATATTTTCGGCAATACAATTTCAAGTGTAACTAATTAGCTTTTTTGAACAGCCAATGCGAATTCTAATTAACTGGATCTTGAACAACGTTGAAGGTCATTCACCTATTGCAAGCTTGTGAGTTGTTAGGTCTTTGACGATATCTCAACAGAAAGCGTGCTCGCATGGTCCATCGACCTCAGCTGAGCTTCTTGATGATGTTTTTTTAAAAACTGTACTAAGTTGTTTGACACTCTTACTGTGACTGTTGACTACAGTGTACATGTAATTGAGTAACACAGCAGTACTGGTGCAGAATAAGCTCAGCTATCGCCGAGGGACCGCGCGATGCGTCGTGTCAGTTGAAATCTTGCCAATTGCCACGCAACAGTGCAGAAACTACTTGTACAAGTCCTGAACAAATCGATGTTATGGAGTTGGAGGTTTAGTTGGAGGCAATGTGTAATAAACATGTGCACTCAACCATTACGCGACCGAGTCGCTTCCATTGTCTTAATAGGTGTCGTAAACAAACCGACTGCGGACCGAGTTGTGGATATAACCTGTATACCAACGACTTGCTACGGCGAAATTTTCTAAGTCCACAGTGTAGAAATTGCTCACGTGACCCTGACCACGCCCACTTAGGGAACACTCACTCATCACAAGACTAAGACTTCGCATGGCCGACCCGTGTACAAAATTTGAAGTTTCTAGCGTTAGCCGTTGCGGAGATTTTACATGGTGTAAAATTCTAAAACGGGTCACCTGACCCTGACCACGCCCCTTTCAGGGAAGATTTTTCATCGGCAGGGTGGGACTTGCTATGGTAAATCAAAGTACGAAATTTGAAGTCTCCAGGTTCACCCGTTGCGAAGCTATGAATGACGGTGCAAAATGCAGAAAATTGGGTGGTTTGGGGCAGTTAGGGGGTACTCAAGGTCATCGGTAATGTCACTATTCGACACAGCGCATACGACTTCCTATTCGACTTTAATAGAAACCATGCGTTTGTCTTGTAGGCCTACTGTTTTCGAGATATAGCCATCTATTTGTCGAAAATCGCCGATTTTGACCCACCCTACCTGCATTTGGCGCCAACGCAGGGGGTGATCCCGGTCGAATTTCGCGGAGATCTTTGGCATCAGAAAACTAGAGTCGCTGGGCTACCGTGTTGTTTATGTGATCCTATGTTTAGCCGTTTTAGTAGAAAACCGACTTGTGATAGACGGACGGACGGACGGACACAGAGCCAGAGCATACACCGCGCATGCATAGCATCGCGCGGTAAAAAATACAACTACTGCCACAATTGTAAAGAACCAATATTCAACAAGAGGGTTTATTTGATACAATTAATCACTATTGTCATTTTCAAAGGTGTGATGTTGTTAACACATGACACATTTTGATATACTTTGTTGTGATGCTTTCAGATTCATAAATACTGACATTACTTACATTCAGTGTTGTTACAGGCCATGCCATCAGTGCTTTGACGCTGTTGGTTGGGCGTCACGAAGAACATCCGACCTGTAAAAATTGAGTAATGGGCTGCGGATGTGGTTATCTGCCTGAAGCGAGGCGCAGATAGTCTGCATGTGGTTCAACCGATGCCACTACAAGCCCAAAACCCCATCATCTCTTGCCTCGTTTAAATCCAGACTGGTTTTACCTTTCTGTTACCGGCTTACCCAGGTTGTCTTGGCCGTTAAACGGGTGCAGTAGAAGCAGTTATAGGCCATCAGTATGGACTAAAGACTTTGTAAAGAGGTACATAATTAAGAATAGATCGCTCTGTAAATAGCCAGGTTACAAAGTCTGAAATATGATAATGCTAAAACACTCAAAAGAGAAAACTCAGTTTCATATACAGTTTTCAGATGTGTCTCTAAATAATGTGTTCTGATAAAAGTACAGCTTTGTGTACTGCATTCACTATGCCAGTTTATTTGCCATGCTACACTACCACTGTTTCAGCTGTTCAAGATTACTTTGTCTAAGCACTATGCTCGGTGCAGTGAAGTTGTTCTAATATCGACTCAAAATCTGTGACTGCATCAACAGCAGGTTCCTCAGTCACTTCCATGGCTGGTGTGAATACGACCACTGGTGACGAACAGCTGAGTGCAGGTGAAGTGTTCTGAGGTGTATCTTTATCTTTTGAAGCCATGTGTGATGTTGGCAGCTCTTCTACAATGGAGTGCTCTGTGTTGCCTACAGCTTGATAGGAGTGAACAAGGTCTTGCAGGATGGCATCCAACACTGACTGCATGTTGCTGGACTGTAACACGGGTCTTTCACATAGCTCTACTGTAGTTTGGGCACGCTGCTTACACGGTTCATTTAGGCACTTTAATACCGCCGTGGATGTAGTTATAGAATTCTCATCAAGTATAGTTACATCACCAGGAGATATTTTCATATCCAAGTCAATTATGTTGTTATTCTCAGCATTCTTACCGTCATTATCACAGTCTGTCACATTATTCACTCCTTCCAAGTTGTTCTGCTTGAATGCATTTGTATCTGGAGAATGCCCATAAACTGAATCAAAAGCAGCAGTTTTCACAACTGAATACATGGACGGCGAGTTCTGAGTAGCACTTGCGGCTAACAGCACAGACACATCACTGTTGGAGATATGGTCCTTAGAGGAAGCATGGCGTGGCAAGTTTGCAGTCAGAGTTGAATGTTCTACTCTCATCGCCTGTTCATCACCGTCGTCAAACAAATAGTCAACTTGTGTTCCATTTGTTGCAGGCTCAGAGCTACTTGCCACAACGTCAGCAGAACCTTCACTCTTGTATTTATCTATGCAGGCCACCTGACTTCCAATATCCTGCAGATAAGCACTGAACGGTATGGTAACGTGTCCATCAAATTGCTCAACAGCACTGTGACTTTCACTGAAAATTATCGGCCCATTACTATCAGATGAATTCAGTTTGCAGCCACTGTTTGTAGCAACTGTCATTCCAAAACCACAATCATCAGATGCTGAACTGTCTAATGCAGGATTCTCTATGCCACTATTTGCAGCAACATCATCCTGTTGAACTCTTCCAGAAAGTTCGTGACACAGATGCTGTATGTGTTCAGTAGTGGAAGATGCATTGGTACTGCAAGCCACCTTTAGTTCATCGTTATCATCAGACTCTGTTTTCATGTCAAGTTCATCAGCTGGCTGTAACAAGTGTGATTTATCTGGAACAAGATCGCTGTCTATGGAAGCATCATCTGTGAACTCTGCTGTCTCATCTATTGGCATTAGGTGCGACTGCACGAACTCAGACGATCGATGCTTTGAAAGTATTCTGTCAGCAGTGACAGTGTTATGATCCATATAATGTGGCAGGTCAAACGATGTTACTGGATCACTTCCAGTCAGTTTTGTACTGTATGGTGGTAGTGGTACATCCATCTGGTTGGTTTCACCGAAATGTTCCAGCACATCACCATCTGGCAGTAACTCTTCACTTTCTTCAGGAATGAAACAGGTAACCGTTAATGTCAGATCATCCAATTCAAGTCGCTGGGTGTGAAGAGAAGCACTATCAACAGTGAATGGTTCCAGCTGTTGTCCACTTCCAAAAACAGAAAAATGGACATCTTCATCGGCATGGTAGACAGTGGACGATAGGTCTTCATCATTCAGTAATAGTAAATCTGGCTGGTGTTCCATAATGCTGGTTTCACTGAGTCCAGCATCAGTGGGATCTGCACTAGTTGCATGTGCTGCATGACCAGTAATTCCACAGTCAGTGTTAGTACAGTTGTTGTTTTCTGCATTCTTGAACTCTTCAAGACTTTCACTACTGCTTAAGTAATGCTGCTCAACCTCTGGAGCATTGTTGAAAATTGCTGAGTCCACCTCAGTCAAGACAGCACCTGCAGAGTCTAGGTCGCTGGTTTCCAACGATATCAAAGTGTATACATTTTCGGTTTCCTCAACAGGTTGTAGATTGGAAGTTGTAGACTTAAGCACCACTGACATTCTACCATCCTCATCTGCTGTATCCATGGGCTCATTATTGCTGCCACATATTTCATCTGTAAGTCTCAACAGAAGATGACAGGGTGGCATTTCTTGGCCACCACTGTCTTGTGCTGTATCTGTAAAGTGTAACATCTGGTCACTTACAGGTACGTGTTCTGGTGTTAACAGTGATCTTATACCACTGTCAGACACCTGTATAAGTACTTCACTGTTTTCATTTTCTCTGTTTTCCACACCTTCAGGAGTTTTACTACTGCTAAGATAACTGTTTTCTACCTGTAATGGACTGCCAGAAACTGCTGAGTCTGTTACCACAGTCAACAGAGTACCAGTAGAGTCTATGTCAGTGGTTTCTAACGATATCAGTGCATCGACATTTTCAGTGTCTGCGACAGATTTTGCACTGGAAGTTGCTGATGCAAGCACAACTGATGATGTGCTACCGATCTCATCTACTGCAGCTGTAGGTTCTGAATATTCATTATCACTATTGTATACTTCATCTGTATGTAACAGCATGTGACTTTGTGGCATTTCGTGATCGTTGCTCTCATGTGTTGCATTTGTACGCCGCAAAATATGATCACTTGTGGGTGGATGTTCTACTGTTAGAAGCAATCTAGCACCACTGTTCGACATCTGAGGAAGTATTCCATGGCTGTCATCTCTGTCTAAAACATTACAGGTTCCTACTGCATCATCACTGCATTGCACATCCTCTAGATCACAGTCACTGGCTGACATAGTTTCCACATGTTCTTTATTATCAGATATGGAAGCTGACCTGTACACTTCTGAAATATCTGTATTCACCTGTGAGAATTCATGTTGTGCATTATCATTATCATATGTTTGCTGGTCAATCGTGTCAATGTCACTACTCACATCTGCGACAGTCATTGTATTCTCTGAAAAATTCTTCACGTTACAGTTTGACTCGGTGTCCTTCATGATAAGCATGCCATCAGTTTCTTCATCCCCAACCGGTATGAACTCCACATCATCACATAATTCCATTCCACCCAAGGATGCACAAATACCAGCAGCTACGCAGTCATCATCACAATTCAAACCTGCAATATTTTTCATACTGTCTAAGTAACTGTTCATAGAAGAAATGGCTTTGGTGCCCTCCACATTATTATCTCTAAGAGTTTTCCCATCCTGAACTGGTATGAGCTCCATATCATCAAGTATTTCCATTCCACCGAAGGAAGCATAAATACAAGCACTCAGGCAGTCGCTGTCTTGCTGAAAATCCATTGCTGATTGAAATCCATCACCCAAGTTTTCTGTCTTGTCCAGTATGCAGCTGAGTAATGAACAAAGCTGGTTTTGTGTCACTGGCTCTACATCTTCCTTACTGTGAGATGCCTCCATTTCACTACAGTCTAATAACATTAACTTGGCACGCTGAGATCTGTTGTCTATAAGTATGTCTGCAAACCTACTATTTTCGCAGTCCAGGGAAGATGCCATGTCATAAACTTCACGATCATTAGTCATACGACTGCCAGTGCATTCAGTGTTGTAAGTCAGTGACCTAGCTGACGCATGCTGCACAAGGTCAATGTCTGATATTTCACTAGCTCTTGTGTCAATATCTCCTGAGTAACTGCCACGCACATTGGAGCTATGAGCATCTTTATGGCAACTTTCATATTCAGACACATCAGAATAACAGCTGTCATGTACGATCATACTTTCATGGTCACTTTTGGAACATCCTGAGGCCAAATCTTGTCCATCATTATGTAAAGTACCATTGTGATCAATACTTTGAATTTCTGATAAACCAACTGACACTACACTATGGTCGGTATCTACAACGATGAACGTTTCATACGTATTCAACTGTGACATATCAGAAAGATCAGTGCACTGCTTTGGAGCCATATTAATTTTTTCTGTGTGAATACTATCATGAGTAGCCCGATCCTGACTCGTTTCAGAAAATGATTCTGGGCCAGTGAGCTCTGCCAAGACATTTGGTGGTCCTAAATGATCCTCAATAACACTGTCAATGTAGGATGCTCGTGGTAGATGATGTACATCTGCATCTGACAGGTCGGATATTGGGCTACCCTCCTGCTTGACAACATTATGTGGGACTACTGCATCATGTAAAAGATCACCTGGAGATTTGTCTGTTAGTTCATCTTTGCAAATATGAACCTCACCAACAGCAGATGTAAACTGTTTGCTTGCAGCAAATTCCACAGACTGCATGTTATGCACATTAGCATCTCCAAGATGATGTGTTGATGATTCACATTGACCAATGTCTAACACCAAACCACATTAAATTTCATATGAACAACTGAACATGCAAACCGTCTGCTGATTGTGAAAAGTAAACTACAGACATGATTACAAATACATGTGTGACTAGGAATATGTAGTCAAATTGGCCAGCAAACTGCAGCCAGATCTCTCGTACAAAAATTATGTAAATGCATCAGCAAATTTAGTTGGTAAAGGTATTAATGATATTCTAGAAAATGTTATTTTTAAAACCAATGAAATAATAGGTTATGCACTACCTGCAAGGAAAACAACAAACACCTGAATAATTAGGTAAAGGTGGACTATTCAATGCCAGGGTGTGGTGCTCATCTCCGTTTCACTGCATGGTCTTGAGCCGGCAAGTGGGATTATGCCTGGCAATATGGACGGTACACCACACCTCTTCTATAACCTGCTGTTACCTCCTCGGCTTTTACACTGGCACCAAATTATACTGCTTGGTGACAGAGGCACATGCGTGTGAACAACTTGCCCACAGTCATTATGCAGCAGCACCCAGCCGGGGATCATGTCATGATGTCATGGATAACATCTAATAAAATTTTATACAGAACTACAGTACATGAGTGCTCTTTGACAATAATATTTAAACAGAAATATTACAAACCACTCAGTGTACTGTCAGCTGAAACATAACCTGCATCTCCTTCAAATTGCGTTGTTTTTGGCATATCTGACATAACAATAGCAGCAGAAACATAAAAAATGTAAAATTTAATAATAATTTATAATAGTATAAACTAAAACCTAGAAATAACATTTATGGCAATTGTGACATAACCATGCAACAAATTATACAACATAAAACAACACTGTCTAATGGCCATTTTCCTGGATAAACCATCTGATGTGGACTTGAATAGCATCTCAGGATAGACCAGAAGTTTTCATTCTCACTTCAACACTGTAGTCTCTAAGCAGTCTATCATCTTTTCCTAACCTGCTGCACAATATGGATTGTATCAGTACTGGTAGTTGTTTTTCTAGCCCTAAATCGATACTGCACATCATCAGCTATCACATAATTCCTGATCCTTCTCTTTAGTAACATTATATCACCTTAACTGCATGGACTACCAGTATTGCAGTAAGACAGCCACACTCCATTAAGTGTCCTTTCCTTTTAAATACCAGTAATAGCATACAATATCAGACACAGGACCTTATCTTTACCCATTATCACAACACTCCAATAGCCAGCGATTCATCATCCTTATGACCGACACATAGTGCGTTAAATGCCGCATAATAATAATAACACTCACACACATTTTAATAGCCATCGTTAGGTGAACGTGGGTTAGTAAGTTGCATTTGATTCTTCCTTTACATGTTCTAATCTGTGCATTCATATCCTCCAGTTAGACTTCATCCTACTGTATCTTCTTGGATGTGCCATTCTACTTAATTCCTTTTACAATGCACAGTGGAGTTATTCAGAGTTATTCTTAACACTTCAGAACAGAACAGTATCACCTGATCTTCCTCTCAACGAAAGAGCTAACACCAGAGGCAACCACTATAAATTGCAAAATCATACCTTTCATTATGACTTACGAAAGCATTTTTTTCTGCACGCATTG
>Ga0126328_10000302_pt1 | contig 11074 bp, 7 predicted proteins | sample InaspJWI13metaG_FD_97003 | JGI IMG/M metagenome (GOLD analysis project Ga0126328, IMG submission 97003) | Marine gutless worms symbiont microbial communities from Oahu, Hawaii - Inanidrilus sp. 1 OAHU.JWI-13 metaG | ecosystem: Host-associated > Annelida > Digestive system > Unclassified | place... | reverse complement strand
TCAGTGACTGACCGACTGCTGATCACGTACGGCATTTTGACGCGACAGCTTTTCTTTGTTGCGGCAGTTGTGTACAGTGGTTCATAGGATTTTTTATATGGCCGATGTAAACAGCTTTTTGTTAGTGAATAAAATAATGCTTACTTCTTAAAACAGTGTTTGAGTGGCTAAGTCTTGCATAACAGTTTCCTTCACTTACTCCTCAAGAATGGCGATTTTTTGAACACAGATAATTCACAAGGTAGTGTAGCGACACGTTTAGGGTGTAGTGGGGTATTTGTATATAACTGTTACAAATTTCCTACTGAGTCTAACAGTGAAAGAATTTTGAAAATCGGTAAATTTTTGGTGAAGTTATGGGCAAGAGTTAGGTGTCTTGTTTTTTTGACTCACAGTTGGTGCTCGCGTGCCGTGTGCATCAGTATTTTGAGATTCGTGATTTCATCTCTTGTCGGAGTCCTGCATGTTCATCTGCAATTTCGTTTTCTGTGTTCCGTCGGATCCTTTCCGGTATGATCCGAAAAAGGATCTTGCTTGCGTGTTATTCTGTAATTTGCAAACTGTTTAAGAACGCCTTTCTTGGGATCGCCACACATATTGGCACATGCCTTCCAGCTGCTGCTATTTATCCACTCTGAGCTTTCTCTGTACTTGTGCCTCCAGTTCTTGATATCGATTCTTATCTTTGCCTTTTGCTTCTTTCTTTTCCCTGATTGCTGTGTAAGTCTCATTATATATCCATTTCTTTTTTTGCGACTTGACGGATCCAATCGTTTCTCTGGCTACCTCCAGCAGGACTGTCTTGGTACCTTTCCAGAGATCTTCTGGGGTGACCTCATTCCAATGCCGTAAACCTGTTGGTCACCTCTGCTGCAAACTGTACTGCTTTGTCTCCCTTGAGTTCCTCCAGATTCAGAGGCGGAATGCCGCGCTGTCTCTGTCTTTTAGCCAGTCTGACTTTCAGCATCGCCACAAGCAACTGATGATCTGTGTCGCAGTCTGCTCCCGGGTACGTGCGACAGTTCATCAAGCTTGTTTTCCATCTTTGCGCAATTGAAATGTAGTCTATCTGATTCCGGGTGTTGCCATCAGGAGAGGTCCATGTATACAGCCGCCGTAGATGTTGTTTAACATGAGCCAAGTTGTGCTCCAAGTAGAGTCTTCTAGCTGCTCACCGGCTTCATTTGTTTCTCCTAAGCCATACAGACCAACCGCGGATAACATTGCAGACGGTTCTCTTCTGCCGCCTTTGCGTTAAAGTCGCCCATTACAAGCATCCCTTGGGGACTTCTTTGACTGCTTGAGACAAGTCTTGGTAGAACCTCTCCATTTCTTCATCCGAAGCTGCTGTCCATACACTTGAATGTTTCGTGGTTTCGCCTTCAGTCGCACAACAAGGGTTGTGCGACTGATTGGTTCATATCCCACAAGTGCTCCAGCGAGTTTCCTATGTATCCAGACTAAGTAAGTCGACCTGAGTATACTGCTGTATGGCCATCCAGTGTTGTGAAATGCCCTTGTCCATCCCATGTCACCTCAAACAACCCACATATATCAACTCACAATCGCATCATCTCTTCACCGAGTAGTTGAACTTTTCCAAGCTGCACAGCATACTGCGGACATTCCATGTGCTTGTTGCGCAGTTGCAGTTGTTTAGCATGACCTTGTGATAGTATCGTTGTGTTCTTCATCATGGTTAGGGTTAGATGTCGGAATCCACTTTCAGGTCGTTTCGAAGGTTTGCGTTAGGGTTAGGGTAGGGCCAGAAACGGGAATGGAAAGTTTGCGCGCAGTTTATTTAATTTTTATCGTATGTGCGATGACAAATAAAACTGTACATCGTTTATTTCGACTCATTTCGACACAAAACTGTGAATATAATAATCATTAAACGCAGTTTCACTACTCCCCGATAGTTCTATTCATGCAAATGCTTATCCAGTGTCTTCCGCTTCTATGCGACGGTTCCAAGTTACAGACCAGCAGTCTGGGATTGTCGGACAAGTTGTCGGATGGCGAAAACGCCGTCAAACTCTTTAATGTTGCACAGTAGTCGTTCCATTTGGTCGTCGTTCATTTGTTTATTTCAAACGCCAAAGTCCACATCGTCAGCGATCACGCTGACGGTGTGTGCCGTCACCTCTGCAAATCTCAGCGCCGGTCTCATGCTTCCGTGTAGAGCAGTTAATATGACGACTCCGTTCTAGTCCACATATTAATGGACCATTATTAAGTATTGAGTATTGACTCTGTCTGTAGGGGCGCCTCGATTGCCGCGACCGATTTCTTAATATTCCAGAAAAAGATTGTAAACGTCGTCCTACAGAGATGCACTTTGACCAAGTTATAGGGGGAACCTTGCGCGCGTTGTCGACTTTTTTCTGAACAGCGATTTCGCGTAACTCAAAATTTCGAAATTCTTACTCGGGGAAGTACAGTTCCAGAAATTTTTTCTGGATAGACCTCGGAGTCCACGTATAATGAACGTATAATGAACGCCAAAAATTGGCCCAGACCGCCTGGAAAATGGGGTGAAAATTTTTTGGGGTCGGTAAACCTCTGGGGGCCCGGAGGGACAATATTGTTAGGTCACTTAAAAATCACTGAACCTCTGGGTCTAACGTAAACGCAGGGGCCGCGCGAAAAAGTGAAGATTTTGAAATTGTGTGTTCTGAGACCGATTTCGGGCTCAGTAGCCCCCGAAACTTGACCCCCGGTAGGATATTTTTCGCGGTTAATAGTCGCTGAAAACTGAGCCAAGAATTAACAGGGAAATAGGCTACATTCTTTGCAAAGTACACATGTGTGGAAATGACCAGACGTAAAATACAAACATATCAAAATAAAGCCAATAATTTGTATACTATTTATTTTGTGTTTGACTTGGACGGTGAATGCAAATTCATAAAAACAAAACATTATGGTGATTAAAGAAATATGTTCTTCTTAGCTGCCACCTTGATTCGATGAATAGGAGATTTTGTTCACAGAAGGGTGGCAGCCAAGAACATATTTTTCTCACTGTCCAAGTCAAACACAAAATAAATAGTACACAAATTCTTAACTTTATTTTGATATGTTTGTATTTACGACTGGCCATTTCCACACATGCGTACTTTGCATAGAATGCAGCCTATTTCCCTTTTAATTATTGGCTAAGTTTTCACCGACTGTGTCGTGTTTTATGGGGATTATCACTGTGTCGGGAGACACTGCTGCCAACATGGTATATGTGCCGTTGATTGCAGGTAACTTCTACCTGTGCTGGCTGCTGCTGGTGACCGTGGCGTTTCTATACAATGCTGCCGTGGGACCGCTGCGCACCGCCTTTTCGCCGGCGCCCGTCTACAACCTGACGGGCGTTTACCCGTCGTCAGCGGCAGCTGCAACTGATGTCACCACCAGTGACGTCACCGCCGGCAGTGACTGCGTCGTCAACGAAACGAGCGTCCTTAGCAGCGACGTCACGACGTCCTACCCGAGTCTTAGCGTCACTGCAGGTAACGTGAGTAACAGAGTGAGTAGGCCTAACATAAACAAGTTGCTGAAGTACTGACAGCGACAGGGCGGATCGTTGCTGCCAGGTAGCGAATACCTATGGCTCACTCGGCTGGCTATTCTGTATACTTCACAATTGGTTGGGAGGTGCCCAAAAAATTGTCACTTCCACTGGGGGGTTTGGGCCCACGGTTTCTTGGGCCTGCCCGAATCCACATCCCAAACGGCTTGTCGATTGCTTCAGCCCGATCAGAGCAAATTCTACTTAAAATTTGATTTGATTCTCAGGAAAATGATTAAATTTGCGTGGAACCGCGTCTTTTGGCGTATTTTGCGCCAAAATCGGTGCGGGCGTCTCAGCGGTGGCTTTTCTCAATAACCCCTAAAATAGCTGAGCCACTTTGTCGAGACCGGCGAGAAATCACGTATGGCCGGTGGCAGATATCCCCGACCTAATCATCTGTACAATTTTTTGGTGACCATCGGTTAAGGGGTTTTTGCGTGGCGAGGGGTCAAATTCCCCCCTTCAGTATAGACTTTCACCAAAGACGTCGGTGTACTAGATCTAGTTGTCATTCTCCAGGCTTGTTTGCGTCGGCGGCACGGAAAACAGATCCAACTCCGACTTGAGGCACTCGCACGACTGGTCGTGAACGAATGCCGTGATGAAGCAAAAATGTCGTTCTGCCGTTTGCTCTCAAGAACGGCAGTATTATGCGTCTAAATCAGATCACCGAGTCCGTGTCCTCGCTGCTATCTGGCACCCATGAAAACCGGAGTTTTTCGAGTGTCGATTGGTGTTATAGTCTTCGTACATGTCACGAGTCGCACAAATGACGAAAATTGCAATGTACCGCTCTTCAGCAACACAAAACCTTTAAACTCTAGCACCGCGACCGACTTTTCACGTGCGAAAGGAACTGCATCTCCAGCGGGACATAGAGTGGCGGATTTAGCACCTGATGCATTCTGCTTGTGTCTCATGTCCACGATGCGAAGCAGTGGTACCATCACAACGACGTGCTCCAACGCATCACAATATACGAAATGTAGCCGGAATAGTTTAAGGAAAATCTGAAATAAATCCCAGCTTCCTAGCGTAATCATTGTTGAACGCCACGTCGTAATCACCGTCATTAATCATCTACAGTCTGTACACTCTGTCTCCATACATTGTAAACGTAACTCATCTGGAGCTCAACATGTTATTTATTCTGTATATTAGAGAGTCGGCAGTCTCGTAATATCCTGTTGCTATGGGGTACCTTCGTTTCCGAAAAGCGCAACGAGACACGAGTCTTTCATCACGTTGCTAAAGATCGAGAGAACCGATATCTCCATATCTCCGTCAGTGCAACTTCCCAATCGCTTTCGAACTATATCTTATGTGGCAGCTTGGTCGTAAACTGTGCTGCCGTGTCGTACGGATAGCAGTCCATCGACGAAAACAAGGCACGGTGACATGGAAACGAGGTCAAAGCTTCGACCCACGAGTTAACCGCGCCACATGCCAGCTCTTAGGCATTTTCACCATATGCTCGTCGGGTTTCGTGACCATCTGAAGTTCATCGGTTCACGTTCACCAACCAAGCTTTTAAGTAGTAAGTCACCCGCACCGTGGACACACGAGTATCGATTACGAAAATTGGAATTGCCGATGTAGGTAACCCACATAGGTAGCCCATACTCTATTACCAAGTGTATGGTTTCGGAGCTGATCTCGGTTATTGTCAGTCAGCCTGTAAGTGATAAGCTTAAACCCGGCGGTAGGCTGCCATTAGTTTCCGCCAGGCCTGCAGTTACCCCCGAAACTCTTACGAGGGCTGCTACCGATTTTGCTGCTTGGTGAACTAAGGTGTGAACAGTTTGCCTACGACCGACAGACCCACCGACAGAATCGTGACTGCGATTTGAACCCTGGCCCTTCTGCGCCTGAGACCAGCACGCTAACCAATCGGCTACCGAGCCACCCATATTGCCGATGTAGCCTTTCTGAAACCGACGTCGCCGCATGGCTATGCAGACCTTGTATTTCCCACCTTGTATTTCCACTCGAGCAACTTAGTTTGCACGGGATAGTCGCACAGGGACGTAGACGTAACCCGTAGACGTTACACCCGACAACGAGGATGTCTCGTCGTTGTCGGGTGTAACGTTGCCTTTCCGATGGATCTATGATGAGTATGATCGTACGCATGCACTAGATCCTGCAAAACGTCAACGTAACGTCCAGTTTGCTTTGCCGTGAAATAGCGATACATCTTTTTTATGCCGGGTTGACTTTTATGGATTCCCCGGACTGTTTACCGATACTTCTGAGCATATGCATTTTTTACTTTTTACTATCTGTTTTTTTCACCTTTCATTTTTTTTGTTTCGTGCGGTAGATTAAGCTGACTTATGTCGCACGTTAAAATAGCATCTCGGCGGCTGCTGCCTTGTCGGTGTGCTTGTTGCAGAGGTCAATTGCAGTGCTGCGTTGTCGTTCGGATGGGCCGATACGACTGGTGCCGGTGTGGTATCGTGGTTCGGCGGCTATGAGACACCGCAGAACCGCGTCTACTGGTGGCTGGCTGACTACACGTGCGACATAATCTACATACTGGACATCGTCTTGGTCAAGCGACGACTGCGCTTCATTAATAACGGCATGCTTGAAGTACGCCCAACAGACATTTCATGTTCTCTGTAGTAGCCTGATCAATCCGTGGCATATCATGATGGCTATGCGCATCGAGAGCCTGGCCGGCGGGCACATCTACACTGGCATTTTATGGTGTCTTTGAAACCATCTGCTATAAATTTACTAGCTATGGCCCTATTTATCTGTCCGTTTTTTACAAGCCGGACCACCACCACACGGATTGAGCATAGGACGTAGATAGAGCCTGCATATGCTGTCTTATAAGGAAATTCGGGTACCTCGGTATAATAACTCTATATACTTCCCTGTAAACTCTGTCCCACGTCTATCCTTGCAACGTGTTGTCGGCTTATTTCGAAGGGTGGAACGTTCAATGTGATAACTGGCGACCGTTGTCGGTCGATCTAACTTGTCGGTACTTACGACGGTCGACGGTTGGTGTTTGACCGATGACCGTGACCAGTTTATCACACTGTGACACTCACTGTCCACCTTGTCCACCTTGCAGTGTGCACAGCGCGATGCACGATGCACGTTAGGCAGCACATCGCGCGGATGTATCTGTTACAGCTGACTCTTAAATTTGACTGTGACGAGAACTAGCCAACAGATGCTGAGTAACTTAGGGTAATGTTTGTTTCTGCAGACTAATCCTGGAGCAATTTGGAAGAATTACAGGTCAAAACTGAACTTCAAGGTAGGTGGATGTGATTGTTTTCTCTCCGGTATTTGTCATCGCTGTCCAGCGACTGGTTGCTATAGTGCATGCGTGACGCCGAAGGCATGCATGGATAGTATAACGTCGATGGACATGCTGCCGACAAATGTCACATGTCACTCGCATGTCATTCGCTCTCTCTCTCCCTGTGCTCATCTGCTGCTATCTAGTAACAGCCTTCAGAATAACAACACCTGCGTTTTGTAGTGTCGTAGTGTCTGTTATCCTGAGCCGTCTTTGCATTGCAGCACGTGATATTCCAACTTCCAACACAGACATGTGCAAGCACGTGCGCATGTGAGTGACGTATACACACTAGTGCTGTGAACCTGTGACTGCTGTGATGTAACGTGTGTCTTTTTAAATTAGCTTGTGCTAACTGCTGAGTTTAGTACATTGATGTTGACTTAATGAATGAATATTATTGACATTAAGCGAAATTGAGCTCGAGACCATAATAGAGACGGTCATGACACTGAGTGAGGCAAAAATGTGGCTTCCAGGCCAAAGCCAAAATTTTATGGTCTTAATGTCAAAGCAAGAGGGTCAGGGCCTTAACATCTGTGTGTATTTCAGAACTGCACCTCACCTGCAACATATAGCTTAATAGTATATTGGAAGACGGCAATCTTCTGGCATGTTAAGCAACATGGTTTCCTTCGGCCCTGTAGTCTGCTTTTCTGTCACTAGAACTGAAAAGGCATGCTTCGTAGTTGGCCATCAGAATTGGGTCTGTCACCTGTCATTTAGTGGAGGACTGAAGGGGTCCAAAAATGTACTCCGTAGCACACCAGATTTTACTGAAGCAAGAGACAGTGAGTGGCAGTGGAATCTGCGGGGCCATATGCAAGCTGCACCTCGCTCCACACAGATAACCACCGCTCAGTTTTTTACAGGCCGGATGCCCTTCCTGCGGCCCAACCAACATTGTCAAAGCACCGAAGGCAAAACGTGGGACTTTATGACACCAGCAACAGTAAAGGCTCAACTTCCATTATCTGGTGCGTTCATTTTTCGGCCCCTTCAATCCTCCACTAGTATTTTTCGTAAGGATAGTAAAATCATCACCATCATCATCATAGACATTTTTAAAGTGGCCTAAACGGTAAAAACTATTACAAGAACCACTGTTCTGGAGGGTAGATAATGACTAAAAAAAGGAAAACAAAAAACGGAAAAGGGAATGTCATTCAAAGTCAAACACTTTCGTAGCAGCGGCGGAACCAGTATGTCTCATCCTGTTCTTGTACACCGACAGCGACGAAGCCGGCGTAACAACGCTTGTCAGGCTCCAGCAACAGTAAAGGCACGACCTTCTACAGTTGACAGGTCGGAACGTCAAACTGTTCAGTGGAAGCGGACCTGTGCCTGCGTTGTTGCGGCATGTCGGCGACACATGTGAATGACGACGGCAAGTGAGACCAGTTACTCTACTGTCGGTACCTGGCAAGGTATTCGCGCATGTTTTGTTGGCACGCATACAACCTCTTATCGACCAGTCTCGTCGTCCTCGGCAATCAGGCTAGCAGATCAACCACTGACGCCATCCTCGCTCTGCGACTCCTGTCAGAGCTACATCGTGAATTTAACCGACCACTGAACATAAAGTCTGCTTTCAACTCCGTCGACAGCACTGCCCTCTGGAAAGCACTTCGCAGCAAAGGAATACATGACATCATACTCCATCTGGTCACTGCCCTTCATGAGAACACCGGTGCACGTATCAGGGTCGGACAGAAACTGTCGTCAAGAATTTCCACCACCTCTGGTGTCAGACAGGGTTGCATCTTTGCACCCGTCCTATTTTGTGTTGCCATTGACTGGATAATTCAGCACATGTCCTTTAACCCGGGTATCACTGCGGGCTCCTCAACATTCACTGATCTAGTTTATGCGGACGACACTGCCTTGCTTTTTCCGTCGGCCACGGATGCTACTTCACATCTAGGACTCAACATCTCTGGCCAAAGACAAAACTACAGAACACTGGTCTGAACCAGTGCCCTAAACCACCAGATATTTCAGTGGACTGTAATACTATCGAATCAGTCAAATGACGCGACGGCCCTCGCTGGCTACGCGAACTTGGTGATGAAGTAATGTGATGCGGAGCCATGCAGTGCACGACACGTCAGCGTCGCCACTTTGAATGTAATTCGCTCCGGCACGCGGAGCCAATGAAGACTGATGAGCACGTCGGCGATGTGGTCACAACGTCTCAGATTGAAAATGAGCTTTGCTGAGGCATTTCAGACTGACTGGAGACGCTGGATGTGAGAGACAAGTCAATCATGATACTGTTGCAATAATCCAACCGGCTGAGGACGAGTGTGGAAACAAGGGAAACGAAGACGGACTGGTTGAGTCGAAATGCATGTACTGGGGAGGCGGCAGACGAGTACCAATTTCTTTCAGCCTAGCCTTTTCATATCTCGAAAACTAACGTGTACATTTTAATGAAACTGTTAAATAAATGTGGCACAGAGTTGCATTTGATAAGTTCTGCAACAGGTTAGTAACCTTGTGAATAGTAGTTACAAAGGTTTCGAACAGCTAAAGGTTACTCAAAAGTCAGATTTTGGTGCCATTCAATAGGACACGTGATTTTCTATTAGTCTTCCTTTCTAACCCTATCTATCTGTACCGTTGCTGTACAAGCAGAACTTAGCACATTTTACGTTCAGTGTGCAAACGAAATTTGAAACGTGTAGCTTTATCCGCTGGTCCCCAAAATGTAGAAACGTGTCACGTAATACTGGCTATATCTCGAAAACGGTAGAAGATAGATGCACAGTTTCTGTTAAAGTCAAATAGGAAGTTGCATGCGGACCATGCCCCTTTCAGGGATGACTTGCCGTCAGCATCCTGGGATTTGCTACCGTTAACCTACAGACCAAGCTTGAAGTATCAAAAGTGGTGCAAAATGTAGAAATTGGGTATTTTGAGGCGGTTACGAGTTACTCAAGGTCATCGGTAACGTCACCATTCAATAGAGCGCATGCAACTTCCTATTTGACTTTAATAGAAACTGTGCATCATCTATCTTCTACCGTTTTCGAGATATAGCCAGTTATTTGTCGAAAGTCGCCATTTTAACTCACCCCACCTTCATTGGGAATTTCGCCGACAAAAATTTGGCGTAAGAAAACTACAGTCCCTTGGCTATCGTGTGGCTTTGCTTGCGTGATTGTAGCGGTTTTGACACAATACCGGCTTGTGGCAGACGGACGGACAGACGGAGACACGACGATAGCATATATCGCGCTAGCATAGCGTCAAGCGGTAAAAATTGTACTTGTTTACGTTGAGTTATATCGTATTTAGTAGCTGGTGTGGCACAATGGCGAACTTTCCCTGTCCTGCGCTCGACATGCAGCTGATGGGTAACCAATAATGTATGGGAAAACTTTACCTTTTATATCGTATTTTAAAAGGTAAAGTTACCGAGCGTTGGGCCCGGAGCTGATCCCGGTGTACAGGCAGTCTGCCCGCAGGTGGCGTGAAGTGAATCACGCCATGTACCCGGCAGTAGGCTGCCGTTACTTTCTGCCAGGCCTACGGTTACCTCCGTAGCTTTCACCAGATGGAGCTACCTGTAAACGGCAGCACACATCTGATTCCAGCTTACTACTCAAATTTATTGACCCCGAAAGGATGAAAGGCTGAGTTGGCCTAGTTGGCTGACCTGTAGCGGATGGCTGACCCACATTAGTAGTCACCCATCAGCTGCAGGTCGAGCGCAGGACAGAGAAAGTTTGCCGGCCAGAGACCGTCGTTCTACCACTGTGCCACTATATAGTCCATGTGCCAGACCGAATATCTGTACCAAACATGTGAACAGATTCCACTATGATTTTCTGTTAGCCCAGTATCTAAATTGTTCAAAAATGGCTGATGGCCATTTTTTCATATTGCTAAGTGTCACTTTGGCGGCCATCTTTAAACACGGTAGCCGTTTTTTAGCAAAATTGAATTTCAGAAAAATGTCATTAACTTTTGACACAATTCACCTATCAACCTGCAAATGGGATCAAATTATTTGTATTAAAATTCTACATCTTCTGGTATGCACTTTACAAGGATTTGTTATGTTAATTACATGAACATTACAAATTAATGATCGAAAAGTTGAATTTCGAGGGTTTTTCCCATTACTTTTGACAACATTTGTACTTTTTTCTATACTTAAGACATTATTTTCACCAAATGTG
>Ga0126328_10000301_pt1 | contig 11087 bp, 6 predicted proteins | sample InaspJWI13metaG_FD_97003 | JGI IMG/M metagenome (GOLD analysis project Ga0126328, IMG submission 97003) | Marine gutless worms symbiont microbial communities from Oahu, Hawaii - Inanidrilus sp. 1 OAHU.JWI-13 metaG | ecosystem: Host-associated > Annelida > Digestive system > Unclassified | place... | reverse complement strand
ACTGGCATGGTTATCTGTCTGGAGCGAGGTGCAGACTTGCATATGGCCCAGCTGATGCCACTGCCACTCACTGTCTCTTGCTCCAGTAAAATTCAGATTGGTTTTACCTTTCTGGTACCGGCTAACTGAGGTTGTCCTGGAAAAGAGGCCGTTAAATGGTTGTAGTAGTGTCATTTCCAGTTGTTGTCATTGTCAGTGCATGTCACATAAACTGTCAGACCTGCTCTGATAGTTGTAGGAGTTTAAGAAAAAGTAACATGCTATTCCTGTAGAGGTAGAACCATCCTCAGTTCTGATTCTGGACCCTTGAGATGAATTTTACATTTTGTATTTACATAAACGCTGATAGATTGAGATCTGCACCAGTTCACAGGCAGATCAGTGCCGATCTGGATCATCGACATCACGTATAGGCCTATGCCACATAAGCAAGTCTTAAGCACGTTCACAACCAGCTGACTGTGCCGAGTAGCAACATCGGAGACTCATTTATTGGGCATTAGCAGAGTTTCAATAATTGGCAGTTTGTTTGAATTAGCTGTCGGGTGCGGTGCTGCGTTGTCCGATGGATTATGCGATGGCATTGAGTATTGACATCATACTCCTGTGGACCATATATATGCCATATTTTAGAGGAGAAGGGAATTGCATCAGCTTTCTGATTCCCATACCTTGCAGCCACTACGTCATTTGAAAAAAATACACTGTATTGCTTATGAGCTGTTTGATTGCTGTTCGTAGTATTTCTTCCACCAAACAGAAAGACGAAGCTGAAGTAAAAAAGGAGATACAAAGTGTTATTCGTCAGATTACAGCATCTGTCACCTTTCTGCCACTGATTGAATGTCCCTGTATGTGATTGCTCTTATGTTTTGAAATTACCATATCCACTATACTAACTAGCACAGTTGGTAGTACCTGTCTAATTTTGCAGTTACTGAGATTGACTAGGTGAAAGTGGTATCATGTCACTAGGCATGCGTAATGGGTATGTTGAAGTTGTTTTGTGGCACCACTGCTATTAGTTATATGGTATGGAGAGACAATGTTCCTTCAGTGCTTTGACGCTGTTGGTTGGGTGGCAGGAAGGGCATCCGGCCTGTAAAAATCTTGAGTGGTGGGGTGCTGGCGTGGTTATCTGTCTGGAGCGAGGTGCAGACTTGCATATGGCCCAGCGGATGCCACTGTCTCTTGCTTCAGTAAATCCAGATTGGTTGTACCTTTCTGGTACCGACTCACCCGGGTAGTCCTGGACAAAGGGCCGTTAAATGGGTGTGTGTGTGTGTGTGGAGAGACACCATTGAGGCAAATGCCAGCATTTTTCCCTAATCTGAGTGTTGCATCACCAAGCCATATGGGCAATAAAACTTTGTACTGCAGTACAATCTGTCAGTTCCTAACTGGGCTGCTGTCTAGCACATAGCACAGTGGTTCCCAAGCATTTCAGACAACGGGCTAAAACCAATATCTAGGGAAGTTTGTGGGGCCACTTCGGAAAATTTTTTAAAAGCCATCAAAACCAGCTTTTATGCACATTAAACAAGTAATCTACTAATGCCATGGTTAATGTATATACAATGTAATCTCACGCAAAATGGCCTGCATTAGAAGCTACAATACATACAACTTCTACATATGTTCTGATGCTAGTGAGCTATCCTACACTTCTACTATAGGTTGCTGTACTAAACACTAATATGGTGAAGATAAAATATGCGCGACCAAAGATCTTTGCGGGCCATCTTGTAGGAAGCCGCTGGCCAAAAATGGCCCGCGGGCCACAGTTTGGGAATCACTGACATAGCACGTTCCTCTGGTTTGTCTGCAGCAGCTGAGACTTGATGAGATTAATGTATGTTGGGTTATGTCTCCCAGAAATGTATGATTGGGATAGCTGAAGCTTGTCTTTTACAGTACAGGCTGGATACCCTGCCTGTTTTATCCATCCAGCATCGTATCACTAGAAGTTTATCCAGTCATTGCTGAGAACCATGTGATAAACAAGATGTGAAATTTTATTGAAGCATCCTGTGTATTGTGAACATGGAATTGGCCTAATTGTGCTAAAGGTCCAAACATAGCAGTAGAACTAAATGTCACATTGTTTGTGGCTACAAATGAAGTTAATCTGGAAACTGTTTGTATTAATTACTGGACAGAGTTAAATGTTCAGTTATATCTGGTACTAACTTGTATTGTTCAAACTACTGAACTGATAGTTTTGTTTTCTTTACCATCAGGAATGGCATGCCGGTAGTAAAACTTTCCTTCAGTAGAATCCTTCAGTTTTTATTTGCGGTGCTGGCTAATATAGGTTGATTTGTATAATGATGGTAAAACAGTAAAATGGTAATGTGCTTGTTTGTGATCAGTAATTTACTTTAACAAATAGCTGTGGTAAAGTGAGATGATTGTGTAACTGATGTAGGTGCTTTTGACATTCTAGTCTACACTGACAAAAACACTGAGGTTCCAGACAAGTGGAACGAGACTGGACCAGCGTTGATTGCCAACTCGCAGGAAGTGAAACTGCGGTCATTCGCCACGTCTTATCACAAAGTTGATACAGTCGTTTCGTACAAACATGTCGCGGATTGACTTTTGTAGAACCTGTCATCTGTGTTGTTGCTGGTGCTTCTGATTGATAATTGTAACGAGTGAATTTAACACTTATTGTTTTTGCCATCCACGAGTAAATGATGTATTGCTTATTGTAATTAACAGTGTAGTGTTTGAAGAGGTCTGACTTCAGGAGTATCATGTCTGACGTTTAGATGTTGTGCCACATACTGTGTTGCCATAATATGCCACATGTAACTAGTTGTTTGCTATGTACACTGTGAATCAAAAAAAACAAGACACCTAACTCTCGCCCATAACTTCACCAAATATTGACCGATTTTTAAAATTCTTTCACTGTTAGACTCAGTAGGAAATTTGTAACAAAGTTATGTACAAATACCCCACCACACCCTAAACGTGTCGCTACACTACCTGGTGAAATATCTGTGTTCAAAAAATCACAATTCTTAAGGAGTAAGTGAAGCAAACTGTTATGCAAGACTTCGACACTCAAACACTGTTTTAAAATAAATGTCTGGAGAAATAAGCATTATTTAATTCACTAACAAAAAGTTGTTTACATCAGCCATATAAAAAATCCCATAACCCACTGTACACAACTGCTGCAACAAAGAAAAGCTGTCGCGGCAAAATGCTGTACATGATCAGCAGTCAGTAAGTCAAAACTGGTCTACAGCAGTTTGATCTTTCTTGATAATTAACTCACATTAATCTGCCTGTTAACATAGCAACGCTTAATAACAGTTTCTGTCTGTAATACACAAGTTATTCAACTTATCTAGCGAGATCTGCATCTTTGATGACAAAAGTGCAAGGCGAATGGGGTATATGACAGTCAACGATTTTGCTCGTAACTTCGCCAAATGTTCACCGATCTTAAGAATTCTTTCACCAGCAGAGTGAATGATAAATGTGTAGTCAAGTAACTCATCGCACCTTAAATTCTTGGCTATACTACCTTGTGATTCATCATTAATTGCAATACATATTGCAGAATGATGCCATTTTTCTGCATTCATATTTCACAAGGTAGTGTAGTGACATGTTTAAAGCGTGGTGGAATATTTAAACATGAATTTGTTGCAAATTTACTACGGAGTCGGCTAGTGAAAAAATTTTGAAAATCGGATAATAGTTAGTGAAGTTATGGCCAAGAGTTTGGTGTCTTGTTTTTTTGACTCACGGTGTAGTCTTCTGGTGAGTGTCAGTGATTAAAACTTTTGATAGATAACATTCCACCAACTAACAATTAAATAATGTGTATTTTGATTTGAAGATGTTTAATATTTTGTTAAATTTCAAGCAGTTCGAAATACAATATAGCCTAGTTAGTGATAGACACACACACACCACCGTTTAACGGCCCTTTTTCCAGGACTACCCAGGTGGGCCAGTACCAGAAATGTAAAACCAATCTGGATTTTACTGAAGCAAGAGAAAGTGAGTGGCAGTGGCATCAGCTGGGCCATATGCAAGTCTACACCTCGCTCCAGACAGATAACCACGCCACCACCTCACCACTCAGTTTTTTACAGGCCGGATGCCCTTCCTGCCGCCCAACCAACAGCGTCAAAGCACTGAAGTTAGTGATAGACTGCAGAAATAATTTTCATTGGCTCTTGTGCTAAATGATCACCATGTCGCTTAATGGACTATGATTGCGTGAATTTTCAGTAGGTAAAATTTTTGATAATTAAGGTGATTAATCATGAACTTTCAGCGTCCTTGTTTTTTGTAATTCTTAGTAGTTGTCTGAGTGCTGTAGTGGAGAGTCAGACTCAATATTCGTAAACGTACAGTGTGCCATACCCATGGGGAATGTAGGTGGGGTGCTCATCTAATCTCTAGGCCTTGAGCCCGCAGGTGGATAGGCATAAGCCACTGACGTCTGTGACGCAAGGCCAGTGCGACGCCAGACCTACGGTCACCTTCCCTGCCGCAGGCCGTCACCGCTCCTTGACTGTACCAAATTAGCTGCTTGGTGACAGGCACGTGTGTGAACAACTTGCCCAAGGTTGTTACCTGAAAGCGCGAGACCGGGAGTGAACCCACAACCTTCAGAGTCGCAAGTCCAACTCCCTAACCACTATATACGCCACTAGGCCACCCACCAGTATACGTCCTGTTTGCTTAATGATGAATGAAGAAAGACCGAAACAGTGCGGCAACGTAATCGGGCAAAGGGCCTCGATACTGTCTGTCGATAGCAGCATCCAAGTCATAGTCACTGTTGACTGTTGTTGAAAATCTGACCGTGGAAGACAACATTCGGGTACAGCTCGATCGTCGCTAGTTAGTCTAGTTGTCTTACATGTTTATCGGCCTTCGTCTTTAGCTGTTTATCCAGTGTTTAGCGCCCTGATTCTCTAAGTCTGTTGAAAATCAGACTGCGCCCACGCGGGAAGAAAGATGGCCCAGAATATGACGAGTAGATGATCCAGCGGCCGTTTCTGTTTCGAAGCTATTTGTAACTGTGAGTCATTTGTATTGCGTCCCCTATAAACCGAGCGCGCATCATAAAACAATCGTCAGTCTTCCCAGTGTCCGTGGGCAGACTGGAACAAAAATGTTTTCAGTTGACGAAAAGTAGTGGTCGACACTCGACAGCAGCAGCTTCAGTTCTGTCGGCGGCGTGTTCCATGCTCGTGGTGCGGCGACAGAGAAAGCCCTGTCGCCGATTCGTCGACGTGTCTGCGGCACGACAAAGCACGCAGTGCAGATCGAGCAGGTACATCGGCAATTAGTATCAGTTGGCCTAAGTCCGAGATGTGAACAATTAGCGACTTGTAGACCGTCAGGCACAACTTGACGAGTATGATTAAAGCTGATAATTTGATTATCTAAGCATCTGATCAGTAATTTGTATAAAGCTAATCATTTGAGAAAAAAATTTTCGCCAAGAAACTAATTCGGAGCTTTCCGAGCAGGAGTCGTCGTTCTTCAAGCCATGTTGTCCAACCAAGCATCTGGTCTGCCCATGGACCCCGCTTGGGACTTGCGTTCTGTGCAGTCCCAACCGTCGTATCCTGCCTGCAACACAGTATATTTTAGAACTCATCTAGTGTACTGTACATGTCATTCTCAAGCTGCAAGGACTGCTGCTGGCGTGACGCGTAGCAAAAGACGAACGACAGGCGTACAGCTGTTAGTTTTCCGGCGACTGATATGCCTACGTTTACGATTTTACGCGCTCGAGATACGACAGACAGCGACGTGTCACTGGCGTAGCGAGGGGAGTGCGGGCCGCACCGGGCGCCGGCCGGCACTTGCTGGGGGCGGCAAACGGGCGAAAATTGTTTTTTCTAAATTCACGTGAAAATTCAGATTGTATAATTTCATATGTGTTTGCGTGCAATAAAAACAAAGCATTACAGCTGCAGAGCGTACCTATCCTCAGTATCCTTGGCTATAACATTAACTTATACTTTAAACAGGCTCTCCAGTTTCCAAAACCTAAGACGAAGGGATCCGGTTCCGTGCGGTAGATAAGCTGACTTATGTCGGCTTTCGAGCGCACGTTAAAATAGCATCTCGTATCGTAAAGGGCGACAAATTTGACCACCGCCCCGAGCGGCCGAAGGTCCTGCTACGCCACTGCGACGTGTGCTGTTTCACTTGAGATTACGTTAGGACTGCCGCTGCACTCCGTCAGGACCGTGTTCAATCGACGGCCACATGTTGCGGAGCTAGTAGTCAGGTCAAAAGGGAATGATCTTCCGAGAAACAGCTTCAGCGCATCTCGCTGTCGATCGGGCGAGCAAACGACGACAACTGCGTGTCTCATGTTCTCACCTAGTCGAGCGTAGAAACAGCAAGTCAGTGCGTCGTGTCGCGGTCTTCGGCGGATTATGAGCTCAATCTGGCGACGTAGAGGCGTCTCGAGACGGACAGACCACCGAGATGGCGGTCCCGCTGTGAGCCGTATTTCTCACAGAGGAGGCAAAAACCCGATCAATCGATTTGTCACTGAATCACGATAGTGCAAAACGCGATTAGCCTATACACACATAGTCGCGTACCGGTACTTATAGCAATTACTGCTGGCTCATGAATATTCACTGCTGTTGTAACAACGTCAACCGATCTTCAGGAAAGAACAAATATAGTTTACTCAATTTTGAAGCATCCGTATATAGGCCTACACGCGCACGCTATAGGTATCGCATCCTGCTGATGCAAAGAGTCTTAACTCTAGTTGAATGTTCGTCGTAAATGCGCGTTAATGTTCTCTGGCTGTCCGAGAACGATGTGCGCAGTGGAGTGACGATGACGCTGCGCCGCGTAGACCTGCTGGTCGTGCTGGCGCTGACAACTCTGACGGCGCTCCGTCCTGCAGGCTCGGCGTCAGTCAGCGGCAGCAGTTCGACGGCCGTCGTCACCGACCAGAAGGACGCCGACCACGACGACCCGTCCGTCAACGAGGTCATCAAAGCGTCCAGATCGTCCGCCGCCGCTGCCGATAGCGACCACGACGCCGCGGAAATCGATAATCGAATCCCGATCATCTTCTCCGAACTGTCGGACATCGACCGAGCGCTGTCGTCGGACGGGTCCGTCACCGGAAGTGGCGAGGTGAAACTGGCGGGCGAGCATGCACACTCGACGACTACTTCCGGTGGAACGAACGTCAGAGTGACGCCGAAGTATATGCTGGAGCTGTACGACAAGTTCTCGAAGGACAAATACTCGTATCCGATGGCGAATATCGTTCGTAGCTTCATCAACATGAATACGGGTATCGTATGGGCATCTATTTGTGTCCATATGTAACCAGTTTATGTCGAGTGGCATACGCTGTTTACTGATAGTAATTTTGACAATTTCGCCCCATTAGAGTCACTTTTTTACAGATTGCGTTAGCGGATCAATCAATCAATCAAGTTACTGTTATATGGCAGCTCGAAGGCTGGAGATGGTAATGCGATCGGTTGTGTCCGTCCGCCCGTTTCCACTCTGTCTTAATCAACTGACCTTCAACCTTAATTTTTGCGTGTTTATGGGTTATGTTCATAGCTCCCGAGGACTGAAAGTCAAGATCATATGTCAAGGTCGCAGGCCAGTTCAAGAGTGTGTGCGAAACACGATCTACTGCGGCTTCCTATGAGTACTGATGGGGAGTGATGGCCGTAGGATTAGGTTTCCACTGTGACGTCAGCTGCGAGCTAGCGCGGCGATGCGTGCGGTGTGGTGTCGCGGCCGAGGCCAGCGGCAGAGCAGCGTCCAGCGCGTGCATGCATATGGGCGTGGTAACGCGGTCAGTCTTACCTCGGTCCTGGGTAGATGGCAGCTTTTCTAGTTTGTCCTTTGTTTTTATTTCTCGCGTTTTGAGTGGCAGTGTAGACTGAGTCGGTGCAGCTGATCCTCCTGAACATTAGCCGGCCAAATCTGTTCAGTGACGAAATGCAGCAGTTGAAATTCATCATGTGGGCGCGGTGCTGTGAAGTGTGAACGATAACACGACGTAGTAGATTACTGGTAGAATGGTTCGTAATCGGCCGTCACTGCAGAGAAGTCACTATCTAATGAGCCGTAAACAGCGAGCGAAGCCGAGTGACAACGCACTTAATGAGTCGCAGACTGCCATGGCATTCCATACAGTGAAAAGTTGGCGATACCGAATGTATCATCAGATCATTTCCGAAAACGACGTCTATTACTGACGTGTTTGAAGCACAGTTCACAAAATTCACAAAATAATAACAAGTTGCTGCAGTAATGGCAGCGACAGCTCGCATCACCGCTGCGCTACTCCCTTGCTGCGTTCTATTGGTTGCATCCGACGAGTATGAAGACTGGACGCGTCAATTGCCCCCAGGGGTTTCGTGTACATGTACCCCTAAAGTACTCCTTCCCGTTGGGAGATCCGGGCCCCGTAGTTCTTTGGGCCAACGCGAGTCTGCCCCAAAAATGCATCTCGACTGGTTCAGCCGTTTTTCAGGGGCTTGCAGTCGTGACCAACATACCGACCAAGGAACTTGAGGACATGCTGAGGAGTAGCCCACATCTAGCACTACGTATACGGTGATGTGGACTAAGTGGGTCATACGTCTACCGACAGGTGAAGGTGGAGGCTGAGACAAGACACGGAGGCTATGCGACGAATTTCATTTAAGAAACTGAGTTGTGATTTATAGGTCACAACGTTGTAGTGATTATCTCAGTCACTGTATCTCTTGGGTGGCTCGGTAGCCGAGTGGTTAGCGTGCTGGACTGAGGCGCAGAAGGGCCTGGGATCAAATCGCAGCCGCGACGCTGTCGGGTAACAGTCTTAGGCAAACTGTTCATACCCATCGTGCTCTGTTCACCAAGCAGCAAAATTGGTAGCAGCCCTCTTAAGGGCTGCGAGGGTAACTGCAGGCCTGGCGGAAAGTAGTGGCAGCCTGCCGCCGGGTTTATGACTCACGTCACATGCAGGCTCACTGCAAAGAACCGGAACCCTACGCTCGGCAGTGGAGTATGGGCTACCTTTACCTTTTTATCTTACTGCGTCTCAAGGACTGCACGCGCCAGCTGATGACTTGATGGATACTGCAGCGCGTTGAGCTGGTCTGGTGTTGGTGATGTAGCGAGCGATATGTCAGATCAATCGTCGGCGGGCGTCAACTCGACGACGACGCACGAGCACCTGCTGACGTTCAACGTGTCAAGCGTCGGTCGCGACGAGGACATCTACCTGGCCGAACTACGCCTGCAGCCCTCACTGCACGACCTCGACTCCGGTCACAGCATCCATCGAGTCAGCGTCTACGAGCTCGGAGTTGCAGCAGTTGGCAGCGTCGTCAGGACATCGTCGTCGTCGTCCAGCCCGCGCCAGATCGCGTCCAAGCTCGTCTACGGAGCGAGCGGCAGCTGGGAGACATTCACGGTGACGGATGCCGTCAAACGATGGGTCAGGCTGCGTGCCACCGCACAGGTTAGCTACGGGATGTGTGATTCGATGTATTCTGTATGTACGCATAATTGCTCTAAGACGCAACTGCTGTTTTAGGCTTGAAGCACACTGTAAAGTAAAGTATACGGTTATATCAGTTCGCAGTGTAGGCCTACGCTGCCACACCGCTACGGGAACTCACATGCCACATTGGATTACACACTGTTATCTGCCACCCGGTAGAGGTGGCACGAGCCTCAGCCAAAGCTGGTACTCGATTTAGCGACCCCGGATGGATGCAAGGCTGAGTTGACCTAGGCACTGCAGTAAAGGTGTGCAACCCGTGCCCAAGGCTGCATACCGCAGCGGCAGTCGCGATAAACACAACCCCGCGGTAAGATTCAAACCTTGGTCCTCTCACTCTGTAGTCGGACTCGCTAACCACTAGGCCGCTGCGACGTGCAGCGTATAGGCATTTGTCGTTCTCGGAATGCATTTTTATTTTGCGCGTAATTGTTAATATCTGGGGCTGTGTGATTTTTTTTATTTTCACAATGAAATTTTAAAACTGCAAAACTCAAGGTTAAGGCAGTGTAAAGCTATCAATTTTACGTCACATAGAACGAATAGCAAAGCATGATTAACAACAAAAACAGAGCAACTGCGTCGTCCCATAGCTCCATGTGTACGTACGCCTATGATAATCGGTAAAATAACGTACGCGCAAAGTTTCGGTAATCAGATGGTAGGCCTACGCACAGTCGTGCGCCTATCGCTAACGCGTCGGTTGACTGGATGAATGACTGAACGACTGATGCAGGTGGTCGAGGTGCGAATCGAGAGCGTCGCTGACGTCACCGGTAGCCATGACGACGACGACGTGGCTGCGGCTGCTGCTGGCGAGGTGAAGATGGAGACGGAGGACGACGACGACGACAGCGAGGAGCAGCCGCTACTGGTGGTGTTCTCCAACGACCGGCACCACCGTCGCTTCGACTCGCGCGAGCTGCACGAGATGATTGAGCGTGAGATGGACCTGTATAAGGATCTCCCGGCAGCAGCCCTGCCCACCCACCCCGCCGACTACAGCGACTACAACTCTCTCGCTGTCGGTCAGTCAGTTGGTGGCGTCGCGTAGCGGTGCGTCGTTGGGGCGTATGCCTATAATTACTTAGCACCGTCAATAAACCCATATCCCCTAGATCTCTCCAGACTTTTGACACATTTAGATCTCGTCTTAAAGCTTACTTTTCCACTATTTATATTGTGTTTTTATGTTATTGGTGGCTAATAAACTCTTTTTTTACTCAGTCAGCAAGTCTATGTTGAGCCTCGTACCTCGGCAGTCAACATGACGCTGCCCGCAGCTCGGGCACGGCCGCAGATAGGCCCCTATCGATCGATAGCTGCCGCGCGAGCTGTCCAACCAGCGGCACGTCGCTGCTGCTTTTGATCGACGGGACAGAGAGACAGACGGACAGACACTGTACCGTTACACGTTCACCTTTAGAAGCGGACAGCGTCAATAACTGGGTATCTCCTGCCACGTAGCGACCGCCCGTGCCTCGGACTTGAGCCTAGTGTGCGCATTATAAATGTTTTACTGCTTGTTTGCTTGCTTGACTGGTTGGTT
>Ga0126328_10000300_pt1 | contig 11164 bp, 4 predicted proteins | sample InaspJWI13metaG_FD_97003 | JGI IMG/M metagenome (GOLD analysis project Ga0126328, IMG submission 97003) | Marine gutless worms symbiont microbial communities from Oahu, Hawaii - Inanidrilus sp. 1 OAHU.JWI-13 metaG | ecosystem: Host-associated > Annelida > Digestive system > Unclassified | place... | reverse complement strand
CCCCCTAACTGTATTGACAAAATTCTTATGGTTAAATTGAAGTTTAGTTATGTTATTTCTTTGCTGCATTACGCAGAAAAAGACTACATTTTGACAACACAAATCTGTGGCATGGTTTAATGACATCTCAATGATGTCATTCTGTTATACCTGCCTTTAATTCTATACTGGTTAACCAGTCTTTTTAGGCACCTTTAACCACTCAAAAATAATGGGCGGTCTTAACACTTCTATTTAATGTTAACACAAATCCTTTAGATAAGCCTTGCAAATTCAGTGCTAATTGTTAAATGTGACACAGTCGCTGAAGCACAAGCCCGATGTTGGTTAACCTGTCGGAAGTGATGTGTGGAGGAGAGCGGCTCTCTCTTATCAGTTGGACAGAACCGCGCAGCGTGCTGGGCGGCAGCGTGCCTTTTGATGTCTGCTCTGCCTTTTTGCTGTTACGTGCGTCACCTGCAGTCTGTACGGTGCAACATGAATAATAGAAATGCGCGCCTCATTTTTCCCAACGAGGGCCATGTGTTTCAGTCGCCGAGTAACCGTCGCTGGGTGGTTTTGCAGCCATAGCCACATGGGTGGTCTGTCGTGGAAAAGTACTCCGTCGGCGTCCAGGTTCGTTAACTATACAACGATTGAGACGAGAAAGTCGCCACACGCGGGTCGCCAGTTGTGTGTACCATCGCGCTCGCCATAAAATGTTTTATTGATTTTTAATTAAGTGTCCGACGTTGAGTGGATGGGCGACGTGTATTTCTCGCTTAACATTTTTTGCCGTAACAGTGATATTCACCACCGCCATGGCAGTGGTGTGTTCAAAAAAGCACTGCCACGATGGAATTGCAATGTAGTAATACAAACAACAACAGATCAACAGTAATAGAAAAGATTAGGCCGAATGAATGCTAAGCAAGCCTTCAAGGTGCGTTGGAGATGATGCTAAACAAACATACTCCCACCCCAGCTGGGCTGATACAGTCATTGCTCATGTACTCCGCCAATCGGCCGGTCTATTGAATACATCGTCCTGCCTTGGAATGTGACACTAATTACTCCCCGCCGGTCGCTGTTTATTGATGATGCCAATAACGATTAGCGTGGTCTGTTGCAGACAACACAATTTACTAGAGTAGTGCGGAATATCGAAATCGTTTGAGCGGTAATTATCGCGATATGGATATGATACGATATGCCTCCAATATCACAATATTTGATACAATTCGATACATCGTGCCGTCACTAGTATTATGAGGGTACTTAGTGTGATGTTCTTTTACATTAAAGTGCTCAGTATTGTCACTGAAGTTAGTCTGAGGTCACTCGAACCGTTTTAGTGAGATTTCTTTCAAATGCCTGTGCCACTGGTGATTTTTATTAGTTTTAGTGGGTAGGATTCAACGTTTTAGTGGGTAGGATTCAAACCTGGTTCACCTACGAATTTATTGTCAGTTGCCTAAAACACCAAGTTGTGACTGCTTCTTTATTGAGCCATGACTGTTTACTGCAGTACTCCTCTACCGCATTTTGGTTAGCCAGTTGTTTCAGAAGAAAGGCTTTAGCGATAGTTTGGCACAGTTTTTTACAGACCAGATGTCCTTGTGTCAGCTAATCAACAATGTGAAAGCACTGATCTGGAACTGTGACAGTGGTGTAAGTATTTGTCAGTTTTACTTAAGCAGCATGTTTTTCTGTGCATTTTTGTGATAGCTGGTACGTGACAATGCTGACTTGCGGTGTGAATTGCCGAAACTTGAGAAGCGATTGCGAGCGACGATGGATCGAGTTAAGGCACTTGAAACTGCTCTGAAAGAAGCCAAGGAAGGTGCCATGAAAGATCGCAAGAAGTGAGAAGCTTTTTGTTGTTTTTTTTCCTGATGTTGTGACAGTGTTATATTACAGTTGGCCTTTGTGGAATGTGGAATGTTAATAATCTTGATCATTATTCATTAGAGTAATGGAAAGTTAAGCATTCATTGGATCTCTTAGTAGCTAAATATGTTACATTGCTTTATAAGCCAAATGTCTGCTTGGTGAAAAATGTCATATAAGTGAAACAACAGTGCAATATGCACTGATTCATGCATTTTTTGTTTAGCATTGTTGTGCAGTTTTGAAAATGTTTTGTATTTAACAAATGGTATAAATTATGCTATTGAACTGTTTTTGAATATGGTAGATGTATGTTTATAGAATGCATATCTTATATTTTGTTCACTTACTTTAGTAACACTAGTATTCTGAGTGTTGCCGCATAAACATGACGATATTACTGGTCATGGTCATTATTGTGGCTGGTACAGTGTGGATTTGCTTGTGTGCTGTCTGTGTACTTTACTGCAGATATCAGCAGGAGGTCGACCGCATCAAGGAAGCAGTCCGGCAGAAGAACCTGATGCGTCGTGGCCACTCGCAGATTGCAAAACCAATCCGAGGTTCGGGGCATGCAGCAGCGAGTTCTGGTGTCGATGCAGCAGTCGGCATTCGTGGTGGTTCACAGGGCAGTTCCTCGGAGTCCCGACCTTCGGTCTCATAGACCCAGTGCTGGAAGTCAGTTGCGTCTCGCACTGGTAAATTGTTTTTCGTATCACTTTGTTGGATGTTTGTTAGAAATTATAGATTTCATTATGCGTTATGGATTTTAGCTAACCAACTCATTTTGAGGTATGCTGTGTGAAGTAAGGAAACTGAAATGTAATGCATAAAAGTCAGCTTTTTGTTTCTTAGTTCTCACGCTCATGCACAGTTGATTAATGGCATTTTCCCAGGTGAACATCGGCTTGCTAGTTACCTCCTTTATCCTGAAGGGTGATTATAATGCAATATTTTTTGTCATATGAACACCTATGAGCTGCTTCGCTGATTGTTCTAAATGCTGTCATGTGACATTCATCATTATCGAATGCTGAACTCTCGGTTGAAAATGTCGCACTCGGGCTGTGCCCTTGTGTGACATTTTCAACCTCGGGTTGGTCATATTTGGATGTCGAACTCACTGCCATGCATCATCTGTCTAATGTTGCCCTTGCTGGCACCAACTGAGGGAATCACCAGCTGAACTAGCTACCTCCTTTATCCTGTAGGGTGATTAATGCTATATTTTTTGTTGCATGAACAACAATGAGCTGCTTCGCTGATTGTTCGAAATGCTGTCAAGTGACATTCATCATTATTTAATGCTAAACACTCGGTCGAAAATGTCGCACTCAGGCTGCGCCCTTGTGTGACATTTTCAACCTCGGGTTCATCATATTTGGATGTAGAACTTATTACCAGGCATCATCTGTCTAATGTTGCCCTTGCTGACACCAACTGAGGGAATCACCAGCTGAACTTAATCTTTTTTTTGTCTGTTAAGCAACTGCTGATGGATAAGGCTTTACTTCTCTAATGTTGGCTTTGTGACACTAGTTGCAGTTTGCTGTACTGAAAGTGTATTAAAATTGCAGCTTTTAATGATAGTGTTACATGAATGTTTAAATGTTTAACAGGTGGCCGATCACCATAACATCCACACTTCTGACAATATGGCTGCACAATCAACTTCGTTGAGTGAACTTTTGCTCTAGTTTGTGTTGTTTGTTGACGCTGGTTTTCAATGTAATTTGCTTTCCATAGTTGTGACCTTCGCTTGTGTGTTCGGGTGTTAGTTCGGCTTTGCATTGAAGTTATGCATTTCATTTTGTAGATGTCATTGTTTCAAGAGCGTGATATTTTCGTTAAGTTAATAAGTGAATTGTCGTGTAAATTAATCTTGCAAGCATTGCATTCCATGGCAAAGGTGATTAGCAATAGAGTTTTTGTGTGCCTTAGCTGTGTGATGTAAGACGAGACTAGACGAACGTCTCATTTTCATGCATGTTTAAACAGTGAACCTGAATGAAGTTTTGTTTCTGTCTAATTTTAAGCCAGATTTGACAGAATGTAATTATTGTTGAATGCAGCCAATATTTTGTTGATCAGTTTGGTCACTGCTTGTTAGTTTAGTGAACGTTTATCATTCTTTCAAATGACTGTCACATTTATAATATTGCATTACTAGGACAATGCTTGCATTTCTTAATTAGAACAATGGAGTTATTGCAGTAAGCTATCATGGTTTTACCTTTCTGGTACCAGCTCACCCAGATAGTCCCGTTAAACGGGCGTGCGTGCATGCGTGTTTTAAAACTATGAATTTGCTGAATAGTTTGACCACTTGTTAGATTTAGTATTTGTGCATAACTATGACTGTCTCTTTCAGGATTGACCGAATTTCGGTTTTGGCAACAAAAGATTGCAACATTTTTGGCATATATTTGATTTCGGTCAAAAGCAGTCGTGCCATTTTCGATAGACTTTCGGTTTTAGCAGCGGCGATGCTGAAGATCGGCATATACCACAGTAGGTCATCAGTGAGATATGACAAGCAGGACAAGTTGCCGTCTCACTGTGGAGGCCACTGCAGCTGAATCATTGCTCCGTGGTTTGTTTACCTCTCCACACTTATGACAATGGCCGAGTTCCAAGTAGCACGTAGCATGGTCTAGTGGAAGCTAGCAACAGGGTTTCTGCATCCACATCTGTAAGAGTGTGGGAGCAGGACCATGCTAAGGCGATGGAGAGGAAATACAGTGCAGTGCATTCAAGCATTGGCTCAGTTGACAGTTGCTAGTGTATTTGAGACATTTCCAGTCGTCAGTTGCTTGTGTAGGAGTTATGTAAAGATTGTGTGGTTAGTTTTAGCAGCTTTTTGAATGTTGCATGGAAAAACCAAATATTAGAATGCTTTAGAAAGGTAAACGACCAAAACAAAGCCAAATGTGCTGAATATGACAAGAGTCCTGTCTCGTATTTGCACTGCATTGCATCGTGACCATGACCCTATATGTCGTCGGTTTCAGCATATGTCGCCTTTCACTTTCGGTGCCAGTTTCGGTTTTCGCGAAAGTTATGACCTGCTTTTGGCATTACTTTTGGTTTTAGCCAAAGCTGCAATTCCAGCTTTCAATCAACTTTTAGTCTCTTTCTGTCATTGTCTTCAGGTCCTTGTTTTCGTCTGTAAAACCCCCTTCACTCTTTTAGATAGCTATGCTTTAGTTCTGGTCTGTGCAGAATTGATCCACTTTAGTTGTGGAGCTAATCTAGATTTCAATTTTGCTTGATTTTTTGTTTGTTTTTGAGTATTGTACATCCCTTGGCAATTCATCTGTGTTTATTTATTGTCACTACCAGTCAAGCCGTAATGACCATGTCAGAAAAGACCACCAGTGTGTCATGTGACATGTTAAATCCCACTCAAAACTGTGTGCTTTTGAACCTGTCTGTCTGTATATAGTCCCAGCCTTACAATTCTTCCTAACAGATATAGCATATTTGTTATAACAGGTATCTCTGCAGATCTGATCCTCTCAGATGCTCATCTGTGAACATAAAGTCTGGCTGAAATACTTCACTTTCTTTAGAGCGAAACTTGTTATGTTTGGTCTTTGTGCTGTATTGCTGGCATTATATGTTAATGAACAATGCTGTGTGTTTGATTTGGTATTTGTTTTATTCTGTACTCTGATGGGCTGATTTTTCACTGACTAGAGCTATTTAATGTACACCGTGTCCCAGAAAAAACGTCCACCCTTATTTTTGGAATAACTGTGTCAAAAATTAACCGATTTTAATTATTTTTGGCATGTTAAGTCCTGAGAAAATTTGACGTGAGAGTTTCACAGATTTGTCCACCTTACCTGTTAGACATAGCCACAAGACCTTGGGAAATCCAAGAAGGTCATTTTTAGCAGTATTATTCATCCGTAATTCTGATTATTTCTGCTATCTCAGAAGAAACAAACTGTAATCCACTTGCCCACCCCACCTGAATATGTCACCACACTAACATATGAATTGCAAAACTTTTTCATCTGACTGAAGGTTTGTTGCTTTCTTTCAAACATTGGAGGTCTGAAGAGAGCCAATTGTGGGTTGTCGTCGGTGGCTCTGAAAAGAACTGGTTGTTATGTGTGGCAACTGGAAAGTCAGGCAAACAATGTCCCAGCAAGTGTTCAGAGTGACCACCTTCTGCATTAATCCATGCTTCCAGTCTTTTTCGACACTAAACTGTTGCACAGTACGCCACGCCGTGCTGAAATTCAGCCCATGTCATAACAAGCCACTGCTACAAGCCTCAACATGTCCATATCAATACACGCACTCCTCCTGTAACATGCCCCGGTATCAGTACTATGGCTATGCTGATAATAGGAAGCACTAAACGATAGTAAGTAAACAGCTAAGGCTGTAGTACAACAGTTGCTATTTGTTTTCTTCTGAGGTAACCTAAATAATCTGAAATATATGAATAATAATGTTAAAATGACTTTTTTGGATTTCCCAAGGTAAAGTGGCTACATATGACCGGTGAGGTGGACAAGTCTGTAAGCTGTTTATGTCAAATTTTCTCAGGATTTAACGTACCAAAAATTGTTACAAAGAGTTATTCAAAAAATAAAAAGGTGGACGTTTTTTAGGACACAGGGTATAGTTAGTCTGTGTTTTGTTTAGGTCATTTTGATCTTGTATTGCTTGCCTTTGTTGTATTGGGTTTAGTTCTTTCACTTTCAAGCCAAGAGAATGGCTGAGAAGAACACATCTGAGATGACCTAGTTAATGTCAGGTGGGACATAAGCCAATCAGTGTATAGCTTGTCAGTCTAGAAATTATTGTATTGTCCTGCATAACTCCACCTGTATAACTTATCATTTTGCCAAATAAAATATTGGTATCCAGTCTTATATTATAACTTTTGCTTATACCGAATTATAGTGATATTTAGCGATTTTTAAATTGACTTGTTAGTTACTATTAATATTATATTAATACTTGTTTTAATACGTCACTCATCCAATTATTTCTTAATTTGGGATTTGTGTTTGTAGTTCTGTATTAAATCACTTAGTGTCATTATTTGTTTTAATAGCAAATCCAAGCCAAAAAACGACCACACGAATTATAGCACTGAAATAGTCTTCATATGATTTACTGTTGATGGATGTTTTTTGTTATGTGCTTCAAATGACGAAGGAAACTTAGGTATTCACTTGTCAGCTTGTTTTCATTGGAAGACACTATCATCCTGCTTTGATTATTAGTGTACAGACTATGTATTGCTTTTTTGGTATTATGCAATTAATCTGCGGCTTGTCTCCCATGCCTGCAGTTAGTCTTTTCGCAGCTGAAATGCAGCACATGAAATGCTGATATGTTGTCTGCAGCATGAGTGTTGTTATAATGTTTGTCTGAATTTAAGGATAACTTACTGTCTGTAATTGGTTGGACTTATTGTTTTTGAGAACCCGATTTCTGAGGTTACAGTTTGATGACACTTGGCATAGAGGGTGCTTTCAGAAGAAATTTCACTACCTAATTGTGGCAGTCACGGACTAACCCTGGTATTTATTACTTCAGCAGTGACAATCAGTTGAATGCAAACAGCCTTTTCCAAGCCAGCACGAGAAACAGTGATATACACTATTGCTGTCAGCTTCCAAAAGTAACGGTTTCCTGTTAATCAGCTGCATGTCTGCTATTTGATCAGCTGATTCATGCTCAGTCTGTTGACATCTCCACAGTTATAATGTATCGCTGAAATAGGTAAATGTTAATCTGTCACTCATATTGGTGAAATTAGTACTCTTCTTGCAGAAAGTAAATTTTGTATTGTAGATTATAACCCTGAAGGCACATTGTGACATATTGTGTCAAAATCACCTTTGAATTTTGAATTTCCAACCAACCAGCTGATGAATCTGAATGCTTAATTGTTGCCAACAAAGGTCATCTTGATGATAAGTGGGAAGGTTTTCAGGACTGTTGTATGCATTGTTGTGTGTCATAGTGCATAATGAATTGTGCTCACTCACATATATTAGTAGTTACTACAGGTGACTGTTGGTCAGTTTTTAGTGATTTTTCGTCTTGTTTGCTTGTGTTCAGCTTCTTCGTTGTGTCTTTTTGTGCAGTTTATGTTTTTTGGTTATTGCCAGTTTGGTTGCCACTAACAGTGCAGTCAGTTGCCCAGAAAGAATCTTCTCTGAAATGATCTGTTATGTGTCTACTGGATTTTAGATACTGCTGACTCGCTCACTGTAAAATGCTGTTTCTGTTAATAGTGTTTTCGTGGAGCCAGCTGCAGGTATATTGTGATATGATTATACATGTATTCTGGTTCAAAATCAGTTGGAACTCTAACTGTCAAGTTATGATTCTATCACATTTCTCGTATTTTGTATCTTGGGTCTTGAGGTTCAGGGCGTAATGTAGAATTGCCTTTGTATGTCCTTCTTGGTTCACGACTACTACTATTACTGCTGCTACTCTCAGTAGTTGTGTGTCTGCAGGTTATACTGGGCCGTGCAGAGTTGTCCTTCAACTGGCTTGCTTTTGTTTATGTTAGCCTGTTATGTCCCAGCCTCAGTATTGAACATAGAAACTAGATTAGCTAAATAAACAAAAACTGAGAGCGTCAATTTCCATCAGCTCTGGTTATTTGTTGGGCAGACACTGCTCAAGAAAATCATTGCTTATTTTCTTGAACTACACTCTAAGTCAAAAAAACAAAACACTAAACTCTTGCCCATAACTTCCCCAGATGTTAACCGATTTTCAAAATTCTTTCACTAGCAGACTCGGTGATAAATTCGCAACAAACTTATATTTACATATTCCAGCACACCTTGAACATGTCGCTACACTACCTTGTGAAATATGAATGTCAGAAAAATGGCAGCAATCTGAAATATGTACTGTGATTAATAATAAATCACAAGGTAATGTAGCTAAGCATTTAAGTTGGGATGGCATACTTCATTGCTAATTTATCATACGATTTTCTGGTGAAAGAATTTTTAAAATCGGTGAACATTTGGCTAAGTTACATGCAAAATGGTTAATCATGTCATACGCCCCATTCGCCTTACACTTTTGTACTCAAAGATGCAGAACTCGCCAGATACGTAAAATAACTAGTGTATTATGGACAAAAACTGTTACTAATTGTTGTTATGTTAACAGACATATTAACGCGAGCTTATTATCAACAAATATAAAACCGGTAGACCAGCTTTGACTTACTGACTGACAGACTGGCACCATCAGGGTGACTGACTGACTGCTGATCATGTATGGCGTATTGGTGCGACATCTTTTTCTTTGTTACAGCAGTTCTGTGCAGTCAGTTGTGGAATTTTTATATGGTTGATGTGAACATCTTTTTGTTAGTGAATTAAATAATGCTTAGTTTACCAGACAAATATTCAAAAAAAGTTTTTTGAGTGGCTAGGTCTTACATGACAGTTTGCTTCAATTACTTCTTAACATGGTGACTTTTTGAACACAGATATTTCACAAGGTAGTGTAGCGACACATTTAAGGTATGGTCGGATATTTAAATATGTCTTTATTGCAAATTTACTATAGAGTCTAACAGTGAAAGAATTTTGAAAATAGGTTAACATTTGGCGAAGTTACTGACAAGAGTATAGTGTCTTGTTTTTTTGACTCACAGTGTACTTGTGTCCTACCTCGTAAATATTTTGTTTAGTTTTGATCGTCTATATGAATAAATGCCTTGTGTACATGAAGTGCAGTATTTAACTATTTACATATTTATATGTGTTACTGAAAGTGGCATGGCAGAGTAGGCAATCCACCTTGGATGGCACTATGGGAGGGGTGGCACACATATAGCAAGGAAAAGCAGGTGTCAGCAAGTGACCTTTTCATTTTCAAACAAATGAAACAGATATCACTTTTTAACTTCACATACGTGGTCAATTATTGCTCCATAATTTTTGGGCAGATGGTCTTCTGTATCAAAGGCTAAATTGTTTACACAAATCAGGTGTTCCCATTTTATCAGACCTTTTTATAACATCTTTCTTGCTAGAGTTCATTATTATTGTGCTGGCCATATCTATAGCAGAAAGAACAAAGCAACGGTCTGGTATCTCTCTGTCCTGAATTTTTCTAATGTTAATGTGGTTAATGCCCCGAAGTGGCCAGCATACATTTTGGCCCTTTGTCTGGCAGCCAGTACACTTATTTGCTGCTGGAATAAATTGGCATTGTGTAACAAACAGCATATTGAAAGTTATGAATTTTTATTAGCATGATTGCCTGCAGGACAATCCAATGGCTATTGATTTACTCATTCAGTTTAAGGTTTTTTGCCATGCAGGCAAGGCTTGACATAGCATCAATCAAGATGAAGTCGGCATTGAAAAACTGACACAACAAATTATACTATTTGTGGCAAATTTCTCTTAGTTTATTCTGTAGTCTTAAAAGTTGTCCTTTGCATTTCTGCTGCATTGAAATTGCATAACCAGTAGTAAAGTATTATTCTTCTTTGTTTTGTGGATAGATCCAGTTGGTGGGCCAGTATGTACATAATGACAAATATGTGCCAAAACTTGCACACTTGGGCTGCATGATGGATGTCTCGTTACTACTCTCGTTATTACACCAACTTGATTGCACACATTGAGAGTTGAAGACAGGGTACTTTTAATCGAACTTTAGGTACTTCATTATGCTTGATATTTCAACTGTCATTTTTGTTTATTATTCTGTGCTGTGGTATTCTTTGCTTTTAGAAAGTCAAATGATAATTGACCATCTCTGTTTACTTGGTACATGGGTCTCTGTGTTGTGTGCTTTTGTTTGTGCATATGTAGTTAATAGGAGAATGCTACTATATCTGTGTCACATATACTGTGTTTCAAATAATTCTCAGTACGTGTCATAGCTTGCAGTGTTGATGAAAGGAATTTGTTGATATGGTAATAAATTTCAGTAAGGAAAACTTGCAATTGGCATAGGGTATTCCAGCTTTTTTGTGAACAGGGGTCCACAGTACCTACATGACACATTACAGGTATCTTTAGCCAACACAGGTAATTAATATTGTAGGCCTAGACTACAAAAAGAATGTAAGTAGTCATGCAGAATGATTGAGCAGTTTAAGTAAAATATTGATTTAAAATCATCAGTGTCTGGCGTAAGTGACCCCTGTGTTAGCTCAGGATAAGGTGATAGCAAAAGGGAAGTACATCCACATTAGTGGCGGAACAATGCCTATCCCGCCCTGTCTAACACCGACAGATACTGTTGATAATTGTTATAAGCTGCGACTATG
>Ga0126328_10000299_pt1 | contig 11174 bp, 4 predicted proteins | sample InaspJWI13metaG_FD_97003 | JGI IMG/M metagenome (GOLD analysis project Ga0126328, IMG submission 97003) | Marine gutless worms symbiont microbial communities from Oahu, Hawaii - Inanidrilus sp. 1 OAHU.JWI-13 metaG | ecosystem: Host-associated > Annelida > Digestive system > Unclassified | place... | reverse complement strand
TCTACATTGTGGACAAAAATTTCGCCACAGCAAGTCGTCGGTATACAGGTTATATACTCAACTCGACCGTCGTCGGTCTGTTTATGACACATTGCCTCCAACTAAACCTCCAACTTCATACCATCGGTTTGGTCAGGACTTGTCGTATAAGTAGTTTCTACACTGTTGCGTGGTAATTGACAAGATTACTACTGACAAGACGCATATCGCGGTCACTCGGCGATAGCTGAGCTTCTTGTTAAAATTACACATCCGCAGGGGCGGATCTAGGGGGTGACTAGGGTGACTAGTCACCCCCCTGGCGCGGCAGCCTATTTCATGTTATTATTAAAGCAATTTATACATTTCTAATCATGCCCATGTCCTAACTCACAAACGCTCAAATTTCATTCTCCCGTAAGCCCAGACCTCCTCAATGCTCGCTCGCTTCGCTCGCTCGGGTTCCCAAAGTCACCTTCGTCTAAAAATCCTAGATCCGCCAATGATCCGACTTCAACAAAATTTTGCACTAAAGACTAATTTTGCTATTTTGATAACCAAGCGCTCTTCGTGGGTTGTCCCACACACTTGAATAGCAAATCCGAGACGGCTGACGGCAATCGTATTGAAGTTTTTTTTTCAAGATGACGTATCAGCCCTCGGTAAACTCCATCGACAGATATAGGTTTTTTGAATTTGTTTGAACTTCATGAAGACATGCTGTTTTAAGATAAAATAAAACTCAATCAAATTAATCATCATTCAGTTATTTGCCTCCCAAATTAGTTGAGACCTGCAAAACGTCATTTTAAACAAAGCAGGATTTGAGAAAAATTCTTTTAGTAATGATCGACATGGTGGACGGCCGGATGGGCCAGTACCTTGAAGTCAAAAACCGTCATATCTCCACACATACGCACCGTAAAATTTGAATAACGACACACTTGCCATATGACCTTTAAAATTAAAAACGTGTTCTATTGGTAAAAACGGCCGCTTAAAATTAATTATATCGTAGTAATAAATCAGCATCCAGGAAGGAGAAAATGGGTACAAAATACTATTCTGCTGCCGTCTCCAGTGTCACTGGAATCTATTGTTGCACGTGCACATAGGTATGCAGCTGTCACGATCGTCATGATCAAATGCTTACAACAGATCCAAGATGGGAAGGACTGCACCCGGTCTCGGCTATGGATAGATGTTCCGTAGAAAGTTTGTTTGCTAGAATGCAGTTATCAGCGTATGTAGATCGAACACTGACATTGGCAGTTGATGTTGCAATTCAGAAACTCCACTAGTTGTGGGAATTCACATTTGTTACTGGTAAATTCTGGTAAGCGGAGTCGCTATACGGTCAAAACTGCACATGATTACCCGACCATCAGATTGAAAATTGGCACATTTAGTACTAAATATTATAGTTATTGGTTTTACACGTGGGCTTTCGACGACGCCGATTGACATTACGGTGAAGCCACTTCAACAAGTGCCTATACAGACTGTTCTCCTTCCGTCTCTGCGTTGTCTCATTCGTGTCCTAATACGAGGACGAAACATTCTAGAAATTCCGTAATAATATGAGACAGAGAGGCCGATGTGCGACGGGCACACAACGCACCTCCCCCCTCACCGGACGGCTGAGTTCAGATCTAGGAACTAAGATTACAGGTAATAATAGTATCACGTCCCCGGCGAAAATGATAGGTTGTGGTTGGCTCACAGCCTGCGGACGCTGAGTGATAGAATGAAGCGATTTGACAATGATCAGTCGACTAAAGTAGTATTTCAGCGACAGCTCTTCTCAGTCACATACAAAGTTCTCACAACAACCCAACCTTCACATCTGCATCACCTCATTACTATTCAGCCTCCTCGCAGTGCTCGTTCTTCATCTGTGGTCACACTGCCTCGTCCACCAACATCATCTCTACGGGTAACAGATCGCTCTTTTCAGTATGCTTCACCTCGTCCCCGAAACCAACTCCCGGCTTCTCTTCGTTAACCTCGTACTAACCTCTCTAATTCCAACTCACTTGTTCCTATGACTGACACTTCTTCTATCCACTCACCACTCTCATCATCCATAACTCCCTCGTTCTTTCACTCCAGGCTTAGAACTTTCCTTTACCACAAATCCTTCCCACCGTAGCCTTCTCTTTTCTCCTTCCGGACTGATTCCACGATCTCCCAGACTGTCACTGTGACTTCTGAGCATACCCGTTTGTATTTTATTTATTCTTTATCACTTTTCACTTTTTCTCCTGTGCGGTATATTAAGCTGGCTCATGCCAGCTTTTGAGCGCACGTTAAAATAGCTCTTCACATAGTTTCGTATAGCAACGTCAGCTGTTAGTGTCGTCAATCAGTTCTCAATCTGGCGTGCCTCCGTTGACAATAATTGCATTAAATACAAGGTGACATCTATACGGCACCAAAGTAAGAACGATGTTGTTAAAAGCACCAGTTTAAAAACACGTGCACAGTCCTTCGAAGAAACTCATCAAAAACGTTAATTGCGTTGATCAGCGACGGTGCGTCTCTGATATTCAGTTCTGATGAAAGAGATGAAAAGACAGATGCACTATAAGATGCACTTTGAGTGAATAAATGATGACGATGATGATGATGATGATATATGTAGTAAATGGTATCGAGCATTAATAACAAGCATGATTGGAAATTATAGCTCGTTGCTAGGTTTACAGTGCTAAATATTTACATCGCGAAGCAACGCAGCAAAGAACGCGCGTGCAGTCTGTGGAGTATCTTCGGCAAGGCTGCGGCGGCCACATTTCTGCCTCTACGTGCATCAGAAATGGCGACGGATTGGTTTCAGAGACTGCGGCAGGTCGTAGAGAACGCTACAGGTAGCCAATATCGCAGCTGCGGTGTTTGGTGACCCGGAGGCGTTGAACAGTGCAGCAGTGGCAGGTGACCTCATACATTACTCGCGAGGAGTGAGCAATCCATCGGTTCTGCGCCCCCCGTAGCTAGGCCGGGCCCTGGGCCTACCCATCAGAACGGCAGATAACTCTTCTGGTCTGAATTTAACGACGCTAAAGGCCCATTCGCATCGCCGAGACGGAACTCAACCAAACTAGTTCGGAACACATCCCGACCAACGAACTGCTAGCCAGATAAGTTCGGTTCTATTGTGGCGATGTGTACGGGCTTAAAGGTTTGTTCACAGCATCTGAACTGACCTGACCTGACTTGCAATGGCTGACCTGCAACACGTGGACCTAGTACATGACGCGTTCATCTGTCACGCGCTGCAGAGTGAGCGAGTGAGTGCGTGAGTGCGTGGATTCGTATAGCGCATAATCGTCAAGAACCCCCTAATGCGCTGGATGCACTAATATCGCGCGAAAAAGTACGTTTCATGTAGACGACTAAAACAGTCTGTGCTGCTCGTTGGATCCCGGATAAAATCCCGGAGAGAATTCCAGGCCATCGGGCCAGCAACCGTAAACGCCCGACGACCGCAAGTGTTGAGCCGGAAACGCGGTACGGCAAGTACTAGAAACTACGACGAGAAACTAGGCAAGAGAAACTTGGACGGCCGGTGTTCAGTCAGTTGTAAAAATATCTATTTCAATGCCGCCGTTCACACTGGTGTACGCGAACTCCAGTTCGCAAACGTTCAGTTTAGTTCATGTGCTGTGAACAAACCTTCACGCTTTCGCCACTTGCGGTGTTGCCGCGGCATCCCCGGCCGCAGCAGCAGCAGCAGCAGCAGCAGCCAGGATATACTCAACAGACGTCCGTGTTGACGTCATGCTGTCATTCAGCGGACTCAGACTGGCTGCCGTTCGGCGCAGACGAATCTTCGCTATACAAGCTAATGATAGATGCTAACAGCCGCCGCATTCGATCGGTAAACTTCGCGCACGGGGTCGGGACTCCGGCAACGCATACCGGCACGGCTTCGAAACGTGCTCCCACAAGATACTGGACCGGGACAACCACGTGGCGAGAAGGCTGTATAGTAAAAATAACGATGTTTCTGTCATTTGAACTGCTCGACCACGGGTTGGAAATTTAATCTGGTAGCCCAAAGTGCAGTTTTAGCACACTGGCGACTTAAGGTATGATTTCCAGCAGACAATTAATTCACAGTTTCATCCTGACTCATAACTACTGCAAAGAAGTAATCTCTTGTTCAACCGTTGAATGCTGCTGCGCGTGTTATTACCGGCACTCGGTAGTTTGATCGCGGCCTTGGTCAGATACTGCACGACCAACTGCATTGGCTTGACGTTCCCGACCGGGTTCTCTTCAAGCTTGCAGTGACAGTTCAACAGTGTCTGAACGGCCGCGCACCACCGTATCTTTCGGAGCACTGCATTTCGGTCTCCAGTGCTGACACGCGGCGGCATCTGCCTTCCGTCACCTACTTGCCGTACCGCGTTTCCGGCTCAACGTTACGGCCGTCGGGCTTTCTCAGTTGCTGGCCCGATGGCCCGGAACTAACTCCCGGATTATATCCGGGATCCAACGAGCAGCACTGACTATTTTAGGCGTCTACTTAAAACGTACTTGTTCGCGCGTTACTAGTGCATCCAGCGTATTAGAAGTTCTTAACGATAATGCGCTATACAAATCCACGCGCTCAGTCACTCGGTCACTCTTTCCTGAATTCCTGTAGTAAAATTATTGGGCAACACAAAGACGAATTTCGCAACTTTTTTAGAATGTCGTGGTATTTGAACGCCCGAAAAGTCAGAATATCACTTCGTTGAGTAACGAGTAGTGGCCGGAGACAAGTTCATAACTCGAGGATCGACGCCAGACCGGCCGTGTTACCAATCTTGCTAACCCAACCATTGACTTTGACCTTGACTTTTGGCGGACAAAACAAACAAAAAGTAATGCTTTATAATTTTAGTTGTAAACATTCAAAACATGCCGGCTTAAAAGTTTCGTATAAAAAGGCTGATATAACAAAAAATAACAATAAAACATCAGGAAACACGGTAAATGAGTACGCTTATGACCCATGCACGTCAAAAAAATCAAGGTGTAAGGTCAGGCGATTTAAAAGCTAGAGTGGAAATAAACGGACGGACACGACCGATTTCATTACCTTCTTCGCTAACGCAGTCGGTAACAATAGTAAGACAAATAACGACGTGGATATCGTAGTAGCCTACTGTTGTCACAGCACAGGCAAGATTAAAAGTTCAATCGGTTCACGTGGTTATATGGAACAGCTGTGAATGATCGGCGACCGATGCTAACCAAACAAACTGACTTAACTGCAAGCTGCCTCATGAAGAAATAGGCCCATGTCCATCTTCACTATTTGTTGTTACAGCATGTTTCCGTTCTGCAGCCGTGCCTTCAATTAGGCAATGCTACTGTCGTTATCTTTGACCTTCACCTAGAGCGTTCAGTCATCGGAAAAACTGGATAACAATGTAAAAAGAGCTGCACAGTGCCACTGTAGAGCGTGTACGTAAATTTAAACAGCAGATTATTTATCTCGAACCCACTTTTACTTTTTAGCAAACTTGTGGTGGATAAAACAAAAAGCAGTGAGCTATAATTTGAGTTGCAGCGTGAACCACAACTGCCTAAACGTTGGGCCTAAGGCAGCACCCGCATCAGTTACTGCCGCAAGTTTTATGCCGTCTCTCTCCACTCTAGCAGGACCAGCAAGCAGGCATACGTGTGTAAAAGAATTAAGTAGTTAAGAATGGCTACTGGTTTTCTTGCTTTTGGCTTGCTAATCATACTAGCTTCGCCGTCACAGGGTACGTAAAATTCTTACGGTTTGCCGTCCGCTGTGTTGTGACCACTACGAGAAATGTTCCAGAAGTTTGTTTTGGTCCGCTAAACTTGCCGATGCATTAGCTGGAAAACAACGCTGTTATTTTCTTAACCCGCATCGGCGCACGCAATGCTCACTGTGGGTTATTTCTACGCATGTCTTGAAGTTTTTTTGGTCTCTCCACATGTCTGCGTGTTGGTCGACCGTAAGCCCTACAAAACAGCTGAACCCATTGAAATGCCGACCAACACACAGACTCGCGTGGGCCCAAGGAACTGTATTAGATGGTAGTGCCCGCAGTGCGCATTGGCGCTACCTGGCGAATACGATGGATCGATCTGCGCGGCGGCGGCGGGAGGACTGTTTTCATAATTATCGTAGCAACTTGTATGTTCTGCTGCTGTTTGTTATTTTTTGGTTTATTTTTTTATTTTTAACGATCTCCGCCAGACCGACTATATCTCTAAATCTACCGGGTCGATCTTCGCCAAATTTTCATGGTTCGTAGAACTATGGCGTTTGCGTACCGTAAAAAGTGCATCTGATTCTCTGGACACAGGCGAACCAATTAACTGATTAATTGAATTAATCACATTAACTAGTTGCGCAGATGGGCGGGCTAACGTCGAGCAACAGCGAAGTGGAAGGTACAGGCGTGACTAGTGATAGTGTGTCAGTCTCGATGAACAAAGTTACTGTACGTCGGGCCCGGTTAGTTCGGAATGGGTGATCGAAGAACGCGTCGTGCAACTGGGTCAGCTTGTTACAGTTCAGTTCATGTGCTGTGAACCCGCCGGGGTGGGCTGAAAATACAGGACATCATAATAACGGACTAACCAGGAGCCCCAGCAATATGAAAGATAGGCGTAAAATGTGCTTACAGCCAGCAAGGCACGGATTACAAACTTATGGTGTCCGCTATTTAACTGAGCCAAGTAAAATCAATTGGGTGCAAAATTGGCACTTGTGCCAATTAATTATATGTAGAATTACAAACAGCTGGGAAAATGCTAATTGATTATAATTAGAATTGACAATTTTTGTTATAAAATGACAGGATAGTTAAATTACTTTAATTAATTATCCAGCACTGATATTAATCGTGTTATGTGTTATTTGCAATAAATGTTGAAATACATTTACACACGGGAAGCAAACGTGCGGTCACATAAGTTACTGGCAAATGTTAATAAGGCACTGCAAGGTCACTGCAAGGTCAATTAGTTTTGCTTGTCAGAATTCACAGGGAGCACACTGCGTGTCCTATACTGTCGCACAAAGTCGCGTAATTTCACGTTCTGTTTTTTTTCGCATCCTACGCACGTCCTACATTTTCAGTCAACCCACCCTCGGTAACGCGTTGACGGTGTTGTGAAGCGACATCGGTGGAAGTCAACGTGACCGCGTTCGGGCTGGTCCGCGGCTACGAGCAGCAAGCCATCAACAAGAAGGTCCACACCTTCCTCGGCATCCCGTTCGCCAGTCCGCCCACCGGGCACCTGCGCTTCGGGCCGCCCGAGCCGCTGCCGTCGCCGGCCGAGGACGGCACGTGGCCGGACTACGACGCCACCAACCTGCCGGCTTCGTGCTTCCAGACCGTCGACACCGAGTTTGAGCCGCGTCTGGTCGACACGTGGAACCCCAACACGAACATGAGCGAGGACTGCCTCTACCTCAACATCTGGCAACCGCAGACCGCCACAAACAAGGCGGTCATGGTGAGATTTCATTTCGTTATAATAAGGGGGGACGATTTACAGAATATCTTACATTGTATCATAAGATTATCTTAAGTTTATCGTAAGATCGGCTTACGATAGTGACTCACGACGTACTAAGTAATATCGTAACATAATTTATAGACACTATCTCTGACGATCTTACGATTTTGCAAGTGGATAAGCCTTGCATTCTTCGTAAGATGTTTTGACACTAGACGTCCTTCGTAAGTCGATCGTAACTTTGGCATTAGAAAATCGCAAGATTGTCGTAAGATATTTTGTAAATCGGGCAGCAGAACAACAAGTTGCCATGGTAATGGTAGCGAGCAGGCCGTATCGCCGAGTGCTGCCCCTTGTGAGTCACTTTGAGTATATCGACCGCGGGCGGGACATGTCTCGGCAAGTCCCAGTGTATCCCCCTCAAAGCGCACCTGTCTGTGGGTGAGGATACTAGCCCCATCTGCTGCATGGATCCTCGGGTCTCACGAGTCCATAAAACTCCACACTGCTAACGGCATTGCGATCCGTTCTGCCGGGGGGACGGGCTCATAGTTCTGACCAACAGACACACAGACAGACAGACCACGCTACTCCGTCCGCAGAAGTAGGACGCCTTCTTATGTTATGCATGCGATGCGGCCTAGTAATAATCAGGTGTCGCCCCGGGGGCTGCGAGACGATATGCCCCCCGCCGATAGCAGCAGTTCAATCCAAAAATCGCGGCGGCTCTACGTCCGTCCGCGGACGGGTCCGTAGTCCGCACATCACTGCTGGCCGGCGGTGGCTAGCTGCAGGCAGCCAGCGTGCCTATAGCCTAGGCAGCTGCGCCATAGGATAGACAGACAGACGGCAGACATACAGACGGATTGCGCTATTACGAAATGCCCCCCCCCCTTAGGGGGCATAATAATCTAACTTATAACGCACACAGTGTCGATTGAACGACCCGTGCACGGCGGCGATGCTGCCTTATGTCAAATTACCTTGACCATTTGGTCTTGCTATTCCACTCCGTGATAACCATGCCTGTCTGTGTGTGTGTCTCTTTGTCTGCCTCTCTGCCTGCGAGCATATCTCCGGAACTGCAGTCCAATCTTCACCGAATTTTCACGTTGTGATGCGTTATGTACTTCTGGCTCTATAAATGTCGTCATGTTTGAGCATAATGGCCAGGAATATAGGCGATATGAAAAACGCATATACTCAAAGTGACTCAAAAGGAGACAGCGCCGGACCGGGATATCTGTGATTGCCTTTGCCTTGTTGGACTTTAGCGCGTCCGACTGCGGTGTGAGGACCCAGGTTCGAATCTCACCGCGGACTGTTGTGTTTATCGCGATGGCTAATGCGATGTGCAGCTTTGGGCATGGGCTGCGCGTTACTGCAGTGCGTGCCTAGGTCAACTCATCCTTGCATTCCTTCCGAGTACCAGCTTCGGCTGGGTTAAGGGCGGGAATGTCACCTCTGTTGGGTAGCAGGTAACACTATGTGATGGCCCCCTCAACGCATCTGCTCTAAACTTTTTTAAGTGAGGTGGGTCGCCGGTTGATTTCCTTATCCGGAGATTCACGCGAGACCTCATTTCTGATTCAGCGCCTCTGAATGCTCATACAGCGCTTCAACTCTGCTCTGATATGGACTCCTTCTGCTTCTCTGACGAAGACCCGGACCTCTAGCCACCAGTGATATTTGTTTTTAGCTTCTAGTTTTTAACTCCGGGGATCTATACTACCTGGGGTAAACAAAAAATAATAATAATAATAATAATCAAATTTTATAGGCCTATAGCGCTTTAGGTCGTAACTTCAGAAGCGCTGATCCCATATTGCATGCGAGTTCCCATAGCGGCGAGGCCGGGTTGCTTAGCAAAGGCGAACCGGTGCAGCGTACTATGTCTAGTTTACTTATAGCTAAATTCCACTACACGGGCCCGACCGGACCCGACCAGACAAAGTCCGCGGACTTTGTCGGAGACCCGGGTCTGCGGCCCGGGTCTCGGGAAAAAGTCCGCGCGGGTCAGTGCGGGTCCGGTCGGGCCCGTGTAGTGGAATTTAGCTACTACTTCGTGCCAGGTGTGGATCTACGGCGGCGGGTTCGCGAGCGGTTCGTCGACGCTCAAGCTGTACGACGGAGCTATGCTGGCGGCGCGCAGCGGCCTCGTCGTCGTCTCGATGCAGTATCGCGTCGGTCCGCTCGGCTTCCTGTCGCTCGGCACCGACTCCGGGGCACCTGGCAACGCCGGCCTGCTCGACCAACAGCTCGCTCTGCGCTGGGTCCACGACCACATCGACCAGTTCGGCGGAAACCCGCAACAGGCCAGTACTGACTGTCGTATAGTTTATTCTATTTTATTTATCTATTTAAGACTTCAGTGCTTCGACACTGTTGGTTGGGCGTCAGGAAGAGCATCCGGCTTGTAAAAATTGAGTGATGAGGTGTTGGTGTGGTTATCTGTCTGGAGTGAGGTGCAGATCGTTTGCATACGGTCCAGCTGATGCCACCGCATCTCAAACCCCGTCGTCTCTAGCCTCATCTTAAATCCAGACTGGTTTTACCTTTCCGGTACCGGCTTACCCAGATTGTCCTGGAGAAAAGGCCGTTAAACGGGTGTAGTGTAGTAGTATTAGTTATCTATTTAAGCAAAAAGCGTGTCATTCTGCCTCTAACAGGTTGCGTGCAGTGTGCAGTGGTTGGCAGTGTAAACAAGACTAACACTGAGCACAGCAGTGTAAACCAAAACACAAAAATACGTAAAATTAACAGTACAAAATCTCAACAAACAAGTATGTTTGACCTCCTTACAGTGGGACCAAAATTTTCGCGGTCCGCCTATCCGACTTCAGCAACAAGCCCATCGGCCGCCGCTGCTGCTTTTCATCGATGGGACAGACAGACGGCAGACTGACGGACGGACGGACACTCGACTGTCTTGTAACGTTTACCGCATTCTATGCAGACCGCGTAATAGTCAGTCTTTAGTGACCTATTAAAGTTCTTCAAACTGAGTTTGTGGTCTGGCGCCGCAGGTGACGATCTTTGGCGAGAGCGCCGGAGCGGCCAGTGTCGGCTACCACCTGCTGTCGTCAGGCTCCGACCAGCTCTTCCGGTCTGGAATCATGCAGAGTGCCGCGCCCGTGGCGCATTGGGCCTTTATCGAGCCAGACGAGGCAAAGAACAGAGCCTACAAGCTGGCAGAACTGGTAAGCTGGTGTCGTGACGTTATTGACACTGCTCGAATAGTATACATACTGCATTCGTAGTATCCGTCTGTCTGTCTGTCCCGCCTATCGACCGCTGCAGCAGCATCTAGCGGGTTTGCTGCTGTGGGCCCGGCCGGGCAGGAGATATCGATCGATTGCTGCACGGCCGGCGCTCAGCAGCAACTGCGAGCAGCGTCAAGTTGTCAGCTGACGTATAGGAAGCTGAACACAGACTACTACTGATAAGTGTATTGTGGCACAGGAAACGGCGAGCGGCGTCTGTGGAGTCACAGGCGGGACAGAGAACGGAGAAATGGTTCATTTTAATTGTGTTATGGTTAAGTTTGGTGGCTCGGTAGCCGAGTGGTTAGCGTGTGGACTCAAGCGCAGAAGGGCCCGGGTTCAAATCGCAGCCGCGACGCTGTCGGGTAACAGTCTTAGGCAAACTGTTCACACCCATCGTGCCTCTGTTCACCAAGCAGCAAAATTGGTAGCAGC
>Ga0126328_10000295_pt1 | contig 11221 bp, 7 predicted proteins | sample InaspJWI13metaG_FD_97003 | JGI IMG/M metagenome (GOLD analysis project Ga0126328, IMG submission 97003) | Marine gutless worms symbiont microbial communities from Oahu, Hawaii - Inanidrilus sp. 1 OAHU.JWI-13 metaG | ecosystem: Host-associated > Annelida > Digestive system > Unclassified | place... | reverse complement strand
ACTATAAATGTAACTCAGATTAGTATGTTTGATGATAATTATCTTGCATCGTTTGCTACGTTGCGTTGCTGTTCAGTTGCACATTCATAATAGATGTGCAACGCAGACGTAGACGTAGAGGACTTACTGGCGCAGGCTATGTGCCTCTTTGCCAGCTTCTCAGGTAGGTAATGCAAAAATACATTATAACGCAGCATGGTAAAATTATGCTACAGGAAGCACTGACGAATTATTCAGTATGCTGGCAGTGACGTTATCTTGCATACTTCACGCCTTCGTCAGTCATTGAACCATGATGAACGTTTTTGTATCACGTTTTTAAATTGTTTTAACCTTTGTATTTCAGCAACTTTGTATATTCATCAGCGATAGAATGCAGTAGAACTAAATAAACTAGATACATGTTTGTTTACATGAGTTAACGCTGTTGGTTGGGCGGCAGGAAGGGCACCCGGCGTGTAAAAAACTTGAATGGTCGGGTGCTGGCATGGTTATCTGTCTGGAGTGAGGTGCAGACGTGCATATGACCAAGCTGATGCCACTGCCACTCACCGTCTCTTGCTTCAGTAAAATCCAGATTGGTTTTACCTTTGTGCTCACCCGGGTAGTCCCGGACACAGGGCCGTTAAACGGGTGTGTGTGTGTATGTGTCATTAAGTGATACAATAAACGAATATGCAATACAACAACAAATAACAGAGCGAGAGCTACATTATCAAGCGGTTTAACACACACACATAGCTTACAATTACAGCAAACTGAATACCTTCAGCGTCTGTCTGTCACATCTGTTCTGTCACAGACGTCGCCGACTCGTCGCAGGACTATGACGTCCCGGCCGGCGTGCCTCCCTACCGCGACGACATCGACGACGACTTCGGCGTCGGTGACTACGACCTGCTGTCGCCGCCGCCCACCCACCAGCGGCCGGTGAGCGACGTGGACGGCGCGTCGTCGAATCGTTCCAGCGTCACGTCGGTCATGTCCGCCGGCTCGCTGTCGTCCGGCTGTGCCAGCGTCCGCTCCGCGCACCTGTCGCCTAGAGCCGCGGCCCCGGCCAGCGCCTTCCCGTCCCGGGTGAACGGCTACGAGCCCCGGCCGCCGGCGGCGGCGCGACGGTCCTCGTCAGACACGTCCGCCGATTCCGGCATCGCGCTGTCGGTCGCCGTTCCCGCCGCCGCCCCGCCCGGTCCCGCGACGCTCAACGACGATGCGGTTCTTGGAAACGGCCCGGTGCTGGTGAACGACGCCGACTGTCTCGACTACGATGTCCCGGTGCCGAGTTCTGATAATTCGGAGACGGTCGTCGAACGGCGCTCGGCGACCCCCGAGCAGCGCTGTGCGTCCGCCTTCCACGCGCAGGTGGTCAATTCGACGACTCCCGAGCAGCGCAGTCCGTCGCCGATGATGGTCGACGGGCCGCCGCGTCGTCAAGACAACGCCAGGTGCGTGGCGGACGACGTCCGTCGTCGTCGCGTCGACGAGCCGCGCGACTGCGTCCTGCGCGCTGTCCAACGCTTCCTGGCGTGGACCGGCCGTGCGACGGCCGCTGGCGGCGACGCGGGGGCGTCGCGCCAGTGTCTCGGCCAGGCGAAGCTAGCCGGGCTGGCGGTCCGCACCTCCCTGCGGCAGCTCGTCGCCCTCGTCGACGGAAACCCACCCGAGCTGATTCGTCGTCACGTCGACCCGATCAACCGGTCGCTGATAGAAATCGACCGCCGCGTGGACGCGCTGATCGCGGCCGGGTCGACCGGGGGCGGTCGCCGCGCCGGCCGCGAGTCGTCGACCGGTTGCCGTCAACTGCTGCTGGCGGTGGCCGAGGTCGTCGCCGATCTGCCCGGCCCCGTGGCGCAGTTCGCCGACTTCGTGGCGACGAGCCCGGCCGTCCGGCTGCGTCCGCCCGACGACGTCGACGCCGCTCCGTGTTCTCCGCCACTGCCGGCCGTGACGACCCTGCCTCCAGCGGCTCCGCTGCGCACAGACAGCCACCAGCGGGACAAGCCGCCGCTGTCGCCGCAGTCGCCGTCCTCCGCGGTCGGCAACCCGCGAGCCCGCCGTCCGCCCATCGGCAAGCCGCCGCCCGTGAAACCCAAGCCGCCCAAGTCGGTCAGCTGGAAGCGGCCGCCGCAGACGACCGTGCAGCCGGGGTTGACGAACGGCTCGGCGTCGAGACCGGACGGCACGGCGCACGTCAGTTGGAATGACACGCCGTCTAGGCCGAACGAAGAGCGACGGGTGGCGGAACTGAACAAGAAGAACAACGACGACGGGTGGAACGACGACGACTGCGACTACGTGTCGATCGTACGCGAGGTGGAGCGCGAGATGCAGTCGATCAGACCGGCGCCGACCGCCTACAACCAGCCACCGCCGCCGCCGGCGACGACGACGACCACCGCCATCAGGAACGTCCCAGTGGCGATCACCGGCGACGTCGGCGCGCCGTCGCTGAACGACGACGACCGCGAGCTGCTGGCTTTCTTCTCGGCGCAGGTGCGCGCGCACGCCGCCGACGTCGACGCCGCGACGGCCGAGTTCTACCGCTGCTGCTGCGGCCCGTCCGCGCCGCTGCACCCCTCCGCGCCCCCGCCGTCCGCCGACGCCTTCGTCCGGCGCGGCCGATTCGTCGTGCTCGCCGCTCACCGGCTCGTCTACGTCGGTGACGTCATCGCGCGTCACGTGACCGATCGACAGGTGCGCGACCGGGTCTCGGCGGCCGCCAACGCGCTGTGCGACCGGCTCAAGGCGGTGGTCCGGGCGACCCGGGACGCTGCCGTGGCGACCTCGGAGAGCGCGTCCGTCGCCGTCGACGCTCGACAGATGATGATCGACAGCGTGCGTCGCGCCACCGACGACTGTCGTCGGCTCTGTGACGTCATCGGCTCTGCTGCCGCATAGCAGTAGTCCCCCGACGACGTACACCGGTGTCCGAAACAATCGGCCCCCAGTATAAATTGCTATTGTTACGTATGCGCAAACGTATTAAAACAGTGCCGTGTCCGTCCCTCCGATTGTCTGTCTCAGTTTATAGTCTGTGAGTTCTTTGTGCTAGTAAACTTTGCATGCAGTCCGTTGCTGTCAGACGTCAGGCGATCCGTTATGGTAATTAACATTGCCGGTAGTGGTACCGCTTGGAATTGAAGATGCTTCTTCTGTTTATTATAACGGCGTTCCGGTATGCAAACGTTTAGATCAAAAGTTTCGACCTGTCCGTATTTCTGTTTGAAAGTACACCATTACACTGCATGTACGGTCTCGCATCATGTCTGCTTACATCCTTCACTTTGGACATGCTTCTGCTTTCGAAAAAGAGAATGGCATAAAGTCGTATTGATTATTTCACATTTCTGCAAGTGAAAATATTGTTAATACTGTAACTCCGCAATAGCTAGTTCTTTCATTAACGAAACTTATTATTGCGGATACGTACATGTATTCGTCGCCGTGGTGAAGATTCGGGCAATTCTAACGTGCTGGCTGTACTAAACTTATTTAAGAACTAGGTTATTTTAGGCAAATTAATGCCATTTAGTATGTCAGCGTATGCAGCTATGCCAACGTACGTCGTACATTTTCACCGCTTTACGTTCTGATATGCGTCGTTTGAAGTAACTTTGCTGCCGTGTAGAAAAGTGCTATATTTATTTGTTATAGGCCCTAACGAATTGTACAGCTAAAATGCGGAGAATTTGTGTTCGAATAATAAGCAACAATGTTGCACGAGCTTATGATTACTTTTTAATGAAATTATAATATGGATAACACAAGCATTGTTTGAATACTGTAAATATTTGCATTATTGCACAACATAATTATATGTTTCAGTGCATTAAAATCCAGTCGTTAAATGTTTGTTTTTTATGGAAGCTCACAAATTCTCAGATAAATAATGTCGCGAGCTTAGGACTGAAATTCAGGAACGTCAGCGAAATGGACAGAATGAGATAAAGACCCATTTTGATCGAGGTTGCAATGAAAGACTGTGAACATATAATTAGAGAATTGACAAAAATCTTACGTCCATTAAATGCATAATTCTACATCTGTAGAAAATTTTTGGCCACAGTCGGCTATCCAAGCAGATGCCGAATGCTTTTTATGTCTGTTGTGTTAAGTTAAAGCTAAATTCCACTACACGGACACGGACACGGGCCCGACACGGACACGGACAAAGTCCGCGCACGTTGTCCGGTACGAGCTAAATTCTACTACACGGACACGGACACGGACACGGGCCCGACACGGACACGGACACGGACACGGACTTTTTTGCGGCGAAACGGACCCGCACGGACCCAACGGAGTTTCGCCGCAAAAAGTCCGTGTCCGTGTCGGGCCCGTGTCCGTGTCCGTGTAGTGGAATTTAGCTATTAACAAACGAGTTGAAACGAGCGAGCACACGTATCGTCGTCGTCGTCGACCTATTTTACGTAGTGAGAAATTTAACCACAGCAACAAAACACGTAGTCACGGGAAATAATAGCACAACATGCATACACATTTGCACGTTGTTCAGTTACATGTTTAGAATTTTAGCAGGCAGTCCCCCATTCTAAAATTTAAATGCCATAGTTCACTCACATCTATGCACCGAAAGAGACATTTGAAATTTTTAATATTAATTTACCAATTTCTCAGTTATTTCTTCAGAACTTTTTAATCAAGAACTGGACCTATATAGCGTGCGCCTGGTTGAACCAGCATGTCAATCATCTAGGCTGCAGGTCGTTTAATTTATCAGTTATCCAAGCAGACAGAAACACGCAAACGCACACTAACACTCACTGGATCGATTGCTCTACCTGGACCATTAAAGTAAGTTATGGTAAATTGTGCCATACCTCACGAGTATTGCAGGCGGCGTGCTCATCTGTTGACCGTAAGCCAACAGGTAGACGACCCACTGAAGGCTGGCGCATGGTCAGTGCGACGCCAAATCTACTGTTTGCAGCCGCAAGACATCACCGCCACTTGACGGGTACCAAATTGTACTGCTTGGCGACAGGCACATGTGTGCGAACAACTTGCCCAAGGTTGTTGCCTGAAAGCGGAACTGGCGGGAGTCGAACCCGCGACCTGTTGACTCGCGAGTTCAACCCGTAATCTTTACACCGCCAGGCCATTAACGTGGTCGGCGAAAACTCGGGACACCTTTGGCATTTTTCGGCAGCAGTGGGCAGCAGGGCAGAGATGCCCGCCGCCGATGTCCCGGTGGATTCGTGCGTCGTCGTCCTTGCTATCGAACACTGTAGTCGCGTGACGCTACAGCGTTCGTCCAGGTAGCGAGACACAGGTGTGCGTGCGGGCGGCCGGGACCCGCGCTACGCGGCATCGATTTCTCGCCGTGGGCATGCGCCGAACACCGGCGACGATGCGTCGACGTGGGTGGCGGCGGGCAGCTGACCAATTCTGCGTGCAGCCGCTGCAGGTGAGCTTGCCCGGCCGCCCCGCCGTCTGGATCGGCCTGTTTGCGTGTCGCTGCATGCCTGCCTGTCAGACCGGGTCGCGCTGCATCCCGGCCTCCATTGCCAACCGTGTCGCCGCTGCAGAATGCCGTCGATTGTTTCGGTACGTCGGCGCTATCGGTTTCGCGTTGAGGTTTCACGTCCCGCTCGACACGGAATAGGTCGTCTCGGACACGCTCGTCCCGGCCAATCTCCCGGCTTGGCACTGAAGACGCTACAGACGGCGCTGCATGACGTCATCTTGAAGCCGGAAGTGTCGGCTGCGGCAGGCGTCGCTCGGTCCCGCGATGTCACGCGGTGATCTCATCACCATCGTGTGCGTACCGCCGACTGGAGCATAGCTGTCTTGACGAATAGCGTCCGCGTACATCGAACGGTCTTGAGCTCGTCGCCAGCCAGTGAACAGACCGATGTTCACTGCAGGCTGGGGGTCCGATTCGACTGTCCACAGCCATGTTGTCTGTAGTCTGCCAGCTGGACTCTTCCGGTCAGTTCAGTTAAGTTCGTAAGGTTGATGTTCGCGTTCTCTTATAACCGAAGACCGTCACGAGCGCACCTGATCCTGTAGATAAGCCCCACAGAAGCGGAATGACTTCAGTTCTCGGCGGAAACAGTTCAGCGATAGTTCAGTGTTGCGGATAGAGGTCGGAAGGCTGTTCCAGCGGACCGGCCCGTGCATAGCTAAATTCCTTTGGCCTAACGTCTTGGCATTTGTTCGTGGCATAACAACGTCAACATGAGCTTGCGGTGACCGGTGAGAACGCCGGAAGTCGGTCGGTGGCGATGCGTGACATCGTCGCGTTTCACCCGACCGCGCGCGGCTCGGCCGTCGTTTCCGTATCCGGTCGCGCGGACCTCGTTGAGCGACGACCGGAAGTTCCCGGCGGCGCCGGCGGCGGGCTGGTGTTCAGCGCGCGGCCGCTGAAGCCGAGGCAGCGCGTCTGCGTCGAGCTGGTCCGCGGACGCCGGCGCCTCCGCGGGGGTCCCGGCGCACCGGGCGACGGTGACCGTCGGCAGGTGCCCGGCTCGGCGCGACTCGGTTTCTCCCGGCACGACCCGGCCACCGTCGCCGCAACGCTCCCGCCGTTCGCCGTCCCCGACCTCACCGACTGCGACGGGTTCTGGGCGCGCGTGGTCGGCGCGGGCGCCGGCAAGGTGACCGTCTGGCTCGACGACGACGGCGTCGCGCGCTGGAACGTCGACGGACGCGATCGCGGCGTCCTTGTGGACGAACTTCCAGTAGACGTGCCGCTGTGGCTGCTCGTCGACCTCTACGGACCAGTCACCGGCGCCAGACTTGTCCCGCCCGGTACGAATCCCTCACTGCAGCTGGTGGTTAAACGTAATTAACAAAGCAGTCGTAGCTGGTATGAGACTCCGCCCAGGTCCGCTGCTGCTTCCTGGTGGGTCAGTTTGAGTACACGCCGCGACTTCAAATCCATATTGCCCCTGTTGACTCACTTTGAGTATACGCCTTTTTGCGTCGTCGTGGCGTCATCCTTAAAACAGGAAGCACGTAACATATCGCAACGCCGACAGAGGAGGACCGAGTGAGTGAGTGAGTGAGTGATCGAGTAAGTGCGTGCATTTGTATAGCGCATAATCGTTAGAACTCCTAATGCGCTGGATGCACTAGTAACGAGCAAACAAGTACGTTTCAAGTAGACGCCTAAGACAGTTTGTGCTGCTCGTTGGATCCCGGATAAAATCCGGGAGTGAGTTCCAGGCCATCGAGGCAGCAATTGAGAACGCCCAACGGCCGTAAGCGTTGAGCCGGAAACGCGGTACGGCAAGTAGCTGACGGTTGGCGGAACGCAGATGCCGCCGCGTGACAGCACTGGAGACCGGGATGCAGTGCTCCGACAGATGCGGTGGTGCGCGGACGTTCAGACAGTGGAATTAGGTACGGCCATTATGCCCACATGCGTAAGAAATTTGGTGAAGATTGGTCGTGCGGTTTTGGAGATACGCTTGCGATTGCGTTGTTACGCAGACAACGCGCCGGCGGACGTGCTGGCGCGCGGTCCGGCCGCTGTGCGGCTCTACCAGTCGGCATGCCAGTCGTCGGGCACGAGACCGAGCTACCGGGTCAGCGCCGTCGTCATCGGCCGCGACGCCGCCGCCAGACAGCGCCTGCATCGCCTACTCAGTCCTGCCGCCAGGTGAGATGTGAGAACAAACACTCCACTCCCGCAGTCCACTCTCTCATACACTGTTTCATCGAGCGGATGCTCACTCGAACAACATCACAGCACAGCCAGAAACTGTAGGTAAAAGGAGTGCCACACCCCGTGAGGAGTGTAGGCGGAGGGCTCATCTCCCTTTCTTAGGCCGTGAGCTAGTAGGTGGATAAACCACTGAAGTCTGTGACTCATGACCAGTGCGTAGCCAGACCTAGCCTACAATCTCGCGTAATCCGGTACGAGAAAGGTAAAACAATATCGTTATGGCTTTTAATAAGACGACAGACAATGGGGTTTGGGTTCTATAGTAACCATAGCCATAAAATAGAAAATGCACCGTTTTGAGCTAGGGAGATGAAACAGACAGACAGACAGACCACCGCAGCATTGCTTAATTTTCCTATGGGCGAGAGCATAATCATCGTCATCATCATCATCATCATCATCAGTTTAATACACACGAATGCAGCATGAACAAAAATAAAACACACACAATAACACACACGAAATGATACAAAAAGACTAAAGTGACTAAACTACTTTAGAAAAATAAAACCAAAAGCTGTCCTTAATACACGTAATACTAGAGCGAACAACGTCGTGAGGTTCAAGGTGAAATTTCGCTGCCGGAGCGAAGATACTGGCATCACAACACTTTGCTGATCTGCACAGAATCATATTACCACTACACAACATTTTCTTCCAAAATAACAGTTTCTTCACGGGTAACAGGATGGATACAGGGAGACAATAGCAATAATACTGCAACAGTTTGACACTGTCATACCAATATGCATTGAATATTTTCCGAAAATCATTGTTCCACGCAACTTCAACACGTTTCTCATCACACGAACTCAAATACCAAGTATCACAGCTAAACAACAGAGAACGAAGACAGTACGTTTGTATTAGATACAGTGCAGACATTTCACATTTCATTCCGACTATTACCCATTACGTTTAAAATGTTATTAAATGTGCCATAAAATCTGCCAATAAAACTGGAGGGATCAACGGCACACTGTTTACCTCTAAAACAGCAACCAAGATACTTTTCTGCGCAGACCAGGACCAGTAGATATCTCCAAGAGTAAATAATAAATAGCCGTGGTGGATGTGGCTGGCAGCAGCCTACCGGTGGACTCGCGGCCCATGTCGGTTGGCTTAGTGTCAGGGTTGGTAGCCTGCTCCTAGTGTTCAGTCTGCGTTTATCAGATGAACCGAGTGAACTCTTACAATGGCTTTGCCATGACGACAGAACCATACACATTGTACTCGTAATCAGCATTGTCGTTGCTGTTGTTGTAATTCTTGTTGCTGTTAACGTCGATGAGAAAGACCGACAATTCCACGCGAGATACAATAACCCATTAACGAATCACTGCGGTGGAGCCATATACCTGTACCAGTGTGACGTCATTTGGATCTATAGGCCTAGGTGCGCGATCAATTCAGCAGCACCAGCACCAACACCAGCACCAGTAGTCTATAGGCACTGCACGCATCGTCGCCGTCGCTGATAGCTACTCGACGCTGATCAGTTACGTCATTCCCCCCCCCTCCTCTTTCTCTCTCTTTTCATCAACTCTTGCTAAGCATCAGACTGTGTAGAGCACATATGTCGTGTAATAGCCATTTACCAGGTGACTTGTAAAGCGACTTTTAGACTTAGTTCTCTTATCGTGAATTTTCGTGACTTGACTTTTTGTGCAGCCACATTAATCTGTGAACTTTTCCGGCGTCCCTTTCGCGTGATAGAAAGCTATGCTGCTAGCAGTACTACGAGTGTGATACCCACCATTCCAATGCCGTAATCCATGTGTAATTCTGTGCCGAGAAAGACGATAAAAGAGACTTGATACATACAGCTGAAATGTAGTGCGTGAATATGACCAACTCTGTTCATCATTGCATGCAAGTAAACAGTAAAATGCAAAATAAAACTTCTAACTAAACAGTATTTACTATTTGCTACATCACTACAAGGTGTTCCAAAAAGGGAGACACCAAACTTATGGCGGCAATAGTGCTAATTCTCAACCGATTTTTACAATTTTTTCACTGTCAGATTCTACAGTAAATTTGCAGCAAAGTACTTATTAAAGATCCCACCACACCTCATATGCGTCGCTACACTACCTTGTGAAACATTGATGTCAGAAAATGAGCGACAGTCGCGAACTAATGTAGTAATTAATGTCAATTTAGTGCCAGAAGACAAGCGGTAAACGATAAATTACATGGTACAGTAGTTACATATTTAAGGTGTGGTGGATTGTCAATAACCAAATTAAGAATGGTTTGTTGCTGAGTGTGCCAGTGAAAAATTTCGAAAATCAGTGAATATCTGGCACAGTTACGGGCAAAAAGGGGTGGATTGTGTCGTGCACTTTCTTCGTCTTTTAGCAGTGTGGTGGCCACGGACACAAAGTGCACGAGACAACCACCTTCTTGCTTGTCATTTTGCCAAATATTCACCGATTTTATTGTTTTTTACTGGTAGACTCAGCAATAAACCTTTCTTAATTTGGTTATTGACCATTCTACCATACCTTAAATATGTAACTACTGTACCTTGTAATTTATCGTTTGTCGCTTGTTTTCTGACATTAATGTTCCACAAGGTAATGTGGCAACATATGTAAGGAATGGTGGGATTTTAATAACGGTTTTAATACAAATTTACTAAAGAATCAGACAGTGAAAGAACTTGGAAAATTAGTTAAGATTTTACAGAGATATCACCATGAGTATGACGACTCCCTTTTTATGGAAAACGATATATAAGGATTTAAAGTTTGAAATGACCGTGCGCGTGCGTGAGATCGCCATGAAGGTGGAACAAGACCCAAATGCGGGTAACAGCCGCGTCGCCGAGTGCTAAAATGATCACAGAGAACCAAATCTGGCAGTCTCAGTCATCGAAGCAACACACCGATGTTAGCTATCGATACTCGAAAAGTATGACTTCTTATTAATGATCAGTGTTCTACAGCAGAAGTACAAGAACAACGTGAATGTTCGGTTCACCTTGATACTCTCTAGATAAACTTAGAAAGCTGGATATTTCGTAGGTCGAAGTTTAAGGCCACATGATGGAAAATGTTGCCGAATGGGTCGGTGCGACCTCGACTGAGGACTGTGATAGTCGTAGCAGATACGTGTGTGTGTGTGTGTGTGTGTGTGTGTGTGTGTGTATGAATGTACGACAGCAATGCGGTGATTAACGAGTCGAGGCTGAGCGTGTTGGACGAACTCAGCTGCAGTGCGATTGACATCTCGGCATCGGCGTCGTCGTGTCGACTGCAGGCCAGCATCATCGGGTCCAGACTTGCGTGGACACGTGACTCACCGGGGGGCGGCACCGAACAGTCCGACACCGGCAACGCAGCAGGTACACGCAGGGCTGCCGTGGGTATGGAGATCCCCATGGGGATCCCGATGGGTATGGGTATGGGGTGGGTATGGGGATGATCTTCCATCCCCACAGACCCATGGGGATTCTATGGGGATTTTTAATCAACCTGAAATAACGCGTTAAACATGAGATAAACGGTGTATGTTTGAGTT
>Ga0126328_10000294_pt1 | contig 11221 bp, 7 predicted proteins | sample InaspJWI13metaG_FD_97003 | JGI IMG/M metagenome (GOLD analysis project Ga0126328, IMG submission 97003) | Marine gutless worms symbiont microbial communities from Oahu, Hawaii - Inanidrilus sp. 1 OAHU.JWI-13 metaG | ecosystem: Host-associated > Annelida > Digestive system > Unclassified | place... | reverse complement strand
GATTAAGCTGACTTATGTCGGCTTTCGAGCGCACGTTAAAATAGCATCTCGTATCGTAAACAACAACAATTGCCCAGTAATAACTGGGCAATACTAGATAAATACCAAAAATTAATGGAATCGGATCACTAGTGTTAAAGTTATCATTGAAGTTGGGTGGTATAATTTTTTGCAACACAGTGTATAGAGTGGGCCCAAAAAGTGAGGCCACAAACTCATGGCCACAATTCTGTCAAATTTTAACTGATTTACAAATTCTTGGTAAATTTGCAGTAAAGTGGTTAATAGAAATCCCACCACTCCTTGCGTGTTGCCACACTACTTTGTGAAAACATTACTGTCAGAAAACAAGCGATTAACGATAAGTTACAAGCAAGAAGGTGGTTGTCTCGTGCACTTTGTGCGCCTGCCCACTACACTGCTAAGCGAGGAAGAAAGTGTACGAGACACCATGCACATTCTTGCTGGTAACTTTGCCAATTACAGATTTTAATTTTTTTTTCACGGACTGACTCAGCAATTAACCTTTCTTAATTTTGTTAGTATATAACTCCACCACACCTTAAATATGTAGCTACACTACCTTGTAATTTATCGTTAATGGCTTAAGGTTTTCTAACATGAATGTTTTACAAGGTAGTGTGGCAACATATGCAAGGAGTGCTGGGATATTTTTAAATAACCATTTTACTGCAAATTTATCAAGGAATCTTCCAGTGAAAGAGTTTTTATAAATATAATCGGTTAAGATTTGACAGAATTATGGCCATGAGTTTGTGGTCTCACTTTTTGCCCCACCCTGCAGATTCGAGTTGCCTGAAATATATGATAAGCCTACGAATTCGAGCAACATAACAGTTAGGCCCTACAACGCAACTAGAAAGAGTGCCTCGGTCAAGGATCGAAGTCAGACCGACCGCGTTACCACGACCACATGCGCTGAACTTCGCCGCCGCCGCTGGTCTCGGCCGCGCCACACCACGAGCCTCGCCGCGCTAGGTGACAGCTGATGACGTCTCAAGGGCATTTTCGGCGTGGCTAAAAAAGCTTGGCTAAAAATCCCCCTTTTCCAATAGGCCACACACGTAGGCCAGATATTGTCGTGTAACCTAGCACACACATTTTTGCATTGACCTAGCCGATAGGCTAACCGTGACCTATAACCTTGACTTCCAGTCCCCGGCGAGCTATGATCATGACCAATATACATGCAATGAAGGTCAAAGAATGATCGAGTTGCTTCAAAAGATAGAGCAAAAATAAATGGACGGACGAACAGTAGAACACGGCCGACTGCATGACAAATTGACAAGTCTCTGTGGTCAAAGCCGATGTTGATGCATAGAGTTGAGCACGACTGTTGTATATTCATTGAATCCATTTTTGTTTTGGAATGTGAGTTATTGCGAAATAGGCGTTGTTTAAAACTATATTAGTATCTGTAATATGCCTAATGATTACAAACAAGATGGCAAAAGTCTAGAACAGCAGGTACAACGCTTGTGATTTAGTAACTTGGGCGGTTGGCTAAAGATTACATGTCGTTCATTGTCGCCGATCGGGCGTGCCCAAAGTTGTGTAACATGTCACTTCGTAGTAATAGACTCTTCAGATTGAATTCAGCATACCGTCAGCTATGATAACAAGCTTGTTGTTTACAGGCTTCTGAATTAATTACTGAAGTGGCTGTCTGCTAATACCAGTGGCACGTCACTGAATAATCTGACACCAACCACTGTTCACTCAGCCCTTAATGTGAGATGATACTTAAAAGCCAGACTGACTGAGCTTGAGGGATGATATTGGCTGCTGAGTTTACTGCTAATCGTGATGTGCAATGTCTCACATATCCTGTAGACTGTACAAGATCATGAATTTTGGTACCGGTACCGTAAGTGTGTGAAGGACAAGCCCGATTTGTACTGCTGCCTGGGCAGGTTACAGCTGGTCAGCACTGCAGACAGTGTCTGACTAAATGGTGATGGGATGACAGAACAGATGAGAACACTTTTGGACCAACACAGGATGCGATGTTTTCTGTCACATCGTCTCGACGGGACACCTTGACAGACAATGGGACAGTGTGGAGCACCGGTTTATGACCGGACAGTTGATGGGACAGATGAGAAGACTCTTGGTCCACCACGAAACAGTCTTTGTGAAACATAAAGACAAAATGTATCTGAGGTTGTGTATATTCCACACATCTAATGTGTATGGGTAAAGAAAAGCACAGTTTTTGTTAGTGGTAAGCAAAACCGATATAGCTTAAGACATCCGGTAGCAACAACAATTCTAGATTATGCTCCTAGACTGTCCCATCATCTGTCAATCAAGTCGTCATCCTGTTGTGTTTTAATCAGGCTGCTGTCGACATGCTGCCATGCATTAGTGTTAAATAAATGCTTCTATTTTGGATGCACACTTTGTTGAATAGAGTTATGTTAGGGTTAATAAAGTTTAGTATCATTATCAAGTTTGTTAGTGTTGGTGTTGTGATTAGATTTGCATACAGTGTGAAGGTATAAATAGATAATTGATTATCATATTGGGGATAACTTAGTTTGGCAATATAATTATTTGAAACATATGTGGTCACATTTTTGTGCAATTGTCAGTTCTGTGATTGGTTTGCATGGTTTTTGAGCAACTCTATGAATAATACATTTTACTGTGTTGTAGGTTGCTGGGCTAGACTTGAACTCTTCTAACAGAAGAGGACAAGATTCGGCATCTGGTTAGTGTTATGGTTCAGTGCATTGCCGATAGCAGTACAGAATTGCAGTTGTTGGAGTATTGGCTGCAGAAACTGAGCTGTTAAGATATTTAGTAGCCACTGAACTGGAGTAGTGTAATTGTTTTACTGTTTGTTATTGTGCTGTAGCGATTCTGTGTGTATGTTTGTGTTGTTTCATTACGTACTTCCAGATGCCTTCTCTGCCGTGATATTGCACAGAAGTTTTTCTGTAGACTCTCGCAATGATTTTTTAAATTTACAGTTATTATTATGTTTTTTATCATTCAGGCAAGTACATCCCGCCACATCAGAGAGGCAGTAGAAGTTCACAGGCTTCTGACTCGTGGGCTGATTCAGACTCTCGTGGTGGTGGTGGTGGTGGTGGACAAGGCAAGTCGGTTGTAGCATATTGTGTGTTTTACAAGGACTTAGCAACTGCTGTGAACAGTTGACTGTGTTAATGCTGTAGTGTACTTAGTCTGTGTGATTACGCATCAAAACAATAAAAACACCAAACAGTGCAAGTAGGGCTTGCCTCGATCAGCTTTTGATCGCGATCAGATCGTTGCTTATAGTCTGCGATCACGTGCGATCAAAAGAAAGACTGATCGCGATCAACAGGCCTATAGCTACACCACTCAGGCGTGGCACAATGGTGTTCTGAGTTTCAAATGTCGCTGCCGCTGCTTGGCTGATTACAAACACAGCATGGGGAGAGCAGGAAGTTTGATCACGATCAGTGATCGCGATCAGCTGTTGATTACGGTGCAGGATCATCACCCGGCACGATCATCCTTCACTTTGTCAAGCGATCAGGCAAGCCCTAAGTGCAAGGAACAATGTTACACCCACTTCTGGCTTCTATTTATTTGTTTATTTAATAATTTATTTTGTGTAATTCCTCTATTATATAGTCATTTTTGTAATGTCCCGCATTTTTTGATAAATAATTGTAGTGCTTTTAGAATTACAGATTCTGCCTTGTGGTGGCACTGTTGTGTGTAATCAGTTAATTATTTTTATAGTCATGGAACCCCAAATGGTTTTATTTGTAGATTACCCATACTTATTTGTTGTATGCAAGACAGTTGTTGTTTTTTAAATAAACCAAATGACAATGCTTTGGTATTAATTTCATAATAGACTGTGGCATGTGTGAAATGAAACAGATACTGGCAGAAGGGGAAATTACCCACGTGGCAGCTCTCCTGACCAGTACAACTCCAGGCAGAGTCAGGGTCGTGGTGGTGGCAGTGGTAGCCAGGGCTCTCGGTGAGTAACATTTGTATGCAGCATTCTGTCTGACTGCTGGACTGTGTTGTGATACAGACTGAATGATTACTAGTATTTGCAATTATTTTTTACCCATGCAATGCTATGCTAGCGCGGGTACTAGCTGTGGCCAGGTGTCTGTATCTGTCTCACAAGTCGGAGTTCTGTCAAAACAGATGGACGGATCGAGGTGGTTTTTGGCAGGGAGGCTTCCTTTGACCTAGCCTACAGTGTATTGTAACAAAATTCAGGTGTCTATAAAAATAAGGGTACTTTCTTCTGGAACTTTGTCCTAAATTTGAGACTTAGAAAATTTTTCCACAGTAAGTCTATTGTCAAAGTGTGTTATCAGCTTAGTTCGACAAAGGTGGACGCTCATTATGTGATAAACTGGACCGTCATCAGTCAGCTAAGATGACAGTACCTCTGACCTCTGGCGGTCGACCGCTAGTTTAATCACAATGATCGTTAGCCTATTAGACTATATCAAGAGCACGATTCTGTTGCATGGGTTTATTAGTAACAGCTGATACTTGTTTCAGTTTTTGGGAGACTGTACTTTTAAATATTTATTTTTTTTGACATTTTTTGTCTGTAATAGCACACAGCGTTGTTGCAGACAGGTTAATATGGGTTGGTACTGGTACCAAACGCTGTCCACCTAGCTCCTGCTACTATACAATGTATGCTTTTGTTCATTTAATATAATACAGTGCATACATAAATATGAACATTTGTATACTGCTGCGATAGGATTGTGACTTAAAAGATGGAAATAGTGAATGTCAGTCCCTACTCCATACCACCTGCCAGAGAGTACATGTATCTGAAATCATGTACAGTAATGATCCTCTTGTCTGACTTAAGCACCAGCCTGTACAGGTATGGTGGTATCACAGGGCAATGTATATTGCAGAGGTGGCCGGACTGGAGCCTATGATAGAGAGAACATAGACAATGGTCCTCCTGGTACACCGCGGTGGTCCGATAGTTACGATGGACCAAGATCCAATAACTACAGTGGCTCTAGTCGGTGTGATGAACGCTCTGGCAATGCTCGGATGTCCAGGTAAGATTCATTTGAGGTTTCTGTGGATGACTTCTCAAGGAGTCCAGGAGTATTTTAACCAGTGTGTAAGTGTGTGATAATGGGTACTGGTTTTGGAGAGCTGATCTGATGGGTGTGGTGTACAGTGGTAGTAGCAGTGCTGGTAGCAGTAGCAGTAGTATAGTAATAATAATAATTAAAAAATAATCATAATACATGATTTATATAATGCCTTAAAGTCCAGTTACACGATACAGAGGTGGTGAGTCGTAGTAGTAGCATGGATATTTTTGTTAATCTGGCTATTTATAGTACATGATAACATAATTTGTCTAACAGCAGCCGCGGTGACCGAGGAGGCAACAGTGGATACGGAGGAAGAGATGCGGACTACAGTCCTCCGCCGGACGAGGGACGACGTGGTCCGGGGCGCTGGGATGCACTGGAGGAGGACCGTCGCGACGACCGTCGAGACGACCGTCGCGATGACCGCCGTGATGACCGCCGCGGGGCTGGTGGTGGCCGGTGGGGCAGATCCGCGGGCGGTCGCGGGGAGGAACGGGTCGGCAATGACGGCCGTTGGGGTCGGTTGAGGGAAGATGACAGCATCGACTGGTCTAAGCCACTGGCACGGAATGAACGAGTTGAACAGTAAGTGCACCTGCTGTCAGGTTTAAGAATAATAATCAGTTATAGCACGAGTTATGGAGATGATGTAGGTAACAGTGTTGGTAATACCTCTCGTGTCTGCTCTGCTCATTAATCTGAATGTGGTAATTGCTGTCAGTAAGGGCATGCAGGTAGTAAAATTCTGCTCCTCCAAATTTTTTTTGCATTAATTGCTGTCAGATGACCCCCTTCAGTGTAGCTTGACTGCTAAACCATTCACACTTGTATTGCACTTTATTTTTTGCAAAGAATGCATTAATAATTTGTTATTGACATTAACGTTAACAAACATGAATGTAGTGTATTTTTTGGCATCTGTAGATTTGTGCAAGTAATTCTCTGCACCGAAATATGTCATCTGAAGCTGCTGTTTTAGTCTTGTATTCAATCATGTTTTGTAGTTAGTGGTAAATTATTTCTGGAGTAGCCGCATTATTAGTTTTGTTGTTAATATATTAGTATTTCATAAGCCTTACTGTAGCGACATGTGAGGTATGGTTGGCTATTTTAGTGGCGGATCACTTCCTTACCAGTTTATGCTCAGTCTACAAGTGAATGGATTTTGGAAATCAGACCATATTTGAAGTTAGTTAAGGGTGTTTTCCGTGCTGTTTTCCTTTTTGTAAGACACAGTGGCTGCTCAGCAGTATTTTTGCCAAGAGTTATTTTGTGAGAAATGTTGAAATGGTAAACTTTGCTTTTTAATCTGTTACTGTATAGTAACCCTGTGTGTTGTGTGAACAGTGAGCTGTTTGGCAGCTGTAACACTGGCATCAACTTCGACAAGTATGAGGACATTCCTGTCGAGGCAACTGGCTTCGACTGTCCGCAATGTATCACCGATGTGAGATATGTGTTTATTTTTTGCTTTGAACCTCACTGTGAAGAAACTGTGGCATAGAGTGTGCCACAGAGTGAAGTGATGTGTGAATTATTGTTTATCTTGTCATATCATTGCTTTCAGTGCTTTGACACTGTTGGTTGGGCGGCAGGAAGGGCATCCGTCCTGTAAAGAAACTGAGTGGTGGGGTGCTGGCGTGGTTATCTGTCTGGATCGAGGTGCAGACTCACATATCACCCAGCTGATGCCATGCCACTTACTGTCTCTTGCTTCAGTAAAATCCAGATTGGTTTTTCCTTTCTTGTACCGGCTCACCCAGATAGTCCCGGACAGAGGGCCGTTAAATGGACGTGTGTATTATATATCAGAGAGATGAAACCTCAGTATTGTCTGTCCACCTGGTGACTGCCTGCTTGATGCTGCGTGCTTTATTAGTTAGATTATTATTATTGTTCTGCCTCTGGCAGCCCATAGGATGGGCCATGGCGGCATTGTGTCCATATGTGTATGCCTGGTGCATGTGTGCCAGTGGAGGCATTCTCCGGTCGGCTTGCGATTGACTTGTAGTTATGGTTCTTTTTGCATTTCACAGCATCTAAGCAAATGATACACGTGCTGGGCAATCTGCACTCCACTGTGTTGCAAATTTATTAAGTTCCATTTTACCCTACACTGAGATCTGTTGACATTTAACAAAGTATGTAATCAGGTGGATTAAGCCAATTTCTTCATGCAGCATGAACATTATAAATGAGTGGATGTGCAGTTGGTGCTTTTTAAAATCGATGCGATGACAGTGTGTGTCACTGTTGTATAGTTTGCTGATGTCGACTTGGGAGAAATCATCGAGAACAATGTTGCTCTGTGCAAGTATGGAAAACCGACTCCTGTTCAGAAGTATTCTATACCAGTTGTCCTGGCTAAAAGAGACTTAATGGCATGTGCACAGACGGGTAAGTGACTGTTCTGGTTTTGTTAAATGTGGTGTGGTTTTGATATGAAGTCTGCAGTTGTTCGTTAATATAATGCCTATCAGCAGTGGAGTATTTGTGTTCAGTAATTGAAAATGATTGTAATGTCTCTACTTTTGATTATTAAAACATAGATAAGCAGAAGCATTTTGACTTTACTGACCGGTAGTTTTCAGTTGCACTTTGGTATTTGTTTGGAAGCGTTAAGTTAATGGTTGCTGTAATGCGTTTTCAGAACCGGGTGGTCTTTTTGGTGGAGTTTTTCTTAGTCATATCTTGAGTGAGTCATCATGTGTGACCGCTGTATGCATGCGTAAGTTGGTGTTGTAATGTTTTGTGTCTAGCCGACATAATTTCACTGCTTTTCTTGCTAATAATATTGCTAGCTGCATTGATTGCAGGATCTGGCAAGACGGCTGCATTCATGGTTCCAATTCTGAGTCAGATATGTGTCAGAGGAAGGGAGATAATGTCTCAGAATTCGGTATGGTGCAAGTTTTTACCGCACGATGCTATGCATCCACGGTACTAGCCATGGGCCTGTGTCTGTCTGTCTGTCCGTCTGTCTGTCATAAGTCGGTGTTCTATCGAAACAGCTGAACAAATCGAGCTGATTTTTGGCATGTGAGCTTCCTTCCACCCGTCCTACACTGTTTTAAGAGGAAATTCGGTTATCTCCAATAAATAAGGGCACTTCTCTCTGTAACTTTGTCCTAAACTCCGGACTTAGAAAATTTTGCCACGGCATATCGATCGTCAAAGCGTGTTATCAACTTAGCTCGAGAAAGGTGGGCGCTCATAGCACGATAAACTGGGCCATCGTCGGTCAACTAAGTCGATAATACCTCCGAGCTCCAACGCTCGACCACTGTAGTTTATCGCACAGATCGTCCAGCGCTGTCTACAGCACGATTTTGTCGCACGGGTCAATTAGCGACAGCTGATACTTGGTTCAGGACAAATAGTTTCTGCACTGTTTTGTGGCCGTTGGCAAGATTTCAACTAACACGAAGCATCGCGAGGTCCCTCAGCGATAGCTGAGCTTTTTTTCCAAATCAAACAGCTGTTGAATGTCTGTAACTTTCGGGTGGGGCGTTAAACTCTACTCAAAACAAAATGTAACTTTCAAAAAAGTCTATGAATTTCAGTGGCGTTTTCACTGTCAGATTTAGAAATCAGTGACACATGTAATGATAGAAATCTCGCCCATCTCACCTGATTAATATTGCTGCACTACCTTGTGTTTGATAATATTCAGGGCCGCGGACGCCATGAGAGACATGATCGACAGTTACCTGTCTCACTGGTTCTGGCACCAACTCGAGAACTGGCGTCGCAGATATACGATGAAGCCAGAAAGGTTTTAGATTTTATATTATATGTCAGATTTTACTAGCAATGATCAGAAAAGGTGAAACTGTTATTCTGGAAGAAAACGCTGTGTAGTGGAAATTTGATTCTGTGTAGATTGGCAAAATGTTGTGATGCCAGTATCTTTGCTTTGGCTGCTAAATTCCACATTGAACCTCGCGACATTGTTCGTTCTAGTGTCGCACATATTGAAGACAGTTTCAGGTTTTATTTTTCTAAACTAGTTTAGCTTGTATTGTGTCTTTTTGTTTCGTTTTGTGTGTTTTATCATGTACTCTATTGTTCATGCTGTATTAGTGCGTATTAAACTAATGATGATTGTGTAATATTGTTATTTTTTTCTGTTCTGCTGACTGCTATTTGATGTGACGTGCTGTGTGCAGTTTTCCTACCGTTCACACATACGCCCGTGCGTGGTGTATGGTGGGGCGGACATCGGTGGACAGATCCGTGACCTGGCTCGCGGCTGTCACCTGCTTGTAGCCACACCTGGACGACTGGTTGATATGATGGAGAGAGGACGTGTTGGCGTGGAGAATGTCAGGTAGTCTTCTCTGACCTCCTGGTCCAGTTGTACCAATATCACCACACCCATACACACCCATTTAATACCCCTTTGTCCGGGACTAGCTGGGTGAGCCTGTACCAGAATGGTAAAACCAATCTGGATTTCACTGAAGCATGAAGCAAGAGACTGTGAGTGGCAGTAGCATCAGCTGGGCCATATGCAAGTCTGTATCTCGCTGCAGGCAGATAACCACGCCAATACCCCACCACTCAGTTTTTTACAGGCCGGATGCCCTTCCTGCTGCCCAGCCAATAGCGTCAAAGCACTGAGGGCAATATCAGTAAACTTTAACCACAGGTTAACTCAGCAGTATCGTCATGACACTGGCAGGTCACGAGATGCATCAGCTAGTTGCGGTATTGCAAAGTGGGGTATTTAATCGGTGGTTAAAGGTTACTGTGCTTTGTGCACCCAGCTCTGACTTATGCTGTGTGTCGATGAACATGGTTTAGTGAGCAAATTATTTTGTACTGCAGCCAGTAAATCAAATTGCTGTCGTAGTGTCACTTAAAATAGTCTAATCACTATCAGTGCCATCTCTGTTTTAACTGCCATTTTTCGTGGTTAGCTTCTTCTGCTTTGGTTTATTGTCCACCTGCTGTAGAAAAGAATCTCTGTGCATGAGTGGGAGAGGGTATTTTGTGGGCCAAATGTCCTCCCCATTACCAAAATGATAGTGTCAGATCATCAACTGAAATTGTCTGACTACCATTTGGTAATATTGTGTTAATTGTGTTTTTTACCACTTTTATACTGTCGATTTGAGCAAGGTAAAGGCATCCTGTGCCTGCAATTTGTCATCCTTATGACCGACACACAGCGTGTTAAATGCTGCATAATAATAATAATAATCTATTTTTTATAATCTGCTTCAATTATGCCGCCTTCAGTGCTTGCTGTGACACTGTTGGTTGGGCGGCAGGAAGGGCACCCGGCCTGTAAAAAACTGAGCGGTGGGGTGCTGGTGTGGTTATCTGTCTGGAGCGAGGTGCAGACTTGCATATGACCCAACTGATGCCACTGCCACTCGCTGTCTGTTGCTTCAGTAAAATCCAGATTGGTTTCGCCTTTCTGGTACCGGCTCACCCGGGTAGTCCCGGACAAAGGGCCGTTAAACATGTGTGTGTGTGTGCTTCAATTATGCCCAGACCCAGTTTTCCCAGAGATTCTCTTTTGAAGAATTTGCCCATGTGTGATATGTGACACGACATTTGCTCCATACAATGTCATATGACCATTGTCTTTTGTCATGTAGCATAGATGTGTTTGAACTGAATTTGGATGAAGATCTTCAAGTTGTTTAACTGAAACAGTTTGATGTAGACCACTGTCTGTTACAGATTCCTTGTTCTGGATGAGGCCGATCGGATGCTTGATATGGGCTTTGAGCCGCAGATACGTCGTATTGTGGAGAGAGATAACATGCCTCCGGCAGGAGTACGTCAGACTCTTATGTTCAGTGCTACATTTCCAAAGGAGATCCAGGTAACGTGCTGAATTTTCACCTTTGTATTTAATACATATTTTGGGGGTACAATGTCTGCGTTGTTTTGCTGAATTGTCGTCATTATCAAGTTCAAATTATATGCCTTCAGTGCCTTGACGCTGTTGGTTGGGTGGCAGGAAGGGCATCCGGCCTGTAAAAAACTTGAGTGGTGGGGTGCTGGTGTGGTTATCTGTCTGGAGCGAGGTGCAGACTTGCATGTGGTCCAGCTGATGTCACTGCCACTCACTGTCTCTTGCT
>Ga0126328_10000292_pt1 | contig 11236 bp, 6 predicted proteins | sample InaspJWI13metaG_FD_97003 | JGI IMG/M metagenome (GOLD analysis project Ga0126328, IMG submission 97003) | Marine gutless worms symbiont microbial communities from Oahu, Hawaii - Inanidrilus sp. 1 OAHU.JWI-13 metaG | ecosystem: Host-associated > Annelida > Digestive system > Unclassified | place... | reverse complement strand
GCGCAGGTTTTGCATACCGAAATTTAGGTCTTCTACGTTACAGCAGACGACAAGTCGATGACGTCATTGGTGATTTCCGACCATGTTTCCGACCACGTCCTGCTTCGGCGTAACCAATCACGGACGACTTGCTTCGCTGTGACTGGTTAGGCAGGATCGGGCTACTATTAACTCGGGCAGTCCGCCATCTTGCGATGTAACCTTTCGGCAGTGATCGGTGGCTTCACCGTCCGAGATGGGTTGGTTGGCTAGTAAGGTATCTAGATATTTATCTATTCTATGTCTATGGGAAGAACACGACGAAGGTCGCCCGTCCGGATTAGTTGGACTCAGGCTGATATCTTACACTCGACGGTGAGTCGTACGTAGTGGCTGGCGGCGCCCGACGACGCGCCGTTGTCGGCCCGACACTCGTACTCGGCGCCGCAGTAGCGCGACACGTTGCGGAAACCCAGTGTGGGACCGCGCACCAGCGCACGCTCACGTGACCAGTAGCCCGACCAATCACCGGCCGACGGCCGGTGCACCGCCGACGAATGACGGTGCCGGATGTTCTCGTCTAGCGCACAACCAACAAGTTAACGCTAGTAATAGTTAGGCCTATCAATGCTTCGATAATAATCTGGTTATGTTGAAATTAAATGCACCTTGTTCGTAGTATCACACGTAATATTTTAGCTCTCATCGCCGCACGCAGTGTTAGCTGCGGCTTGCCTGTCATGTTGTTTCGAGGTCTGTGTGTCTGTGTTGGTCGCGGCCGTGAGCCCTGCAAAACGGCTGAACTGATCGAGATGCTGTATTAATCGAGGTGCACTTAGGCGCCACCTAGCGAATACGATGAACCAATCTGTACGGTGGCGGCGATGCTGACACTGACGCACAGCCAAAGTTAACGCTATTCATTATGAACACTTCAAGACTCACTATTTCTAGCAGGCCTTTCAAGTTCCAACCGACTTAGCGCCTTTCTTACTTACTCACCGACGCCTTCGTTTGCCTTCAGTTGGATGGGCGGCAGGAAGGGCATCCGGCCTGTAAAAACTGAGTGGTGAGGTGCTGGCGTGGTTATCTGTCTGGATTGAGGTACAGACTTGCATATGCCCAGCTGATGCCACTGCCACTCACTGTCTCTTGCTTCAGTAAAATCCAGATTGGTTTTATCTTTCTGGTACTGGCCCACTGAGGTAGTCCCGGAAAAGGGCCGTTAAACTGGTGTGTGTGTGTGTGTGTGTGTGTGTGTGTTACCGACGCCTTCACTTCGGTCGGCATGCGCATGTACCTGTGGCCAGCTGGCAGTGCTGTTCGTCGGCGTCGGTGAGTCGACTGGCGCGCGCGCGTCTGTACCACGTGACTTCCGGCTGCGGAATGCCGAAGACGCTGCACGTGAGCGCGACGTCGCGACCCTCCTCCACCGCCACGTCGCCGACACTCGACAGCCGCTCGTTGATCGACGGCGGAACTGCAGTCACAGACACGCCCCGTTATAGCTAAATTCCACTACACGGGCCATTAGTCGACACAGAAGCTACATTAATTAGTGCACTTTTGTTAGAACTAGGCAGACTAAATGTAAAACATCTCATTATGTTACGTAAGGTAAAATTTTATAGAAATTTACTTCATAGTTGTAATACAGTTTTAAGTGATGTGTTTCTCATGTTTTTATTAAATAATTTTCGAAATGATTGTGTGCTGCAGACTATTTTTACGCCTAAATCTGATGCCACCATAAGTGTCTGGTGTGCTTTTGAAAATTATGTTGTCTTGTGATACATGTTGTATATATCTGTCTCTGTGTGTCCTTACTGCCTGTGTTTTGGCGAATAAAGGTTTTCATTAATTACGCGCAAGATAACCAATCAGAAGCAGTTGTTGCAATGCCGGGTATTTGAAAACATCCAATTCTGCTCACAACACGCTCGCTGTGACGCATGTTCATTTCTAAGAAATATATCACTACAACATCAGTCATTAATTGCTCCGGTGCACAACAAGAAAATGCTGTGCATAGAGCGCAATTGGCCCAAACTGTTTACATTCGTTAGTGTAGTAACGTACACACGAATAGACATCTGGGAAATGTAGAGAAAACATCCTTCGTAGCTGAAAATGCTTGGAGAAGAAACCGCAAAAGATAGATAGATATTTTATTAACCACAATAACAAACAATAACAATAACAAACAAAAGCAGTATAGTGGAAGGCTACCAGAATGAATACTCCATCAAAGCTAGTCGCCTGAACATATAAGTATAATAATTATAACTATTAGAAATAGACAGAAGACAGACAAATGACATCACACAAAGGACAAAAAAGAAAAAGAGGGACAAAGGCCAAAATTTTGGCCGTCGAGTTATTTGGTCGTTGTTTAAAGTCGCGACGCAGTTATGCGCGGTGGCGCGGCGAAACGAAACTCGGACAAAATCGTTAGTTAGAAACTTGCCGCGCTGTCGAGGACTACAATATACGCCGTGCATCGCCCGTCTCTCTCTCTCTCTCTCTCTCTCTCTCTCTCTCTCTCTCTCTCTCTCTCATATCTCAGGAGACTCTCACGGCGACGAAACAACTAACGCAAATGAGGTCGGTCGGTTTTATTACGCAGGCGGGCGCGGGTGGGCCGCGGTGGTGGGCCGGGCAGTTGTCGATCTGGGTGGCAAGGCGGGTACCTGCCTGCTCGCGATGCAGATTGCGTTGACAGTTCTTCTCCTTGGTGGGTGTCGTGGCGATGCAGAGGTTGCACGCTCGCACGGCGTCGTGTATGTCTCGTGTGTTGCGTTGACAGTTAGTCGCCTGAAACTTGACAGTTGCCAGAACTCCTGTAGTCGTCGTCGTCGTCGTCGTTGTCGTTGTTGTCGTCGTCGCGCTGTGTCCCGCGGGATCGCCCGCCCGACGTGCGCGATATTTGCATTTATATAGCACTACTGGAGGCGGCGGCGGCGTCGCCGACCGACGCTATTGCTGCGACTGGGTACGTCGACGTCTACCGCGCCCGCCGCCGTCGACTGTCACTCAACGCATCCGCCCCTCCAGAACACGCCTTGTCGGCCGCGGGACATCGTGGTGGTGCTGCGTGATCCAGACGCGACACGGACGAAACGGAAATGGATTAAAGGAAAACTGACGAAAGGGAAACCGAATTCTAATAGAAAAACGGGAAACGGACAAATGAGAAACTACGCCATACATTAACATCATGTTGACCGTGGTACAACGACGGTATGGATTTGGTAAGTAAGTGAGCTTCAAGGTGCACAAAAACAATTAGTGGCAACGCGCCGTGGTTGACTATACAGTATAAACATTGTCCTTTCAGTGACTGCTGTATAGTTCATATCCTATCGGACGTATGACGGCAGTGCGTTTCGCATTCCGGGACCGGCAGCGGAGATAATTTGGTCCGTATATTCTACATAAGGGTGGCTCGGTAGCCGAGTGGTTAGCGTGCTGAACTCAGGAGCAGAAGGGCCCATGTTCAAATCGCAGTCGCGACGCTGTCGGGTAACAGTCTTAGGCAAACTGTTCACTCCCATTGTGCCTCTGTTCACCAAGCAGCAAAATTGGTAGCAGCTTTCTTAAGGGCTGCGGGGGTAACTGCAGCCCTTGCGGAAAGTAATGGCAGCCTACCGCCGGGTTTATGACTCACATCGCCTGTAGGCTGACTGCCAAGAACCGGGATCAGCTCCAGAACCCTACGCTCGGTAATCGAGTATGGGCTACCTAGCCTACCTTTACCTTTTATATTCTACGTCAGAGATGGTGTGGTTTGGTAGCGTAAAGCCTTGCTCACAACACACGAAATGAACTGAACTGATCTTACCACCTTCATTTCAAAGATGAGTGAACCCATGAGTTGAATAACTTGAATTTGGTTGGTTGGGTGCGATTTCTTGTCAAGAATTAACCGAAAACGCACGGAATCTACGAACATATCGCATAGCAACAAGGCAGTGATTTATGCGAATGTCATATTTTTGCGAAAATATAATAGGGGCCTAATAACAGCGACGATATAGTGCACTTTTCGGTAAGTCATAACGTCTCTTTGACACTCCGGCATTATCGGTATAGAAGAATTATAGATACGGACGTTGGTTGGGTTGGATAACATACATACTGGACTGTGTCGGCGGTGGCTGGGTTGTGAAACGTCAACCCAGTGATATTTTTTGTTTCAGAAAACAGTTTACTTGGGTCTAAAAATTTTAGTTTTAATTTCGTTTTAGTTTTGCAAGTTCTTGAGTTCCCGATGTCACATGTCGTATGCTCGGTGTTGTTCCCTGGCTTGGTCTCGCAAAAATGGTCGGTAACACTTCAGATCGCGTACTGTCTACCACAGCGTCCCTGCCAATCGTATCGTCGCCGGTGCGCGGTGCGTGCGCCGCAACGTGGAATTAATGGCACGGGCGTCGTGCAATCGACCATTAATTAGCCAAGCACGAACTCGCCTCCACCAGTCCACCCCGAGTGTCGGAGATTCGCCGCCTAAGTCCCGATTAACAGTCGACTCCGACTCAAATCGACTCGGCGGCGGCGACGGCGACGTCGGGACATGGTGTCGTCTGTCTGTCAATATATCAGATCAACTGCTCAGTCCGTTCCACCGAGTCAGCAGCAGCAGCAGCAGCAGCAGTCGCAGACTTGGTCGACTAGCTTACGCAGACCATAAATCAATCGGCGAGAAAACCCCAAAACGCCAAGCCATAGCCGTTAAAACATAAGATTTTAAAATAAAAAACATAAAATGTTTATTGTACGATGAACATTTAAAACACAGAATAAAACACACTTGGCGACAGATAGTGTAGGCCGCAGTTTGAGAATGATACAGCAGACTTGTCAGACCTTTTACCGAAAAAAAACTAATGACTACAATGCATTTTCATGTCCACGTGATTACACGGAAAAAGCAGAGTTTCAGTTTTAGTGTTGAATTTTTATTGTTTTAAATTTAAATGAAAGCAGGATTATTTCACATTAATCATATTGAATAATAATTACAGTCAACTGCTTTGATGCTAGTTGGAAAAAAATAAAACATTTTTGAATAAAAATTTTCACGTCTATGTACCAAACAAACCTTACGAACTTATGCACAGTTGTAGACACGTAACGGCACCATCATCAGTTATGCGTTTATTAAGTACGGTATATCTACTTTCAACCAGTTTCATAAATTTTAATCAAAACATAACGGGAAAGTGTCAGGATTTATATATATTTAGATATAGACAGTCTATCACACAGCCATTATGAATTCCGAAGTCTCCCGTGCCCCTGCAGTCGGCAGCAGCTGTGATGTTCAAGCCTTACACGGTAATGTCGAAACACATTAACGGTGGGGTAGAAAATCTTATACCAGATATGTTGAAAATTTAATACTGAAACAATGTGAAGATTGGTCTACATTTCCCAAATTTATGTAAAAAACCAGCGTCTTGTTTTTCTCCTGAGACAGTGTATAGTACGACAGGAGTGATGAAGAACACTTCATTATCGTTTCTTCGCAGTGTACGACGCATAGTATCATCGTATAACAAGTGAGGCAGCATAGAACAGCGGTCTGTAACTGCATCAGTTGTATCACCATATCAACAACATTATAGCATCATCAGCAGCAGCATCCCTTGGAACACTAGACTGTTTGATGTCAGCCATTGTCGTCATGAGGCTACGTGTCGCAGTAGATTTCCTCATTAGCTGCAGCGTCCACGCTGCGAAACATGATTGTTACCGCAGCACCTTCCGGCGTACCGGATGACGGCAGGCAGACAACAACAAAACGCCGTCGAAATAACGACAGCAGCTCATCATCATTGATCAACGGGTATACTGTTTCCCAGTGGTGCCAACAAGAAGCTCGGCTATCGCAGAGGGACCGCGCGACGCTCGGCGTTAGTTGAAATCTTGCCAGCTGCATGCTGCACCGCTGCACGAATCACGCGAGACAGACAGCATATCGGACTCGGCAGAATTTTCTCAAATACCCACTTTTTATTCAGCTGCCTGTATGGTTGTAGCCTATACAGGTAAAAGGCTCAAGTATTGCAGAGAAAGCGTCCCTGGTCGAAAAAGCAAAATTTAGCTTCCTGCCTTTGCCTCCATTGGGGTGACTGAAGATCTTTGGCCACGGTAAAATAGAGTTTCTGGGTTACCGCAAGACCGTTTTGGCATGAATAAATGTCCAGCTATTTCGATACAATGCTGACGTGTAGCCGACGTCCTGACGGCCGGACAAACGCAAGAGACATCGGACCACTGCACATGCCGGGGCAGTGTAGCGTCGCGCGCTAAAACATCTACTTGTATGTTGAAGGCCTATATTTCAGTGTATTGGGTTAACGCTGAAGTTTCCGGTTTAAATCCTTCACACTTTAAACATCCTCAAATCGTTTTACGTCTGGTACCAGGAGATTCCTTTTCTTGGGTGAAAGAGAAACCGCGCAGTCCAACGAGAATGGATAAGATACCGGGTAACCGTAAATATCAGACCCTCATGTCCGGTGCTTTAACATGATGAGTCACTGAGCATACGCTATATTCAAGTCGCAGATTCGTTCACGAATAGGCGACGCAAAAAAGCCATTGTGTTCCAACATGCCGTCATCCATAAAACCGGAAGTACATAACGTATCGCAAACTGGTGGAAAAGGACAGAGCCATACGGCCGCAAGATAGCATCCACAAACAATTTGGTGAAAACTGAACGTACAGTTCTGGAGATACGCTCGCGGACAGACACACACAGACAAACAGACATGCTCATCACAGTACTCAGCTCTCCTACAACGGGCGGAGTAATTGCCGTGATTCTGGCGTCGAATGGTCCACGAGAGTCGTCGTGGTCGCATCGGGCAGCGGCGATATTCTGAAGTATTTTAGCGACGCCGTCGTCGCCGGGGCAGGCGGACGAGGCATGCATGAATTTTTTACACCACGGCGGCGGGCGAGGCGTCCGCGTCGCCTCTATATATACGGCTGCTGTTCCGGCGCAGGCAAGCACCCTGACCGACTACACACACACACACATCCATTTAACGGCCCTTTTTTCGGGACTACCCAGGTGAACCGGTACCAGAAAGGTAAAACCAATCTGGATTTTACTGAAGCGAGAGACAGTGAGTGTCAGTGGCATCAGCTGGGCCATATGCAAGTCTGCACCTTGCTCCAGACAGATAACCACACCAGCATCCCATCCCACCAATCCCACCCTGACCGACTAGTGTCCGGAATAATCTACTCGGCAGCGCCGAGACGGACAGTTGGCGTCACGGCAACGAGATGAGTTATAGACGTGAAGCGAATGAATTACCAACTCTTCGCGTCGCGGCGGCAGAAACTACGGCTCTCCCGTTTTAATGAGCTGCGACGATACTTTGCCGGCAATAAATACTTACTTTACTTACTTACTTATTTCACTCGCGGTCGCGTGTCTTGGACAGATGTGACTGAACACGTGAATTCTAGAAGAGAAGGGGCGGTTTGGCTCCCTTTCTGGAAGTCTGAATACCTTACTGGCCTCGACGGTCTCCCGTCACTGTAGTAACCTGTCGGAGACGGCGTACCGTACGTTTTCAGTCAGTATACCATAGCAACAACAACACCTATCCACTCTGAGACTTCTGGCATTTCCGACTGCAGGAGTGATTCTGGACATGCATGCGCACGTTTCAACCTGAGTAGCTGCATTGTATTGCATGGAGAAATGGATATGCAGTAGCGTTTCTACAAGTACGCCTGTAGGTTACATGCGTAAAACATCGTCGTTGCCAATACTAACAGTAATTATAAATGTAGGCCTATCCATCTCACTTGCAAAAGCAGTATTACATTTGTAACAGACGGTGTAAGCAATCCTTACTCAGTGTTTTACTGGCCCGAAATGTGTACACATTAACAAGGAGGGGTTGTGTCCACTTGTGTGACCCTTACCATGGCTAAAAGTGTTTTAAAAAGTGGCCACATGAGTGACCACGCCCACTTCTGTGATAAATTAGTACTGACCATGTTAACATGTCCAATGTACATTTAGGCCTATGTAGCAAATTGCAGTCTGTAGATTCCGCGAAATTTCCATAGAATGCCAAAACCCCGAAGCGAAATTCCACAGTTATGTCCGCGAAATAGAAATTTATTTCAATAGCCTTGTCATAAATATATGTTCAATGACGACGATGGTTATGATGATTGAGAGGTCTAATAAACAGCGCTGAATTCATCTCTTCGTGAAAAAGTAGCCTGCGCATACAGACGCCGATGAAATAAATTTTGACTTCAGTGAATTTTGACCGGCATATCTGGGCATGCTGGTTAATCTTTTCAGCACATGTAAGCCAAGTTCAGAGGCCAAGTTCGAAGGTGACAGTTCACGGTCGCGGGAAGAAAAGCTGTTACAGCAGTGAGTCGGTTCGATGTCGGGCGAGGGCCGATGATCGACGTGCGTGCATTAGTTATATACGTCGACAGGCGCTGTTGCTGCCGCCGCCGGGTGTAAATGCTTCGCACTGCGCCGTTATGTCTGCATCTCATAAACAGTTTTCGTTCTCGTTAACGTTCCGTGCTCATTCGAAACCCATCACCGTGGACAGCCTGTCTCCGTTCGCCGTCATTTGCCGACTGAATAATGCAGATCCGTTTAAGCAGCGCGTGACGTTTCTAGCGGAACAGTCGCCATATGGCAGGCCACGCGTAATTTCGTGCCGAAAAATTCGGTCCCATCGAAGACACTAACTGACCAAGAAAGTTCGAACCGCCTCACGCGGCTGTGATGCCGTATCGAACGCTATTCACTACACTGCTTTTCATTTAAACATTGTTGTATCGATGCGTCAAAGTAATGATAGCATGTAGGCCTAGGCCTAACATTGCACTAGCGCCCAATAGGACTAGGTGTAAAAATTTGCATTTATCAAGGCAAAGTTGTTTTTGGAACTGTTTTAGGCAGTCTGCTAAAACGTAACTCTGTGAAGAACTGAACGGCTTAATATACCACTTAAGTAGAGTTTTCTGCCCCAGGAGGCAAATAAGTAATCAGTAAGAATTGCACATAAAATGGCCTGAAAATGTTTCAAACATACACTGTTTCGGCCACTTCCAGTGACTAGTAGCATCGACCTTTAGCACGGAGTTTCCTTTTAGTGTTCTATAGCAATCGTAGCCCTAAAATGTACCGTTTTGAGCTAGGGGCGGGGACAGATAAAGAGGCCGACGGGCGGACGGGCGGATCGCAGCATCGCTTAGGCTAATCAATGCCGCATCAGCCCGCCATAGCGGACGTCCGCCATAGCGTAAGTAGGTAAGTTAACATTATACGATACGAGATGCTATTTTAACGTGCTATTTTAACGTGCGCTCGAAAGCCGACACGAGTCAGCTTCATCTACCGCACAGAACCGACAACTAAAAAGTGTAAAAACATGAGTTAACATGCCACTTACACTGAGCTGTAAACTGGTTGAAGTCTTTTTGCAATGATTTGCGATGTTTTGCCACAAAATCAGGCCCAAGATTCCGTTGTACTTTAGCATTAAATCCCGCATTTTCAGTCGCCCCCATCGAATCTGCTCACTACGGCGGCCCATCGCTATGGCGGACTGCAATCATTAATGCCGCAACTACTAACTTGCCTAGGCTATAGAGTTGTCGCGCAGTCGCAATCGAACCGAGACCTCTTGATCGCCAGCCAGTCGGACGCGTTGCCGTGTCGCCACCACTACGCTACCACTACGCCACTATAGCTACGTCGTCAGCAAGCAGGAAAGCAAGCGAGCTCACTGATCCGTACCGTTGACGTGCAGAGAGACGACCTTGATGCCGATCGGCTTGGTGTTGACCGTGCAGCGGTAGACGCCGGCGTCGTCCAGTTGCACCGCCTGCAGCTGCAGGTTCCAGTACCCGATGACAGCCGGGCTACGGTCACGGTTAGGGTTAGAATTAGGGTTAGGACTGAGGTTAGGGACGGGGTTATGGTTGGGGTGGTGCAGTTGCAGGTTCCAGTAGGCCTACCCGATCAGAGCCGGGCTAGGCTACGGTCAGGGTTAGGGCTAGAATTAGGGTTAGGATTGAGGGCCGGGGTTATGGTAGGGGTGGTGCAGCTGTAGGTTCCAGTCGCGAACAAGCGGGCGGACGACGCTGAACCGCGAGTCGTCGATCACTCGTCGTTCTTCATACGTCAGTGGGATCGAGTTCTGGTCTAGCCACGCCACCTGCCAGCCACCAGAGCAACTGGACGTCAACCGACAGAAAATGAGCGACAGTCGCGCACTAATGAACCGGGTAGTAATTAACGATATATTACAACGTACAGTAGTTACAAATCTAAGGTGTGGTGGGATTTTAAATAACCACTAACCAGATTAAGAAAGGTTTATTGCTGAGTCCGCCAGTGAATTTTTATTTTAAATCGGTGAATATTTGGCACAGTTACAGGCCAAAAAGGTGGATTGTGTCGTATACTTTCTTCGTCTTTTAGCAGAGTGGTGGCCAGGCGCACAAAGTGCACGAGACAACCACGTTCTTGCTGGTAACTTTGCTAAATATTCACAGATTTTAATGTTTTTTCACTGACAGACTCAGCAATAAACCTTTCTTAATTTGCTTATTGACAACCCCTCCATACCTTAAACATGTAGCTACACTACCTTGTAATTTATCGTTAATCGCTTGTTTTCTGACATTAATGTTTCACAAGGTAATGTGGCATCATGCAAGATGTGGTGGGATTTCTATAGCGGTTTTACCGAAAATTTACTAGAGAATCAGCCAGTGAAATAATTTTGAAAACTACTTAAGATATGACAGAGATATTATTATGAGTATGGTGTCTCCCTTTTTATGGAACACGGTGTAGGTACGCTAATAGGCCTACTAGTTCATTAATACACCTTGTATTTGCCGAGGTAGTCGATGGCGCACGGTAGGACTGCCGTGTTTCCGACCTCAGTAGTTGCGTTAGCGAGTGGCGTATCGAACGTTGGCTCTTTGCCCAGCACTGCAACCAAACAGCACGTTGCCTGTACGAGCAGGAACCACATATACCGACAGTAGAATGATACACCACAGAAAAGCAAGGCGCATTGTAGAAGAATCCACCCGGCACCCCTTGCCCGATTGACTCGTCTAGTCACGTGCTCACACTGCCGCCGTCAACATGCAGCAGGGGCGTTAGCCTGCGCATGACGCTGCAGCGGCGTTGCTGCAACGGTATCGACATCTCTGCATACTGTGCGTTACAGAG
>Ga0126328_10000291_pt1 | contig 11236 bp, 12 predicted proteins | sample InaspJWI13metaG_FD_97003 | JGI IMG/M metagenome (GOLD analysis project Ga0126328, IMG submission 97003) | Marine gutless worms symbiont microbial communities from Oahu, Hawaii - Inanidrilus sp. 1 OAHU.JWI-13 metaG | ecosystem: Host-associated > Annelida > Digestive system > Unclassified... | reverse complement strand
CATACCATCGATTTGGTCAGGACTTGTCGTATAAGTAGTTTCTGCACTGTTGCGTTGGAATTGGCAAATTTCAACTGACACGACGCATCGCGCGGTCCCTCGGCGATAGCTGAGCTTCTTGTACCTTTCTGGTACCAGCCTACCCAGGTTGTCCTGGAAAAGAGGCCGTTAAACAGGTGTAGTAGTAGCAGTTGTTGTCGTGGTAATGAGTATTTTAGTTGTTGCATGCAAATAAAGCAAAAAGCATGTAATTTCATATGGCAATGTTGACAGGTCAGACTGGTTTCACTGGTGTGATTGGTGCAACTGGTGCTAGTGGAGCAACAGGTCCTGCGGGAGTGCAAGGCACCGGAGGATCGAGCGGCATGCCTGGTGTGGCAGGAGCTACCGGCTTCACTGGTCCAGCTGGAGAGATGGGACCGCCGGGCAACACTGGATCTTCCGGTGCCACTGGACCCACTGGACCTCGCGGACCCGCCGGAGACACAGGTCTGTTCTTTCGTTTCTACTCAAGTAGCAAAATCGCTGTAAAAACAGTGAGTGCGTGTGTGTATGCTAGCTCTGAAGTGTGCCAACTGCCAGATTCTACTAGAGGGAAAATGTGTCACGTGCAACAACAACACAATATTGTTAGCAAACAGTTCAATAAAAGATGAATTGATGTGGGGTTGATGTCAGAAATGGCTAGAAAATCACCGTCTTGGAACTGGAACCTCTGGGTGGTTCTACAGGTCCATTACACCAATATAGGATATAGGCACAGTTGGCCAGAGCCTCCACACTGAACAAGGCAAGATGGAGATGAACAGTTGACACATACTTCAACCGTTTGGTGTATTAGTTGCTTGTGACTAGCTTACAGGCAGGAATTGTGTTTCAGTGACTCGTAGATGATAAAACAGTCGTCAAAACTGCTATGTTGTGCGTGTTGTTGTACAGGTGTGATGGGCATGCTAGGAGCCACAGGTGGCACTGGTGCATTGGGTCCTCAAGGTAGCACAGGTACTCGAGGCTCAACCGGAGGCACTGGCTTCACTGGAGCAACTGGGTTAGCTGGTCCAGCTGGTGCAACTGGCCTGCAAGGACCAATGGGTTCGACTGGCCCAGCGGGACCCACTGGATTCACCGGGGCTACTGGAGATGCTGGCAATACAGGTGCGTCTGGGCTGGCAGGTAGTATGGGCGCCACGGGAGAGAGTGGATCTTCTGGAGCAACGGGATTCACAGGAGTTGCTGGTCCAGCTGGCTTCACTGGTGCAGCTGGAGCAAGTGGTGATACTGGTGCTACCGGAATGATGGGAGTTATTGGACATACTGGACCTGATGGAAGTCAAGGATTTACAGGTATTTATTTGCTGTTAGACACTTTTGTTGCAAATATTTGAGTAGGAAAGTCTATTTGTAAAGCGCCTTTTGAATTAACACTCTGAAAAGTGCCTCTGACAAATAAGCCCACACAAACAAAACAGTCTTTAATTCGTAATTGAATTGTCCACATCCAATGCTATGGTCTGGCGTAATAAATCATAATAATTAGGACGAGATGTTTTGGTAGATTGTTCCAAACAGTTGCTGCAGCAACACGTAAACATTGCACACCATAGCGCTTTACCTTCATATACGGCTCAGTGACCTGTCGGTAGTTGGCTGACCTCAGCATCACATGGCCCTCAACAGAACTGACTGAATGACAGATGCTATCAAAGTAGGCAGGGAACGGACGCATCTGAACGTAATCAGTGCAATCTTGTGAGTATTAGCTGTGAATTGTCTGCAAATGCAATGAGTGGATGCACATGCAATTAATGGTCGATGGTTTTTGGTGATTTTTCCAGGTGGTACTGGAGGCACAGGTTTCACTGGTGCAGCTGGCCTGGTTGGACTGGACGGCGACACTGGTGTGACTGGGCCTATTGGAGAGTCAGGTGTACCTGGCTCAACTGGATCATCAGGTCCAGCTGGGGCCACTGGGCCAGCTGGGCCTGTTGGAGCAACAGGTTTGTAGTCGTTACATTATGGTCTTGTATCGTGGCCGTCGACAGTGCCATTATTAGGGCCACATGGCGTCTGCATGATGTGTGATGTTCACATTGTCAAGGACTGACCGCAGACCAAGTTCGATAGTGGCATTTGTCATCTAGATTCAGCAGATAAGACCTTAGTTAGTTGGTAGGAAATGCACTGCACTTGACTTGCATGATAACAACGACAACAACATTGCTTCACTGTTGTTTGGTAATCAGCAGAAGTGTCTGACCTGTGTAAAAACAGCCTGCTTTAAACGTTCCTGCGAGTCTTTACACATAGCTTTGCTGTTCTATTCATATTTGATCTTTATTTAATGTAAATCTCTCTAATTTCGTCTGCGGTTTTGCTAACTTCCGTTTCATAAGTGTTGTCATATCTCATACCGTAACTATTTGATGCGGTCACTGTATGGTGAGGTGTGCTGTGTGGTGTAGGTATTCAAGGTATCCAGGGCAACACAGGTGCTACTGGTTTACAAGGTGACACAGGTGCCATGGGCGAGGTGGGTATGACAGGGTTTCCAGGTGACACCGGTCCTACTGGCTCACCAGGAAGTGCCGGATCCACCGGAATGCAGGGAAACAATGGTGACATAGGAGTGACAGGACCTTCGGGCCAGATTGGTTTTACTGGAGCCGTGGGAAACCCAGGTGCGACTGGGCCACCTGGTCTGAGAGGCGAAATAGGAATGACAGGTGCAACTGGGCAGGAGGGGCCTGCCGGCCCTGCAGGTAGCACTGGTGATACAGGTTTCACAGGTGCTATGGGCAGCAGTGGGGAAACAGGCGGAACCGGCTCGACAGGAGCGATTGGTGATATTGGAGATACTGGAGGCACGGGACCTGCAGGGGGCAGTGGGGATACAGGACCTGCTGGATCAACGGGCGGTACTGGTCTGCAGGGCGCAGTCGGATCTACAGGTCAGTGGTGTCAGTAATCAGTCATTCAGTCTGTACACTCTCAGTAGGATGTATTGCATGTGTATGACTACATGCACTGTAGAGGCACTCACCCATCCACACGTGAAGCATTTCAGCATATATCTTTCAGGTGTACGGGTTAGCCAGCTACCTGTTAATTGTTTATCTCTACTTATTTCAAAACTTGTGCAAAACGAATATCTTATCTTACAAATAACTGTTAATAATTTGGTAGGGCAAAGTCAATAATTAAGGCTTCTGCTAATAGCTATGTCATGTGACTTTGTGCAAAGTTAGAGGTGGCATACCCCCAGTACATTGTTGTTCTGTTTGTCTGAAGTATCCAGGAAATGAACTGTTATTTATTTAAGTACTGTAACTGTTACAAGTAAACAACCGGTAATAATACTAGTCATATAAACATGATCAGATTGGTTTTTCGTTACAGGAGATACAGGAATAACTGGTGCAAGTGGGCCAGAAGGTGCAACTGGAATGCCTGGAGCGACTGGTTCACCTGGAGATACTGGTGCTAGTGGAGAAATTGGACTTCCTGGGTTTACCGGAAGTTCTGGAGGGACGGGACCCATCGGTGCTACAGGACCGGCTGGTAACACAGGAGCCATTGGGGTGCAAGGCTCCACGGGTTCTGATGGCCTACCTGGAGCAACCGGGCCTGCAGGCGACCCTGGGGACACTGGTGGAACAGGATTTACAGGACCAGTGGGAGAAACAGGTGTTTCAGGAGTTGACGGATCAGCTGGTGCAACTGGAGCCCGTGGTGCTACAGGTAACAGCAGCAGCTAAATAATTGTTATACATTTCTGTGTCACTGAATATTTTACGTTAAAGACATGCATTAGTGTATGCAATCCTAAATCAAGGCTTAGCACATGCCCGTATATAAAGTGAGGCTTTTTCTGGAGTCCACTGGACAGGCTTATGTTTCATATTAGTAAAGTATCATCAATGTTATTGTGCTATTTAAATTGACACATTGTATGAGCAATATCTGGTCTTTAGTGTTTTAACTTTGTTCGTTGGCCGACAGGAAGATTATCTGGCCTGTAAAATTTGTTCCAATTATTCCCAAAAATATTCTTTTGGCGATCCCGTCCAAACTCGTAGTTGTTCAGGAAAAGAAGGCCAGTAAACAAAAGTGCAGTGTGTTTGAGTATGTTGATGCATATACAAGCTGGAGTGTGTTGTCTTGTGCAGGCGTCATTGGTCCAAGAGGCAGCAGTGGGCCCGCTGGACCTACCGGTGAGGTAGGTGCAACAGGTTTACCGGGCGAAGCAGGTGTCATGGGAAACACGGGGGCAAGTGGGCAGCCTGGAGTGACTGGATTTACTGGCCCAGCTGGTGCAACAGGAAACACAGGTGCCTCTGGACCGCAAGGACCTACAGGTATAGACTCGATCGTTGTTGTATATTGTTGTACGTAGCATGTATCGTTTTTTCCTGGACTCTTATTCGTGCTGCCTGCATAGTATGCAGTGTAGGGTCTATATAACGGTCGGGTGTCCATCTGTCTGTCTGTCTGTCCTGCTGATAGACAGCATCAGTAACGTGAGGCTGGTTTGCTGCTGAGCTCGGGTGTGGTCAGCAGATATCGATCACTAGCCGCCGGCACACGTACCAGCCGTTGATCAGTACCTGCTGCCTGTGCCTGAGCTGTGGATGCGGGTAGCGTCATGTTGAGAGCCGAGGTTATGGAGACTCAACACAGACTTGTGTTTTTATTACGTTGATTTCTATTTTATGGGAAATAATTGTATACTGTGTAGTTGTAATTGTAATAATTGTATGCTGTATTTTTCAAATCTTGCTCCATTTTCAGTAACCTTTATAACTCAATAATTTTTTCATGTTTGCCTTTCTCTGTATTGATAGTAAGGTTTGTGGGAATTAACATCCATGAAGAAAATATTTTCAAAAATTCACATGAGCTTCATGTGACTCGTGTTTAGTGTAAGCTGCATAGCACCAGCACAACAGATGAATAGAAGTGATTGGGTGGGAGGCAGCAGTTGAAGACTCGCAGTTGAAGTGCATTGAAGTGCTGTGTGTATTATTTACAGGTGACACTGGACTGCGAGGCACTGACGGTGAGACGGGCAGTACAGGTGAGATTGGGTGGACAGGTATGACAGGTGCGCGAGGTCGGACTGGCGCCGTTGGTATGACCGGCGCCATGGGGGACACGGGCAGCACGGGCTACACGGGCGGCGTCGGCCGGACTGGAGTCCCAGGTTTCACGGGCGCGTCTGGCGGCCCCGGGGCTACCGGGGCCACTGGTGCCTCAGGCCCGTCCGGCGACACGGGGCCACTGGGCGAGCCGGGGGCGACTGGGGTGACTGGCCACACGGGGATGAGTGGGGAGCCGGGAATGCCCGGATCAACAGGAAACACTGGCGAGGTCGGCAACACTGGTGCGCCAGGTAGTCAGGGAGACACTGGTCCCATCGGCGCCACTGGAGACGCTGGTGCTTCAGGTCCCATGGGCGATACTGGACCCGAGGGCGAGCGAGGTTTTGCCGGTGCCACCGGTGCGTCTGGCAGTCGTGGAGCAACGGGCAACACGGGTGCACCAGGTGAAGGCGGTCCAGCCGGCGAGGATGGAGATCCGGGCGTGGCCGGCGCTACAGGAGAGCCAGGGACCGACGGAGACACTGGCGCAACGGGATTCACTGGGCTGGTAGGTGTGACCGGCGTGGCTGGACCTCCGGGTGATACTGGCTTCACTGGACTACAGGGTCCTGCCGGTTCTACAGGGCCAGCTGGTGCTACGGGCACTGGTGGACCGGATGGCCTACCTGGTGCAACCGGCTCGTCTGGTACTATTGGTGCTACTGGACCTGCTGGATTTGACGGTGATACGGGATTAGCTGGAACTGCAGGAGCAACTGGAGACACTGGATTTACTGGTTCGTTGTTGTCTATTGTTATTCCTTTCGTTGTCAATAGGGAACGAAAGTGTGCTGAAAATTATATTAAATGACACAATAAATTTTTTTATTAAGACTGCAATCAGCATTTTGGTAATTTCAAACTATAACAGTTTTCGTGTGCTGTTTGATAAAATTGCTTGGTATATTTTGTTTGAAAAATATATTAATATTTTAGCGTTGGAAATGGCCAGCTCAGGGGACCGGCACTGTGCCAGTTGTATTGGCACACTTTCGTTCCTTATGAGCTGATCTTTTATAGTGCACTGTATCAGGCATGTAGCAAGAATGCAATAACGACTTTTCGTGTGCATTTCACAAGAGCTAATTATGTTAACAAAAGAAGAATGGACAATGTTAAAGAACAGTATCAGTTTGCATTTGGTGATTTGTTTATCAAGTACTTCGCACTGTTGCTCACATTTAATGTAAGTGAAATTAGACAGCACTATGTAAATACTATAAAATGTCTATGATATTTTTCAGATTACCTGTAAAATTGAAGCTACTTTTTGATGGTGCATAATCTGGGTATTCCAAATTCCACTGATAACTTCTTAAGCTATCCCCCTAACTCACAAACAGACCAACAAACAATAATGACAACATTACCCCTGTCAAAAGAGACAGAGATAGCTACTACACTACTACACACATTTAACGGCCCTTTTTCCGGGACTACCCAGGTGATCTGGTACCAGAAAGGTAAAACCAATTTGGATTTTACTGAAGCAAGAGACAGCGAGTGGCAGTGGCATCAGCTGTGCCATATGCAAGTCTGCACCACGCTCCAAACAGATAACCACGCCAGCACCCCACCACTCAGTGTTTTACACGCCGGATGCCCTTTCTGCCGTCCAACCAACAGCGTCAAAGCGCTGAAGGCATACTGATTGGTATTTGTGTGTTATTGTATTGTAGGAGCGACCGGGCCAGCTGGTGGTACAGGACAGCCGGGTGACACTGGTAACACAGGCACAGCTGGAGCTACTGGCTTTACTGGTGAATCTGGTGATACGGGACCTGCTGGTGATCCAGGACCGCAAGGTTTCACTGGTGCTGCTGGAAGCTCAGGAAACACTGGAGCTAGCGGCCCGGCAGGAGCGACCGGTCCCATTGGACCTGACGGTGCTACTGGTGCCGCGGGAGCGTCTGGACCAGCGGGGGTTCCTGGGCCAGTGGGAGTGACTGGGCCGGCGGGTGATACTGGTGGCACTGGGTTCACTGGAGCACCAGGGTCGCCAGGTGATGTAGGATCGACAGGTGACACGGGATCATCAGGTGAGACAGGTGTGCCGGGAGCGACTGGAGCGACTGGTAGTTCAGGGCCGGAGGGAGGGCGCGGCTCGATGGGCGGCACTGGCTTTACTGGACCGGCTGGGTCACAGGGCTTGACTGGAGGAACGGGCCCTGTCGGCGACACTGGTCTCCCGGGTGATTCAGGACTGCCCGGCGATACTGGATTCACCGGATCTGCTGGTGGGACCGGCGAGTCCGGTGCAACAGGTGCTACAGGAGATATTGGTGATACTGGTCCTGCTGGCGCCACGGGTGGCACCGGCTCTGCGGGAGAGACTGGCGCCCCTGGCGGCACTGGACCTCCAGGATCTACTGGATTCACTGGTCCCATCGGAGCAACTGGAGCTGTCGGTGCTTCCGGCCTTCCCGGTGATGTAGGAAACACAGGAGCTGCTGGAAATACTGGGGCTGTTGGTTAGTTTCATTCTCAATACCACTATTACTGCTGCGCCCGTTTATCGGCCTCTTTTCCAGGATAACCTGGGTAAGCTGGTACCAGAAAAGAAAAACCAGTCTGGATTTAAATGAGGCAAGAGATAGTGGGGTTTTTGAATGCAGTGGCATCAGCTGGAGCATATGCAAACAATCTGCACCTCACTCCAGACAGATAACCACACAAAAATTTCATCATGACGGTTGTGTTTATTGTGATAGCTACTGCGATATGCCTTGGGCACGGGCTGTGCCTTACTGCAGTGGTTTTGTCAACTTGGCTTTGCATCCCTTCGGGGTCACAAAATCGAGTACCAGCTTTGGCTGGGGTAAGGGCAGGAATGTCACCTCTGCTGGGTGGCAGGTAACACTATGTGATCCTATATGGCATGTGAGTTCCCATAGCGGCGAGGCCGGGTTGCTTACTAAAGGCGAACCGCTATACCGCATTTACTTTTCTTACTTTATTTACACAAAAACTTCCAGTTGTTGCTGCTTTGATTGTCCCTTTGAAAAGTAATAAAACATGCAGAACAATCTTAGTTACCAACCAACCAACCAGCCACCTGTTTTACGGCCATTATATACACAGGTCAACCTGTGTTATCCGGCACTTCCAGTTAAGAACTAGAGGATTTTGTTGGTGCAAAGTTTTACTGCCCGCATGCCCTTGCTGACGCCAACCAGCGCATTTGGATTAGGGAGAAGATGCTGGAGTTATCTATAATTCTACATTGTCTCCATACAGTCTTAATTACCCTATCTACAAAAATTGTTACAAATGGTAAACATTGCTGTAGTGTATAAGCCTACCCAGAAATTACATTTATAACTTTGTGCATGTTTTTGTGACGTTTTTGTGACTGCCTCTGAATTTGTGATCGTATGGCAAGATATAATAATGCGCTGGGCACTTCCATAGTGGAAAACTTAAAGCAGTAGTCTGGTGTCTGTTTCAACCGTCTGTCTGTCTGTTCCATTTTTTAAGCATTAATGCAGTAAGTCTTTCTTCTAACGTGAATGTGTTGTGATTAATAAGCAGTGTTCTGATGCAGCCAGCATACATTTAGACTTTTCTGTTCAAGGACTGATATACTTGTTATTGTTATTATGAAGTGTGGTTCAACGGGAGCTACTGGGATTACAAGTGGCACGGGTGCACAGTGGCTTATTTATGGGTGAAACTTGTGCAGCTGGATGAAAACATTTGTAGCACTGTAAAATATTAGTTGTCAATAACTGGAGTGTATGAGAATTAAATTATGGTTGTGTGCAGGAGTTACGGGGCCTGATGGTATGATTGGCCCTGCAGGCGCCACGGGACCAGCAGGGCCTGTTGGGTTCACGGGAGACACTGGTGCCCAGGGTGACACCGGGCCAGCTGGCTTCACCGGGTCTCCAGGACCGGCGGGTTCCACAGGATTTACAGGGCTCGCAGGAGGCACTGGATTCACCGGTTCCAGCGGCGGGCCAGGTGATACAGGAGCCAGTGGTCTAGCCGGTGCAACTGGGGCAACTGGTGCCGCTGGATCATCTGGAGCTACTGGTCCATCTGGACCAGCCGGAGACACTGGATCTGTTGGAAACACTGGGGCCACGGGCGAGCAAGGTGCGACTGGTTTCAGTGGACCTGCAGGCAATGACGGAGGTGCGGGAGACACAGGTGCAACTGGGGCGACTGGACCATCCGGCAACATTGGAGCAACTGGTTTCACGGGTGTACGAGGAGCTACTGGTGCGACTGGCCTTTCTGGTGGAATCGGAGAACCTGGCGAAATCGGAATTACTGGGATAATGGGAGAAACTGGTTCCAGTGGCAACACCGGCGCAACTGGTGCAACTGGTGCAAGTGGACCGGCTGGACCAGATGGAGTAGTGGGTGCGGAAGGACCTGCAGGAGCATCGGGAGCTGCTGGTGCAGCGGGAGAGCCGGGCGCAACTGGAGATGCGGGTCCGGCTGGGGTACGCGGCGACACTGGAGCGACAGGTGAAGCAGGCACTGTGGGACATGAGGGCGAAGCTGGCTCAACCGGGACCACCGGGTTCACCGGATCTACCGGAGCTACAGGCAGTACTGGAGCCACTGGATCTACAGGCCTGGCCGGTCCGGACGGTTCATCGGGAGGTACTGGCGCCTCCGGTGGAACAGGTTTCACTGGCTTGGCAGGTCCCGCCGGTAATCTCGGTGCTACAGGAACGATCGGCGTAATGGGACCACCTGGTGTGGCTGGTCCAGATGGTTTACCGGGATCTGAAGGCAGCACTGGATTCACTGGAGTGACTGGTGACACGGGATTTACCGGCTTCACTGGGGTGATAGGACCTGCTGGGGCATCTGGCCCAGCCGGAGTGCAAGGTGTTATTGGCATGGTTGGAGATACAGGTGTCAGTGGACCACCAGGGTTCACTGGCCCACCTGGGTTTACTGGTCCTTCCGGTGACACTGGTGAGACAGGCCAGACCGGAGCAACTGGAGCCACTGGAACGTCAGGACCAGCCGGAAGTATTGGCGACACTGGCGTACCTGGTGCGACTGGTGCCAGTGGGTCTCCAGGAGCAACTGGTTCTTCTGGTAGCAGTGGTGATCCAGGTGTGAGCGGAGACACTGGTGCTACAGGTTTCACCGGCGCCGCAGGACCTACTGGCCCTATTGGACCGATGGGATTTACCGGTTCTGTTGGTGTCACTGGCGTGACAGGACCTCCGGGAGCCACTGGACCTGCTGGAATGACTGGAGCATCAGGCTCGGCCGGTGCAGCTGGAGCTACCGGGGTTACAGGTGGCACGGGTGCACGAGGACCGATGGGTACACAGGGGCCAACGGGTGAAACTGGTGCAGCTGGTGCTACTGGGCAGACGGGTTTCACCGGTGGGTCTGGAATGTTGGGACCTCTGGGGTCCACTGGTGCTACGGGGCTTATTGGAGCACAGGGATTCACGGGTGAGCCAGGACCAGTAGGTGACACTGGTGACATTGGCTTGCAGGGAGAAGTGGGTCCAGCAGGTGCCGCTGGGTCGACAGGTGCATCTGGAGGCCGTGGAGATACTGGGCCCGTGGGTAGCATTGGTCCTGCTGGCGCAACGGGACCATCGGGACTTGACGGCCCACCGGGAGTCGCAGGAAACACAGGTGCGACTGGAGTTAAAGGCGAAATGGGAGCCAGTGGTGCGTCGGGATTCCAAGGCGATCCAGGTAACACCGGGTCGAGTGGAACGATAGGTGCAAGTGGTGCTACAGGTGCTACTGGGCAGACAGGTGAGTCAGGTGCTCCTGGGGCTACTGGCAGCCCAGGCGCCACCGGCAGCACAGGTGCTTCAGGACCTGCTGGACCCGTTGGAGCTAATGGAACTGCAGGACAACCAGGCAGCACTGGTGCCACTGGACTGGCTGGGGCTACTGGCAGACAAGGTGACACTGGCTTCATTGGACCACAGGGCTTCACAGGTAGTGTGCAGTTATATCCTGTATATGATACTATGACTTCCTTTCATTTTAATGTGCTGTATTTGTATTACCAGGACACATTTATTTCATTAAAATTGATGTAGAAGTAAAGTAAATATTTTAGACTTTTGCAGCAGAAATTGGTACATCGTTACATAGAGCAT
>Ga0126328_10000290_pt1 | contig 11259 bp, 9 predicted proteins | sample InaspJWI13metaG_FD_97003 | JGI IMG/M metagenome (GOLD analysis project Ga0126328, IMG submission 97003) | Marine gutless worms symbiont microbial communities from Oahu, Hawaii - Inanidrilus sp. 1 OAHU.JWI-13 metaG | ecosystem: Host-associated > Annelida > Digestive system > Unclassified | place... | reverse complement strand
GAACCATGGTGATGTCCGCACGACAGATAGGACACGGACTTCCTATACTTTCCAGGTGACGAATACATGATTCGCAAAATCGCTGATGGTAACGTTAACTCTTACGTGACCACGAACGTTTATCATTTCGCTACCCATACACATGATGTTCCCGCGTTTTCCAGTCATGCCTTTTCCACCCCTGCGATTTGGTCCCGTGTTTTCCAGTCCTGCCTTTTCCACTCCTGCGATTTGGTCCCACGTTTTCCAGTCCTGCGTTTTCCAGTCCCGCGTTTTCAGCGTCCCCTGCGCGACGCCGCAGCCGGCGTGATCGAACCCTCGCAGTTACCGTCAACAGCAAGCTGCAAAATATGCAACACAATGTAGAATAGTAAAGGGCCGTTCACACTTACACCGCGCGTTGCTGCGCTACGCTGCGCTAGTAACTTAATGTATTTCAAAGGTGGCATTGACACATACGCAGTGCTGCGCGTTGCTGCGTTAGTAAAAACACCAGAAGCGCTTGTACCAGCGGAGCGCAGCAAAGCGCAGTGTATGTGTGAACGGCCCATAATTGCTTCAGTTAAGCATACCTGTATAGTTTTACAGTCTCTCTATCTCAAACACATTCTCACGCACAAGGGTGCAAGGTCTACGCTACGCATTTTAGCAAGTTCTGTAGCCTACGGGTAAACTACCTAGGTAACACACTTCATGCACACTTGGTAGAAATGATAAACTGCATTCTACTGTGAAAATATACGACAATGAAATTTAACACAAAACTATAATAATTTAAGACACTGTTGAGATCGTTCATTCGACAAACTCCCCCTAACCATGCAGCAACTACAGCAACTGCCAACAAGGTAACGTGTAAAAACGTAAAAAGAAATGCAAAACATACCAAAATAAAAAAAAATAAAAAACTAACATGGAATTGAAATTCTAGTAACTATCTATTTCGTTGCAATTTATAAACACTGCAAGCAAAACATATAGCAAATAATCAAATAATAAATGAACAAGTTGAAAAGCTAAAGGAAATAGGCATACGCGCATCAGATCTAGGCAGTAGGCACGGCATGCATGTCAGTGGTTTCAGCATTGCAAGCATCAGGTCACAAGAGGTCTCATGATGATGCCGAATATGTTGCAATAAGCGGTAGCTACTTCTGCAAGCAGGAGCGTGCGGAGAAAATGTGCAGGGAACAATCGCGTCGCGGTTGTTGGGGAAGGTGCAGGATGCCGTGCGAGGGCAGCGGAACACGTGGCGGCATCTCAAGTTACCTGAAGAGCAACCCGACGGAGTAAATAAACGTCCTGAAATTGTTGTGGCGATTAATTTCGGTGCCGGAGTCGAGGCGAATGTTTCCAAATATCTGAGCGAGTTTATAGCGCGTCGACGGCAAATCAGCAAACAAGACTCATATTATATTGACCGATTAGCCAGAAAAAATCACAGACGAACACCACAGTAACAGCACACGAAAACGCAGCGATCAAGTATAATAATACACACGGCGCAGCATTATTTTCTACTGCTAACACAGTAAACGTGACGTGAATCGGCGGTGAATTTTATAACTCGCGCCTAGTTTCCGCTACTACTACATCTACACAAGTAGAGCGACTTCTAAAGGCCTTTGCGAAGATATCAGTAGAGTATGATTATACTGCGGAGGAATTACGTTAACCACATTGACCACCGACAACACATCGTATGAACGCATTTTATTCTTCGAACAGTAACGGGCAGTAATTAGCTGCCAGTGGTTAACTAGTTTTGCAGTTTATCTGCTTTTTATCAGTTAATAGTTATTACTTTCTTTTACAAAAGTAGTTGGTAACTGTAGTCGGCTGTGTCCGGAGGCAATGGGTATCAGTGGAGGCAATGTTAGGGTATCAGTGAACTCTACTAGTTGGGGGGGGGAAGAACTGAGCCACGCCTGACCGTTGTCCGCCACTTCGCACCATAGCTGTACATCTGCAACGCGATTTAAAGGTAAAGGTAGCCCATACTCGATTACCGAGCGTAGGGTTCCGGAGCTGATCCCGGTTCTTGGCAGTCAGCCTGCAGGTGATGTGAGTCATAAACCCGGCTGTAGGCTGCCATTACTTTCCGTCAGGCCTGCAGTTACCCTCGCAACCCTTAAGAGGGCTGCTATCAATTTCGCTGCTTGGTGAACGGAGGCACAATGGGCGTGAACAGTTTGCCTAAGACTGTTTCCCGACAGCGTCGCGACTGCGATTTGAACCCGGGCCTTACTGCGCCTGAGTCCAGCACGCTAACCACTCGGCTACCGAGCCACCCGCGATTTAGCTGTGGTATTCTCCGCAGTGTTGCCGAGACAACGTAGCATGCGACATGACGTGAGACAACTAGTGACACACACGGCCTACGGCGACTGTCTGACTGACCGACACCGACGCACCCCACAGTAGACAACTGGCATCTTTGCTGCAGCCAACTGAAAAAAAACTTTTTATAGATCAATTTGGCAAGTGAAATTGGAATTTGGCACTGACCTTCAAAACTGGCGATCTGTCACCTTGCATCGTATTGCGCGCGTGATATTTCGAGCGATTTTCTTGTTTTTATAAATTACTTCCGGTTTTAAATTTTACTTCCGGTTCAAACACCCGACACCAGTAATAAAATATGTTTCTGCTTTCCTAGAAGGCTTAGTGGCACGGGCCATTTGACTTCATTTACGAGCATTTCATGCTATTTCGCGTGTTCCCAGTAAAGTGGCGGCTAAAGCTATTTCAGTTTCCAGTTTAGACCGAATATTTTGTAACCCACTTTCCTATCGTAATGCAGTTAAGATATTTAGCATTCTGGATGCCGCGTAGTGTTAAAATTTTGGTATTAATTTGTTGCGGATGGCAGTAGGCCTAAATGCTGAAGAGCATCGGGCAACCCTGACACCGTGACAGGTGCGCCCGTGTTAAGTCGCCGACGGCGCCGCCTTTGGCCGAGCGTTACCTGAACAGCAGCATCACGCCGTACGGAAACGTTCGAAAATTGTTGTGACGGTTTATGGCCGACTCCGGGTTTAGCTGGATTGTGCCGAAAACCTGGCCGCCCGGTCAGCAGCAGGAAATACAGTCACTTGATGCTTGATTATCCATATCTCGGAACTTCGCTTAACTATTAGTAATGACGTTACTGAACATAAATACTTCAGTCTGAAACCAAGTTTTTGACTACACAGTTACCACAATGTTTATTGACGCCGCCCGCATATTATGCAACGGTCGGCTGTCCGTTCGTCCGTCTGTCTGTCCCATCGATCGACAGCAGCAACGGCGGCCAGCGGATTTGTTGCTAAGCGAACCGCAGGCAGGAGATATTGATCGATAGCTGGTAATGCGCCTCGGTCGCCGTGCTGCAGGCGCCGGCGCTCAGCAGAAAATGCGGGTAGCGTCATGTTGAGAGCCGAGACGGAGGAGGCTTAATACAGATTTGTTAGTCCTAAACGGCTATACTGCACAAAACTGAGACCAACATCTCTGGCAAACATATAATGAAGTTTCAACCTTCATCACGAATCCAAGATTATTTATTATCGACAAAAAATAATAAATGAGCAGATTTCAAAAGCAGTTTAAAATAGCATTAGGTCTGCAGAAAAAAATAAACAGAAAATGACATAAAGCGCTTGCACTGCAAGCTTATGCGAGTTGCGCAACATGTCAAATAACTACAGTCGTAATAAGCTTACATTACAAACACAGGTCGCAGTGGTGCCTTTCTGCGATGCTTGTGTCGACTTAGCCTTCCAGCCTCCGTGGGACAATAGAATGAGTATCAGCTTACAGGCGGACTAATAATAACAAATGGCGATGGTGAATGCGAAGTCGGTTGGCTTGGTCTAAGGGTTGGCGGGCCACCCGGCGCTCAGTCTGCATTCTTGCCATAACAACAACGCCACAAACATCATCGCGGTTATTATTACTAGTACTATTTACTACGGACTTGGCTCACCTGCATGCCGATAATAGCGTAGATGAAGAACAGCATGGCAATGAGCAGAATGACGTACGGCAACGCCTGTCAATGTCACGCACAGCAGCAGCCACTATTCATCCACACCGCGCCGCGAAATCACGTCGTCAAGTTTCGTGGCGAACAGTTCCACAAGAACAGCAAAATGTGAACGCCATGCAGACTGAATCACATTCATAAACTGAAGGAGTGAAAGAACTTATAGGGAATGTTCACTTTGAGCACAAGCTGACTGCGCAATGCCTGTTCGGGCCCCGAAACTGAGAATATGCATGTACTTGTTTACTTTTACTTCATTTAAGACTTACCCAGCAGTTCCAAATACAAACACAATGTGTACAATATGCAACTTATAACAGTCTGAAAGGGTGCAGCAAGGCACGAAGTGCACGAACAACTGCTCTGAAAAAACTAGTGAAAATAAAATAAAGCAAAAAACAATCTGATAATACTGATAAGCGCATTTACAAAGACAAGTCTGTACGCGGTATTAAAAAATAAAAAGTAGTTTGTAGATAAAGTTAGTACAAAAACATGCATATAATACAAACTTACAACTCAAAAACTAAAAACTAAGAAAAATTAGTACTGCATATTGATCGTTTCAAATATAATTAATAATAATTAATACTACTAAAATCAGTAGACTGTGGTAGACTATTCCAAATATTTATGACGCGACTTGCAAAGAAACGACTTCTGGACGATTTTGCGCTTGGCTTATACCATTTAAACGGGTGTCAGACGCTAGATCTGTTTTCTGGCCGGAAGTAGCATAGGCTGGCTTTAGTTTTTTTTTAATAGGTTTTGTGTCTGTTTATTGATGCACATCTGCTTTCGTTATGTAATGTAGGCCCCTATAGCTTTTTCAGTAGGTCTACTGTTTTAAGTGAGAGGCTGAGTAGAACGTCCCAGAAATGACCGATTTTGCGTTGAGTGGGACGCAAAACCTTACTGAATCAGTCAGTAAACCATGGTGATGTGTTGTCAAAATGTTCCACATTAATATTCAAATAAATATGCAGATTATCGAAATGATCACGTAAACAAATGTAATCTGGAAACCTTGAAAGACTGAACGAACGTCCACAAGAGGATTCGTATTGTGTAACCCTGTCGAAGCAGCTTGATAAGGCGAGCAGCACGGAACAGTCGCAGAAAACCAAGGTTGATGAAGCTGTCCTGAAATGCACAGTCAAAATGGTGCCAATTAGGCATGCCAGCTTAATGAGAATATGCGATTGCCGCATATTTCGCATCTTGCAGCGTTTTTTTCTCATATTTCAGCAAAGTGCGCATATCGCATATTTTCCCGCATGAATTGGTATTTTCGACGGCAATTTTAATATTGTTTGTGTTTCTATTACCTATTTCTATTAGGTTTCATTACCTCGACCATCTGGTTGCCAACAGAATGGCACCATCCATGTTTCCGGACCCCTGTGGAACGAGATAGGGTAGTTGGTTTCAAGCAATTCTGTATCATATACTTCCGCATATTTTCGCCGCATATTTGGTGTTTATGGGGTCCGCATATTAACAAATGCTGCATAAAACTGACATGCCTAGCCAATAATTGTACGCCTACTGTACAATCAGCTGACAATTATCTAACTATAAAAAACGATAGCCGAGATGCCTTCATATCATACTACTGCTTTAAACAGAGTAAATTGAAACCAGGTAAAAAGTGCGGCGAACTATTGCTGCCAAAAAACAAGCAGTCTAGTTAGAAGCGTTAGTAGTTACTATTCTTCCTCCTATTCCGAGAGAAACTTGGCTAAAAAAAATTGCGCGCCAGCAGCAGCAAGAAGGGAGAACCGCTAAGATAAATCGCATTCAAACTGTTTGCAGCATGTTATAGGACAAGCCTACAAGGTCTTCAAAAGCGGTTCTGTTAGACAGGCCATAAGTATTTATAGACTACAGGGTGGGCCAAAAAAGTGGGGCCACAGATTCATGACCATAATTCTGTCAAATCTTAACCGATTAAAAAAATTTCACTGGAAAATTGTAGTTAAATGGATATTAAAACTCACACCGCTCCTTATGTTGCTACACTATCGAAGTTACAAGCAAGAACGCGATTGTCTCGCGCACTTCTTCGTCTTTTAGCAGTGTGTTGGCCAGGCGCGCAAAGTGCATGAGACAGCCACGCTCTTGCTGGTAACTTTGCCAAATATTCACCGACTTAAAAAATCTGTTTCACTCACAGACTCAGCAATAAACCTTTGCGAATATGTTTATTAACAACCCCACCACTCTTTAAATATGTAGCTACACTACTTTGTAATTTATCGATAATGGCTTGTTTTGCTGACATTTATGTTTCACAAGGTAGTGTAGCAACATACGCAAGGTGCGATGGGATTGTTAATATCCATTTAACTACAAATTTACCAAGGAATCTTTCGTTGGATTTTTTTAAATCGGTTAATATTTTATTATACATTAATATGCGTAGTCTGTATGGTCACTAGTCTGTGGCCCACTTTTTGGCCCACCATGTATATTATTATTGCTTCCTACTTGAGATCTGAAGTGACAATGTCTATGGTGAACCGTGCGCAATTATTTTCGCTTGTTTAGGTCATGCGACCCGGGCCACCGGCGCCACCGGCCTTTTGGAGAGAATGAATTTATCATGCGTAGTCTGTAATGTGCAACTGTCAATCTGTGCACCCTATTTGACATGTGTAACTCCTTCCAAACATAAGACTACAGATACAAAATCAAAAAGGTTACGAGACTATGATCAGTTTTGAGTGGTGGCTTGTCAAGACACATAGCCTGTTATTAGAACAACTGGTTTCAGCATATCCATTTCCCGTTTCGTTTCCTTCTGTGCTAAATCCGCAATGAAAAGAAGTCTAACGAAGAGACTACTACAATCTACATGACTGTGCAACTGATCGCGCGCGAAGAAATATGAAAAAACGCAAATTCATCGACACCATGCTTAGTTACTCAAGTCAACATCTCACGAGAACTACAACGAAATCATATTGTCTTTTCATTCCGGGAAAAGAAACGAGCATATATAACATTAAAGCTCAGTTTACATTGCCGAACTGAACTGAGTTGAAACGAGCAGTTCAGTTCAGTTCAGTCGCGGCGATATGAACAGGGCTTTACATGCAACGAGCGACATACATGCAGTTTCGTATTCGGTCTCGGCACTGGGAAAGCACGGATAGAAAGTTACACAGTAGTAAGAAATAATGCATGCAGTGCTATTTTGTGGTACATAAGATTACAAAAGAACGAGATAATAATGACAAATTGTTAGTCTATCATTGTTATCCTTTCTGTTATACTGCCAAAGAAAGATAAGGCTGCTGAAACACAAAGGTTAATCTGCCAAACTACCACAATGGCTGAAAGCAGAGAATAGTCGACTTTGAAATGTCTCTGAGATCTGACAAAATATATGCTATAAATAATGTGATGAGCGACCTTGCAGTAATATAATTCGTATATCTTACTCATACGAGCTTTATCAAATTAATCTATGTGTTATTTTCACAATGGTCTGCGTCTACTGGCTGCCGTTTGCTAAAATGTTTGGAGGAAAACGCAATATTTTCCGCAAACTGCTAATAATGGCTGATCATACACGCATCTCCAAGGGTTCTGCGCAGTGAAACTGGGCTTCTGAATGCACGTTACTAGCGCATTGGCGAGAACAAGAACCGTTCTATCACTACGCGTTTAGCACAAGCAGAGGTGATAAGTCTAACTACTTGGAAGCTACAGCTACGAAGTAGACAACCGAGACAGAACGAGTCGGATTGGAAACATGCGTACAGAGACGACGTGTCAGCGATACAGTACTTACTCCTGAACCATTTTCGCTCAGACGCTGTCATAATTTCAACAGTGCGACATCATTTACACGCGCAGCAGTTCCTTCAAATTCTACTGTGTCAGCGGACAGGATGCACGGACGATAACGACAACGAACATTGCCGCTTGCCTTTCATTAACCTCGTATACGTAAGCTTATTGTGTGCTTTACTGTGGAGCCACACGAAGTTAGCAGATTCAGACAATAATAGCCCGCCATGAAACGACCTCGTCGTTAGTATCACTGGGACGCATCGCCCGCATGCAGTGCGTGGGTTCGGCCACTTCCTACACATTTCGCATGTAGCGTGGTCTGTGTGCCTGTGTGCTGGAAACACCGGTGAGTTGTGCAAACACGGATGAACCGATCAAGATGCCGTTTGAGGAGCAGACTCGAGTGGCCCACGAGTCTTTTATAATAATCCAGATCCACGCGGAAAGGGACAATTTGAGGGGCTTTCGCCTGAGGTCGAATCCGGATGAGTGAAAAGAAAGATGCAATTGCAAAGCTGGGTGTGCGACGGCGATGTTGCCCTTGCCAAATTACTTTGGACACTTGTTTTATTTGACACCTTTAAAGCTATTCGCAAACGAAACTTTACCCCGTATAGATTCAAAGCCGGTAGGATACTTTGTCTAGCAATCTCAAAAGAACAAAAGCTCAAGTGGCTGTACAGGGTGGTCCAGAAAAAACCGCACAAACTTCATTATACCATACTAATGCAACTGTTCTACATAAAATTAAACGGATTTCAATAAAATGTTCACGGACTTAAAGGGAATAAACATTAGGTCGCAACTTTTATGCATCTGTTAAATATTCTTTGTGAATTAGCCCAATCATTTTGTTCCCAAAATTGCTGTTGTCAGCACTTCAGTTGACGATATTTTTACTACAGCTGTGTTGAATGCGACTTTAGTTATTTTTGCACTGCTGCTATCAGACATGATCTGTGCATAAACCTATTGAAACATTTCGAACACATCTTCAGCTATGGTGTCACCTTACCTTGTAAAATTGGCTACATTTGAAAATACTGAGATTACATCAAAACTAAGGCTAAATTGTTGCAATAACTTTGTATATTATGTACCGATTTTAATCATTCTTTCATGTTGTGATCAGAAATGATTTTATCACACACCTCTCATTTAGTTTTTCCATCGCACCTTAACTACGCTGTCACCTTACCTGAGAAAAGTAGCAGCAGGAGAATAACGTCGGGTCTGACAAACTTAACAAGGTAAAGTGACAACATAGTAAACATGTGGTGGAAATGCTTTAATGAATTTATGCGGTGTATATGTGCTAATCGTCCCTGACAGCAATAGTGAACAAAAGAATAAATTTGCCTTATATTTCTCAGAATAGTAGCAAAAAAGGTAATCAACTGAGACCGTCGAAAATAACTTTTTAAGCATATAAACTACAACCTAATCTTTATTGTCGAAAATTCTGAGAACATTTTGGTGAAATCAGTTTCAATTTATGTTTAACAGTTGCTTCAGTATGGTGAATTAAACCTGTGCGCTTTTTGGACCACCTTGTATATTCATAGCAAACAGACGGATCAATAATCGTATATATGACGGCTATTAAATGAGATCACTGTGAGAAACAAATCGACAGCAAAGACAATTAAATTTATATGTAATTAAAAGTAATAGAATAAAGTAAATATAATATTGTCACAGCAAAACCGGAATAATTATGAACAATCGTATGAATGCGTACATCCTTTTCGGTAACGATGACGTCGACGACGCTGCCGACGACCGTGATGAAGTCGAATACATTCCACGAGTCACGGAAGTAATTCTGTTGCAGCAACCAACCGCACGCGCGACCATGCTTAATTGTCTCATCATCACTGTTACAGTTACAGATACGCTGACAACAGACACTTGTCTGCATGAAATCATGTGTGCGGTAAAAGCTGTAGACAGTTTGTCACATGGCAAGGAGAAGCGCCGAAGGAACAAGACGCCGAAAGCTGCGATGGATGAAATATGGAGATGGGCTGGCCCCATTTATATTACGGAGCGAGTTCACCCAGCAGTTCTGGGGCGGAGCACCAACTATAAAAATTTAATATTAGGCCCTACATACGGCTGTCAGAAAGTAGCTGAATATATCAGTTTTAACAGTTTGTGGCTGCGTTTTCGCAACCTATCACCTAAGAGCTGAGAATTTCATTTTGCAAACTCATCAGCATTTTTACAACAATGCGTAATATACGCATTCCCGTTCTGTGACATTGCTGACGTTCAGAGTCACTGGCCGGTAGTGTGCGTTTACCCTCAAGCCGAAGCCGAAGATCTTGAGCAGACATTCGACGGAGAAGAGAATTGTCAGCGCCGTGTTGATGTTGCGTGTGATGTCCTCGTACAGCTCGGTCTCGGGTGTCTCGTGGGGAGCGAAGCGCTGAAACGACAACACGCGCGCAAATTACAGCCATACGTTTAACAGCGGCCTTCACACACGATTCTACGATAATTAGTATGGCGTGAATGCGTCATACTGATTCACATGATGCGTTTAAGTTGGACGTCACAGACGCGTAACAAAAATCATGATGACGAATGATGATCAATTCATGCGATGATGGCAGTGGTAAATAATTATAATAATATCAGTAATCTAACTAGTACGGTGCACAGTGTCGAGGAAATATCGAAAACAATATATCGAACCAGGAGCGCAGACAAATTACGATATATAATAAAGCTCATAATGACGACGACATGATGAAAGACGAAGATGCGGTATAGGCCTAAATGTGTACAAGTCGGAAGACCGCGTCTGCGTGAAATGTGCAAGTATACTATTATGTTCCCGCCAGCTGGGAGTTAAAATAACTAAACTTCTTCGTTTAGTGTTACGGAACAACTTTCCCTAAACCTCATCGGCTAGCAAAGCATTAACAGCTTAAACACTGTACTTGTCAGTGGGCACAATCGCCCAACAACGACTGAAACAGTAGACTTGACTTTCTAATTTCTACTCAATTCGACTCTGGCGGGATTTTTGAAATACTGGAGAGCCAAGACATTTTACTGTGTAGTGTACACCTTTAAGCTGCATCTCAGATCTGTTTTTGGTCCGTTCGGGAAAATCTCTCTATGGTGCCTGGAATAAACAAACTGCCAACATCGAACTACACTGTGTCTCATAAAAAAACAAGACACCAAACTCTTGCCCATAACTTTCCCAAATGTTAACAGATTTTCGAAATTCTTTCACTGGCAGACTCACTGGTAAATTTGCAACTAACTCGTATTGAAATATTCCACCACAACTTAAACGTGTCGCTACACTACCTTGTGAAATATCTATGTTCAAAAAATCGCAATGCTCAAGAAGTAATTGAAGCAAACTGCCATGTAAGACTTTGCCCACTCAAAAAACTGTTTTAAAATAT
>Ga0126328_10000289_pt1 | contig 11283 bp, 8 predicted proteins | sample InaspJWI13metaG_FD_97003 | JGI IMG/M metagenome (GOLD analysis project Ga0126328, IMG submission 97003) | Marine gutless worms symbiont microbial communities from Oahu, Hawaii - Inanidrilus sp. 1 OAHU.JWI-13 metaG | ecosystem: Host-associated > Annelida > Digestive system > Unclassified | place... | reverse complement strand
GCGAAAGCCAACGCCCACTCACAAGGCAGTGAGGCACTGAGCTTAGCAGAATGGCGGCTCAGACTCGCCATGTCACAGAGTCATCGTAGAGCACATGTGGAAACTTGGTGGCATGAGCAACGCCACCCGCTCATCACGTCCACGCTCTAGTGTCTCTGCCGCTGCATGGTTCACAACTGCTTATTTGTCGGGTGAGGACACCCACTTATATCGCAGCTGGCCACCATATCTGGTGGTCGTTCCCCTATCCACCACCTGGGGACACGGTTGGTAGCCTGCAGCTAGGCCCCACAGTGTCACAGTGACGATACAGATAATCCATTTAATTTTAAAACCAGTTATCATGTTGTGTATAACTTACTGTTATATTTTTGGTGTGTTATTGCTATTAATCAAATAAATTTGCATGTTTTTAGGAGGACAAGTTGTGATTTGGTGGAGCAGCACTAAGCAATGTCTGGTGGTAAGCAGGCTTTGCCGTCAGTGCAGCAGCCACGTTTACGTTCGTCGTCGTTGGCGACGGCTTCTGCAGCTGCACACGACAAAAAATCTCCGTCATCGCCGTCGCTCCAGTTTGCGACCGGCTACGAACTGAACTTGCCGCCGTCGATCCCGGTTTCGCTCGACGGCGAAGAGGGAGCTTATGCCTACACGCAGCAGTTGCTTCAGATCAACGCCGAGACAAAACCAGAATGTTATCAACCGCCGCCGAACATTACGATACGTCGTCGACTCTCCGGCGATTACGACGATGTGCTTGGAGCACCATTCCACTCATCATATACATCTGTCGAATCCACGCCGAAGTCGAGATCGGCCGAGAAACATTACATGAGTGATACTGAGTCCTCTCACTCGCCTTCTCGAGGCTTCACTTCTCGGAAAGGTGACCCTCTTCCAGAACTTCCTCAGCGGCCTAGTCGGGAGTTAGGCGGCTCGTGTGATTACGTTGGCAGCATGCTGTTTTCGGCGTGGCGGTCTTCAGCAAGCTCGGAGTCGACCGGCGCTGCAGTTGCGCCGTCCAGATATCACCAGCCACGGAGCAGCAGTGCAGACAGCGCGAGGAGACTTGTCAAGTTGAAACGGTTTTTTGCGAGGAAGCTCGGCGTCCGCGTTCCTGTGCCGAAACAAGAGTCGTTGTTATCTCATCCGTCGGCCGATGCGGAAGGTCTGCTCTATGGTAAGCTGGAGGGTGCTAAAGGCTTTGACAAACCGGGCGTCGGCGAATTACCGTGGGATCTGCCTCCGAACTATGTGGACATGATATTCACGCGAGATCCAGTCACCAACGAAAACCAGAGTGATGTCGTCGAGGACTTGTCGCAGCTGGAAATTCGCAAAGTATGAATTGTGTGAGTAGTGTCTGCCACCTTGTCCGCTCTTGTCAGTTGTGGTTGTTGAGAGTTGGGAGCATTATGAAATTGAATTAAATGCTACGTTTCGAAGTTATGCATATGTGCTGCATCACATGACATGTTCGAGTGGTAGAAAAATTAGAAAATCAGTCCTGTAGTTCAGATTGCCGGTTAATACTGAGGTAGTATTGCTTCCAGCAGTTATGATACAGTATACATTTGAAGCACAGAACTCACACGTTTGTTGTTATTCATGATAGTTAATGCCATATGTCATCGTGAGAGTGTGGCAGATTGAAGCAGAATTTGGTAAGTATTGTGAAACTGATATGTATTTGTGTGACTTCTCTGCATAAACCATTGTTTCGTACAGGGCGTGGTCATTGTATCTACTGCATACAGAACCAATCACGGCTGTTTGGAGTTGTTTTGTCGCTATTTACAGTTGTTGTGTGTTTCGATTGTCATCTGCGCATCATTTACTAGTCACCGAATGACGATCATTCAGTTGTTTGTTCGTGTAAGATTTTAGCGACTTTGTTGTTGTTCTTGTTGTTGTTAAGAGAATTGCTTGTGAGCTGAGATGTGTAGACCAGCGCTGGCAAATGTAGGTGTTAGGTTTCTAAGGCTTTTTAAAACTTTAGATTTGGAAAAATCTTAAAATTTAGGGGTTTTTTACAATTCACAATTTTTTTCTCAGAAAACTAATTGTAAGTTGTTTTCCAAGTTAGTTTGACTAAATTAGCAATTTTGTCAAGGTATGTGTAGTTAATGCTGCAGTTGGATTTCTGACAACTGTCTGCACCGTAGGTAGGCTACACCTTAAAGCACTTTACAAAATATAGAATTTAAAAACTTAACTGTTAAAAACCTTAAACACTTTTTTAAACCTAGGTTTTTTCCAGCCATGATGTAGACAGTTGGGCTCAGGACAGAAGTCAAGTGGTGATTCAATGGCGACTTCATATTCCCAAGATGGCCAAGACTGATACCATAGAGTTTTTCACCGTGCAGAGATAACGAGACTGCCTTTTTAACAACGGTCCGATTTACTGAACGTGTTGTGCAGACTGCAAAACTAACTGTGCATTGTTGTATATAGCTGTAGGTGTTCATAAGTTGTATATTCAGCTGCCAAATGGCATCATTTTGTACAGTGCAGATGAGTGAGCAGTAACAGTGACTGGGAGGAAGGTAGGACTAATGGTACAGCTGTTGTCGTTGCATAATATTTTCAGCACTTTCCTTTCATGATCGAACGTTGGTTCGTAGCTGTTGCCATTAATGCACACGTTTTACACATCTAGTTCACAGCTGAAAGTAGTTCTCACAGTTATTAGCTCATGCAGTGATGATGTATATTTCCGCGGTCATCGTTATTGTATTATATTGTCCACGTTACCGAGCTGAACTCTGTTGTATATTCACCATATGCAGCAGCAGTAACGTTTCAGGACACATTAGACAGTGGCACTTTTTGAACTTCCATGGCTGTTGGCCACAGCATAGCAGCACATTGAACAGGCTGTGTTTTTAATTTATTTAGAGATCATAAATAACTCTGAGTGTCTGTGCACAGGGTCAATGTTTACTGGTGGTAGTTACGTGATTATTTATTTTTATTAGAACTGTGCTTTACTGAAGGTTCTTTGCATGTTGGGAAAATGGTACAGTTAAGTGCATTAGCATCCATGAAATTATGAATCCTGTGGCTAAGACTAATGATTGTACTAGGCATACTGCACTGTGTTTCAAAAATGAACATATTTATTTTTTATTGAATTATTCAGTGAAAATTTGGTCAGTTTTGATAAATTTTGTTAGATACTGGCAGTGGATTGGTAGATTACCTAAAGTGCTTTGACACTTGATTGGGCATCAGGGAGAGCATCCAGCCTGTAAAAATTGTTGTTGGTTTGGTTGTCTGTCTGGAGCGAGGTGCAGATTGTTTGCATATGGTCCAACTGATGCCACTGACATCCCAAAACCCCGTCATCTCTTGCCTCATTTAAATCCAGACTGGTTTTACCTTTCTGGTACTGGCTCACCCAGGTTGTCCTGGAAAAGAGGCCGTTAAACGGGTGTAGTAGTAGTCGTAGTAGTTTGGTAGATAGGAATCTGAAGAAATTGTGTTTGTGAAATTGCCTTCCACACCTAAAAATGTCACTACGCTGCCTTGTGAAATTCACAAAAGTCGTTTTCGTAAGTTTAGTGCAGCTTCTCCTGGACAAGCTTTCAGAGCATGAAATTGGGCGTTTTTTTCATGAATAACATACTGTTCACTGTGGCTCCTCTGCAAGGTTACAGAATTATCAATTACCACATATGCCTATCTATGTGGCAGCTACAGCCAAGAAATGCTTGCCAGTTGTATGTATTCCTTTGCATTTTCAGCAAATTCATAACTGGTTGAATGCCAGTGCAGCATGGTGGATAATGCAACTGAATGTGGATGCATATGTACAGCAGCAAATTGCTAATTAGATTAAATTGTTTGGGTAATTTACTTTAGGGTTTGTTTTGTTTCTGTGTCCTGTCAGCTAGACCAGTTTTTGAAAGTGCCAGTAATACTTGTATGAAAGTCTACGTAGTTCCAGTTATATGTAGTTCCAGTCAGCATTTCGCTCTGCTGTAGGTTACCAAATGTTTAATGACTGCACACTGAGAGCATGGTGCGGTGTCTCTGTAATTTTCTCATCTAGCTGTTTGTGGATACTCGTGCATTGTTCAGTGTCTGCCGAATGTCGGTTTCTTCCCATCAACTCAACCGTTGCTGCTTTTCTTATCAGAATGAATTCACCTGATGCGTAAAGAAGTTAAATGTGTCCATTTACGTTCGTTGTACACCAACAGTGATTGTGGTAGGCTGTTTACTGTCAAGGTATTTAAGTGTGTGTGGTGAAAGTTTTCAAACGTCTGGCATTTTTGTAGCCGCTAACGTTTTCATTTCACATATATGGCACAACGGTTTGTGTGGTACAGAAGATTAGTTTTAGGTAAAAATTTGCAGGCGTGTTTATACTTTTTGAATTATGAGTCATGCATACATTTGCACATACAGTATTTAGCATTTGCAACAGATGGACTTGAATGAACATTTTTTGTGCAGAGACTGCAACCCTACTAGGCTTTCTCCACTAATGTTGATGAATTTTTCAGTTACTGTACTGGACTTATATTGTAAATTACAATCTTAAAGGTATGATATAATCTTAATTTGTATTGAAAAGGCTGTTGAAATCCAGCTAATCTCTGCCAATGCTTTCCTAGGATTTCTTCTTAGCCAGACAGGCAAAATAGATTTATTTTGTATATAACTTTCCTACTAGTGTTCTTGTAACTACATTACATATCTTACATTGCATACTTCCCACATAATTTGATTCCACATTAGTGTCAAAATTTCACTGTTTGTATCTTTACATATGTCCTGGCCATCCAGTTTGTTTCATTAGAATGCATTCATTAGTTTCTAACTAATCTTAACAGACATAAGAACAAAACAGGACAAAAACACCTTATCGGTGGTTATTAACTGTACCGCAGCATCTGCTCATGCCAGCTGTCCGTATTTGTAGATTATCAGAACCCACATGGTCAGCATTTTGGCTTTAAAGGTGGGAAGATGTAACAGTCCACTAGATACATTGGTCTTTATTCTTGAAGACTTTGATAGCAAGAAAGCACGAATAGGGTGAAAAATATTGACCCTGTATTTTTGATTGAACGTGTGATGTGATTGCTGTTATAGAGAGCATATTTTAGTAATGTGTGCAATTGCATCATCTTTTGTATGTTGTGATACATTACAGTTGTTACCAGTTGTTGTTACACAGCATGATTACGACGCAGCGTCTTGCTTCGAGTGTTTCTTCAGTGGCATTTTGTGCTCATTGCCAGCGCTTCTTAATAGCTCAGTTTCCACATCTCCTTAAATTCCAGGAATTTTCCCCTTCATTAATTTACAGGTCCTGGAAAGCCCTGGAAATTGGGCAGTGAAGAGTGAAGACTCCAGAAAGTCCTTGAATTTTTGGTTGAATGCGTGTCTGCTGATGTCCTTGGTTCTCTGTATGCAACAGTGGTGCGGTAACGATTAACGACAAATGACTGAATAATGGACTTGTATGCAAACTAGACAGGCAGCTGTCAGCAGTGCTGACTAACTGGACTGGGCCCTAGTAATTTGTGCAGTTATAGGTCCATGTTTAGTTGCATTTTTGAAATTTATTTCATGAAATTTACTCACACCAACTTTTGATAATGCCAGAGCAGAACTGCCAGAAAAGTCATTGAGAACTAAATGCTGTTTAGATGATGAAGATGTTGCCATTTTGCTACTGAATTCTTTTCGACAGCAGAACCACCAGAAGTAGCTGCAGTTTTATCACCCTTGTGGGTGCAAAAAATTAATGCAACACCAGCATGTGGCAGGCCAGGTAAACAACCTAGGCTGTGTCCATCTTCTCACCTATACTGCCACTCACCTTGCCTTTCCCTCCCTCTGCCTGGAATACCTTCCCCTGGTTGGGACTCAGCCAGGATGAGTGGAGTTGACTCAGTACTGAGTGCTGCAAAGCAAATCTAGCTCGGCTTCTGTCTTGTTGACACTGCCTGCATAGTATGTGGCAGAGTCTATGTAATGGTACAGTGTCTGTCCGTCTGTCAGTCCCATCTATCAACTGCTGCATGCCACTGCAGCGGGTTTACTGCTGTGGGCCTGCCGGGCAGGAGATATTGATCGCAGCAGCACGGTGTTCAGCAGCAAATGCGAGCAGTGTCACGTTGTCAGCTGATGTACGAAGCTGAACACAGACTTGGGAATCATTGTTATCGTTACTGTTTGTTATTGTGAAGTTGTAATTCTGAAGACAGCGACCTGCCCAGTCCATGTGGTGTCATTGTGGATAACTTTGACTGATTTGTGTCCGTAAAAGACAGGCCTAAGGCCATTGACGTTGATCCAGAAAGATCAGCAGTGGAGTCAGATCGATGTGTTTTGCAGATCATTTTTTCATTTTTCACTTACCAGTTTCTGGCATGCACATTTGCAGTTGGTATGGAAAAAATTTTGCCACCAGTTTTTGAATTTTATGTGGTTGTCATTAAACCGGCCTCGGTTGGGATATTAGTCACATACAATGTAGATATGTCAGTCTCCAGGCAAGACTGGTCCAAATTTTGGCATGCACTCAGTGCCAGTGAAGTGTACTTGAACACAGTCTTGAACCATAACAGGAAATTAACGTAAATAACTACCAAAAACCAGTCAGTGCACAGAATTGTGACATTCAGGCGTTGGCAGCATGACACTGTTCTCATTATTCTAATGTGAAATGTCTATCACAAGTTTAGCACACAGATGCTTTTGTATAAAAGCTTGGATGTCACAGTTTTGTGCACAGTAAATTACTACAGTTTGAACACACTATTCTTAGTGTTTCTCCTCGTTCTTATTAAGGCAGAATTTTTTCTCCAACCTTGGGGGTTTGGTCTCGTTTAATACCTCTGGTCTTTTTAGGAATTACTGGACCGACATGGCACTGGGGTTGGGCCTATAAGATGGTAGGCGATGCTGCCATTAGACTTAATGGTACTCTAGTGAGTTGTACAGAGATGTGTATCTTAGATCATTCCGTGATTGCTGTTTGCACTTCTGCCAAACATAATAATTACTGTAAATGACTGATTTTTTCGATATGTAGATAATTATTATTATACATGTCGATATTTTGCATCTGGAGTTATCGGACGTCATTGATATGCAACAAGTGTGTGTCAGTCAGTGCAGTATCTGTTGTAGTTTCAACCAGTGTGCTGGTTGGAAGGCTGCCACAGTTGTGCCACCGTGCTTCTAGAGTTTCGTGTAGTTTTGTCATCCGTGCTAGGGTTTTGTGTCGTTTTACAACATATTTATTTGTGTCTGGATTGAAGAAGCAGACGATCGCTGCTGTTCTTGCAGTACGATTAAAATAAAGTTGCTTTTACCACTGGGTGTACATTTTTTTTGTCTTCAGTGGCCGTTGACTTCAAGCATGCTGATTCCTGGACGAGTTCCAAAACCACTGTTTCACTGAATGTGAAAACATCTACATCTACTCTAGTCGGTTGCATGAACAGTGCACAAAACACAGTATCCATGTACTGTATACTCTATAACATTATAAAACCATTTCTTACTAAATAAAACAAAATACATAACATCGTAACACATGTTGCATACACACAGTGCAAATATAACTGTGCTGTAACTAGGGACCAAGCCAGTCTATGGCAGGAAGACTGCAGTAATCATACAGCTTACAGTAAAGTACTTCCAGAACTTACAAGTACTTAAGGTACTCGGATGAGCACTCGACTCAAAAAAACATTCATTAGTGGCAGCCCGATTCGTAAATCAGGTCTGTCCCTAACTACAACCACATGAATGTCTTGATTCCATAAGATCTCTTGTTTGCAATGAAATGATGCTGTGGGTGGCAAATGTGACAATTTTAGTCATATTCATTCATTTGTTGATTTATTAATGAATGAATGAATGAATAAGCATTATTAGAGAATTCTTCGAAAGGATTAATAAGGCTGAATGAAAAGTCTGTTGGGAACTTGTGTGGCCCGATATCATGGAAACATCACAGTAGCACTGGTAATGGTGGTAGTGGCTCTTTACATAACTCATTACAAAGTGTCGTTGCCAGCACAGAGACATATGAAGCAATGCATTTTACTGAATACATTCTAGAGATGTAGCTCTTCTTGGATGGGTAGTATAATGTAAGCACACAGCTCTGGTGACAACCACAGATTACAGCAATTAACAGCAGAGCACTCCATGCAGCCAAGGACCGATCCTACAATGACATCGCTAATGTGATGTCTACCGAGCAGTATACGTGAAAATGCAACACTGACAGCCCATAAAAACACAGTTAATTGCCATAAAACACTAATGTGGAAGTGCATAAACAGGAACATGTTAAACATGAAAGCACGCGATGCGTGACCACTTGGGAATGAGTATTTGTCAATGGAAACTGTCAACATGTCTTCTGCATTTTCAGCTGGCCGCTGGCGACGTGTAACTGCCTTTGTCGAGCCAATTACCAGGACATCAAATACCAACACTACACACAACAAAAACAAATATTCACCATTAACAGTAGATATAATTATGCACAATATGCAACACATCAACAATGTCAAGGAAAAGTTATTTCTATAGCAGCAATGAATATACATTATTTGGACACAACACAATGTTACTTATGGTATATACCCAATATATTTACAAAAATTTGTTTCTGTAAAATAAAAAATACATAATTATATGCCTAATGAGATTCTGTTACTGACTGAATTATGCTTCTCAGTGAGAAGTCATTCTTTTTGTCATATTTTGTATCAGTGTTCAAAATGTATACATGCTATTGCACAATAAATGTAAAGATATAGATTGCAAACAACAACACACACCTGCATTTCTGTAGTCAAACACACACACGCCCGTTTAACGGCCCTTTGTCCGGGACTATCCAGGTGAGCCAGTACCAGAAAGGTAAAACCAGTCTGGATTTCACTGAAGCAACAGACAGTGAGTGGCACTGGCATCAGCTGGGCCGTGTGCAAGTCTGCACCTCGCTTCAGACAGATAACAACGCCAGCACCCCCCACTCAGTTTTTTTACAGGCCGGATGCCCTTCCTGCCGCCCAACCAACAGCATCAAAGCACTGTAGTCACCATGCTCAATATCAAATTACTGATGTGCAGAGGTTCCCAGTTGCTAGACACAGCTTCGTCATAACAACAACAGTGTCGAAAATATGTTGCAACTGAAGCACTGCATTGCAGACGACGTAAGCAGGCAATGCCATGCAGTTTGCCGGCGAGTGACTTGATGTTATGAAGCGCCACATAGTAGTACATACTGCAACATACGTCATACTCACTGCTAAACAAATTCAACAGCCTCTGCTGCATCTCGAACTGGTGCGACATGAGCAGCAGCAGTGCCACGCCCACAAACCACGGAACGCCGTGACAGGAGTATTCCAACATGCGCATGTACGGTCTCAAATAACCCCAGCGCGACTCTGGGCTGCTGCATAACGCCAGTCGTCTGCTCACAGTTCTGTCCCATAAAACAATGCGGTCTAAAAGAGACATATCATCGCTACATTTGCTCTCCATGAATGAGAAGAGTTTGTTTACCATAAAATATTAATTATCAATTTATCATATTTTATCGGTGCGATGAAACACCGCATCAGCCCACCTGTAGATTAAAGACCGTGATTAAAGCAATAAAGCAGGATACCCGGAGTCGTCCCTCGCAGGTTGTTAACAGTCGTGGAAATGAGAACGCATTTTGTGACATTAGCATCGTTGTTTTAAAATCAGTAAGCTCTGACGCTGTATTGCGCTTAAGCTGTCTAACTTCTTATCAAAAGATGCATATTGTTATTTGTGAATGACAAACGCGATTTTGTGCTATTGCGAATGCGATCGTGTATACTTGTCCGTCTGTCCCGAATAGGTCTATGATATGATACGATATGATACGATAAACTAGTTTAACGTGCGCTTGGAAGCACAAGGAGTTCGATGGGATCGACCGACCCCATAATTTTGACAAATGGGTCGTTGACCCCTAAAATTTGGAGCACATAAAAGTAATTTCCCACTGATAATTCGTATCTAAAGGTTTGAAAATTATATCGTGGCACTTTGGCCAGTTTAACTAATGCGAAAATGGTGAAGACTGCAACAGATGTTGTGTCTCATTGATTCAAATCCGTGAATAGGCCTAGGCCTACATGCCTATCAACTAATATAAATTCGATATCGGTCGGAGCTCCAGCTCTGGCCCGCTGGTGGAGCTTCGTAAGCTCCCCAGATCCCCTAGTCGGCTGGTAGCAGTAGTAGTAACCTTTTTTAATAACAACTTTGTCAACTGCAAAGCTACATTAATTTTGGAGGTTAAAAATCTACTAAATAAAATACAATATAAGCTTCGATGTACGTACACAGCAATAATGAAATAGATAAAGGATAAACGTCTCTAAAATAGCAAACAACATAAGCTTGGGAGGGTGATATCCCCTCTTCATCACCCACCCTCCTCGACGCGTTCGGCGTCTCGATGTCGATGCCTTTGGCGCCGGGGGGCTCGGTGCCCGACCCCCTAAAAGTCATGACATGGCGACGCCGTTGCTTGACAGCTGCCGTAGGTCAGCTTATCTACCGCTCGAACCAGAACTAAAACAGTGGGAAAAAAATAAAACTAAAAAAATGAAAATGGATAAGCTTACGCCCAGAAGTATCGGTAAACATCCAGGAGTTTGTAGAGTCTGTCTTGAAGAACTCTACAGTCTACATGTTCCTTGCCTTTGCAATTGATCGACTTCTTTCTCTTTTTGATAATAGGCCTATGGACAAACGTGTTGTTTTTACTCTGTGTGTCAGTTTTGCGAAGTAAATTGTGGATTTCCATCTACACCTCTAGGTGTAGGGGATCTGGGGAGATTACGAAGCTCCACCAGCGGGCCCGACTTTATAAAGTCAGAACACTAATAGACAGGGGCGTCTACGCCATATAAACGATAGAGCAAATGCACCATGAAAAAATAGGGAGGAAGGTTTTTGCAGGAACTTAGGGGGGAAGTGCGTAAATTATTCACTAGTTTTACAACTGTGTTAACTCATTGCTATTTGTTGCACTTGCAGCATTGCTCTTGTTTTCGCGATGTTGTCATTGATCAGAAAATAGGCCTACACTGCATTGGGGTTAGCTCTTATGACTGTTGTCATAGGTGTCAGATTTTAAGGCTAAAATGCACCAAATTCGATTTCGGCTGGGGCTCCGCCCCAGACCCCGCTGGGGGAGCTTACAGCGCTCCCCCAGACCCCCTAGCTGGATTTAAGGGGCCTACT
>Ga0126328_10000288_pt1 | contig 11285 bp, 7 predicted proteins | sample InaspJWI13metaG_FD_97003 | JGI IMG/M metagenome (GOLD analysis project Ga0126328, IMG submission 97003) | Marine gutless worms symbiont microbial communities from Oahu, Hawaii - Inanidrilus sp. 1 OAHU.JWI-13 metaG | ecosystem: Host-associated > Annelida > Digestive system > Unclassified | place... | reverse complement strand
AGGAAGGGCATCCGGCCTGTAAAAAACTGAGTGGTGGGGTACTGGCGTGGTTATCTGTCTGGAGCAGGGTGCAGACTTGCATATGGCCCAGCTGATGCCACTGCCACTCACTGTCTCTTGCTCTAGTAAAATCCAGATTCATTTTACCTTTCTGGTACCGGCTGACCTGGGTACTCCCGGAAAAAGGGCCGTTAAACGGGTGTGTGTTTGTACTCTGTTGTCAGTCATACCTGTGACTCTGAGTGGCATCCCAACCAGTGGAATCTCATACTTTCCGGCATTCTCTTCAGCAGTAACCTGAGCTGTCACTGTTTCCTTCTGACTTTAAGATTGGTTGTTTTTTTTCTCTACACTGAAAATAATGCTGCTACAGTTAGTAGTGTGAATGATGCTTCCAGAAATTCCAGTTTCTTCGTGTAGTGACAGCACGAGACATTGAATGCATTATGTCGTTTGTGCTGCAATCAGGTTCAGAGAAAGTCGTTCACGCTCAAGATCGCCTGTCCGTCGTCGGTCGCGAGATAGGTCGCGAGATAGATTTCGCTGACGTTTTACTTCACAGAATGTGGCAGATTTCTGCAGCTTATTGCCACGACAATGATGTGCTGACTGTTACAGACTTTGATTTTGGTCATTCTCCTGACCGTTCTGATGAACACAAGTTGAACATTTCTGATGTTGGTATTGCTGTGGCGATTACAGCATATACTAGCTTACACTGTAAGATGCTCATTTTTTCAGTTGGTAGTAGCAACATGTTTGATAAAATGTGTTTTTCTGTTTTATGCGGTATCTCTCATGTCTTCACGGTAGACAAGTATACAGTAGTGTAGTGTAGTAGTGTTACACTGATCCTTCTAAGATACAGAGAAGTAGTTGTTGTTGAGTGCATTTCCGAGCTGTGTGTCCAGCCATTCAATGGCAACGTCATCAGCTGAGTGCAGTCGCTGCAGCCCACCCTCCAGCTTGGTCTGTGGGCAGCTGTTGACAATATGTGACATCGTTTGGCGTTTGCCAGAATCGCACATGTCGGTTGCTGCAATACCCCACTTCTTTCGATGGGATGCACAGTGGCCTTGGTTGGTCCAAAAGTGATTTAGAAGTGCCCAGTAGTGTCTAGATAGATCGAATCCTGGTTGCCTGATAGTGGAGTCATCCACTAGTGAGGAATTGATCACTGGAGCCGACTTCGTTGTATATCGCCACTGGGTGATGTCTGTTGGATAAATGTAGTGATACAGCAACTTCGCACAGACTGGAGCTAAATTAAACTAATAAAACATAAGATAAAGTAATTGTAGCAACATCACCTCCGCTTGACACCCCTGCTGCATGCTATTGGTTACATCCAGCATTGCGAAGATTGGTCGTGACATTGTCCAGTGGGTGTTGGTACATGTCCTCCCTTGCTTAAAGACTTTTTAAAGTACCAGTCCCTTTTCCCTTGGTGATCCAGACCTCCATCTAATACATGGTTCCTTGGGCTCACACACAGTGGTGTATTGGGGGGGTATACGCGGGTATACGGCGTATACCAACCTCTGGGGTTTTTTTGACAGCGTATACTCACCTCAGTGATCATAAATAAGCAGGGTGCCTTCAGGCCCTTTGCCACGCCCCATTGCGTATACCCACCTCCATTTTTAGCAATACACCACTGCTCACACAAGTCTATTCCTGGTACGTCATTCTGATTGGTTAGCCATTCTAGCAGAGCTCATTGGTGTGCTGAGAACACAGACCAAACTAATGTCTGTAGCATCTAGCACTGCCTCTGGCGATGTCGGAGGGGTTAATAATTTAAGAGTGTTGGAGAGTAGTGTAAAGATAGCTCATCCTCATCTTCCCTTCCCTTGAATTCATTGATGAGTGAATAAGTATAAGGAAGGTGAGTTTATGAGTTTTCTCGTTGAGTCAGTGCTTGAAGTTCCCTTAAGTGATTTGACATTATTCGTTAGCCAACAGATAAAAATCTCATTCCATTATGCACCCAAGATTTTCTAAATTCCGAACATAAACACAGTTGTAACATCTATTTTCCATGTACCCTTTTCGTTTTCTTGGTTAATCCTGCTAGGTTAAACTACAAGAGTTTATTAAAAACATTGATTACATAATTATACAAGCATGAACGTTGCTGGAGCTTAGAAAAATGACAGGAATGGAAAATGTCATTTTTGATGAAGATTTAAGGGTAGAATGAGATAGGAGGCTGACTGGGTCAAATGCTGCCTAGCAAGTCTGTTCAGCTACCTATGTACACTGACAACGTGGCACTGCCTGCATTTGCGTGCAGCTGCTGCAGCAATCGATATCTCCTGCTGCTGTGGGCCCATGCTGGGACAGACGTACAGGTGGACGGACATCGTGCCGTTTCATAGACTTTTCTGCATACCGTGCGGACAGTGCCAGTAATGCAATTTGGCGCCGGATGTGATAAAAAAAATCATTAAAGTAAAGAACCGAACAGTTGCAAGAACAGTATTTATGATATATGAAGACATTAATTTGTAACATGGAAGAATTTTTTAGTCGAGCTGAAATAGCAGAAACTGCGGCTGAGGTATCGTTTGTATTCAATGGGTGTAATTTTATGGCGTGTTGACTAGGAAATAGAACTTACCGGTAGTTTTGGTTTAGGAAATGGCAAATGAGGAATTTTGTCAATGATTTATATCGTAAATTGTTTAGTTGATGCAATGTCATGGTAATCTCTCGACGGTTTATCTACTCGTGCGATCATGCCGTGGACGTTTGTTGAGACACAGCATATCAGGAGGATGCAGATGCAGTGCACAGTTCTGAAATAAATTTAGGAGAATCCGCAGTAGAATAGAGCTAACTAACTCAGATTCCTGGTAAAATAAATTGCCTTTTGATCTTCTTAAACTTAATTAAAAATAAATTAAACACGACTGCCTGAAGTAATTTGGAAACAACCTGCATCGCAGGAGATGATGATTTTTCATGGAGAAGTATTTAAGTTGACACCGGCTGGTCGGGAGCATTGCAGACAGGAACGCACATGGGGACGACACAAAGGTACGCGAAACACCGTGCTCGAACTCGACGGCTTTGCTACGACTCGTAGCAATTGTCCATCTTTTGTCTTTGACCCAGGTTTATACATGTTCCCCAAAAGTGATTCTCTCGTGGTACCTTTGGCCTACCCAGACACAATAGGCCGCAGTCCGCATTGTTCATCTTTGTTGTCAATGTTGATGGTTGCTGTTTCGTGTTGCTTACTATTTCATAAAGTACTAACCGGAAGTTGAACCCTGAAAGTATTTACGTAAACATTGGCAGAATTTTGTCATAAATCCGTTATTACGTTTGAGTTTAAAACATTCAGTTATACGCATAAGCGTGACGTCAGTAATTTTTAGCCATGGTGTGTGTTGATGTGTTTAAGGCCTTAGTATCAGTGTGTTTTCCGCAGCTTATTTAACAGCCACGTGTCGTGTCCAAACAGCACTACCCCGGTATATTATAAACCGTCGCCACAGATTGCGATATTAAAGAGCAGTGCACGATGATTGTTTGACCAGATTAACGTTCTGCCTGAAACCGGGTTATGCTAGTGGGTGACAACCGGTGCTAACTTGAAGAATAATAGACTTGGAAGCAGAGCTTTTAAATGTCCATATCTTGGTAGTATTCATTCAGTCAGGTTAGTCTCCGTTTGAATGTATTGATGAATAGTGTATCCACAGCTGTTTGAGATAATTTACAGATAACATAAAGAGGTAAAACCGAAGAAGTTGCCCCCACACCAGATCATGCAGTAGACTGTTGCTAACACTGACAGGTCTGGGGAGGGATCTGGGTAGGGGGCACTGTGCCCCCTCCCAGGAAATTTTTGTAGCATTCTGTCCATGAAATGGTGCATTTCGGTGAGTATTTGTAGCCTTGCATGCCTTGTGGTTGAAAAAATAAGTGAATTCAGGCGTGCAAATTACATTTATTTGCCAGTTATTCGTACGAACGTTCATTTACAGCACAAATGACCGTGAATGTTCGCACGAACGATTGCAGCGAATATTCATGTTCGCGTCAGAGTGAATACACAGGCGAAAATCTCTGCACAAACTTCGTGCGAGTAGTTCGTACGAATAATTCATGTCAGTGTGAACTGGCCCTAATGCTACTACTGACCCTTACCGTATCTCTACTGATCCTAACCCTAATCCTAGTTTTCTAATCCTGGTCCCATCCGGTAGGGGGTAACTTCTTCGGTTTTACCACATAAACCTTAGCCCAAGTAACTGTAACTCTATAAGACGTAAACGTTGTGAGGATGTGCTCAGTTACTTCTGGAATAAATCACATGGGACTCGGCAGATATGAGAAGGTATTTATAAAATGCAGATATGTGGATTAGGAGATATGAGGGTTAAACTTAGTTTTTGGTCAGCCTGATCATCCACACATCATCATCTTATTAGCCACTGATTGAGCGACATACCATTTACAGGGTGGCCCAAAAATAGTGACTCCCTTCTGGCAAAACAAGCTATATTTGCACACACTATAGCATGCTCGATCTAATGGAATTTTTTGGCTTTATTAGACACATCACCAAACAGCAAGCTGCTACAGCCTACATGTTTTACACTCAAATCTGACAAAACAAGCTGTTAAGCCCAAAAATTCCATTAGATCAAGGGTTGCTAGTGCATCTGCCTTATAGGTACTGTAGTTTTTTTAGAAGGATGCTACGCCCTCGAAAATCGTGGGCACAATTTTCCAGCGAACACTATGCCTACAAAATTCATGGGCATTTACTCCTTAATGGTCTATGCCCACAAAAAACCCGAACCCTAACCTCCAGCCTAACACTAACTCGTCTCATGCTGCACAAGATACATCACATTTATGTTTGATTTGGTGTAACTCTGGACGCCGGTCGACTCTTCTTTGTGTGTTTTGAACTGAACTTCAAACTGTCAGAAAGCTTCTTATCGTCCGCTCCCTTTGCATTTTTGCCGTTTCGATTCTCTTTGAAAAAGTGCTTAAAATTCTGCAAATGAATTAAACGTTTCCTTCCTCCAGGTCAGCCATGTTTACTCAGATCAAGTCAGTCTGCAGATGGAAGCGGAAATGGTAAGTAAGTTAAAGTAACCAATAATAACGATGAAGGTAATTATTTCTTCGTGGGTGTAGACTGCATAAGAAATTAATGCCCACAAATTTTGTGTGTACAGCCACTGCATTTTTTTACTCCAAAGATCTTGGTGAAGTTAAAGTGGCGTCATCTCATCGTGGGTGTCGAATACATGTGGGATTGGGATATGAAAATGGGCAACTTATCAACAAACAGCCAAGTATAATCTCAGAAACAGCAGAATAATTCCTTATATAAAGTGCCTTCAGGAGCAAATGCCACCAGACTGCCACTGTTATCTGTCTTCTCGTTTCAAACAGTTTTGTTCAAACGTTGATGAGTGTTGTTCAAGCAAATGATCAATGTCCACACATTACACATTCTGTCCCTCTGATTCATATTGTTGATGTTGTTATTGATGACAGCATTGTTTATTGTAATCAGTATGAAACACACAGATGAATTCATTTTTACAGGTTGCACTGTGGAGTGGACATTAGATAAGTCTGATGAACTGCTTTTACAGAATACACTTCTATTTATAATGACGTCAAGGTGAGCGTTTTATTTGCACTTTCACAAACCGTTGTTTGCCTCATATTTAACTTTTGCTGATTATTGTGCCTTCAGTGCTTTGACACAGTTGGTTAGTCGGCAGGAAGGACATGGCCTGTAAAAAACTGAGTGGTGGGGTGCTGGCATGGTTATCTGTCTGGAGCTAGGTGCAGACTTGCACATAGCCCAGCTGATGCTACTGCCACTCACTGCCTCTCCCTTCAGTAAAATTCAGATTGGTTTTACCTTTCTCGTACCGGCTCATCTGAGTAGTCCTGGACAAAGGGCCGTGTGTGTGTGTGTGTGCGCGCGCGCCGCGCGTGTGTGTGTGTGCGTGCGTGCGTGCGTGCGTGCGTGCGTGCGTGTGTGTGATTATTGTGCACATTTAGAAATAATATTTAATTGTTTACTTACCTATTTATATTATGACATACATGTGCCATATATTTGGCAATTTGGTGACGGTTGAGTTTTTTGTGCTAAAGCAGTTGATGTGATAAATAAGTAATTGGATAATGCTTTCATTTATGCATGCACAAGTTGCCTTCAGTGCTTTGACACTGTTGGTTGGGTATCAGGAAGAGCATCCAGACTGTAAAAATTGAGCGATATGTTGGTGTGGTCATCTGTTTGGAGCGAGGTTCAGATTGTTTGCATATGGTCTGGCTGATGCCACTCATCGCAAAACCCCGTCATCTCTTGCCTCATTGAAATTGAGACTGGTCTTACTTTTCTGGTACTGGTGTAGTAGTAGTAGTAGTAGCAGTAGCAGTAGTTAAGCATAGACAACATGCAGTGTTTGAGTATAATGCTTGAAGCGTGAATGCTGTGGAGTGGCAGTTTTGACCTCTGTTTGTATGTTGTGTTTCTTATAACAGTGTGTGCTGTTCTGACGTTTGTGACACTAAACCTCATCTGATTGACTCGTTCAGTAATTGCAATGTGACTCAGGTGTGTCCTTTGTTTTGCATAATAATTTCATTACTAAAATCATTTCATTTTGCAGGTGGTGAATTCTCTTTGCTCAATGTGTGGTGATATATGTAGGGCCATCTTTTAGGTGACAGCCTGTTATAGCCTGGCAACTAATTTCCTGGGTTTTTGGATTATATTTATGTAATATGTTTGATGAATGTATTGTAAGTTATGTTAGTTAGGAATTTGTACTTTACTTTACAGATATGTTCCTTCAGTGCTTTGACACTGTTGGTTGGGCAGCAGGAAGGGCATCCGGCCTGTAAAAAAACTGAGTGGTGGGGTGCTGGCGTGGTTATTTGTCTGGAGCGATGCGCAAATTTGCATATGGCCCAGCTGATGCCAGTGCCACTCACTGTCTGTTGCTTCAGTAAAATCCAGATTGGTTTTACCTTTTCGGTACCGGCTCACCTGGGTAGTCGCAGACAAAGGGCTGTTAAACGGGTGTGTGTTTACAAATATGTTAGCTCTGTGAGCAACTTCTGAAGTGATTGTTTGTCTTAGTTGTTTTGTATATTTATGACCTTGACATGACAATATGTTCAATATAACACACACATACACACCCGTTTATTGGCCCTCTGTCCGGGACTACCCGGGTGAGCCGGCACTAGAAAGGCAAAACCAATCTGGATTTTACTGAAGCAAGAGACAGTGAGTGGCAGTGACATCAGCTCGGCCGTATGCAAGTCTGCACCTCGCTCTAGACAGATAATCATGTCAGCACCCCACCAGTCACTTTTTTTACAGGCCGGATGCCCTTCCTGCCGCCCAACCAACAGCGTCAAAGCACTGAAGGCAGTATAAGACATCAAAAGTAATGTTCAGGGGTTAACCTGTCCGTAGAATTCCTGGTCTGCATAACATTCGTTCAGTGGCTAGGAGTAGTTTCAATAATTTTAAGCATTTCTGACTGTGAACTCCTGAGCCACAGCACTTGTTGGTGACAATTGTTTTGTCGGATGGTGTTTAGGGCAGATATGAGGGCGATGTACTGGAAAGCTTGCTGGAGGAATGCGTTTCATCATCGAGCCGATTGCGAACTGTGTCTTCATCGTCAGTAACCTTTGCTGTCCCAAGTCTGAGCTCTTGCGATATTTTCCCGGAGATTGCCGGGGTTGTATCGGCTTCTGACAGTGAAACTGACGTCGGTGATTATCTGATGCAGGGTTACAATTGTCTGCATGTGGGAGAGCTTGTATTTTCTCCCGCAAAACCGAAGTGTTGCCAGAACTCTTCCAAGCAGTCGGAAAGCTTGGGTGATGCCAGTGTCACAGAGATGCTGGACACACTGTGCTTCAGCACGCATGATTTAACTCACGTCAACAACGTGGTAGAAAACGTTGTGCTTGACTGGCAAAATGGCGCAGCTCTTGAGAATAGCTCAACTGCTCATGAAATCGTGAAAACTGAGCTGTCGTGTGAAAATGCTGAAGCAGTTTGCAGTGACCTGCAGATGAATGGTTGCATTGTAACACTGCCGGAAGGTAGTCACTATCAGCCTCGTGATGTGCTTGAGGATCTGTTGGAATATGCTTCCGAGTCCAGCCATTTGCAGACTGCATCTTTGTTGCCAGTTTCAGGTAATATGTGCTTCTGAATTTTACTTCTTTCAAGTCTATCAAACTGCGTGTCCTCGGTGCATTGCAGAAATCCACGAACAAGTTTGTTTTCTGTTTACACATGTAAGAAACTTTCTGGTTTATATATTTAACTAGTGCCGCAGCTCGATCCCTCTGCAACTCTTGCGCCTTTGGCACTCTGTGCTATACTCCGCCACTGCTGCTGATGTAGCAACAACGACCGGGGCAGATGTCTGAGGGGGCGAATGTCCGTACAGCCCGGTTACATGTGCATCCTGTTCCTGTGGCTGCTACTGCTGCAAGTCCACAGTGGCAGTAACCACTATCTCTGTCATCTGCCCGCCATACCTACCCTAACACTTAGTGAAGCGCATTGTGACTCTTTTGAATGTATAGGCGCTATATAAATAAGTTTATCTATCTATCTAACACAAACCAGGGAGTAGATGTCCGCTATAATTGTTTTTGAGGCAGGTGTCAGGGGAGGAACAAATGTCAGATCACCTGTGGTGTCTCGGCATACTGGCATACGTGTGTGCAGAGATAATCATAAGCTGTTCTCCACGGCAGCTTGGGCAGCTTAACAGTGAATGCATAGAGACTGTCCTTGGACAGTAACTTAATAGGCCTTTGCCGCAGGAGATACAAGGACAGGGCCGGTAATAGAGGTGTTCTAAGCAATGGCACAGAGGCATTGCAGGTAGCACCCTTAATGAAAACTATATGGTGGCTTCTCCCTAATCTGAATGCACTTGTTGCCTTGTGTAAGGACATGCATACATACATTGCCCCAGCAAAATTCTGCAGTTGTTAACTATGGGTGCCATCTACTGCAAGTTGTCCTGTGCAGTGTTGCTGTAAAATGGTAACTGTAATAATAGTAATACACTGTGAGTCAAAAAAAACCCAAAACATTAAACTCTTGCACATAACTTCCCCAAATATTAACCGATTATCATAATTCCTTTGCTGACAGACTCATTGGTAAATTTGCAACAAACTCATATTTACATATCCCACCACACCTTAAATATGTCGCTACACTACCTTGTGAAATATGAATGTCAGAAAATTGGTGGCAGTCTGAAATATGTATTGTGATTAATGATAAATAAAGGTAGCATAGCCAAGCATTTAAGTTGTGATGTGTTACTTTATTGCAAATATATCATTTAATTTGCTGGTGAAAGAATTTTTAAAATCGGTGAACACTCGGCAAGATGGTTGGTTGTGTCTTATGCCCCATTTGCCATAAACGTTTGTCTTCAAAGATGCAGAACTAGCCAGATAAGTAATATAACTCATGTATAACGGACAGAAACTGTTGCTAATTGTTGTTAGCAATAGACAGATTAATGTGAGTTTATTATCAACAAATATACTGTACTGTTGTAGACCAGTTTCGACTTAATGACTGACAGACTGACGCCATCAGTAATTGACCATCTTCTGATCATGTATGGCATATTACTGCAACGTCTGTGTCTTTGTTACAGCAGTTGTGTATAGTGTAATAATGGGATTTTTATATGGCGATGTGAACGTCTTTGTGTTTCTGACTTAACTAATAAATATTTTACCAGACAAATATTTACCAGAGATTTTTGAGTGGCTAAGTCTTACATGGCAGTTTGCTTCAATTTCTTCTGGAGCAGTGCACGGTCATTTTTGGAACAGATATTTCATAAGGTAGTATAACAACATAGTTAATGTGTGATGGGATATTTAAATATGTGTTTGTTGCAAATATACCACTGAATCTGCCAGTGAAAGAATTATGAAAATCGGTTAACATTTATGGAAGTTATGGGCAAGAGTTTATAGTGTCTTGTTTTTTTTTGACTCACAGTGTAGTATGATGTCCTCAGTAGCTGGTTTCCTACGTAATTGAAATATTGTGTTATGCATAATGTCTTTTATGTGTTGCTGGTTTGCTAAATTTCTTCTCCTGAGCTCCAATTCTCGGTTTTTGAGTTTCCTGCTTCTGTGATGGTGTAAATATTTTCTGCTGTAGGAATTATTGCAGGTGATGTGAATAGCTTGCTGGAGAAATTTGAAGGTAGTTTACTACACAATGTTTCCAGTTGTGTAATACATGCATATATTGGTAATCAGAACCAGTGTTGTCACGGCATCTTATCTATTCTGCTGCTTTACAATTACATTTGGAACACTCATTACCATTACATTGAATGCTGCTAATACTATTTGCTGTTGAAATTTGCTTACTCTCTTTTAATAATAGGCAAATTTGGCTTTTGCTGCTTATACCGTCCAGGTGGTTACGTAGTTTATACTTAACTTAAGCACATCTTTTCTATTTGTGTGACAATGTATTAATTAAATTAATAGTGTCAAGTAGTGTTATCTGACAGTCTTGTTAGAAATTTAGGCTGACAGTTTGAGATGTTTCTTTAATGGCGGTTGTAGCTGAAACAGAAATCCCATCTGATGGCCAGCAGGATGTCATATGTTCTACGGCTGCTGCAGTAGCTTCATCCTCAGACTACAGCAAGTCATATGTGCTATGCAACGTGCCTGATCCATCTACATCAGCAGCTAATTCAGATCATGTCAACAAAGGTGATCTTCACTCTCTGGCTGAATGGTAAGTGGTGCAACGTTCAGTTACCTTTTTATATTGAAGGAAAAAGGCAGCCCCATGGTCTATAGGGACTGTAAGGGCCAGTGCTAATCTCCAGTCTTTAGGCAGACAGCATGCAAGTGATGTTAGTCACATGCACAAGTGCACACCTGTTGGTGGTGTCTGCCAGTGCCAGTACTGTCCACTTGGCCCACGTGCACACCTGTTGGTGGCTGCCAGTGCCAGTACTCTCCACTTGGCCCACGTGCACACCTGTTGGTGGTGGCTGCCAGTGCCAGTACTGTCCACTTGGCCCACGTGCACACCTGTCGGTGGCTACCAGTGCCAGTACTCTCCACTTGGCCCACGTGCACACCTGTCAATGGCTGCCAGTGCCAGTACTCTCCACTTGGCCCACGTGCACACCTGTCGGTGGCTGCCAGTGCCAGTACTGTCCACTTGGCCCACGTGCACACCTGTCGGT
>Ga0126328_10000287_pt1 | contig 11338 bp, 4 predicted proteins | sample InaspJWI13metaG_FD_97003 | JGI IMG/M metagenome (GOLD analysis project Ga0126328, IMG submission 97003) | Marine gutless worms symbiont microbial communities from Oahu, Hawaii - Inanidrilus sp. 1 OAHU.JWI-13 metaG | ecosystem: Host-associated > Annelida > Digestive system > Unclassified | place... | reverse complement strand
GTGTGCGCTGCATGAATATGGAGTATATTCTAGTTATATGAAACATAGTTACATTATTTTTTTTCAAAAGCAGATCAACCAGTAACAACTCACATTTTTTCTAGGTTTACCTGAGTTAGCTAATTTTGATATCTCCAGTATGTCCAGACCTGTGCATCCTCCTAAGATGTACCAAGACTTTTCTTAATATCCTTCATATTGTTCTCACCTGGTCTCCCCTTTGCTGAAATTTTATCTGCCTGCATCATTCTTTGTAGTGTCTGATCTAGCCATTTGTAGTCACACACATGGAAAGGGTCCTAAAGCATAGGCGGCACAACCTATTAGGCATGCACCTGCATGCCTGAGGGACTTTTTCCCCATGCCAGGGACACTTTTCTTGAATTAAATAGACTAATAAGCCGTTGACAAATTTATGTCACGGATGATACATCAACAGCTTTTGGCGGTCTTCATCCGGTCATCCCTCAGTTCCCTTCTCAGAGTCTGTCTCTAGACTGTGGGATAGTTTTTGCATTGCACACGGAAAATGTTTTCGCTATTTTGAGAAACTTTTAGAGCAAGCAACTTTTCAACAGTTTGTTAATTTGGAAAGTCTCACAAAATTTACAAACAAGTACGAGCATCTTGAATATAAAAAAATTTAAGGGGCTAAAACTAACAAGCCTGAACCGGACCCTAATTTTAACAGAGAGAACTGTGGGGATGACGGATAGAGGGTGCAAACCCCTAGAGGTGGTGGAAGGGGATGAGACGGGAAGGAATCGCATACAAATATCACAACAAGAGGCCTTCTGTCATGCCTAAAAAGCAGCATAAATCATTTTCGGCCAGGGCTCCACCCCAGATCCCGCATTTCCCACCTCATCGGTGCCTCACTTCTCAGTGCCTTTGGCGCTTCGCTCTCGGTGCCCGTGCCTAAGCAGTCAACTTTTCGTTGTGGCGCCACTGTCCCGAAAGTATGCAAAAAAAGTTGGTATGGTATATTCAACTACAGAAGGCTAATAGCGTATGTTGCAAGCAAATACAAATGAACACCATCGACAATACACAAGAGCATTCTTGTGTTTTTTTCATGCCAATGACTGAGAGGCTGACACAACAAATAATTACTAATGTCATGCCACAACTTTATAACTACTGAAAAGTTCATAAGCTGTGACACAATAATCACAAGTGGTATGACCCGGATTTGTAACTTTCCAGTAAGACCAAACTGTTCATATGATAGAAAAAAGTTCAAAAACTGCATTGAGAATGCAGTAATATTTGAAGAGATTCAGCAGCCGAAGCATATTGTAACTGATCAATATGATGGACCACCCCAGGCAAGCTGCACATGGTTAAAACGTCAGTAAGAAAACTGGGCACTACAAGCAATTAATACTTAATCAGAGCTACAAAAACATCCACGAAATACAAAAATACACACAAGTACTATTAAATGCTTCGGTGCATTTACCTGAAAGAATGCATTTCAGTCGCTTGTGATGACATTCATGGATATATCTTAGCTGAATAATAACAGGCATATTTCAAATGTCACCAGTTACCTTAAATTAACAACAAAGTAACTAGTGCACGCATAAAAAATTAAGAAGTATTCAGTGTTGTGACGTGTAATGGCAGACACAACTGGCCCTCCCGGCAGTGTCAAAAGATTATGTGTATCTGGATCTTTTTCAACTGTCTAACTTGTAATGTTACATATTCACCAAGTTCATATGGCTGTCACTGGCAAACTAGCATTATCTTGAACACATATATTGTATTTGCCTATATGACACGAACGATTCAGCCACATAGTGAGGCCTAGGTGGTGGTGGGGTGTGATTTAAACATTGTTCATACAAACAATTATTTATGGTATACATAAAGAAACCATAACAACAAAAGTAACTATGGCACAGTGCTTGTTACAGACAATCAAAATGTTATATTAAACAAGTAATATAAAGCAACATTCTAAATAATGCAAAATTTCATCCCGTAAAATTTTAGATGATAATTTTTGTCAAATGACTTTCAGATATCCATAAGCTGAATCAGTTCAATGAATACTAACAGATGAAGATCTGACCACACAATGGTTATCTGTCAGAGGCGTCGGCCAACAGGGGGACCACAGGGCCAGGATAATAACTGCACTCGGCCAAATAATCTTGATCACGTGATTAGGAAAACCAGCTTCAAAGTTTGAATGCTAGTGTCGGTAAGTTTTGACTTCTCCAACATTAGGAACCCATCGACGCCAACAACTGTTAAATTCAAAACACAAAGCCCATTAAATGGAAGCATCAGCACAGATCATACTGTGACACAAATAAGGCACTCTCATGCACATTAAGTGCATTCAAATAAAATATAATGGACAAGGACATAGTAAACGGCAGCACTGGGCCTGAACATGGACACCATATCTTTAAACAAAATATGCAATAAATTATTTACTATGTACTGAAACATACAAAATTGCAGACAGATTAGCTGGGACAGCTTAATGAAAAGTGACTGAACTGGTATGTTCAACACAGATATCATACTGTACTGTTTTAGATGACGTGGGAGCACTGTAGCCAAAAATTAAGTGATGCCACCAGATGGAGTATTAATATCTGTCTGTAGACAGAATTCACCTTCATGCTATCCAAAAGCCACAAACATTTTCTTGGATCATTAATGCTTTTAAAAATAACTTTGCATAGACACCCAGTTTTCAGCAACAAAACATTTTATAAAGGTACATCATTGACTGACTGATTGATTGTATAAGGTTTTATAACCCACTTGACACAAAATAGGTCACTTCGGAGACATTCTTCCCAGACAATCTCTTGGCTCGGTACTGAATACAAAAAGTATGACAACACAAATCCCTGACTTACTGTGGTACATGTGGATGTGACCTCAACTCTACAATCTTACCGTCAGGTTATTTCCATCTGATTGGGTACAAACAAAAATTAAAAACATAACAACTAAAGAGAAACACTGGTACAACATCAACAACAAAGCAAAAATTAAAACCAAATGAAAACTAGGGTTGATTGGTTGACTGAGTTGAGGTTTTACGCCCCATTTGACATAAAACTGGTCATTTCTGAGACATTTTTCCAGCCAATTTCTTGACTTAGTACTGCAGAAATTAACCTAATACAACAAAATCAACACAAACAAAAATGTTCTAAACGAAAACAGAAAATGCACAAAAGCTAAATCTAAGCAAACACACAAAAAAACTATACCTAAACCAAAAGTGAACGTTCCGAAGTGTGCATCACTGTGCACAACTGTTGCACATAACGTCTACCTGACAGATACCTAACTTCCTATCCTCCAGACAAATCAGATAATGTCTTCAGGGAGCATATTAACACACACACAACCATTTAATAGCTCTTTGTATGGAACTACGGTCAACTACCCAGGTGAGCCGGTACCAGAAGAAACCTTTACTGCTCACAACCATGAAGAAGAGGGAAGAAGAATTTGGACAGAGAACAAAGTCCATTACAAGGGAGCACATTACAGAAGTGATTAATAGTAGTGCTATGATGCGACAATATCCATAAGCTTTTTGGTTATGTATGTGTAGTACAAAAATATAATGTTGCAATTAAGTAATGCTATAGTACTTCTTATTTCAGATGCAAAGACTGCAGCATAACAAATAACAGCAGTTATGTATGAATAGGAAATGGTATCAAATCCAGAGAGCTTCATACTCATAGTCACAACCAGAACAATTTACGATGTTCTTAACCAAAACCTAACAATTAACTGACAAATTAAACAATGATTAAATAACTAACATGAACACCTAACTGAAAACAAAATGCAGCAAAGTTTAACAGCTGCAACTACACACAAGTAAAAAAGTTAAGTTGGCTTTGAAAGCACACGATTGGACGAAGATATATTTTCCAAACATCATAATACTTATCAGTATTGAAATATATCTAATTGGCACCAGTGGTTAATTTGCTCATTATATCACATCCAAAGAAAACAGGCTGCATTGTGAATATACATAGTAAAAACTGACAGACAACTAACATCTGTGAAAAGTCTGATTCACATTGCTATCAACACGCTATTTAACCAACAACTTTGAAACACACACACCCATTTAAAGGCCCTTTTCCTGGGACTACCCGGGTGAGCCAGTACCAGAAAGGTATAACCAATCTTGATTTTACTGTAGCAAGAGACAGTGTGTGGCAGTGGCATCAGCTGGGCCATATGCAAGTCTGCACCCTCGCTCCAGACAGATAACCACACCAGCAACCCACCACTCAGTTTTTTTACAGGCTGGATGCCCTTCCTGCCGCCCAACCAACAGCGTCAAAGCACTGAAGGGAGTGACCAACAACTTTGAAACAAGTAATTAAATAGCAGGACAGATAACAGGATGCAAAAAAACTGAAAACACATCTTATGGATCTGGTTTGGTAGAGATAATCTCCATGGCAATATCTGCTCTGTGGAGTCTTTCCAGCCAACAGCATGGCCACGAGTAAGGTACTAATAAATCAGCTTTTCAACAACCAAATAAACATAAAAATGAACAACCAAAACCCATCAAAACCACAAATTGACTTGTCCCTTACGATTTTCAGATAGGAAATGGAACTGAAAATTTCCAAATAAAAATCTACAGTTGCTCAAGATTAGATAGGTGACAAATTTGTCACAGAATCAGTCAAGGCTGTGATGTCCTAAGCAATCACAATCTGACATCAAATAATCACTGTAATCCAAGCATCACAATACCAGTATTCATCAGTGTGGAAATGAATCTAGTTGCCACCACTGGTTAACTGGTGGATTGATAACAGGCTGTACTATGCCTACATAGTGAAAAATGACAAACAACTAACACAAAGTACAACTAACCAGTCAAAGTAATGTAATTTGACAAAAAGTCATGAACTGGTGAAAATACTAAAACTGTGGTCCAACTTGTCAATGTTTGTATTCAGATGAGCAGAGTATAAAGTACAGCGTAAGCAGAATGATGAAACAAAATGGTGCTCTAGCAATTTCATGTTGTTGTAACAAATCACTCACGACAGCCTCAAGTATTCAGACACACACAGCAACTAAGGCGTCAAAATGAGTGCAACACCCACACCAAAGAACGACTCAAAACTTGCACACCACTACAAAATGCAGCACAACACAACAGCCGAACACAGTTAACTATTATGGTGACATCGCTGCTACAGACACAACATCAAGACCGCTTAGAGTCACAGACGACATGTTGACTGCAGCAATTTCTGTGACGCCAGGCAGATCACACACAAGTCGCTCGTAGTGAGAGGAGCCGAAGTTCTCGATGACTGCAATCATCGGGAATGAGAAGATGATGCCACAGAAAATGCCAAGAATGAGTGAGAATGCAGCCATCATGCCCGCTACACCTTTGTGCTTATCAGGGACATTTCTGCAACAATCAGGTAAGAACTGCAAAATCAAGTGTTCACAGCATGCAGCAATGCAGCATACATATAGCAAACTGCCAAACATATACATACTGTGTGTAAAAAATATTCACTAACTTTGACTTTGTAACTGATTTTGACAATTTTTGGTAGATCAAATTCTGAGATTCTCAAATTCTGATTGAAAATACTATTTTCACATCTAAGGTTTCTTGTGTGTCTATGCAACCTAAAAAGCTACCAGGCTAATGTACACACACAATCACGTATCTTGCATAACAAGCAAACAGCCAGTTTGTCAGAGCCGTATTTACTGTGACTCAAAAACGTGCTAACTTGCAGTGTGGTGGATGTTGAGATAATTGGTCTAACAAAAATCACTAAAAATAAATAAATAAAAATCAGCAAAACATAAGCCCTCCTCACCTGTGCTTTGTGCAGAGCAGGTGGGCTAATAACAAATCAACAGTATTACCTGGGAGAAAACATCATGGTGAGGCTGCTGAGGTAACCGCTGGACAGAGCCATCACTATTCCACCGAAACAGTACAAGTAATCATTGCCAAACAACACCGGCAGAGTCCTCTTGTCTGGCTTAAAGTTGCAGAACATGAAGAATGGTATAAACAGAGCACGTAGCATTACTGGCAACCAAGTCCACCTAGGCCCCGGCTAAGAAAACAAAAACATGACAATTCCTTTAATTTTATCGCTAAAGGAAACTTAGCATATATTATGGGAATTCTATCAGTCCATCCATCAAACTTGTATACTGCAACAGCTAAATACATCACTGAACTCTTTTCTATGTAGCTATCATTACCATTCTAGTTTCTTCTATGCTTACTACAACTAAATGTTGAAAGAATGGATACTTTTTAAGTTCACACAATAAAGTATTTACAGTCATTATTTGGTGTAAAAAGTAACTGCTGCCTACTACTGCATGCACACAATAACAGGATCATTTGCCAATGGATTTACTGATAAAAATGTATTTAATACATAGATTAACTGATGGTCTGTTATCAGTTAAAAGCCCCAATAAAAGTATCCACAGATGTCATATGCATTTAGTGTTCCTCTGTAACAGCTAAGCATATAACAATTACAACATGTATAATACGGAAATCTTTCAAACTTCAAACTGTTAAGTCCTACACTACCAAGTATGTTAGCTGACTTGTGGAAAGACATTTATGGAAGTATCAGCTGTAGTTAACATAACAATTGCCTATAAAAAACGAAAAATGTTATTACCAGTTCAGTTAACGCAGCTATCAAGCTTCCACACATGGCACAAACATTGAACAAAAGAAAACATGTCACAGCCATAAAGTATTTGTCTGCAATCAACCACACATACAACAAATTGCATACGCTCTTTCATCAGTAGTATGTAATTACAAAATATAGCAGAGGCAATGTCAAATTATTGCAGCAGCAAAAAAGAATGCCAGGCCACTGTGCTCACCTGTGTATTTCACAGGAAAAAGTACAGGAAAAAGTACAGGAAAAAGAAAAGGGAAACAGCTAACCTATGCTCACCTGGAAAATGAGTTCAGCAAAAACTGTTCTGTTCTTTAGCTGCCCTCGATCCGAGGGTTGGCCACACCATGGACACCATTTATTTATTATATTTATTTCCATTTATCCCTGTCCTCTGTCACTGATTGACTCTTCCATGTAGAGTCCTGTCCACATCTTGATGTTGTCCATCCAGGCCGTGCGTGGCCTTCCTCGCCTACGTGCACCTGGCATTGTTCCTCGCATTATCTCTTTCTCCAGGCAACTCCCTTGTTTCCTCATGGTGTGACCACAGTATGCTAGCTTCCTAGCTTTGATGGTGTTTAACATTTCCCTCTTTACTCCAGCTTTGTTAAGAACCCACTCATTTGTTTTCTTTGCTGTCCACGAAACCCGCAGAATCTTTCTCAGTCCTTTCATCTCAAAGGCATCAAGACGCGTTTCTTCATTCTTTCTGACAGTCCAGCTTCCACAGCCGTATGTTGCTACAGGCCACACTAGCGCTTTCATTAGTCGTATCTTCGCTGAAATCGGTATGCTGTGACTTTTCCGTATTTTCTGCACTGATGCCCCGATCGCCTGCCCTTTGTTTAACCTGGTACAGAATTCCGTCGTACAGTCACCATCTCTGTAATCAGGGACTCAAGGTAAAAAACAAAAACTAGCTTACAATATTCCATTTGACTGTTGCCATATATTACGTAATTCGTATGTTATGTTGCACTGCGCTATGTCCTCTCAGACTACGTCAAAGCACACAGCAACTCACTAGAAATGAAAAAATCACAGCTTGATCTTTCAATTCCAGTCCAGATGGCAGGAAAGCATGTCAAAGTGACGAAGAACACAAAGAATACAGAAACATCATGCACCCATGACTAAAACATCACAAGCCACAACAATAAACATTCAAAACCACATCAGCTTTCTTAAATATGAACAACTCTGCTCCTGCTACTAGTACTACCGCAACTACTCATTTAAGAAGTTACACATTCTGTATGTGCCTTGGGCAGGGACAGACTTCCGCAGGTTTAAAGACTTGTGGAAAATTGCCAGAAACACTGATTTGCAGCTGGAACTGGATGGTTCCAAAATCCAATACCTAGTTTCAAATCTTGGTAATCAGTAACCCATTTTCTGCCAGAATTGTACAAGATACCATAACTGTTTGGTGTGTACTTGTAACATCAGCTGTTCAGTAGTTTCAGACAGTACTTCAAAGCAATTCTGATTATACAGTCTGTCATTTGATTTCTAGCAGCAATGCAAGGATTACTTGTAAAAAACATGCTACTAATAACTGATGGAAACGAAAGATTAGGATACAATTGGCTGAGATTAATGTGGAAAACAATCACCAAATAGCGCATGTGTGTGTGCACTACAAACCTTCTTAAACACATTCCAGTACAACTGGAGATAGTGCTCATCTGTACTTTCGTCATCATCTTTCTTCTTATCGACTTCAGCCTTGCTCGAGTAGTATTTAAAGAACGGCTACAAACAGGATCGTAAAAGTCATGATGACTGACAGCACTCATTGGAGCAATGAAAAATATTCTTACATGTAAAAGCCAAATGCAACAGAACAGTTTAATGTCAACACAAACACTGTTAACTTAGGAAAACAGTAACTGCTGTAGCACTATATCACAAGCTATTATGTAGGAATTGCTGGAAAGGGACACAGCACAATACCACGAATGTAACCCAAGCATCGCTAAGAAGTAATGAAGGCAAGCGCTAACCAATCTTTCACAAAAAATGCCTCATGCAGTCCCAGAGGATGTTAAAATATGACTGTCCGGTTTCCAGGCTGATTGTTGTACAAAGCAATAAAACATTCCAAGGTATAGTTTTGAAGTCTGTTTTGTAAAACAATATCTTTCAGTCTACTGGTGCTTGTCTGTTTGTGTCATTGACCAATTATTGTGTTGAGTGGGATATGAAACCTTAACCCAATCTTTCAGAGAACTGTTTTTAAAGAACAACCTTCCTATAATGTGCAAAAGAGTCTTCCAATACACTGGTCCAACTGCTAGTGCAACTCGGTACTTACAAGCATTGGCAGAGCAAAGAATGTGTCGAATGCAACCAGAAGCACAAACACAGCCGCCAAGAAGTAGTAGATGGCGCACGTCCGTGGGTCCGGTGCAGCTGCAACATTACACGTGACCAAACAGTTACTTACTTGCCACTCGCTCATTCTCTATCTTTCTCTGCATAGGCCTCCTTTTCTAGAGCTATTCAGGTTGTTCCAGTTTTCAGCCGCACAATGTTCTGCTAGCATGGGTACTAGCTATGCCGCAGTGTCTGTCTGTGTCTGACACAAGTCGGAGTTCTATACCTATGTAGGGTGAAGTGACGTCACAATCTATGGTCACTGTAAGACCTAATTATCCCTAACTTAAAATCTGTATCACACCAAATTCTACTAGAATTTGATGGCAAGCCAGTCAGAGAATGCCTTTGCTTGTTACATACTCATGCATGTACATACACATGCACATACAGATGGACAGACAACACAAAAACATGATGCCTCTGGCATCATCTACAGGATGGGCAGAGGAATAACAAGCACGGACAAGATTCTTCAAACAGTTCTTCAGCACAGCTTTGTGACTTTAATCAGCATACTGTTACATAAGCAGTGCACAAGCAACATATCATTAATGGAAGTATTCCAAACACACGTAACAGAATCTGACTGACAGCAAAATTGCCGTGATGACACAACACAAGTGAATATGTTTATACTCAATTAATTCTGCAACAAAGACTACAAGAAAGAAACTCACCAGCTAATGAAATGAGATTAATGATTGCCGTGAGTGCACCACTGGAATTCTACAGCGCAAATAATAACAGTAAATATACAAAATATAAATAATGCAAAGTAAACTGCTGAAAAGTAGCACCAAATGTTTAAAAGTTCAACTAGTGGCTGCAACAGCCTGCCTGCAAAAGCCCTGCATCATTACATGAACTTGGTGAAACGTACTTACAAACAACCACTACCCAACGACTACAACCTGCACATTCAGCCATGGACATTTTATTGAACTATGATAAAAACATGAGAGGCAATACAAAAACTCAACAACTAGACAATAAAAAAAACTAAATACTAACAGAGCCAAGAACAACAGCATTTGTGTATTTCATCGGCAGATAGGCAGCCAAGCCATATATGCTGTTCTGGTAAACACCATTAGCACCTGTACAAATTCAAACATAAAATTTATTGCATAATCCAACAACAAAGGACTGCAAAAACTGGATACAACTCATTATTGACCATTGTACAGTAAAAATTACAAGTTCAAAAACTTTCACATTAAAAATTTACCTAGTACAAAAAGCTGGCATCACTATATTCGAATCTGTCTTGGAAAGTCTTAAAAGCTAGGTACGAATAATGCATATGTGAGGATTGCCAGTTCAACCCAAACAGTATACGTCAAACAAAAATAATAAATTAATAAACGTACTATTAATCATCACAACTGAAACCATGGTGATCCAGAAGAATGCTGCACGCCCTACACATCAAAAACATCACACAACAACTGCTACAGCATTACACTCAAACGAGTGAAAATTACATGTTCAGAGTTCCCGCACATAAACATTTTGGTAATTATCCATGCCGATTGCCGACAGCAGCCGATGGAGTCAATAGGGCATTCACTGGTGTCTGTGTACGCATTAGAGCATTCCAATTCGCGATTCGATTCGTTATGCGAATCGATTCGTTTAGTAAAAAATCGGCCTTTCGATTCAGTAGTTGTCATGCAGTTTTCTTGTTTATTTATTGTATAGTCTTAGCCAAAGAATTAGCTGACGTCATTGTTTGCAGCGTTTAATACTTTAGAACATCAACAAAAACAGTTACGCAATGCATACTATAAAATTACTCCTAACTTACTATCTGAATATCAGTGTACAAGCGGCAAATTTATCAGATTCCCGATTCGAATCAAAAAATCGATTCGGTAGCGAGAATTGAATCAAAACTTTTTTTGCCCGAATTGGAATGCTCTAGTACGCATGTCTGTCTGTCTGCACTCTACAAGTAAAACATCTGGAACTATCACCACCAAGTCAATAGAGACATCGTTCCTGGCAGGCCGAAGCTAACAAATGGCATGGCAGTGTAAAGATCACGGGCTGCGCGGTAGCGCCAGCCCTGTGTTAACGGCGACTGGCTTTGTCAATGAGAGATGGCAATTTTCGACCCACCACAGAATCCACACCCCGTGACCGATCACCAAAAAATTTGTTGCTAGTGATTACGTCGGCGACCCCTACGGCTGTGCCAAATTTGGTGCAAATCCGTCCACGGGGGGCTTCTGGGC
>Ga0126328_10000286_pt1 | contig 11371 bp, 12 predicted proteins | sample InaspJWI13metaG_FD_97003 | JGI IMG/M metagenome (GOLD analysis project Ga0126328, IMG submission 97003) | Marine gutless worms symbiont microbial communities from Oahu, Hawaii - Inanidrilus sp. 1 OAHU.JWI-13 metaG | ecosystem: Host-associated > Annelida > Digestive system > Unclassified... | reverse complement strand
TAGTTGGTCAGACGACAAAACATATGACACACGGTAGTTCGTGCGACATGGAAATATGACGACCCTCGGTTGAACATGTCACACTCGGGCTGCACCCTCGTGTGACATGTTCAACCTCGGGTCATCATATTTCCATGTCGCACTCACTACCGTCCGTCATCTGTTAACTGTCAGGCATTTGAGGAAAAGTCCTGCTACTGGAAACATATTAAGCCATAAGTAAAACTGTAATTAATCTGCAGACAGCCAAGTTCATGTCAGTCACAACAGACATTCGGACAATGCCAATGTTAATGGAATCACTAGTTTCACAGCACATATGCTCACTGAAAATGGGTACAGAAGTCATCAACCATGCATTGTGAACAGCTGAATGGCTCTCACACTGCAGCCAACATCACAAGTGGATGTTACCTGACTGTGTGCAGGTCATTCTAATTAACAATATCAAGCATAATGAGAAAATGTGAAGTAAATGTGAGTAAAAACATTGTGGACGCTGGGCTACCATCAACTGGAATTGCTGTTACCTTGTACACAATTTTAAAACTGAATAAAGAATGCATCACGTCTATACTGAAATATTTAAAGAGTTTCTACCAAAGAAAATTTTGCTGCTATCATATATCCACAGCTGGAGTGGAAACCAAGAGTAACAAACTATGGACACGTAATGGTACAATATGACTAAGGAATTTTATATTTAATATGGAATTAAAAGAACAGTTGCACAACTGCTAGTAAAACTGCTTTTGGCAAGTCACAGCTACCAATTACCATGACATAAGACTTGCAAGCAGAAGAGAAGCTACTGACATGTGCAAGCAAGCACATGCACAATACGCTGAACAAGTTTGATGTCAGAGTCATCAACACGTCACTTTGTGAAACTGCTGACAACTAGTTAGTATAAAACTATGGTTCAGTGTTCATTTCTTGGCCAAAAGGACACACAGCTAGTGCAGCTGTCAATGGAACAGAAATGGTGAATTGACAATGTAACCTGAGCTACAGATGAGATGGTAGCCATGTTCAAATTTCCCATATGCTTGCTCAAATGCCAAATCTGTCACCACCAACATATGGAAGACTCAAAATAAAGATGCATGTATAAGTTTCATGGGATGCTACATCAGTGAGACAAGGAAGCTGCAGACTCATGGCAATACCAGTGCAGCATATGCAGAAATCTTAATGACATTACAGAGTAATGGTCTGTCAAACACAAAATTCTTGCATGCATCAATGATGGAGATGCAAATACGAAGGATGCAGACACACATACACATGTTGTCTACATGTTACTATAGATATGTGTACTACATGATACAGACGACAGAATAAAAATGATTATTAGAGTGCATTCTATCACGAAGATCAACAACCCTATCATGCACCAAAAATAGACATACCAGAGCTGAGTATGGCAACATTTGTTCTTATGACAAAGCTCAGGCATGCATGTTGACTGTCAATAATGTTTGTATTACAGTATCTTACTGATTCAAACAATGCATTTGTCACTGCATATGATGGCAGTCAGAATTGTCAAAGGATTACAGAAGCAACACAGTATCAAGATGGTCCAGTCGCATGAACGAAACGACAAACTACTGGAGTTTCTTCTCACACAAGTGTCTATGACTTAAGTTGCCTCACCTGCATAAGCAAATTTGGTATAAATGTTTCGTCACTAATGAAGAGTAATTTTTGATGTATAGGCAAAATCTTTAGCCTTATGCCAAGTTAACTGCTGCACAGTACCAAATAGTACCTCATGACTTCTCACAGTACACTGAGTACAGCATTTATGTCAGAGTTAATCATGAATAGAAAAGACTGTTTGGCACTTGCAATGCTGTGATACTTCTTTCCTATTAATGTTAGAAATGTATTGTCCCCCAAACCTAATCTATTGCTGCCGAGTTGGTGCAAATCAGTCCAGTTTGGGGCAGATCCAGTTGCAGTAGCAGATTGGCTGGCAAAAGTTCCTGCATGAGCGACAACTAACTAGAAACATTTGGAATGTAATTCATATGCATGCAGTAAAAAATAAGATAGTTGCTCATTGTACCTTTGCATTAGCACAACTGCACTACATGTACAGAAACACACAATACTGTATTACAATAATACACATACATACACTGTGCCTCAAAAAAACAAGACACTTGATTTTTTTATCATAACTTTGGCAAATGTGAACCGATTTTCAAAATTCTTTCACAGCCATATTCGCAAGAAAATTCTCTAAATATCTACCATAAAGATATCCACAACACCTTAATTATGTTGCCACACTACCGTGTTAAATTCGAAAAAAGCATAATGATCATGATTTCAATAACATTCACTAAAACATTTGGTCAGATTCTGGTCCTTCTCACATTTTATCGTCAAATGGATGCCAAAATTTACTTATTTATTAACTCCACTTCCGGTTCTATGTAAACATTGCAGACGACTTTTCTAAATTTTATCTTTTAGTGACTTTATTCAAACATGGTGTTCAGTGTGGAAGATAAAGCGTTGATTAAAAACTTGCATCTGTTAAAAGGTTGTGGTTCTCTGAGTTTCCTGGTGGATGACCACGACTGTGACGAGTACAGAAAGATCAGTTTCATCGTCGAACCACTGAAACTCAGTCTGCAGAGCAAGTATGGTCGCCATTACTCGCCGCAGCCGACTATCTGCTCACAAATGATCTATGCCACCAGCTCTGCTGCCTACACTGTTCTCAAAGACGAGAAAGTTCTCTGCCTGCCATCCACCAGCACACTGAAGAAGGTCACGAGATGCGTGGGTGGCAACACTGGACTGGACAACTCGGCGTACTTACGAATGAGAGTGTCTAAACTCAACCAGTACCAGCAAACTGTACTTCTAATCGTCGACAAAATATATGTCGCCAAGAGAATAGAATACACTAGCAGCGGAGCAGTTCAAGGCCTCACGGCTGACGGCTCGGTCGTGTCAACGCTGTTGTGCTTCATGGTTAAGTCACTCGCTGCGAAGTACAAGGACATAGTGGCGATCTTCCCGACGTCCAAGTTGACTGCCACCAAGCTGACGGCAGTTTCATTCAATGTTGTAGCGATATCAGTTGACAATCTGCGACAAACCGAAAGTTTGTTGTTGACTGTTTGTGTGGTGGCACTCTAAAATCCCATGTCATCAATCCGGTAACTGGCCGACCTCTGTACATAGTACTTGATTCATCACTGATGCACTGTCATTATCAAAACTCGTCCTGGTCTTCCGCCGCGTTTTGTCATCATTTACATAAAATGATATGAGGTAACATATTTACATTTGTTTATATAGTGTTATATCCGTATATGCATGCATACGATGTACATTAGTATAGCGGTAACTTTATGTGACTGTATAAACATCATTAATGCAGTGTATCATGCGGCCTGCTGCCTCAGCGGGAAATGGCTCACGCTGGCCTGACTGCCCAGGTGCTATAATGCTGGGGTCATGGTACATCTGTCCAAACCAGCACATTTTTGTACCTTATTCTATCGTGTAATATTTGTTATTGGGCTCGTCAACTGCTGCTGTAAGCTGTATCATCAGATGTTCTTATATTTGTTATTAAAACCTCGTTTTAAACTCAATTTAAAACCCGTTTACAGCTAACTTTCAACTTTAGTCTAAAACTGAAGTTAATAAAAACTTTTATTTGAAACTGGACTTCGGGGTCTGTTTAAAGCTCTGATTTTAAACTCCAGTTTTCTACTGATTAATGTCGATGACTGTATAAGTGATGTGCAGCAGCTGTTACTGATGGTATATTGTGTCATTTGTAGTGTGTTGAACTTACGTGTGTTACATGAAGGGCCTGATGGTGCTGTGTGATTTTGCTCTTCACAAAAAGAGATGCAGTATGCATTATTTTTGTTGCCATACATTTTTCAAGTGCCTGGAGTCTCCTTCATTGTGTTGATGAGCGTGATGTTACCGTGGACAAAACTAATAAAATATACAAAAGTCGACCCGTCAGCTACCTCATTGAGAAGTTTCAGTACTATTATGTTCCTGAGTGTGAGTTGTCCTTAGATGAGGGCATGATTCCAACTAAAAACTGTCTATCCATTAGGCAGTACATCAAGAATAAAACGACAAAATGGGGAACAAAAACCTTCATTTTGTGCGAAGCAAGACAGGATATATCCTCGATGCCGAAGTATACAAAGGCAAAAGTCGTAGTGATACCACATTCATAGAAGAACTGCGTGTGACTGGCTCACTGACTGACTCTCGCAACCATTTCATGATCTCAACTACTGTCTTTTTACGGACAGGTTTTATACCTCAGTAACGTTGGCACAGTACCTGCTAGACAACTGTGGCACTAGAATTTGTGGAACAGCACTGACAAATCGCAAACTGTTTCCGAAAACACTGATTCGCAACAGAATGACACGAGATACATCACAGCTGATGTACAATGGGTCAGTATGTGCATTGGTTTGGTGTGATAAAAGACCCATTTATTTCGTGATCACCAAATATGTTGACAGTGCAGATGAGACGGTGCTGCGTTACTCAGCACAGGAGCACAAACGGCTTCCGGTGTCATGTCCTATGGCAGCCAAAGCCTATAACAATTACATGGGGGGCACAGATCGAAATGACCGGCTTACGAAGTTGTGTAGAATACGTCGGCATTACAAGTGGCCTCGTCGGCTGGTTGTGAAGTTCTTTATGTGGGCCACATAAATATGTCATTCACGACAATCTGGTGCCACACAATCAGTCTGGACACAGAAACATTACTTTTCACGCCTTTGTTGATAAACTATGTCATGAACTGATTGGCAGCTATCGTCGAACAGATGTTATGCGACGGAACAGTGCTGCACTCGTTTACGATAGGCTTGTCAACAGTGGACCAACTCCTCAACATCTGGTCAAAGGTGCAGCAAATGCATCCGCAAACAACATTTGGGTCTTCTCAGAACGGTACAATCTGGCAAAACATCAGAATCCCAGGGCCAGAGAAGCAGACTTGCCAAAACGATCAAAAACTGTCTATCGGTGCAGTACATGTAAAATGTTTTTGTGTATTGATGTGGAAGCTGATAACTGTTTTGTAGCACACCATTCTCGCAAGGAGTACTGGCGGTAGACACTAGATGGCACAGTTGTGCAGTACTGTTTCGGCTTATTTGTCTGCATGTCAGTAACCAGTAATACAGTTTATGTATTTCTACATAAAAGGATGCAGAATTTTGATGTTTTGCATGTAATTTTATTAATAAAGTGACACATTCACAAAAGTGCGAAAATTCGCCAGGAGGCCAGGGTCATGGTCGGGACAGTGCAGGGTGCCAGGGTTCAAAGGGTTAATTTTTATCTTATCTTAGAAGTGGATCTGCCGAAACTGCATATCGACATAAATGCCCATTTTCCGGTTGCTGTTTTTTATGTTGCCTAAACAACTGTTGCTGTCTCTTCTGGGCATTAACTTTGCATTACCCTTTTTTCCTACCGTCACTGTTCGTTGACGAATTTTCCGGTTGCCCAATTTTCTGGTTGCTGTTTTTTTTCAGTGGCCTTTTTCCGTTTTCGTTATTTTACACCATAATTTTGTGTTGCCCTTTTTTCCTACCATCTCAATTTTCGTTGCCCACTTTTCCTGTTGCCGTTTTTTCTGTTGCCATTATTTCATACATCGATTTTGTGTTGCCCGGTTTTCCTACCCTCGAATTTTTCGTTGCCGATTATTTTGGTTGCCCAATTTTCCAGTTGCCGTTTCTACCACTGCTGTTTTTTCACTTGCCCTTTTTACCGTTGCAGTTTTTGCAGTGAATCATTTTCCGGACTGGACATACTGCACGTCGACTCATAAGATTAGCCGGATGTGTGGTTCCAAGATGAACATGGCAACTTTCTGACAGTGAAGGGAGAAATTGGATACTTTTTGGGCCATGGTAGATGACAGAATGACACAAGTCAGCAAGGATATTGTAAAGGAAAGCACAAAAGCAAAAATGCAGGCTGTTGAAGGAGTTATGAAGGATATGCGTGTCGATGTGAATAAGAATCTGCAACAAATAAATGTAGACATGAATAACGTCAAAGCTGAGGTTGATAAACAGTTGACCCTAAACGAGAAAGAACTTAGCAATTTATCAATGAAAGTAAACTAGATTCTGTAAGGCCAAGAGGGCAAGTGGACTGAAGTAGTCAAAAAACAGGTCAATAAATCACTTGAGTTTGTCTCTGACAATATTGAAATAGTGCAGCAAAATGTGTGCGGAGCAAGAGCTGACTGAAGCAGAGAAGAGACAGAGAAAATAGAAGAAACAATGTGATTCTCTACAATATTACTGAAAGCAAGGATGCAAAAGCTGACAACAGAAACAAACATGATGCAACATTCTGCCTGCAGCTGTTTAACAGCTATCAGGTAGGGGTATCAGAGGAGGACATGACCCGGGTCTTCAGACTGCGGAAACGGTCCAACTCTGACAATTCTGGCACAGCACCAAGACCAATAATGGTCCATTTTGCGAGGTATGTATTAAGAATTTGGTCATGGAGTCCCTCTACAAGTTGAACAATGTGGACAAGAAATTTAAAGGTATTAATATTGCACATGAACTGACAATGAACGAAAGACTGGAGTGCAGAAATTTGGTTGCAGAAGCGAAGCAAAAGGAAGCAGATGACACTTCGGGGGAATACTTGTATCGGGTATGTGGCACTCCCGGGAAAATGAGAATTGTGCAGATAAAAGTCAGGCACCGTACACTAGTAAAGACAGTACAAAAACTTTGAATAGGGACCCTTTGGGGAAATATGTATTAGGGGTGATAGGACTATTGGGCAAGACGAAATTAAAAATAACAATAAGGCAGTAAATGGGAATAAAAAAATGAAATATAATAACACTACTTTGGTACAGGGAGTAAGTGAAAATTTCTTGATAATGTACACTAATGCTGACAGTTTACCAAATACAGTGCAGGAACTAAAAACCTTGATAAATAATACATCACCCAAACCAAAAGTTATTGCACTAACTGAGGTCAAACATAAAAGCAAATGGAATGTAGCACTCACACACACACACACACACACACACACACCTGTTTAACAGCCCTTTGTCCAGGACTACCCCGGTGCACCAGTACCAGAAAGGCAAAACCAATCTGGACTTTACTGAAGCAAGAGACAGTGAGTGGCAGTGGCATCAGCTGGTCCATATGCAAGTCTGCATCTTGCTCCAGACAGATAACCATGCCAATACCTCACCACTCAAGTTTTTTTCAGGCCGGATGCCTTCCTGCCGCCCAACCAACAGCGTCAAAGCACTGAAGGCATGGAATGCAGCACTAAGTGAATTTAATATCCCAGGTTACAATATTTATAGCAATAACTTATTAGTTCTAATAACAGAGGTATTATAGTTTATGTCAGTCAAAACCTATCCAGTAAATTACTCAATGTAGATTTTAGGGAATTTTTTTAATAAGCCGACTGCTTGAGCTGCTGGAGCCACAGCATGAGATGCCATGCAAACAGACAATGAACAGTCGATTGTCTAGCATGAAAGCAAGCATGTCAGAACAGCTAGCTGGCAAACTGGACAGCGACGCATGCCATATTGCGATAACCACAGACATATGGACCAGCTTATCGAATGAGGCATACTTAAGCTTCATGGCAAGCTACGTCGATCATGACTGGACAGTCAAAAGTCCAGTGCTGGCAACCGTCAACCTAGAGGATCGCCATCCATACACAATCAGTTATTGCTGAGAATCTAGGCAAAGTGGCGCAAGAGTGTAACGTCGCTACGAAAGTGATTGCGTGTGTACACGATGGTGCAGCTAACATCAGAGAAATAACTGGCTAGATGTAAACTGTGCAGCGTACAAACTCCAGCTTTGTATCAATATTAGCACAGGGACTGACAAGGTCACCAACCACCCCATTGCTAAGTGCGTCTCTGCAGCAGCTCGCTTAGATGGTCACTTTACGCACAGCCCAGTGGCTATTGGCGAGTTGTTTAAACACCAGGAGTCTATGGTGCCAGACAAAGCGCCAAAAAAGCTGATCCAGCATTGCAAGACAAGATGGAATTCTGTGTACGATATGTTTGAGCGCCTTGTCGAGCTGTGTTGGCCTGTATGTGCCGTTCTCAGCGACAGGAATGTCGTCAAGCCGTCTGATGCAAAAACGCTCGAGCTGAAAGACGAACACTGGCAATTAATGAGCGATCTGCTGCCTGTGCTTCAGCCGCTGCAGGTGGCTACTTCTGACATGTGCAGTGAGACTACACCATCAGCGTTGATGCTGTATCCCATGCTGTGGAGTCTCATAAACAACCATCTGCTGTCCAACGAGGATGACATGCAGTCGGTGGCAGCCTTCAAGTGCGACTTGACCACCGCTATCAAGCAACGTTTTGGCATGGCCGATACATCGACGACAAAGAACGTGTGGATCGTGGCATCAGTCTTTGACCCGCACTTCAAACAACTACCAGGTAGATGCCATCACATATTTTCCTTGCACCGAGCTTCTTACCCAGTTATTATTGATTAATGTCACGTAGATCTAGATATATTGCTTAACATCTTCTATACAAGTGTCTAATGCAACAGAAGCACGTTTAATTTTAATTTCCACTTTTCACAGCATGTACTAGTAAAATTGATAATTTAATTACATTAACAATTTAATTTGTTATTTGTAATTAATCACAGCAAATGAAAGTAATTGGAAAATATAATTTAAATACAGCCTACAAATTAATTTGTAATTAGTAATTAAAATACTTTTTTCCAGTAATTTGCCCAACACTGAACATTACTATAAAATATTGTGAAATTATTAGGCTTTGACGAAGATTTCGCGTGTGAGGCACACGCTAACGTTCGTGAGATGATCAACAACGTCGTTCTGCCAACGTCAACGTCGGAGTGGGAGAAGGCGGCTGCTAAACCGCTAAACAAGCGCTGTCATACTGAAGCTTCTGTGCTGAAGTTTCTCCTCGGCAGCGGCTCAGCCATGGACACAGCGTCGTCGGAATTGGATCGCTACATCGCATACGACGATCCTGCAGCCAACGAGGAAGAGTCAACGCTGGACTGGTGGCGACGCAACGTGGTCACATTTCCTAAGTGTGCGCATCTAGCACGAAAGTATCTGGCGATTCCGGCCACCCCTGAGCAGTCAGAACGTCTATTCTCTGGCACAGGTCGCCCGATTAGTAAGACGCGATCACGCCTGCTGCCAGAGAATGCAGACTGCATTCGAATTTAAGAAATAAATGAATTTAACACCCTAGTCGTTATTATGGCAACAAGTTGCAAGCAGAGAAAGATAGATGACGAAAATCGATCGTTTCAGAAGTCGTGGACTGATGACTTTTTCTTTGTTTTGCCAGACCGGCATAATGCACGGCCCGTGTGCATTATTTGCCACGAAATGGTGCGCATGATTAAAAGCGGCAACGTAAGACAACATTTTGAGACGAAGTGAGATGAATACTACAATGCGAATTATCCACCAAAGTCAGACCTCCGTTCGCATAAGATTGAAGCCCTTAAGTCGTCGTTTGAAGCGAGTTCATCGATGATGACGAAAGCGACTACCACACAATCAAATGTTACAGAAGCTTCACTATGCACTGTTTGGGTACTTGGCAGAAATAAGAAATCATTTACTGATGCAGAGGTCGTTAAAGAATGCATGATGTCTGCTTCTTCTGTTCTCTTTAGCGGCAAAAAGTGTGTTGAACTGATTCAGCAGACACTGTTATCAGACAGTACTGCTAGTCGTCGTGCAGATGACCTGCTGAAAATGTCGAATAGTCAGTTACTGTCAGATCTTAAACAGGATGAATTGTTTACTCTCGTGTGTGATAAATCCACTGATAAAACTGACATGTCTCAACTCTGTGTGTTCGCAAGATTTTTTGATGGCCGTAATTTTGTTGAAGAGTTTATGACATTACTACCACTAGCAAAACAGACCCACAGTGAGGACGTGTTTTCAGCATTATGGGAATTTATGCATGCAGCTGGATTGGACGCTACAAAAATGGTTTCCCTTATAACAGACGGGGCACCAGCAATGACTGGTAAAGACAGAGGGCTCATCACTCGTATGAAGGCAGTTCAGCCGAAACTTGTTGCTTATCACTGTATTATTCATCAGTCATCCCTCTGTTCAAAACTTTGCGATAACTCGAGAAAGTGATGTCTACTGTTGTGAAACTGGTGAATTTTTAAAGATGTAATTCCTCTCTGCAGCATCGTCTATTTTGTTCTTTTCTTGAAGAGGTGTCTGCAGAATTTGGAGATTTGCTACTTCACAATGACGTCAGATGGTTATTGGAACGGTTCTGGAATCTGCACGAAGATGTTGCTGACTGCCTGCAGTCCTTGAAGACGAAGAAAGCTGCAAAATTTTTAACATTTATTCAAGACAGCGACAAAGTCGCACTACTGGCCTTTCTTGTTGATATTATGGGACATATAAAAACCCTGAATTTGTCACCTCAGGGCGCAGACAAAACCGTTGTCGAATTGCAAGAAAAATGTTGTGCATTTGAAAAAAACTTAGTATTTTCATCACTGACTTGGAAGGTGGCAAGATGCTGCATTTCCCAAACCTGAAGAGCTGCATGACAACTGATCAACATGCATGTTTTCGACTGATGCCCACATTTCTACATAAGTTGAAGGTTGAATTTGAAGAACGTTTTCAGGATTTTAGACAACTGAAGCCTGTGTTCTTGTTTGTTGCCGATCCTTTCCTTGTCCAGCCTGACGGCGAATGGGCATCTGTGTCTGGCTCATTTTTCCGAACTCAACCCTTTTCTGTTGCAATTGGAAGCAGCTGATTTGCAAGCTTCTGACATTCTGAAAGCCAAACTGACCGAAGTTGGCATAACAATTTTTTGGTCAAAGTTTGTTCCAGATTCTCAGTATCATGCTGCTAAGAAGCTGGCGATTTCCGTGCTGACCATGTTCGGTTCAACATATTCTTGTGAGTCGGCATTCTCCACTATGAACGCTATCAAGACGAAACATTGAAGTGTAATTACCAACCAGAAACTCAAAATCGTATAACTTAAGTGATAAATTAATAGCATGGATTCGGGGGTTCCTCTGTAATAGAAAACAAAGCATGTGTTCTGTTAACAGTGAGTTTTCTACTTGGTTTGACGCACTCAATGGTATTCCACAAGGAAGTATTTTAGGTCTTTTATTATTTCTAATATTGGGGCCAAGCTGCAGGCTACCAACCGCGTCCCCAGGCCGGTGGATAGGGGGACGGCCACCAGATATGGTGGCTAGCTGCGATCTAAGCGGGTGACCTCACCTGACGAATAAGCAGTCGC
>Ga0126328_10000285_pt1 | contig 11388 bp, 8 predicted proteins | sample InaspJWI13metaG_FD_97003 | JGI IMG/M metagenome (GOLD analysis project Ga0126328, IMG submission 97003) | Marine gutless worms symbiont microbial communities from Oahu, Hawaii - Inanidrilus sp. 1 OAHU.JWI-13 metaG | ecosystem: Host-associated > Annelida > Digestive system > Unclassified | place... | reverse complement strand
TGTCTTGACAGTTAGTTATGTGAGAGATAGCTATAGAGATATAGACAGTTACGTAACCATACTGCCATCTCTGCCGACATAGCGCATTTGTGGCCCTTGCGAACTTGCGCTATATAAATGCCCGTAATAATAATAATAATATCAAATCATTACTGCCACTGTCTTGTCTACGGGCAGCACGCATGATTGGACATTTGCCCCGATACCTGTCTCCTCCCCCCTGAAAAAAAATCGTCGCATGCATCTGCCTCCTGGTTAGGGTAGGTACAGCGGGCAGATGTCCGCGATGGTGATTTTCAGGGCAGGTGTATCCAGGGAGGGGCAGTACATGTTATGTGTAAACTCCACTTGCAATTTTAATGGTAAGAGATGTCTGTTCGTTACTTTGTATGTGTGTATGTCCATGAACATCTCTCTGTAACCGTATGTCCAGTCTTCACCAAATTTTTGAGCATGTTACCCAAGGCCGTGGCTCAGTTTTCCTCTGACAGCATTATGACATGTTATATGCTTAAGTTTCAGTTTATGGATGACATATTGCTTGCATATAGGCTAGAAATGTTACACTAAAAGCCATATATTCAGAGTGACTCAACACGAGGCAACAGGATTTGATATTATGACGAATACTGACTATGACCCACCAGGGGGCAGCACTGGACTGGGGAGAAGTCTGTCGATTGATTTGTTATTATTATAATGCCATTGCCATACAAGCCTTAGTCAAGCTATGTATCAGTGGTTGTCACTCAACAGTGGAAGGCTGTAGTGTTAAAAGTAAAATTTGATGTGCTGGATCTTTGTGACCTACACAGCATATAATGGGATATGTTTAGACATGCACTTAATGAAAATGTTACTGAAATCATAGTTGCAGTTTATTCTTTAAAAATGACTGAAAATTCTGGGATTATAAACAACACTTATTATTTTTTTTGCTATCCATGTTATTTATGTATGCAAGAGGCATGATATGGTTGACTGTAGTGATTTGTGATCTATGACTGTGTTTATTTCAGGTTAAAATGATGTTGTCAGAAGATGGCAGCGGAAAAGGGGCGGCTTTGGTAGCAGCTGTGGCTTACCGGCTGTCTCAGGCGAGAAAATCAGTGAGCTCATAAGCTTCATGTTGGCACCGTTTCATGTTCTTTGCAGTATGCATTGATGATGTCAATGTCATTTGCTGCTGTTGAATTGTTGGACATTTCGCACTGGCCACTAGTCCACTAGCTACGTATTTTCATCGCAAAGTATATGATGTCTTGCAACAGGTGATTCCTGCAGCAGTTGCCTGAGTAAATTGTTCACATCTGTGTTGGTAGGCAAACAATAATCATGATTATCCATAAATCATGTTGCTAAAAACTTAGTATTACTAGGTATATTAGTATTTAGATAGATAGTAGATATTAAAAAAGTGTGTAGACATTTGTCATGTATTTACAGCAGTGCTAGTAAACATGCATTAGAAATATCTTCCGATTTGATATTTGCTACTTTGAGATTCTAAGCACATGATATGATGTCAGTTGTGGAACGGGTGCAGCATGACTGAAATCGGCTAAAACAGCCTGTAATGCATTTCTGACATATGACATCGTAGTTATATATTAGTTAGTGTCGAGCAGACTAAGCACTTTTCTCCTGTTTGTATTCTGTCGTACTGCAACTGGAATTGTTATTGTTTGATGTAGTGCGTACTTAGACTTTTGTACGATGCCAGTTGTGTGGTACAGTGTAGTCCCACTTTGTTGCATTTTTTGAGGATTGTTATGTGTGTGGCATGTATCCATAATTTATTATAGCTGTTGCAATTTGGCAGTGTCATATGGTGTTGGTTGTAGCTTGTTGCACCCATTAAACCCCATATTATAACTTTTATGATATTTATTATCAGTTGTGACTTGTTGATTATGGTGTCTCTGTTAGTTGTGAAATTTCCGGCTTCAGTCATTTGTTTGTTTGTTTAGTTGCTGTATCTGTGATTTGTTTACTTTACGTTGGTTGTTCATCCGACAGTGCCAGTAAAGTATTGTCATGCATTCCGCAGACATTGCTAGCTGATGCTGTTTGTTTTCACACTATGGTAAAACCATTTCTGAAATTTATTTTCATAGATGTCTGAAAATCAGTGGCACTTTTTTCATTGTCTCCAGTAGCCGTCTGCAGTTCTGTTGTTCCATGTGGTGACCGCAGAAAACTGGCCACTAAAACACAGCAACAAAGAAATAGTGTTTTTACTCTGTTTCTTGACAATTACTTGTAGTCTTGTAAGGACTGCATGTTGCTGTTGTGCTAGAATCTAGATATATGGATCTGTTGGATACATGTTACCATTTTATTTATACAATATGCATATCTGTGAAGCTTCGGTGCCAATAATTCATGTTGAAACAAAAGTCGCAGTACACTGTGTCCACAAAAATGGTAGACATCAAACTCATGGCAGTGACTGTTAATTCTCAACCAATTTTCAACACTTTTGATACTGGCAGATTCTCCAGTAAATTTGCAGTAAAGAATTTGTTAAAGATCCCAGCACACCTCGTATGCATTGCTACAGTACAATTTGTGGAACCATATTCTCGATGAGGTAGTGTAGCAGCATTCACAAAGTGTGGTGGGATCATTAATAATCACTTTGCTGCAAATTTACTAGAGAATCCGCAAGTGAAAAAATTTGAAAATCAGTCAAGATTTGAAAGAATTATGACCATGAGTTTGATGTCTTCCTTTTTGGGATGCGAAACGTTACAAGATGCTATTTTAACATGTGCTCAAAAGATGACATAAGTCAGCTTAATCTACTGCACAGAACCTAAAACTGAAAAGTGGAAAAATGAAAAAGTAAAAAATGGTTATGCTCAGAAATATCAGTAAACAGTCCAGGGAATTTGTGGAGTCATACATACATACATACAAATTTATATAGCGCCAAAAACCGTGAGAACGAATCTGACGGTGTCCATCCAGAAGAAAATGTAGATATATAATCACTGCATGCACAGTTGTTTGATTGGATGATCTCGATGGTGATGATTGTTACTTTAGCTGCAGTCTCCACTGCTTTCAGTCTGGTTTCTGCCAGTGAATTTTACCTACTCAGACTTCATGGCTATAGGGAAGGATGGTGTGCATGAGTGCTTTTGTCGTAAAATATCCACTGTGTTCAATAATACTGTTGGTCATGTGTGGCCAGCAAAGACCTTGTATCATTATGACTCAGGGCTCTGTTCGTTAACTATGCAGTCTGTCACGATGTGACATTGTCTCTGCTGTTCTCTATTTGTTCACTGCACTGTCACTCTCCTGATGAGTTGTTGGATTATAGACATGTAATATTATCATTACGTTGTCATATTATCTTGGATTTAGATTGGACTGATGCAGAATTCAGTTGCTTGCACAGAATTTCTTTGCAAAAAAAACAGGAATGAAATAAAGATAAATCTGTGTTTTTGTTAACGGCTTGTTGTACACACATGTCCATCAACAGGTATTGTGGTTTTCCCACAGCTGAAAGTGGCATACAGGCTTTGCCATTGTGCTGCATTCTCCTGTAAGCATATTTCATTGTAACAGTCAGCATCAGATCATGCTTGTGTAATGCTCAGTCATGCAGAATTCACTTGCTTGTTTATCCATTGATATGCCATTACATAGGGTTACTTTAGTGCCATGGATGAATTTAGTAACAAAGAATTTACTTTGACTTTAATTCTTTTGTTTACAACATGAGCATCTGTACCATTGTGCATTTCAGTTGCCATGTGTCTGAAGTCACTCTCACTGTTTGTGACTAAACAGCTGTGACCCTGTCTCATCCTTGCTTTATGACTGCTGAACTTACTTGATTTGTGTTATTATAGACTGTAATGTCAAGTTGTGTAATAAATTATTACGTTGAAAATGCCATTAAATTCTGACCATCAACCTTATTATCCATGTGATGAATTATAATCCTAAATTACTTTTTATTTGATTTTTAAAGAGGATGGTATGGATTGTAGTAGATGGTGGAAGTTGATAAAGGATGTCTGATGATCAGGATGGGTGTGAGTGGGTTAATGTTTTTCTTTTGGTACCGGCCTACCCAGGTAGTTCCGGACAAAACGCCGTTGAACGGTTGTGTGTGTGTGTGCGTTAATTTTCAAATAATCAGCACTGTAGCCATGTTGTTGGAGAGACATTTTATTTGTCAAGGTTATCTATGCATGGACAAGACATCTTCTTTTGTTTTTTTGTATTTTGATAGTATTGCATTGTTTAGTATTTGCAACCCTTTCAGTGTACCACTTATGGGAACAGTGTAAACTTTGTTTTGAAAGTTCTGTTAAACAACAACAAATGTTCTCTTCTGTTCTGCTGTGATGACTCAAGCTTCACTTGTTGGATTGACAGCAATTGTTCATCAATTTTGTCGCATTTGTTCACAATCTTTCAAAACAGCTTTGTTTTGAAACTGCTAGTAATTTAACAGTGATGTTGAATGAAGCCAACTATTTGATGCTGAAACCAAGTCTTCGGGGTCAAGTCATTTTCTGACTAACAATAACCACTATTTTCTAGGCCTATCTGGTGCACAAACATCATGCTACTTTAACTACCGGTAGTTATCAGAAACTGGACATAAGGCCGAAGTGTTGGCCGTATTAGATACAGCTAGAAGTTTGTGTTTATTCTTAGTTAGAAAATACTGTCGTTTGCTCGTATTTTGTGGAATAGTCTTTTTTTACACTTTCAAGATATGAGTATGCAGCCTATTTTTAAGTAGCATGAGTAGGGTTGCCAACTTTTTCTTCTGCTGTTCTGGGTTGCACCCTGGTGACAGTGCCACATGCGTATAGCCTTAACTAGAAATTGCAAAACATCTGTTCATCACCAAGTTTTCAGTTTTGGTTAGTCGGTTTCTGCAGTTTGTGACCAGTTGTGAAGAGTTGCAATCCACTAAAAAGCTGATAATGCATGTTGGATGTTCAAGTGTAGTGCAAAACTTGATCGAAATCTGGTGAACTGCACACTTACACTAAATTCTGGAGCAGGTTCATATAGATTGGGACATGGCATGCATAGTGCCGAGTGTGTGGATGGTCTTGGCGAAACCGGGGACAGTTGGTGGCTCTAGCCATGACTAGTTATTAGATAGTTGCACTGCACTTTGTTTTAGTTGCATTGCAGTGTTCAGTTTTGATTGACGCCGAAGGGTGTGCTACTTATAAAATTTCGTTGTTGATCTAATGCCCAGTGTGTGATGTAGTCATACTGTTTGAAACTGTAGTGATGTCAGTGTTAACTTCTCAAATGTGTTTTATATGGTGTGTTGATTCTTCCGCCCCATTTTTAATTGAACACACGTACAGCAGTTTATGATATTCAATGTATTTAGGTGTTTAGGAGCAGTTTTGTCAGATTGTTGTCGTTTACAATATTAAACAATTTGTCTTGCTGTAGTTGTATTTCTGATGGATCCTGAAAGCAGTCGGCACTATTAACATAGATAAAGTTATTGATGATATTACTTCAAACTTGAAAAGTTCAGTTATACCAGAGTTCACAGTAACAGTGTGGACACATTAAAAGGAGTGAACAGCTGGTGATGACTGATAACATAAATTTCCGTCCACATCATTGATATCTCTAGAACAGTTGCCACCCTGAAAAGCAAATGGTTGCAGTTGATCGTGTCATGCTAGGTTAATGTTTAATGGATTGTACTATACAATATGAGATGCTATTTTAACCTATTTTAAAAGCCGACATGAATCAGCTTAATCTACCTCATGAAATTGACGACTAAAAAGTGTAAAAACAGAAAAAGTAAAAACGGATGTGCTCAGAAGTAACAGTAAACAGTCTGGGGAATCTGTGAAGAAGAAAAGGAAAGGTTGCGGTGGGAAGGATTTGCAGAAAAGGAAAGTTTTAAGTCCGGAGTGAAAGACTGAAGGGGTGATGGATAAGGATAATGAAAGTGGTGAGTCGATGGAACTGCTGGAGGAAGTGCCACTCAAAAAGAACTGGGTGAGGCAGAATTGGAGAGATTAGTGCGTAGTTGATGGAGGAAAGCCGGGAGTTGATTCCAGAGACGAGGGGAAGCATACTGGAAGGAACAATCTGTTATTCGCCGAGAAGATGATGTGGATGGACGAGCGAGTGTGACCAAGGATGAAGAGCGAGTGCTGCCAGGAGGCTGAACTGTGATGAGGTTATGCAGATGTGATGGTTGGGTGGTTGTGAGAACTTTGTAGGTAAGTGAGATGAGCTTGTATTCAATGCGCTCAGTTATCTTTAGCCAGTGCAGAGACCGTGGGTTGGGAGTGATGTGACTGGATTTGGGAGCTTTGACAACAGCACGTGCAAGAGCGTTTTGGATCTGCTGGAGCCGGGTGATCTGATATTTGGGCAGGTTGTGATAAAGACAGTTGCAGCAGTGAAGCTTGGACTTTGGAGTGAACAATGGAAGTGGCGATGGTGGAAGCTGTTTTGGTGTCGAGGTATGGACGGATACATCGAAGCTGACGGATATGGTAATAGCAAGATTTGGAGACAGATGAGTCTGGTCAGAAAAAGTGAGGTGTTCATCAAATATGAAGCAAGAGGTTTCGAGAAGAGTAAGTGGTGTTGAGTGAGGAACTATTGATTTTGGCAAGTTGTTTACCGAGACCAATGAGGAGAAATTCAGTCTTGGAGGAGTTCGGTGTTAGAAGATTTGCAGTCATTTAGGTTGACATTCGATCTAGATCATCGTGAATGTGATCTATGCTAGAGTCGAAGTGAGTCGGAAGGAAGGAAAGAAAGAGCTGAGTGTCATCTGCGTAGAGGTGATGGTTTAGGGAACAAGAGGAAATGAGAGTATTGAGAGGAGTGGTCCACATATGAGAGTAGTCGACCAAGGACAGATCGAGCCTTGGGGTTATTGTAAGCCATTTAGCTATTTTATGTGGCGCGCCTCCAGTAGCCACAGCGTAGCTGATGCTGGATAATGACAGTCGTATGATATGAATAGACAGCTGGCACCACCGGACTTACTTTCAGGTCAGCGGTCGACTTGTTGCGGTTTTACGAGGTCCAGCTGCTAATTAACGCAATGTGCAACATGATCAGCTCAGCGATGAACGACAGCGACCTCATTGTTGGAGAAGACAGCGATTGCAACGACCCACGTGACCAAAGACTTAACCAAAGACAAACGGACAAGGACAAGAAAATGTCCTTAAGGCCAAAGACTGTGGGCTAATTTTGATCTACGGTAGAGCTACTATAACTGAACTACTTGCAGAAATATGATCAAAAGACTTATTAAAAGTTAATGTTTTGTGTCATTTGTTGCAATTGCAACATGTGTAGTTGCGTACGACGATTTTGTCGCGCGATTAAGTTGCACGACAGTCACGCGAAAAAATGGCACGTGTAACATTGGTTTCATCAAATACTTCGTTAAATTAATATTCTTTGTTGAAGATGTTTACATTTTGATAGCGCGATTTTTGCGTGACTTTGAAGTCTTTAATTTGCAGAGTAACTTAGATGAACATTAAACGTTATATTGTGCTCTGTTTCCAAAGAAATCATACATATAAACATACAGTCTTTGTTAGCATGATTGGTCAATCGAAAATAAATACATTCTTTAAGCGACAGTCTTCTAGCAGCGAGGACCGTCTTCAGACTGCCGGCAATGACGATACTTCAGAGCGCACGCTGTCTGTCAAAAGGAAAAGAGATGAAAATATATTAGAGGTAGTGTTATTGCATTAGCAGACACGTTGTAGCACGTTGGACAAAGCCTAACCCTAATATAAGTTGGCAGCTGAAACTCAGACAAAACACGTCTATCAGTTCCCATTTGGCATCAGTGCGTCATATTATATTGTGTTGCGGGTGTGACTAATTACTCCATCGGACCCCATCGGACCTTGTGAACAGCTGTGCAGCACAGAAGACGTCATAAAAGCAGAGGAAAGGATGCATATGTACAGTCACGAATGCCTAAAACTACAATTATTGGCAATAGAGTGTGAACTTAACTTAACGTTAGGCTGTATAATAATAACACTCCGCATTTATTATGTATCATCATCTATGTGGACTGGCCGATCAGCTGACGACTTGGGCTGCCTTGCTAGCAGTACTATGTGCTTGATTTCCAGTGCATCGTTCGCAGGAACGTGGCTTTCAGAGCGGCGCTGACGGTGTAAAGGTAAATTATCTACATGTAGATAGATAGATAGATAGACTTATTTATATAGTGCCTATAAATTCAAAAGAGTCACTAAGCACTTAATGTACTGCCCGTCATGCAGAACATGGTTCATTACGGATGCATACGATGCCGTGGCAATACGCAGATCAGTTATAACAAAGTCATTAGAACTTGCGTCATAGGGATGTTAATGTTCGATGATTTCGATGGCCGTGACCAGATGTATGTATGTGTGATGTGACTGGTCGCCATACGCAGCCAGCGACACAGCGCGGTATGCACGATTGCCATCACCTGTAATTTAAAGAAGGCCTACTTCATTGTGATGGGGCCATCAAAGCAGTATGGAGTTTCAGTAAATTGTGGTGGTGAGTGATGTCACATAAGCATATGACGTCGTCTGTGCTGCACAGCTGTTCGCATGAGGTCCGATGGGGTAATTAGTCATACCGTTGTGTTGCTAGGACAATCATGTTGATTATGTTAATAATTTAATAAACCGCTTACTTACTGTAAGCCGTGTACTTCACAACTGCATATAGCCCAGCAGTAACACATGTATGTGATGGTAATGAGTAGGGCTGCAAGAAAATCACCATGAATACCGTGATTTTGAGCATGCAGCATGATTCTTGGTTATTGTCGTGATTTTGCATCACGGCCATGATTATTGGCAGATTGTGTATAATATTAGCACAGTGGAGCTTCTCTGGCACCCAACTTGGCTGTCCAGTTATTAATGGTGGTATCCAAAGGGTAAACAGTAAGCCAAGTCCCATTCGGCACAGTATTCATTTGAAAGTGTAATTGAAAAAGAGTCCATACAAAATGACATCGTGGCACTGTGCCGTGAAACTGAAGGATGTATATGTCCATACGTCATAACTCTCAGTCACACAAAATGGCGTTACACCAGTCACTTTCACGGCACAAGCCATCCATCAGTGTTGATCACTAAACTGCATAAAATTTGCTCAATGCCAAACGTGGACACTAAGCTTTATAAACTGGACTGTTGTTGGTCAACTAAGTTGACAATACCTGCGACAGTCGATTATCTGTTTGTCACACTGATGGTCTACCTTTGTCTACAGCATGATGCTGTTAGTCACTGCATTGTGTGGTTTTATCTACAACAGCTGATACTTGTACTAGTTTATCATGAGTTTCTGTTGCATTGAAATTGCCATTATACAAATCAGTGTTGGAATGAGTTGATGACTGCATGTAAAATTGACTTTTTTGTTGTTTATTTGTCAGGATGGCAGTCTTTTGGATCAGAAGAAGGTTGCAACAGGTGAAGCTAATGTATATGCTGATCAGAGTTACACTGTTTTCAGTACAGAGCTGAAGGAAAAAGTATTGGAAAATAAACTCATTGCTAAGATGAAGCTGACCAATAAACAGACAAGAGGTCTTGTTAGAGATCTCGGGATGTCGTGGTATGCAGCCTTGGAACCAGAATTTGCTAAGCCGTATTTTCAGCAGGTACCGGTTTTTATCTTTGTACTGGTGTCGTCATCTGCTTCTTCCATGGTGCTTAATGAAGTTTGTTTTGACCTCTGTGACACAACCTAATGAGCAGTCATCTTCATCCTCTGTATCGATTTGACCCAGGCTGTTACCAGTATGGAACAAAAGAAATAGTACTCAAGTATAAAATAATAAATTGGCACCTGTGGATCGTAAACAGGATCACCGTAGGATCATTGGAGCGTCTCTCTGACTATCCAGTCACTGGAGGATACCTTGTGGATGCCCACATAGCACCTAGCTGAGGGGGATCGATACAAATGTACGGTCAGATCGGGATCCACTCAGCCTGCAGAAAGGCCAGTGACTTTACGCTCTGATGACCTATCATCAGCATGGCAACACTCCATTGTGGGCTTGCCACTACACACACCCATTTAACGGCCCTTTGTCGGGGACTACCCAGGTGAGCTGGTACCAGAAAGGTAAAACCAATCTGGATTTACTGAAGCAAGAGACAGTGAGTGGCAGTGGCATCATCTGGGCCATATGCAAGTCTGCACTGCACTCCATATAGATAACAACGTCAGCACCCCACCACTCAGTTTTTACACGCTGGATGCCCTTCTTGCCGCCCAACCAACAGCGTCAGAGCACTGAAGGCAAAGGCTAATAAGATAAATATATTTTATGCACTTAGTGTGCACAATTGGGGGAAATGTAAGCTTAAGAAAAGCAAATAAGGACATGTCGAGTTTTATGGGCTAGCACAGTAAACTTTTTGCAAGCATCCATGCCAGAAGTAGAACTATGTATGTCTAGTATTTACTTAGGAGTAGTTTATTGTGCCTATTTTAGGCTTTTAAAGCTGTGTCAGCTTTTAAAGCTGACGGTGTAAAGGTAAATTATCTACATGTACTGCCCGTCGTGCAGAACATGGTTCGTTTAAACTGCAACGTTTTTTATTACATTTATATTTTTACTATGCTTTCAACGCTTTGATGCTATTGGTTGGGCGACAGGAAGGGCATACGACCTGTAAAAAACTGACTGGTGGGGTGCTGACATGGTTGTCTGTCTGGAGCGAGTTGCAAACTTGCATATGGCCCAGCTGATACCACTGCCACTCACAGTCTCTTGCTTCAGTAAAATCCAGATTTGTTTTACCTTTCTGGTACTGGCTTACCCTGGCAGTCCCGGAAAAAGGGCTGCTAAATGTGAGTGTGTGTGTGTGTTATATTTTTACTAACTAATGATGACTGAGCTGTTGAACATTATATTATCATATATATTTGAAGTTGGCAAGATTTGTGGAGGAGGAGCGAATGAAGCACACAGTGTATCCACCTGCTGATGAAGTGTTTGCATGGACACGTATGACCAACATTAAGGATGTAAGTATGCGCCATTCGCCTTAAACGTTTGTCCTTAAAGATGCAGAACTCACCAGATAAGTAAAATTCCTTATGTATAATGGACATAAACTGTTGCTAACTGTTGTTGTATTAATAGACAGATTAATGTTAGTTTATTATCAACAAATATCATTCTGTTGTAGACCAGTTTTGACTTAATGACTGACAGACTGACGCCATCAGTAACTGAAAGACTGCTGATCGTTTATGACGTGTTGCTGCAACATCTTTATCTTTGTTACAGCAGTTGTGTACAGTCGATAATGGGATTTTTTATATGGCCAATGTGAACGTCTTTTT